>Ga0233372_1000491_pt1 | contig 17825 bp, 13 predicted proteins | sample ElkDunMinimDraft_4_FD_191538 | JGI IMG/M metagenome (GOLD analysis project Ga0233372, IMG submission 191538) | Fecal eukaryotic communites from dung pellets of Tule Elk in California, USA - Elk Dung D8 | ecosystem: Host-associated > Mammals > Digestive system > Large intestine > Fecal | place... | reverse complement strand
TATCGAACGCGTGCAGGACGTGCAGACACCACGTCGCGCGGGCGGCAGCATGCAACCATCCCCGGCCCACGTCTGTCGCATTGCCGGGCACAGGCCCGCGTCCGTCGCGTGCAACTGGCGCGATCTCGACCTCTCTCGTCACGTGGGCTTTCCGGCGCGCTGCCTAGCCTGCGTGCATCACCACCAACGAGACCACCACATGCCCATGCTCCGCATCCGCCTCACCGGCAGCGACGACACCGCGCGTGCAGTGATGAACCTCCTGCAGAGCGTGGACGGGATCGAGCACGTCGAAGAGATCGATGACCTGATGCCGCACATGGACGATGCCGATTCGAGCTCCGCCGGGCTGCACGATGTCAGCGGCCCGAAGATGCATTCGATCGAGATCGAGGTGGGCAATCCCTCGACCGAACGCAAGCTCCGCGAGGCCGTCGAGGCGCTGGCCTTCGATCTCGACGCGGTGGTCGAGTTCGAGACCGAAGAGGAAGGCTGACCCGCTCTTCCGGCAAGCACACTCATGCAACTGCATCCCAGTGACGGCCTGCACGTGCATTCGCTGTACGACGTGGCCACCGGCAGTTTCCAGTACGTCGTCGCCGATCCGGCGACGCGACATGCGGCCGTCATCGACCCGGTCCTGGACTTCGACGCACCGTCGGGGCGTGTGTCGACGCGCAATGCCGACACACTGCTGGCACACATCGAACACGAGCGTCTCGAAGTCGTCTGGATTCTCGATACGCATCCGCACGCGGACCATCTGTCAGCCGCGACCTACCTGAAGGACCGGCTTGGCGCGCCGACCGGCATCGGCGCCCGCATCACCGAGGTGCAGGCGATCTGGAAGGCCCTCTACGGCCTGGACGATCTCGAATGCGATGGTCGCCAGTGGGACCGGCTCTTCGAGGACGGCGACACCTTCGATCTGGGGACGTTGCAGGTGCGCGTGCTGTTTTCCCCTGGCCACACGGCGGCCTCGGTCAGCTATCTCGTCGGCCGGTCTGCGTTCGTGCACGACACCCTGATGATGCCCGACAGTGGAACGGCCCGCGCCGACTTCCCGGGGGCGGATCCGCACCGGCTCTACGCAACGCTGCAGCGCATCCTCGCCCTGCCGGACGAGACCGCGATCTTCGTGGGGCACGACTACGCCCCCGGCCGCCCGCCTGCGTGCATGAGCACCGTCGCCGAGCAGCGCGCGCACAACGTGCACCTTCGCGGCGCGGTCGACGAGGCCGCCTTCGTGACGATGCGCCGTCAGAAGGATGCGACCCTCCCGTTGCCCGCACTGATGCTGCATGCGATGCAGGTCAATATCCGCGGCGGCCGACTGCCCGATCCCGACGCAGCCGGCCGGCGTTACCTGCGTATTCCGCTCGACCGGTTCACATCCCCGGTCACGTAGCGAGCCCGGTCAGGTCGCCGCGGGCAGCTCTTCGACGAACGCGATCATGCGGCGACGCTGCTCGGCATCGGGCAGGCGCCCGCGCCCCGCAGTGAGGTTGTCGACCAGGTTGGAAGCGCGGCTGGTCGCCGGCGTCACGCTGGTCACCGCGGGGTGCGAGAGCACGAACTTCAGGAAGAACTGGCCCCAGGTGACCGCGTCGAATTCCGAAGCCCAGTCCGGCACCTTGCGGTCACCCACGCGCTGCCACAGCCGCGTGCGTCCGAACGGTGCGTAGACCAGCACGCCGATGCCGCGCTCGGCGGCGAGCGGCAGGATGGTCTCCTCGACATCACGGTTGTCGATCGCGTAATCGACGCCGATGAAATCCAGCGGCTCGTTGCGCATGATCTCGACCAGCTGCGGATACGCCGGCTTGCTGGTCGAGGTGACACCGGTGTAACGCACGCGCTTGTCGGCCTTGAGTTCCTTGAGGATGCCGAGCTGGGTCGGCACGTCGCCGAGGTTGTGGACCTGGATCAGATCGATGGTGTCGCGTCCCAGCCGCGAGAACGAAGTCTCGATCTGCGCGCGTGCCTGCGCGGGATCGGCCTTGGCATCGGCACCACGCCCGGCGACGTTGACCTTGGTCGCCCAGAACACACGGTCCGCAATGCCGAGATCCTGCACCGCCTTGCCGGCGACTTCCTCGGAGGCGCCGTAGCTCGGCGCGGTATCGAACACCGCGCCGCCCTGCTCGACCAGCGTGCGCAGCACCTCGTGCAGCGCCGAGGCGTTCTCGCCCGCTGTCTTGGAGAACGTCGCCGAGCTGCCCAGGCCGACGACCGGAATGCGCTGGCCACTCGACGGAATCGCGCGCGTGAGCATCGGCGACTGCGCGGCCTGGGCCAGCAGCGCACCGGGCATCGCCAGCGAGAGTCCGGCGCCAAGGGAAAGTTTCAGGGCATCGCGACGTGTGACCATGGTGTCCTCCTGGTTGGCGCGCAGACGGTGCAGCGTTTGCAGGCGCTCGCCCGGAGGGGTCCGGAACGCTGCGGCGATCGATGTCGGCGCGGGTCGTTCGAGTCTGCAGCAGCCCTGCTGGCCCGGCAAGCGCAGCCCCGCGCGGTGCGCGCCTCACTCGGCGGGCGCACCTGCCCGGCCGCGGCGACTGCGGTGCAGCGCCCAAAGCAACGCGGTGACCAGCAGCCAGGCGAGGAACCAGACGCGCGGGGGCACCGCCGGCGATGGCAGCGCCTGCAGGCCCGGATCGGCACCGGAGCCGGCGAGTTCCCGGGTCGCTGCCTGCATCGCGGCCGCCTGCAGACCCGGCGCATCGTCGGCGCCGCGTACCCACAGCACGCCGCCGCCTTCGATCCGGTGCCAGCCGGGGACGCGTGGCCACAGGCCGGCGCAGCCGCCTGCTGCAGGATCAGGTACCAGCGGGGTGGCCCTTCCGTCGGGCGCCAGCACCCGGGCATCCGCATCCAGCGCGCACAGGGCAACACGCTCGCCGACCCGGGCCTCGCCACTCAATCCGGTCACGGCCGCGTCGCCTGGACGCGCCAGCGTGCCGGCCCAGGCGCTCCAAAGTTCGCCATGCAGGTCTGCACGACCCGCCAGCGGCAGCTGCCAACTGTCGGCCAGGGTAACGATGCCGATGCGGCCCTGGCCGAGCGCCTGCCAGCGCATCATGTCGGCCGCGCCAGTTCCGGCCGAAGGCAGCCCTCCGGTCAACGGCAGATAGCCCAATGCGGGCGGCGCCTCGCCGGCAAGCTGCGGATCGAAGGGCGCATCTTCGCTGCCCGGGCCCGACCACGCCCGCAGCCGGGCGAGATCGTCGGGGCCGGCGTCGACGCGCCATTCGCGCAGGCGGCCGGTTTCGATCGCGAGTCCGCCCGTGCGCAACCAGCTGCGCAGCGCGTTCGACGGCGGCTGCGGCGCATGCACCAGCAGTCCCAGGCCCTCGCGCACCGCGGCCAGAAGTGCGGCGCGTGCGGAGGCGCCGAGTCCGTCCCAGGCGCGCGCTTCGATCAGCACGAGATCCTGCTTGCCCAGGCTGGCGGCGTCGAGCGCCGGGGCGTTCCCGGTGACCGCGCCACCACCGAGGGCGATGCGCCAGCGCAGCGAGGTGCCGGCGTCCTCGGCCCAGCGGCGCAACGCGCGCGTATCCGGGTTGGGCGCGCCCGCGAGCAGCAGCAGGCGCATCGGCGCGGATCCGGTGACCACCACCGGCACGTGCGCGCGGGTCCAGGCACTGTCTTCCACCTCCTGGATCGCGACTTGGAACAGCGTGGCGCCGGCGCCGCGCGCGGTGCCGCTCAGCCGGAAGCCGCCGGCCTCGTCGGTGGCAGCGGTGTCGACCACGCGCCCGGCGGGATCGAACAGCGACACCCGGGCGCCTTCGATACCCGTCACGCGTCCGCGCACCACGAAGCGTGCGCCGGGCGCGACATCGCCCGGGCCATCCAGTTCCGCGAGGCCGGGCGCGACCGGCGCAGGCAGGTATGCGAGTGCGCGTCCATCGACCGCGTCGCGGTCGCGCGGATGCAGGCCGGCGCCGACCACCACCAGCTCGCGCACCTGCGGATGCAGACGCAGCGCCGTCGCCAGGTCCGGCATCCGCGTCGCGCCGGGCGACACCTCGCCGGCTTCGGGCAATGCGATCACCTGCCCAGCCGCCGGTACCGGCAGGCCGGCCGCATCGGCGGTCAGCACCACCAGGCGGTCGGGACCGGCCGGCGCGGCTGGCAGCAACATGCGGTAGAGCAGCATCGCCGATGCCGCGGTCAGCACCACCAGCGCGACGCTGCGCCATGCCGCAGGGCGGCGCTCGCTCGGCGCGCGCAGATGCGCGAAGGTCAACCGCGCGATCGACAACAGCGCCGCAGCGAGCAGCACGGCGCCGAGCCAATGTCCGGGACTCATGGCGCATCCTCCTGCAGGGCGTCGAGATAGCGCGCGCCCAGCGCATCGACCGCCGGTCGCAGCACCGGCGCGGCAAGCGGGCGTTGCAGCACGCGCCACAGCTGGCCGCGCAGCGCCTGGCGGCAGTCGACGCAGGCCGGGTCGCGCTGCAGGGCGTCGACCGTGGCCAGCAGGGCCAGCGGATCGTCGACCTGGCGCGGATGCGCCTGCGTCCAGGCGACCAGCCCGGCGAGGTCGGCCTCGCCGTCCCAGGCCAGCGCGGTCCACGCGAGCGCGGGCACATCGGTATCGGCGGCCGACGGTGCGGGGACCGGCCGCGGCGCGATCCCCTCACGCTCGCCGCCGAGGCGCCGGCCCGGATCGACCGGCGGCAGCGTGGCACCGACGCGGGCCAGATAGATGCGGTCGGCCTGCTGGACCTGTTTGATCAGCTCCAGGGCACGGTTCGCATACGGCAGCGCGGCGCGTGGCGCGTACTGGCGCAACTGCAGTTCCGACTGCCACATCTCCCCCAGTGCCGCGCGCAGGACTTCGCGCGTGGCCGGGTCGAGCATCGTGGCCGCGCCGGGCAGATCGTGGGTATGGCCGAAGCTGGCCATCACGTCCTCGGCGCGGCCGAACGTGGTGGCGTCCTGCGGACCGTGATCGTGATCGGCGTGCGCACCCGGCGCGTTGCCCGAAGCCGCGTCCGCATGACCGTCATCGGCATGATCGTGATCGTGGCCGTCGCCTTCGGCGTGAGCGTCCGGCGCCGCGGCCGGCACGTCGGACTGGCCGAAATCGTCGATCGGCAAGGGCTTGCGTGGCGGCGGGGGCGGCGCGGCGTCGGCGGTCGGCGGGGGTTGCGCGCCGCCTTCCGATTCCTCGCCGAGGAACTGGCCGTAGCGCAGGCGCAGGATGCGCTGGTCGACCCCGAGCGCGTCCGAGCGTGCTTCGAACGCAGCCGGCTCGATGCGCGAACGCTCGGCCAGCAGTTTTTCGGCGTCGATGATGATCTGCCGCTGGCTGCGGAAGTAGGCCGGCAACACGTCGCGCGCGAGCCCTTCCAGGCCGTCGGCATCGATGGGCGCAGGGGGCGGCCAGCGCAGGATCAGGCTCGGGCTGCGCGCGGTCTGCGGCGCGGGCACGCGGTTGTCTCGTACCTCCAGTTGCGCCACCAGATCGCCACCCTCCTCGATGCCCAGCGCGTTTGGATCGAGCGTGGTCGAGAACGTCTTCAGCCGCGCGTCCCCGCGCCCGCGCAGGCTCAGCGTGCGGTCTTCGAACGTGATGCCCTCGCCGCTGCCGCGGGTGACCGTGATCCGCAGGCGCGCATCCACGGCGATGCCATGGTCGTCGCTGGCCTCGAACACCAGCGGCCAGCTGCGCGCGCCAGGCGCGTAGGTCGACAGGGTCGCCTCCGGAGTGCGGACGCGGATTTCCGGTGGCCGATCGGCCACCGCATCGAGCCGCCACGGCTGCGCGCGCGCGAGCGCCCCATCGGTATCGCCATCGACGGCAATGCGGTACAGCCAGGACTGCTCGAGGCCCAGCGTGGCGACCCAGGCCTCGTCCTCGCGCACGAAGGCGATCTCGCTTCCGTCGTGCAGCTGCAGGGCGACCTGGCGCGGCTGCGGCGCGAAATGCAGCGTCCAGCGCAGTGTCGCGCCGGCCGGCGCCTGGGCGTCGAGTTCGGTCTGCGTGCGCGGCGCCCGCCCGGTGTAGGCAGGCGCCGTGATCTCCAGTGCCTGCGATTGCAGCACCGGCAGCGCCGCGGCGTTTCCGGTTACGGCGTCTGTCGATGCGGTCACCATCTGGCGCGGCGCCGATGGCGGCCACCACAGCGCGGCGGCGACGAGCACTGCGCCAGCGATCCATGCCCCTGCGAGCGCCCGCGCCGGCCATGGCGCTGGTGCAGGCATCGACGGGTCGGTCTCGATGCGGGCCTGCAAACGGGCCCGCTGCAACTGCTGCAGCGGCGTGAGCGTCGCGGGCGTTGCGAACAACAGCGCGGCGCTGTCGTCCATGTCCGTGCGGGCGGCATCCAGCGCACGCGCCTGCCAGTCACGATCGAAACCACGCGCGCGGCGCATGGCAAGCACCGCTGCGACCACGCAGGCGACCGCAGCGACGGCGATCGCCGGGGCCACGCCCGCCGCCCGCCATGCGAGCGCCGCGAGGCCGAACGCAAGCGGCAAGCCGAGCAACAGCACGATCGCGAGCGCACGGCGGCGGATCGATGCGAGGTTGCGCTGCAGGCGGATCGCGACGTTCATGCCGTGCGGTTCCGTCGCGGCGACGCCGCCATCCAGCGTTCCAACGCGAACGCCAGCGCGATCAGCAATGCCAACCACGGCCGCAGGTCACGCGGCGCGGGTGGATACGCGGCAAGGCCGGTCGTCGGCGTGAACTCCTCCGCGGTGATGCGCGCAGGCGCCGGCAGCGGCCGCGCCAGCGCGCGCAGGCGCGCCGGAAACGCGGGATCGAGCACGGCGGGCAGATGCGCCGGATCGAGCGCCCGCGTGAAGCGGATGCAGGTCGCCGCGGCGCAGGGCGCGCGCTCGGCCAGCAGCCCGCCATCGGCATCGCGCCAGGCAGGCTGCCAGTCGGACCCGGGATCGCGCGGCGTGGCAGGCCCGAGCAGCAACACGCCACCGGCTGCGTGCGCCAGCACGCCGGCAGCAGGTGTGCCCTCCCCCCACCATGCCGCCAGGGCATCGGTACGCAACGCCGTCTCCGTCGCCGGCATCGCCAAGGCATCGGCATCATCGGGCCGCCACGCGCGTGCCACCGCTCGCAGTACGCGCAGCGATGGATCGTCGCCGGCGATGGCCAGCACGTCGAGCCGCGGCGCCGCCTGGCCCGGCGGCACGGCGTCATCCGCGCGCGACGGCGCGATTCGCCAGTCGACCACACGCGACAGCGCCACCGTGCCGCCGTCGGCGCGCTCGATCACCTCGGGCGCGACGACGGTCAACGTGGTCCCGGCCGGCAGGGTCATGTCGAGTTCGCGCAGCAAGCTCGAGACGCTTGCGGGCTCCAGCTCCGGTGCATCGGGCCCTTCGATCGGCGGAAAGCCCGGCGCAAGCCAGCGTGGCGGCGCATCACCCTCGGCAACGGCCGGAATCGCATCGTCGGCGACCCCCGGCACGACCACGATCCAGCGCGCCGGTGCCGTCGCCCCGTGCAGCACGGGCCAGGCCAGCCACACCGCCAGCAATGCCAGAAGCAACAGCCGCACCAGCAGCAGCGGCCAGTCGTCGAAGCGCAGGCGGCGTCGCGGCCTGGGCTTCTCGCGTAGCCAGCGCAGCGCCGCGAATGGCGTCGGCCGGGTGGCGTCGCGTCGCGCCAGATGCAGCAGCAGCGGCAGCAGCCAGGCGGCCAATGCCGCGAGGGCTACGGGTGCTAGCAGGCCGATACTCATCGCGCGCGTTCACCGAACAGGACCTGCAGCACCTGCGACGGCGAGCGGTCGATCACATGCGTCGCATGGCGGATGCCGGCTGCCGCCAATCGCGCGGCCAGTAGGCGCTGCGCCTCCGCGAAGCGCGCGAGGTAACCGGCGCGCAGCGCAGGCCCGTCCCCGAGCAGGGACTCGCCCGCTTCGGGCTCCACGAAGCGGCGCCCATCGGCGAACGGGAAATCGCGCTCGTCAGCGGTCAGCAGCTGGATCGCCACGACCTCGCGACCCGCATGCGCGAGGCGCTCGAGTTGCGCGACCGCGGCTTCGTCGAAGAAGTCGCCGAGTGCGATGACCAGATCGCCGCGGACGATCCGTCCCCAGGCCGGCGCGAGCACGCCGGGCTTCGGCCATTCGCCGCGCGGCGTGGCGGTCACCAGCGCGTGGCGCAGGCGATCGCGCTGGCGCGGCCCACTGCCCGGGGTCACCAGCGACAGGCCGGCGCCGCCGCAGAGCACGAGCCCGCAGGCATCGCCCTGGCGCTGTGCGATCTCGAGCACGCAGCGCGCGAGCAGCCGCGCCGCATCGAAACGGGAAAACCCCGGTGCGGCCTCGTCGGCCTGCGCCATCGAGGCAGTGGTGTCGAGCAGCAGCCAGGCGCGCACGGGACTTTCGCGCTCGGCTTCGCGGACGAAGAACCGGTCGCTGCGTGCATAGAGCTTCCAGTCGATCTGTCGCGGCTCGTCGCCGGACTCGTAGGCCCGGTACTGGGCGAACTCCTGACCGCTGCCGCGGTTGCGGCTCGGGTGATGCCCCAGTCCCTGGCGTCCGAGCGCGTGCCGTGGCCGCAGCCGCAAGGTCGCGATCAACGCACGCAGCGCAGGCGTCAACGGGTCCGTGGACGCATCGCCCGATGCCGTTACCGCAGCGGAGCTCTCACCAGCCATGTGGCCGCTCAGCGCTCCGGCGCGGGCAGCGCGCGCAGCAGACCGGCGATCACCGCATCGGCATCGGTCTGCGCGGCTTCCGCGGCGAACGACAGCACGAGTCGATGGCGCAGCACCGGCGCGAGCAGCGCGGCGACGTCCTCGCGGGTCGCCGCCAGCCTGCCCTGCAGCAGCGCACGCGCCTTCGCCGCAAGCACCAGCGACTGTCCGGCGCGCGGCCCCGCGCCCCAGCGCACGTATTCGCGCACGATCTCCGGTGCGCCCTCGCCCGGGCGCGTCGCCCGCACCAGCGCGGTGATCCAGGCCAGCAGGGACTCGCCGACATGCACCTGGCGTACCAGCGCCTGCAGCGCGAGCACGTCGCCGGCGTGCATCACCTTGGGCACCGCGACCTCGCTCGTGCCCGTGGTACGGGCGAGAATCGCCTGCTCTTCGTCGGCATCGGGATAGCCGAGCGCGACATGCAGCAGGAAGCGGTCCAGCTGCGCCTCGGGCAGCGGATAGGTGCCGGCCTGCTCGATCGGATTCTGCGTGGCCAGCACGAAGAACGGCCGCGGCAGCGCTCGGGTAACGCCGGCATGGCTGACCGTCCGTTCGGCCATCGCCTCGAGCAGCGCGGCCTGGGTCTTGGGCGGCGTGCGATTGAGCTCGTCGGCCAGCAGCAGCTGGGTGAACACCGGGCCTTCCTGGAAACGGAAATGACGCTTTCCGGTGCCGTGGTCTTCCTCCAGCAACTCGGTGCCCAGCAGGTCGCTTGGCATCAGGTCGGGGGTGAACTGCACCCGGCGAAAGCCCAGCTCCAGCGCCTCGCCGAGCGTGCGCACCAGCAGCGTCTTGCCGAGCCCCGGCACGCCCTCGAGCAGCACATGGCCGCCGGCGAGCAGCGCCACGAGCAGTTGTTCGACGACGTCGGCCTGGCCGACGACGGCCTGGCCGATCGCACTGCGCAGGGCGCCGAGCTGCGCGAGACGTGCCTGCAGGTCGGCTTCGGTGGGAGCGGTGTCGGTCATGCGTGCCTCATGGAGTCATCTGGGGGGCGCGCTCGCGCGCGATGTGGCGGCACCCGGCAGGGCCAGCGCCACAGTGAGGAATTGTGGTCATGCGCTCAGCGCATACATGACGATGTTGACCGCGAACTTCGTGTTGTCCTCGGCCAGGAAGCGCTTGTTGCGCCAGTCGTAGTCCCACTCGCACCCGTAGTCCTTGTTGCTGTAGAGCACGGCCAGGCGTCCGTCGATCGTGATGCCCTTGAGGTAATCGTGGACAAGATCGTCGCCCCAACCGTTGAGTTCGAAGTTCGTGGTCGGCGGGCCATCGGGGAACTGGAAGAAGCTGCGGTACAGCGCATGCGAGTTGGGCAGCTTCTGCATCGCGGACGCACCGAAGATGGCGGCCATCTGCGCTTCGAAGGATCTGGCGAACATGCCGTCGATGTCGTGGTTGCAGTCGTCGACGAATACGAAGCCGCCGCCGCGCACATAGCGCTCGAAGTTGCGTCGCTCCGCGGGACTGAACTCGACCAGCTTGTGTCCGGCCAGGTAGCAGAACGGCGAGGCCAGCATCTTCGGATCCGCCAACGCGACCACCCGCTCCTCCGGATCGACCCGCAGGCTGGTGTAATCGATCAGCGAGGTGATGATGTTCGAGGGCATCCGCGCATCGACATCCCAGTCACCGGACTCGTAGCGCAGCCGGGTGAACCAGAAGTCGTAGCGGGCGGATTGCGCGGCCAGTGGCGGCAACGCCATGGCTGCAGCGGCACCGAGCAGCATCTGCAGCGACTGACGTCGGTTCATGTCCCGCGCGCTCCGGTGCGGGACATCGTGGCGCGGTGCGGATGACCTTCGCCTGCGCCACTGCCCTTGCCAGCGCTGTCACTGCCGGCTTCGCTGCCGCCGCCGACGTGTCCGCTCCAGCCGCTGCGGATGCCTGGGCGCAGCGAAGGATCCCAGGCCCGCATTCCGGACCCGTAGGGCGCCGCGCAATGATGTGCGGCGCCCCTGGAGTCTGCAGACAGCACTGTGTGCATCACGGAAAGCAGAAGCCTCGCGCTCTCAGATGACCTCGGCGCGTCGTGCGGTTACACCGCATCCGACAACGACGTGAACGTGAAGTCCCGCAGCCGCATCGGCGGCAGCATCATCACCATCGACGACTCATCGCCACCCACGCGCACCGGACGCCCGAGTTCGTCGATGTTGTTGAGCATGATCACCGGCGACTCGTTGAAGCGGAAATTCTTCAGCGGATACTTGATCTCGCCGTTCTCGATGTAGAACGTGCCGTCGCGGGTCAGGCCGGTCAGCAGCACGGTCTGCGGATCGACCATGCGGATGTACCAGGTGCGCGTGACCAGGATGCCGCGATCGGTGCCGCGGATCAGGTCGGCGGTCGAGGCGGTGCCGCCGGACATCAGCAGATTGCCCGGGCGGCCGACGGCGCGCCTGCCCTGCTGCTGGGCCCAGAAACGCGAGTAGTCGAGATTGGCGATCTTGCCGTTCTCGATGATCGCCATCTTCTCGCGCGGCAGCCCGTCGCCATCCCACGGCATCACCGCGGCTTCCGGATGCCACGGGTCGGACACGATGTTCACGCGCGGGTCGTAGACCTGCTCGCCGAGCTTGTTGCCGCCGCCACGCTTGGACAGGAAGCTGCGCCCCTCGTCGGCGGTGCGCGCATCGAAGAAACGCATCATGAAGCTGATCAGGCCCGCCGCCGCGGCGGGCTCGAGGATCACCGTGTACTTGCCGGGCTCGAGCGCCTGCGCCTCGGCCGATTCACTGGCCTTGCGCATCGCCACGCGCACGTCGCGGCCGGCGTCGAACTCGCTGGCATCCTTGAGGTTGCGACCCACCCAGCCCGAACCACGACCGTCTTCGGTACGCACGGTGCAGGTGTAGTTGAAGTTGGTGCCCTGCTGGTAGCCGAAGTTGCCGTTGCTGTTGGCGAACGCGACGAAATTCTTGCCATCGTCGAGGAAGCCGGCGGCGATCAGGTTTTCGGCGCGGCAGGGCGTGATCGATCCGGCGGCCACGTTGGCGCGGAACTCCGGGGTGATCGCGGCGGTGGATTCGCTGTAGGTCGGGCTGGGGCGGTACTCCTGCTTGCCGATCGCCGGCAGGAACTCGGGGTTCTCCGGCGCCAGCCGCGCGAGATCCTCGGCGCGCTTGACCACGCTGCGCAGCGACGCGTCGTCGAACGCATTGATGCTGGCGGTGCCGACACGCTTGCCGAACGCGACCTGCACCGCGAGTTCGGCATTGCTGACAATGCCGCTGGTGGAGACGTTGTTGAGCGCGAAGCGGATATTGCCCGCCACGGATCCGGACAGCGTCGCCGTGCATTCGTCGGCGGTGGACAGGGCGACGGTCTTCTCGAGGATCTCGCGCGCCTGGGCTTCGGTGAAAATGGTCATGGGTTGATTCTCCTTAGCCGAGCGAACGCGCGGTGTTGATCACGTTGATGCCATCGAAACGGGCGGTCGACGAGCCATGCGAAACCGCCGAGACCTGGCTCGGCTGGCCCTTGCCGTCGAAGAACGAACCGCCGAGGCGATAATCGCTTTCGTCGCAGATCGCGCTGCAGGCATTCCAGAACTCCGGCGTGCGGATCTGGTAAGCCACGTCCTCGATCATGCCGGTGATTGCGCCGTCCTTGATCTCGTAGAACAGCTGGCCGCCGAACTGCGCGTTGTAGCGCTGCTGGTCGATCGAGAACGAACCGTCGCCGATGATGTAGATGCCGTTCTCGACGTTCTTGATCATGTCGGCGACGCTGAGCGGCGTCTTGCCCGGCGCGATCGACACGTTGGCCATGCGCTGGAACTGCACGCTCGACCAGGAGTCGGCGTAGGCGCAGCCGTCGGACTCGGTCTTGCCCAGGATATGCGCCTGGTCGCGGATGGTCTGGTAATCCACCAGCTTGCCGTCGGTGATCATGTCCCAGCGCTTGGTGGGCACGCCCTCGTCGTCGTAGCCCACGGCGCCCAGGCTGCCCGGCTGCGTCTTGTCGGCGAACACGGTAAGGATGTCGCTGCCGTACTGGAAACGTTCCTCGCGCTTGTCGAGCGTGGCGAAGCTGGTGCCGGCGTAGTTGGCTTCGTAGCCGAGCACGCGATCGAGTTCGAGCGGATGACCGATCGCCTCGTGGATCGTCAGCCAGGTGTGCGAAGGATCGAGCACCAGGTCGTAGCGGCCAGGCTTGACCGACGGCGCCTTGAGCTTCTCCTGCGCCTGGCGCGCCGCGGCGATCGCATCCTCGCGCATGTCGTAGGACGTGCTGTAGTTCACGACGCCGTTGGGCGAGACCACCTTGCCCGAGGCCGCGCCGTCGAGATATTCGTAGCCCATGCCCATCGGCGAGGACAGCCCGCTGCGGGTGCGGAACTTGCCGCTGGCCTTGTCGATCGCGGTGACGGTCATCGGCGCCCAGATCCGGTGCACGTCCTGGTCGATATAGGAGCCGTCGGTGCTCGCGAAATACTTCTGCTCGTTGACCAGGAACAGCGTGGAATTGACGAAGCTCGCGCCCGCGCCCATCGCCGCGGCATTGACGCCCAGCAGCAGCTCCACCTTCTCGGCCACCGGCACTTCCATGCCGTTCTTGCTGATCGGCGTGCGCCAGGACACTTCGCCGGTGCCCTTGACCGGCGCCAGCTGGACCGGCGCGGTCTGCACCTTGGCGTTGGCCATCGCGATCGCGGTCGCCTGGCGCGCGGCCTCGGCCACACCCTGCTCGGTCAGGTCATTGGTCGCCGCGAAGCCCCAGGCACCGCCAGCGATCACGCGGACGCCGACGCCCGTCGATTCGGTGCTGACGACGTTCTGCACCTTGTCTTCGCGGGTCATCACGAACTGGCGCAGGTAGCGCCCGACGCGGACATCGCAGTAGGTCGCGCCTGCGGACGTCGCCGCGTTGAGGCCGGCATCGGCAAGTCGCTTCTTGAAAGCGACATCGAGCGTGGACACCAGCTGCTCGGCGGCGATGACCCTGCCGAATACGGCAGGCAGCAACAGGCCGCCCGCACCGACACCAGCGAGGGCGAGGAAATCGCGTCTATGCAAGGGAGTTCTCCGGGGAACGTGCGCACGGCAGGCGCCATGTGCGGGGTTGGCGAAACGGCAGCGCGTCCTGCGGAGCCATCCCGATTCTTGACGCCGCGTGGACGAAGCGTCAAATGACTTTCGGCACGCGCGCGCATGACGCAGTGCGCGTGCCGTCCCGATGCGCGCGCCGATCAGGATGCTGTCGACGCAAGAGGATGGAGAAGCAGGAGCGAAGTGCCATGCCTCCACCAGCGCAGACGACCCTGCCCCGCACCAGGCAGAGGCGGCGCGCAGCCGGCTGTGGGTGACGCAGCAGGACGCGCAGCCGCCATCACACTCCCGGCGCGATCGGGACGAAGACGATGTTCCCTGCGTTGCTGCGGGCCTCGCCGAGCCAGCGCGCTGCACGCGTCGACCTCTCCCGAAGGGAAGAGGTCGGCGGATCTCCAGATCCGCGCGCAGCTCAGATATTCCGCGCCGTGTTGATGATGTTGACCCCATCGAAGCGCGTGGTCGCCGAGCCGTGCGATACCGCCGAGACCTGGCTGGGCTGGCCCTTGCCGTCGAAGAACGAGCCGCCGAGACGGAAGTCGCGTTCGTCGCAGATGGCAGAACAGGCGTTCCAGAATTCCGGCGTGCGGATCTGATAGGCGGCATCCTCGACCATGCCGGCGATCTCGCCGTTGCGGATCTCGTAGTAGAGCTGGCCGCCGAACTGGGCGTTGTAGCGCTGCTGGTCGATCGAGTACGAGCCGCGGCCATGGATGTAGATGCCGCGTTCGACGTCGCCGATCATCTCCTTCACCGTCAAGGGCGTCTTGCCGGGCGCCAGCGAGACGTTGGGCATGCGCTGGAACTGCACGCTCGACCACGAGTCCGCGTAGCTGCAGCCGTCGGATTCGCTCTTGCCGAGGATGTGCGCCTGGTCGCGCGTGGCCTGGTAGTCGACGAGCACGCCGTCCTTGATCAGGTTCCACTGCTTCGTCGGCACGCCTTCATCGTCGTAGCCCACCGCCCCGAGGCTGCCGGGCCGGGTCTTGTCGGCCACGAAGTTGACGATGTCACTGCCCCAGCGATAGCCCGAGTCGCGCTTGTCGATCGTGGCGAAGCTGGTACCGGCGTAGTTGGCCTCGTAGCCGAGCACCCGGTCGAGCTCCAGCGGATGCCCGACATTCTCGTGGATGGTCAGGAACAGGTTCGATGGATCGAGCACCAGGTCGTAGCGGCCCGGTTTCACGCCGGGCGCGGCGAGCTTCTCGCGCGCCTGGCGCGCGGCGGCGGTGGCGTCCTCCCGCATGTCGTAGGCCTGGCCATAGGCGACGACGCCGCCGGGCAGCTCGAAGCGCTGCGCGGGATCGGGGGTCAGGTATTCGTAACCCAGGCCCATCGGCGAGGACAGGCCGTCACGGGTGCGGAACTTGCCGCTGGCCTTGTCCACGGCGGTGACGGTGAACGGCGCCCAGATCCGGTGCACGTCCTGGTCGATGTAGGAGCCGTCGGTGCTGGCGAAATACTTCTGCTCGTTGACCAGGAACATCCGCGAGCTGACGAAATCCGCGCCGGCAGCGGTGGCCGCGGCGTTGACGTCCATCAGCAGCGCGACCTTCTCCTCCAGCGGCACGGTCATGCCGTTGCGGCGCACCGGCGTCGCCCAGGACACCTCGCCGACGCCGCGCACCGGGGCCAGCTGCACCGGCTCGCTCTGGATGCGTGCGTTGGCCTTGGCGATGGCGAGCGCCTGGCGGGTGGCTTCGGCGATGCCGTCGGGGTCGAGCGCGCGGGTCGCGGCGAAGCCCCAGGCACCGTCGGCGAGCACGCGGATGCCGACGCCCGTCGACTCCTCGTTGACCACGTTCTCGACACGCGTCTCGCGGGTCATCACGTACTGGCGGAGATAGCGGCCGATGCGTACATCGCAGTAACTGCCGCCACCATCACGCGACACCTGCAGCGCGACATCCGCCAGCCGCTTCTTCAGCGCAGGGTCGAGCGTACTGGCGAGATCCTCCGCGGCGATCGCACGCCCGATGCCGCCGGGCAGCAGCAGGCTGCCCAGTCCGATCCCGCCGTAGGCCATGAAGTCGCGACGTCGCATTGCATTTTTCTCCCCGCGGCGATGGCCGCACTTCGCTCCGATTCTTCTGTGCGGGCGAGGTGCGCGTCAAATGACGACGCGCGTCGCATTGCATCGGCCACCCCGGTTTCCGCCACCATCGGCACATGTATGCCCCCCGGCGCGGCCCTATGCTTGCAGGCTGTCCCCAATGCCCGGAACCCACCGAATGCGCCGTTCCCTGCTCGCCGTCGCCGTGCTCACCGCCGCCCTCGCCGGCTGCAATCGCCAGGCACCGGCCACGCCCGCCGGCGTAGCCGATGGCGTCACCACCAACGCCGCCTCGCAGGCCGACGCCGCCTTCGCCGAGCTGTCGAAGCGCTTCCTCGACGAGTCGATGCGGATGGCGCCGATCTCGGCCACGCAGGTCGGCGATCACCGTTTCGACAGCGAAGTTGACGATCTCTCCGAAGCCGGCCGCCAGGCAGGTCTCGACTTCAACCGCCGCTATCTCGCCGAGCTCGATGCGATCGACTTCGCGCAGCTCTCGCGCGACAACCATGTCGATGCATTGATCCTGAGGAACACACTCGAGTACGGGATCTGGGATACCGAGACGATGCAGAGCTGGGCCTGGGATCCGCAGATCTACAGCGGGCTGGCCGGTGGCGCGATCTACAGCCTGATGGCCCGCGAGTTCGCACCGATGCCCGAACGCCTGAAGGCGGCGACCGCACGCATGGAGAAGGTCCCCACGATCCTCGCGCAGGCACGGGAGAACCTCGATCCGTCGCGCGTACCGGCGACGCATGCGCGCACCGTGGCCGCGCAGAACAAGGGCGTGCTGTCGCTGATCGAGACCTTCATCACGCCCAATGCCGACCAGCTGCAGGGTGAGGACCGTACGCGCCTGGACGCCGCGGTCGAGACCCTGCGCGCCGCGGTCGACGAACACCAGACCTGGCTCGACGGCACCCTGGTGCCGAATGCCAGCGGCGAGTTCCGCATCGGCGCGGACAAGTACGACCAGAAGCTCAAGTTCGCGCTCAACTCCTCGCTGAGCCGCCAGGACATCCGCCAGCGCGCCGAAGCCGAGCTCAGCCGCATCCGCGACGAGATGTATGTCGTCGCCCAGGCGGTACTGAAGGACCGCGAAGGCGCGCCGGAAACGCCGGCCCAGCCGAGCGAGGACCAGCGCCAGGCTGCGATCGAAGCGGCGATGGAAGTCGCCTACGCCGACAAGCCGGGCCGCGACGAGGTCGTCGATTTCGCCCGTCACACGCTCGATGTCGCCACCGACTTCACCCGCAGCAACGACCTGGTCACCGTGCCCGAGGATCCGGTCAAGATCATCCTGATGCCCGAGTTCCAGCGTGGCGTCGCTGTCGCCTACTGCGACTCGCCCGGCCCGCTCGACAAGGGGCTGGACACCTACTACGCGATTTCGCCGATTCCCGACGACTGGGACGACGGCCAGGTGGATTCGTTCCTGCGCGAATACAACAAGCACATGATCCACGTGCTCACGATCCACGAGGCGATGCCGGGCCATTACCTCGAGGGCGCGCATTCGGTGAGCCACCCCTCCACGCTGCGCGCGGTGTTCCGTTCCGGGCCGTTCGCCGAAGGCTGGGCGGTCTACACCGAGCGGATGATGGCCGACGCCGGATACGCCGACAACGATCCGCTGTTCCGGCTGATGCAGCTGAAGTTCTATGCGCGCGCGGTTGCCAACGCAGTGCTCGACCAGGGCGTGCACGTGGACAACTGGAGCAAGGAACAGGCGATGGACCTCATGGTGCGCCAGACCTTCCAGCAGCAGAGCGAAGCCGAAGGCAAGTGGATCCGCGCGCAACTGTCGTCGACCCAGCTCGCTACGTATTTCGTCGGTGCGCAGGAACACTTCGATGCGCGCCAGGCGGCCGAGGCCAAGGCCGGAGACGCCTTCAACCTCAAGCAGTACCACGACGGCATGCTGGCCCAGGGCGCACCGCCGGTGCGGTTCGCACGTCAGCTGATGCTGGACGAGGCGATCGAGTAAGCGGGCCGACCGGGCGCAGGGCGCGCGGCGATGCCGCGCCCTGCC
>Ga0233372_1000489_pt1 | contig 17843 bp, 7 predicted proteins | sample ElkDunMinimDraft_4_FD_191538 | JGI IMG/M metagenome (GOLD analysis project Ga0233372, IMG submission 191538) | Fecal eukaryotic communites from dung pellets of Tule Elk in California, USA - Elk Dung D8 | ecosystem: Host-associated > Mammals > Digestive system > Large intestine > Fecal | place... | reverse complement strand
TTCATTGGCAAGTCGTGTTAAGCTTAGTTGGTCGTTGCCTACTAACGCCCCTTGGGTAATAGTATACGTTAAGGCAGGGTCTGGTGTGCCATATACCTTAGTTTGTGGCGTAGCAGTAATACTTAATGGTGCTGGTACAATAGATAAAAAGCTTGGTGTAAAATTAAGCCTATAGTTGGGAGTGGCCTGTAAATTTCCTTGTTTAATAGCATAATCAGCTACATCATCTCCAATAGCACGAGTTAAAGCACCCGTTACTATTCTTTCAGGATCTTGATTAACGAGTCCTGTTATAGTATACGTTAATACAGGGTCTGGTGTGCCATATACCTTAGTTTGTGCCGTAGCAGTAATAGTTAATGGTGCTGGTACAATAGATAAAAAGCTTGGTATAAAATTAAGCGTATAGTTAGAAGTGGCCTGTAAATTTACTTCTTTAATAGCATAATCAGCTACATCATCTCCAATAGCACGAGTTAAAGCACCCGTTACTATTGTCTCAGGATCTTGATTAACGAGTCCTGTTATAGTATACGTTAATACAGGGTCTGGTGTGCCATATACCTTAGTTTGTGCCGTAGCAGTAATAGTTAATGGCGCGGACTTAATTAAAAACGAATGGGAAATATTATTAGCCATTAGGTGTTTATTGTCTCCTTGTTGGCTGGCAGCAACAGTAACTGTACCTGCCCCAGTAATTTTAATTTCAGGGCCATTAGTACCTGTTACAATAATTGCAATGGTAGGGTCAGACGATAGATATTGAATAATTAAGCCTGCATCAGTAGTTGCTACTAAAGGTACATTGGCATCGCCATAGGTTTTATCACTTAGTGTATTAAAAGTAATGGCTTGTGTTTTTTTATTTACTGTAAACGTAGGACTCGCTGTATTATTGGTAGGATCTAAATCTGTACTATCGGATGTCACCACCGCACTTACCGTCATTGCTCCAACATTGATAGTTTGGGCAGTTAGAGTTAGTGTTTGTGATGTGTTAGGGGCTAGTAAACCAATAGTCCATTTTCCCGTGGTAGGAGTATACCCCCCTAGACTAGTAGTGTTATTAACAACAGTTAACCCTGCAGGCAATGTAACTGTAGCAACAGCATTAGGAGCCTGGCTAGGCCCATTGTTTGTAACAGTAAAGATAAAAGTAACAACGTCGTCTATAGCTGGCGTAGGGTTATTCACTACAGCTGTAAGTATTAAATCGGTTTCTAAGCTATTTACGAATATTCCGCTAGTCGATCCAATGTTTTGTAATATTGTAACCGCATTATTACCTGCAACATCTGTAATAGTACCTCCATTTAGCATTAAATTAGAAATAATTATTCCATCATTGTCATATAAGTTAGAAGGTATAACATACATAAAATCTAAAGTAGTATTTTGGTTACTAGAGCTGTAGTTTGCATATACGGTTTGATTGCCTATTTGCATGGCTAATTGTGGTGTACCCGTTACAAAAACAGCCTCATTAAAAGTTAGGGTAAAGTAAATTTGTTGTCCTTTTATGTATGTGCTGTTCGAAGGACCACTTAGTGAGCTTACCGTGGGATTAGTTAAATCTATAGTTAAATTTAATATTGCAGATGGGGCACTTATATTACCCGCAGGATCGGTGGCTAAAACCGTAATAAAATGATTTCCTACTGGTAATTGTACATTTGATATGCTCCAAATATTATTAACAACCGTTGCTGTACCTAAAATAGTAGTTCTATCTGAATTATAAAGGGTCACAGTTGAGCTATTTTCTGCTGTCCCAGTAAAAGTAAGCAAGCTACGGTTAGTAATTAAATCACCTATTACTCCACTATCTGAATCAGAAGATAAACTTATTGTTGGAGCGTTTGGTGGTGTAACATCTAATATAATACTAGCTTGCATTGAGCCTATGTTGCCTGCATGGTCTATTAAGCGAACATAAACTGTTTTATTACCATCACCTGATGGTAGGGTATGATTCATGCTTGCACTATAAATTTCTTGTGCTGACCATAATACATTATCATTCGAAAACTGAACTTTTGCAATATCATTTACATTGACTGCTGGAGTAAAGTTAAGCGTAACTTGAACATGAGTAGTATAACTCATTCCTCCATTAATGACAAATGTAGCCGTTGGAGGTGTTGTATCGAGTATAATGCTAGTTTGCATTGAGCCTATGTTGCCTGCTCGGTCTATTAAGCGAACATAAATAGTTTTATTACCATCCCCTGTTGGCAATATATAGCTCATGCTTGCACTGTAACTTTGTTGTGCTGACCATGATACATTGTCGTTCGAGAACTGTACCTTTACAAAATCATCCACGTCTACTCCCAGTGTGAAATTAAGCGTAGCTTCCGCCTCGGTTGCGTACGCAGCTCCACCATTGATGGCAACCGTTCCTGTTGGTGGTTCGGTATCTAACGTGACCGTTTCGCTATATTCAGGTGATTCATTGCCTGCTCCGTCAATAAGCTGTACAACGATCTCCTTTTCTTCATCTGTACTTCCTACATCAATCGTAAAGCTCGTTGTATAAGCGATCGTCGTTGGCGCTGATCCGTTGACCGTATAGCGAATATTCGTTATATCGGTAACGCCGCTCGCTGGCGTCACTGTAACACCAACATCTGAATCATTCGTATACGCATTGCCATCGTTCACAACAACGGTCCCTGTTGGATCAATACGATCAAGTATAACCGTTTGGGTCAGCACTGTTGTATTACCTGCCAAGTCAGTCAAGCGAACCTGTATCGTTTTCACGCCATCCTCCGCTGTATCCTGCAAGGTGTAAGCTTGCGGAGTTGCGCTATAAGTCACTCGTGCACCGTAAGCCTGACCTGTCTCTCCTAGCTCCATATAGGCTGCGTCACTGCTTGTAACCGTGATGGATACTTCGGTTGAATTGGTAACACTTGGTGTTAGCAACGTTAATGTACCTGTCGGCGCTGTTGTATCCAGCACAATAGTAGCTTGCGCTGTGCCCGTATTGCCTGCTCGATCAATGAAGCGAACATACACCGTTTTACTACCATCCCCTGTCGGTAAGGTGTAATTCATGTTTGCACTGTAACTTTGTTGTGCTGACCATGACTGATTGTCATTGGAGAACTGTACCCCTACAACATCATCCACGCCTGCTCCCAGTGTGAAGCCAAGCGTGACTTCAGCATCGGTTGCATATGCAGCTCCTCCATTAATGGTGACTGTACCTGTTGGAGGCAACGTATCTAGCGTTACGGTTGCGCTATATTCAGGCGATGTGTGTCCTGCACCATCAATTAGCGTAATCGTAATCTCTTTTTCTCCATTCGTGCTTCCTACATTAATACGAAAACTACTGACATATGCAATCGTTGATGGTGGCAAACCATTAAGTGTATATCTAATAGCTGCGATATCGTTCACGCCTAGATCCGGAGTTATTTCAATAGCTATATTTAAATTATTTGCATACGGCTCTCCATTATTAATAAGAACCGAAGCTGTAGGAGCTGTCATATCCAACAAAATGCTGCTTTGCAAAACGCCAACGTTGCCAAACCGATCAAGAAGCTGCACATAAACTGTTTTGTCTCCGTCTCCTGCTGGTAATGTATATGTTTTACTTGTGTTATAGCTTTCTAAAGTAGACCAATAGATATTATCTGTCGAAAATCTCATACTAACAAATTCATTAGAATTTGCAGTAGGTACAATAGCTAAACTTACCTCTCGCTCTGTTGTATGGGTAGCACCGTTATTAATGGTTAAACTCCCTGTAGGTATTGTGGTATTCAAGGCAAAATCCCAAGAATATAGCGGAGATATATTGCCCGCTGCATCTATTAATTCAACTCTAACCGATTTCTCACCATTTACAGAGCCTACTCCGATAGAAAATTGTGATTGGTAGGCTTGAGTTGTTGATACAGGAGACTCATTAACTGAATACCGCATACTAACAATATCATTCACGCCGGGATCTGGTGTAATCCTTACATCTACAAATTCATGATTTGTAAAATAGGTCCCGTTATTTATTACAACATTTGCAGTAGGTCGTGTTTTGTCTATTGTAAATTGAACGGTTTGTGTTTGATTGCCTTGCGTTACTGTTAACGTATATGTACCTTCGTTTGTAATAGTTGTACCAAGCGTGTAAGGAGCTCCATTTAAAGTCGCTGTTCCAACATTAAAATGAGGCGTTACGTTATTTCTATAAAAACTGCCATCCGATACACCAGTTATCTCAATATTAGTAATTGGAGTATATGTAATAATTAAATAAGGGCGCTCAGTCCCACCTATATGTGTTTCGGTTGTTTGTATAAAGTGTTCAACATTTAGAATATTCGCTGCTTCTGCTTGCTCTGCAGTAAGTGCCGAAAGTATAAATGTAGCACGAGGATTAGACTTATTGATTTCTTGCGAAATATAGCTTGTAAAATCAAAGGGGCCAATAACAGGCCTAGAAGTTGGGGCATCAGTATATACAGATCTAGCTATGGTAGATCCCGATATAGGAAGTGGTAAAGTAGCATTAGTTACTTGATTTTGAGTCCAGTTGTGATTTAAGCTAGGAGAAGCCTTTAATGAAAAGCTAGCTGCTGCTTGAATAACTCCACCTGTTACAGGAAAATAAAGTTGTGCAGATGCTACCTCGTATCCTTGTGGGAATACGGGTAAATCATATTTTAATAAAATTTGAACCTCCATGGGTACACCATAAATCCCTTGATACCCTACATCAAGATATCCGGTATGTCCATTCTCATGCATACTTCTATTAGAACCAGTACCCTGATAAACAATCATGGTGTCTTCTATAGGATATATATGTAATTGTGTTTGTGCTTGTATACTATTTGTTATAAGTAGTAACAAACAAAATAGGCTGTAAAATTTTTTCATAATATTATGTTCATAATTTTGCAGTGCTAAAATTAACTTTTTTTTTAGAATTAGCCTAGCTATAAAGCAATTGAAGCAGTGTTTTTTTTGCAAAAAAGTAAATTAAAGCTTTTTTTTAACTTAAAATAATAAAAAAAGCGCAACAATTACATTAATTAAGCTACAACTTTTAAGTATAATATAAAACCCCGAAGTCAGGATCTATATATAGACCCTGACTTCGCGGTTTTACTTTGGAAGCAGTATTAATAGCTTCCGCGTTTGTAATACCAATTATTAGTATAAACTATTTTAGTGAACAATAAGCTTAACCGTTTCGGTTTTCCCATGGGCTAAAAATAGCGTAATTAAATATACGGTAGCAGTATTAGGTGCTTGTAGGGTTATACTAGGTGTTACTTGGTTTACCTGGTTAAATAACTTACCAGTCATATCGGTAATTACCAATCTAGCTCCTTGTATTTCGGCAGCTGTACGGTTGGTATGTACCGTAAAGCTATTGCCCGATTTTACTGGGTTTGGCGTAAGGCTCATTTTCTTTATTTGTTTACTACTCGCAATAGTTACTGGGCAAGTTTGCATTTGATTCCCGTTAGTATCTGTTGCTACCACATAGTACGTTCCGTTTAAGGGTTGTGGTGCGTTGTAATACTGCCCCGTTGCTCCAGCAATAAGTTGTCCGTCTTTAAACCATTGCCACGCGTTGTAGTTGTTTGTTGTGTTGTTAAAGACTAAAACATCGTCCCATTTTTGAACAATAAGTCCGCTCGATAAATGAACTGCCTGTAAAACAACAGCTGTTGCTGGCAAGTAGTTGTTATCACCAGCTTGTGTTGCTGTAATTTGTGTTGTACCGTAGCCTACGTAATGCAAGGTATTGCCAGTAATGTTAGCAATAGCAGTATTTGCCACTTGGTAGTTTATAGGTAAACCACTTGTACTGTAAGCATCTAACACAATACTAGAAGGGGAGTTACAGCCTAAGTCTAAGTTTTGGTTCCATACAAGGGTTTGATTGGCTTTGGTAATGGTTAATTCTGCCGCTGTAAATATAAAGTTATAATTAGCAGCCTGATTAAAAGTATGAACCGTAATAGGGTAGGCGCCCACATTTTCATTGGCAAGTCGTGTTAAGCTTAGTTGGTCGTTGCCTACTAACGCCCCTTGGGTAATAGTATACGTTAAGGCAGGGTCTGGTGTGCCATATACCTTAGTTTGTGGCGTAGCAGTGATACTTAATGTGGCAGGATCAACGGTAAATGGTTGTGTTTTACTAGCTGCATCATACATTGCATCTCCCAATTGGCTGGCAGTAATAGTAACAGTACCCACGGTAATAATTTTAATTTCAGAGCCATTAGTACCTGGTACAACAGTTGCAATGGTAGGGTCAGACGATGTGTAGGTAATCGGTAAGCCAGAAGTAGTAGTTGCTACTAAAGGCACATTGGCATCGCCGTAGGTTTTATTACTTAACGAATTAAAAGTAAGAGTTTGTGTTTTTTTGGTTACTGTAAGCGTATGACTCTCGGCATTATTGGCATTGTTTAAATCTGTAATATTTGATGTTACCACCGCACTTACCGTCATTGCTCCAACATCGATAGTTTGGGCAGTTAGAGTTAGTGTTTGTGGTGCATTGGGTGCTAGTAAACCAATAGTCCATAGTCCCGTAGTAGAAATATAACTTCCCTGACTAGGCGTGTCACTAACAAAAGTTAACCCTGCAGGCAATGTAACTGTAGCAACAGCATTAGGAGCCTGGCTAGGCCCATTGTTTGTAACGGTAAAGGTAAAAGTTACCACGTCGTCAATAACAACGGGTGCAGTATTATTCACTACAGCTGTAAGTATTAAATCACTTTCTCTGCTATCAACCAATATATTATGGGTTGGTGCCACTTGGTTTAAAATAAGGTCGGCAGCATGAGCTGTTGCATTAACAAGGGTCCCCCCGTTTAAAATTAAATCCTGAAGTTCAATGCCATCGTTGTCATACAAATCTGCTGGTATGGTATAGGTAAAAGTAAGGTTTTGCGTAGTACTCCCTGTAACATAATCAGCCAGTACTCTAGCTGTACCTATTTGTATAGGTAGCTGTGGGGTTCCGGTTACAGTTACCGGCTCGTTAAAAACAACTGTAAAAGTAAGTTGTTCGGCTACAGTATAGGTTTTATTACTCAGTGTGGTAGTAACCGCTTGTATTATTGGGTTAATACTACAAACAGTAGTACCAGCTATATCGCCAGTAATGATCCAGCTTTTGTCAGTTAAAGCCTTTCTTGCCGCTACGGCATTGGTACCATAGGTACGCCCAATAGCCCCTAATGGTATGTTATTAGGTGTATTTGGGTTGTTTGCCCACCCTATAAGCGTAGCCGAGTAGTTGGTACAATCTAAGCCCGAATAACTTAACATGTAGCCCATATTGGTTACGTTAGCGGTATTCCATGTGTTAAGGTTTTGATTAAACGCTGTAGCATAATAAAACATGTAGCTCATATCGGTTACTTTACTAAGATTAGGTGCATCCGTTGCTGTAAGGGTAAAGTTTTGTGCCATATAAAACATATAATCCATGGTAGCCCATAGGGTAGTACCCCATTGTTGTACTTCCTTTAATCTATACCTATCTATGGTACTAGTATTGCTAGTACTAGTAGCAAAGGCTTTAAAGTTGGTGGGCTCTATGCTTAGTTCTATAGTTTTACCCGCGGGTAAATTATCTATGGTAACTAAGGTGGGGGTGTTAGCTAGCGGTATAGTACCTGTAGTAACTGTAGCATCGTCGGTGGTTTTCCAACTATAAGTTACCTCACCTTCGGTGGTGGCGTAAAAAGTAATAGCAGTTGTACCGTTAGTTACAGGGCTTCCTTGTATAGATAAATCCCAAAGGGTAACAAAGTAGTCATTTGGTGAGTAACAAGCTGTAGTACCAGCTGTATCTCCATAAATGGTCCAGCCTTTGTCAGTTAAAGCCTTTCTTGCTGCTACGGCATTGGTCCCATAGGTACCAGCAGCCCCTAATGTTAGGTTACTAGGTGTATTTGGGTTGTTTGCCCACCCTATAAGCGTAGCCGAGTAGTTGGTACAATCTAAGCCCGAATAACTTAACATATTATTCATACTGGTTACCTTAGCGATATTCCATGAGCTAAGGTCTTGATTAAACGCAGTGGCATCCCAAAACATTTCTTGCATATCGGTTACCTTGCTTGTATCCCAAGTGGCAAGGTCTTGATTAAAAGCTCTAGCGTCATAAAACATGCCGTACATATTGGTTACGTTACTGGTATTCCATGAGCTAATATCTTTATTAAACGCATTGGCATAAGCAAACATGCCGTACATATTGGTTACCTTACTGGTATTCCAACTGCTTATGTCTTGATTAAACGCTGTAGCCTCTTTAAACATTAAACTCATATCGGTTACTTTACTAAGATTAGGTACATCCGTTGCTGTAAGGGTAAAGTTTCCTGCATTACGAAACATATATTGCATGGTAGTCCATAGGGTAGTACCCCATTGTTGTACTTGCAGTAACCTGTTAGCATCTTTGGCAGTAGCACCAGTAGTAGTAGAAGTAGTAGCAAAGGCTTTTAAGTCGTTGGGTTCTATGCTTAGTTCTATAGTTTTACCCGCGGGTAAATTATCTATGGTAACTAAGGTGGGGGTGTTAGCTAGTGGTATAGTACCTGTAGTAACTGTAGCATCGTCGGTGGTTTTCCAACTATAAGTTACCTCACCTTCGGTGGTGGCGTAAAAAGTAATAGCAGTTGTACCGTTAGTTACAGGGCTTCCTGGTATAGATAAATCCCAAAGGGTAACAAAGTTAGCCGTGTTTTGTGCTTGTATTGTACTTGTTACAAGTAGTAACAAATAAAATAGGCTGTAAAATTTTTTCATAAATATTATGTTCATAATTTTGGAGTGCCGAAATTAACATTTTTTTTAGAATTAGCCTAGCTATAAAGCAATTGAAGCTGTGTTTTTTTTGCAAAAAAGTAAATTAAAGCTTTTTTTTAACTTAAAATAATAAAAAAAGCGCAATAATTACATTAATTAAGCATCAACTTTTAAGTATAATATAAAACCGCGAAGTCAGGATCTATATATTAATCCTGACTTTGGGGTTTTACCATGGAAGCAGTATTTATAAAACATACAAAAGTTATTTTGTAGTTTTACCAATGTTTGCGTGGGTTAAAAAGGGGGGTACCTAAATGTTAAATATTTTTTAGAATAAAATAAGAGGTAAGCCTTAATTAAACCCAGTAAAAAACTCCAAATTACACTATAATTTGGAGTTTTTGATGCAATTAAAGCAATGTAATTGCCCCCACATAGGTACTGGTAGCAGCCAGTTTACGATCGTTATTTACAAAAGTGGCCCAACATTGTACGGGTACTGTTGCAAAATAAGGCGCTAGTTGTAGGGTAAGCTCTACATCTTGGCGGGTAGCATAGCTTTCAAAAACCTCAAACAAATTTAAATCGTCACTATACACCACCACTAAAAGGGCATCCGTGGCTAGGGCCAGGCCTTGCCCGGAGTTGTCTGTCCAACTTAATTGAAGTTGGGTGTTAGCCACTGCCACTGCTGCCACATCTTGCAAGCCTTGTAATTCCCCTTTGCTAATTAATACCTTGTTGTAGGTAATTTTAAAAACCGTATTTACCCATGCCACCGCCTCCTTTATATGGTAGGACACCGCAAGGTTGTAGCGCGATTTTGTTGCTACCTTTTGCCCAAAGTACAAGTTGTACACCCCACGTATGGGGTTTAAAAATTGGGCTACGGTAGCAAACTTTTCGCGTTGTAACATTTGTAACTCCGTAGGGATACGTGTTGTTTTTCTGGGGCGACTGCGCATTACATTTTTCCCTCGCCAATTAGCACCTACCACTGTACCTACCGTACCGGTAAAGGCTCCTAAAATTCCTTTTTCATACGTTGCCATAATTCATAAAATATTTGGGTTAATAAAAAATAAAACTCTTTTTTAAAAGTCTATTAAAAGTACGTCTGCTTTTTTTAGTAGCCAAACGCGTGTCACCCTAGGTTATATTTTGTCTGCTCTAGGCACCAAGGGTTGGGTAGGGCTTTAGTTTTGTTCGAGTATAGTGGTAGTTTGTTCGCAAAAAAAGTGTTTTTTGCGAACAACAGTAAGCGCATACCCAAACCAGACACGAAGAAAGGGGGGTAAAAAAACCGAAGGGCGATAAAAGAAATTAGAGTACGGGAAATAAAAAACTAAAGATTACTTAACCTTAGTAAATAAGTAGCTAAAGTGTTAAAGCGTATAAAATTTACAGTTAAAAGTAAAAAAAATGAAAAAGTAAAAAAATTACCGCCTTTGCAAGCGGTAATTTTTTTACTCATCAAACAGTTCGTTAAACTCGGCTTTAATTTGGTCTAACACTATTTTTTCAAAATATTGGCTAGGGTAGTAGCAGGTTTTTCCAATTTTAGCGTAGGGTATGGCCTTGGTTTGGCGTAGGCGTTTTACCGTGCGGGTCGAAACGTTTAATATACGGGCTACGTCACTGGTAAAAAGCCACCGGTTGGGTTGGGGTGTTTTTTGTAGGGTGTTAATTTTAGTTTCTAAAAATTGCGTGTAGTGGTTGTAGTCGTTTAGACATTCTTGTAAAGACTCCTTGATGCACGCCCTGATCCATTGTTTTAATAGCTCCTCTTGTTTCATAACAGTGAAATTTAAAATTACTTATTGATTAATAGGCCTTTTGGTATTCTAAAGCCAATCTATTTTATAATTTACAAGTCCTATTTGTTAGATTTACTAGGTTGTATTTTAAATGCACAATATTTAGCTTATATTTGTAATTGATTTTTGAAATATAAACGCTACTTACATTATGAGTAACAACGGAGAAGATAAAAAGGTTATTTTTTCGATGTCTAAGGTTTCTAAAACCTATTCATCAACAAACAAAACAGTACTTAAGGATATTTATTTAAGTTTTTTTTATGGTGCTAAAATTGGTATCTTAGGTTTAAACGGATCGGGTAAATCGTCTTTATTAAAAATTATTGCTGGGGTCGATAAAAATTACCAAGGTGATGTGGTGTTTTCGCCAGGATACTCGGTGGGGTACTTAGAGCAAGAGCCGCAGTTAGACGAAACTAAAACAGTTATTGAAGTAGTACGTGAAGGAATGGCAGAGGTTGTGGCCATTTTAGACGAGTTCAATAAAATAAACGATATGTTTGGTTTACCAGAGGTGTATGAGGATGCAGATAAAATGCAAAAACTGATGGACCGCCAAGCCGATTTACAAGATAAAATTGATGCATGTGGTGGTTGGGAATTAGACAACAAGTTAGAGGTAGCTATGGATGCGTTACGTTGTCCGGATGCCGATACGCCAATTTCTGTACTTTCAGGAGGAGAGCGTCGTCGTGTAGCTTTATGTAGATTACTTTTACAAGAACCAGACGTTTTATTATTAGATGAGCCTACCAACCACTTAGATGCTGAGTCGGTACACTGGTTAGAGCAACATTTGCAACAATATAAAGGAACTATTATTGCCGTTACCCACGACCGTTACTTTTTAGATAACGTAGCAGGTTGGATTTTAGAATTAGACCGTGGAGAGGGAATTCCGTGGAAAGGGAATTATACGTCTTGGTTAGATCAAAAATCGAGCCGTATGGCTTTAGAAGAAAAAGTTGCTTCTAAACGTCGTAAAAACTTAGAGCGCGAGCTAGACTGGGTACGCCAAGGTGCTAAAGGGCGCCAAACCAAACAAAAAGCCCGTTTACAAAACTACGATCGTTTAGTGAACGAGGATCAAAAAGAACTGGAAGAGAAATTAGAAATCTACATACCGAATGGGCCACGTTTAGGTACTAACGTAATTGAGGCTAAGGGTGTAGCTAAAGCTTTTGGTGATAAATTATTATACGATAACTTAAACTTTACGTTGCCGCAAGCGGGTATTGTAGGTATTATTGGACCTAATGGTGCTGGTAAGTCTACTATTTTCCGTATGATTATGGGCGAGCAAACACCAGATGCTGGAGAGTTTGTAGTAGGGGATACGGTTAAAATTGCGTATGTAGACCAGTCTCACTCTAATATCGATGTAGAAAAATCTATCTACGATAATTTTGCCGATGGACAAGAGTTAATTATGATGGGTGGCCGCCAAGTGAATGCGCGTGCGTACTTATCGCGTTTTAACTTTGCAGGGTCAGACCAAAACAAAAAAGTTTCTGCTTTATCGGGTGGGGAGCGTAACCGTTTACACTTAGCCATGACGCTTAAGGAGGAAGGAAACGTATTGTTATTGGATGAGCCTACGAATGACTTAGATATTAATACACTACGTGCGTTAGAAGAAGGTTTAGAAAACTTTGCAGGTTGTGCGGTGGTTATTTCCCACGACCGTTGGTTTTTAGACCGTATTTGTACACACATTTTAGCTTTTGAAGGAGATTCTCAGGTTTATGTTTTTGAAGGATCGTTCTCTGATTACGAAGAAAACCGTAAAAAACGTTTGGGTGATGTAGCACCAACACGTTTAAAATATAAAAAGTTAGTTCGCTAATTGATAAATTAATAAAAAAAGCCTCAATAAATATTTATTGAGGCTTTTTTTTATCCATTTTTTGATAAGAATGTATTTATATATTAATTAATATTTATTGCAAAAAAGGCTGATTTTAATTACTTTATGCATAGTATGCAAAATAATTTATTTGATATTGTTTATTTTAATAACAATTATTCATAAATTAGGCTAATTGTCTTACATTTGCTTAAAATTCATTAACATGTATTTTCCTTCTATTAAGGTATTGTTATTAACTCTGTTTACTCTAGCAGCGTTACCCAACCAGGCTCAGCTCGTTCAAAGAGATAGCGTGGTTAATTTGGTAACTGCAGCCGGTAGAGCCTATCAAAATTTAGATCATAAAAAATCTTTACAATATGCAGAGAAAGCTTTAAACCAGGCCTATGCGATTAATGACAATGAATTAATTGCTCGAGTTTACAATATTATTGGGTTAAACTTTACAGAATATAATGAATATAAAAAAGCAGAAGATGCTTATTTAAAAGGACTTGAAAGGTTAAAAAATTCTGATGACATTTCTGTTTTGTCTTGGATTGAATCAAATATAGGTACTGTGTACCAAGTTCATTTTAAGGATTATGATAAAGCAATCTACTATCATGTAAGATCATTAGAAAATTCAAAAAAATTAAACTCTGAGTACGATATATTATCATCTTTACTAAATATAGGAATTCTTTATTTTGACAAATTTGAGTTTGAAAAAGGATTTACCTACGTTAAGGAGGCTGAAAAATATTTGTTAAAGGTGAATGAGCCAGAAGTATTAATTGCCTTTAATTCTTTAAATGCACTTTATTATCAGCACAAAAAGGATTTTAAAACAGCCGAAAAATTCTATTTAGAAGCCCTTGAATATTGTGATGACGAAATTGATATTACGGCAGCACATTCAATGGAATTATACGATGATATTTCTAATTTTTATGCCTCAAATAATAATAAAGAAAAAGCCTACGATTATTTAGTTAAACACATTGCTCTTAAAGATTCTATTTATTCTAAGGAAAAAATGGATGCAATTGCAAATTATGCCAATCAAATGGATTTAGATTTGTATAAGCAAGAAATTACAAAGATTGAAAAGTTAAATGAGGAGCAAGAAAAAATAATTTTTTATGCTAAAATTATAGGCGTATTATTTGTATTTATTGCTTTAAACTTACTGTTTGTTATTCTTCTTTTAAGAAGGAATCAAAATCAAAAAAATAGACTTATTAGCCAAATTGAAAATAAGAACATTCAACTTGAACTTGCTAAAGAACAAGCAGAAGAATTATCAGAGCTTAAAACTCAATTTATAAGTAATGTTTCGCACGAGCTAAGAACTCCTTTATATGGCGTAATCGGTTTATCAAAAATTCTAGAACAAGATTTTCCTGTTTTAAAAGGGAATCGTATTATTAAGTCATTAAACTTTTCTGCCGATTATTTAATGAATCTGATTAATGATTTATTACAACTTCAAAAAATTGAAGCCAAGGTTGCTATACTAGAAAAACAATATTACGATATTAATGAAGAGATTAACTTTATTGTTGATAGTTTAAGTACGATAGCTCATAATAATAAAAATAAAATTAGTATAAACCAAAGTGAATTAAAGCTTCCCGCTGTTAAAACAGATAAGTTAAAACTTAACCAAATATTATATAACTTAATTAGTAATGCTTTAAAGTTTACCTCTTCGGGAACTATAACAATTTCTATCAATCAACATATTTTAGAAGCTAATAAAATTGAATTAGAATATTGTATCCAGGATACTGGAAATGGTATTTCTAATCAAAATTTAGAAGTTATTTTTGATAAATTTTCGCAATTTCATACAAAAGGAATGGACTACCAAGGTACTGGATTAGGACTGTCTATTGTAAAAAAATTAATTACTATTTTCGAAGGTTCAATTGATGTAAAAAGTGAAGTAGGAGTAGGAACTACTTTTACCTTTAGAATACCTTGCGAACAAATTAATAATAATTTAGAGATTTCGTATCAAAATAAAATTGATTGGAAAGGGTTAAATATCAATGTTTTATTGGTTGAAAATAATGAAATTAACCGTTTGGTTAACCAACATCAATTTAATCAGCACCAAATTCCTTGTACTATTGTACCATCTGCTCGCGAGGCATTAGCTATTTTAGAGCATTCGTCTTTTTCGGTTATATTAACCGATATTAATATGCCCGAAATTAATGGCTTTCAATTTGCTAAAAAAGTTAGAGATAATGGTTTTACTATGCCAATTATTGCACTTACTGCATACTCAAAGCAGGATTTGATTGAAGATCTAGATACAACTGAAATACAGGATGTTGTAACAAAGCCATTTGATTTTGAATATTTACTAAGTATAATTCATAAATATGTTGTTAAAGTTTAACATTTTATTATACTTATTGCTTTTTTAGTTTTATATATTGCTATTAATTAACAATTATGAAATATGAAAAAACTTACATTAATACTATTATTTGTATCCACAACCTTTAGTTTTGCTCAAAACACAATTGAGGTAAATCCAGACGATAACACAAAAATATATTCTAGAAACTTAGATAAAAATATAAAGAAATTTAATGTACCCGATTTGCGTACAGCGCCTTATAACGCTATTCGAGTTTGGGAAGCAAATCAAGTAACTACTTATGCTAATGGTAACACTTATGTAAGTTTATTTGAAAATAATGAAACTTTAAAAAAAGAATATCCGTTTGAAGTTAGCTATGCAGGTATTCCAGAAAATACTATTACAATAGCCTCATTAAAAGAAGTGACTCCTAAATTTCCTATTGATTGTTTTAGAAAAACTATTGAAATAGTTGAAAACGGGAAGTATTATAGAAAAACGGTTGGCTGTGATGATGATTCTTATAAACTAGCTTTACGTCCAACATTTTCTAACGCGGCCCAAACGGCTTATAATGATTTTTTAAAAACATTAGAACCTGGCCAATATAGATTTGGAATGTCAACCAAAAATTTAGATTACCCAATTACTAACGAAGCAGATAAAAGTGAGTTATATAAGTTGTTAGAAAAAAAGTTAGCCGAAAAACAAATCACTATTCAAAGTACACCTTTTGGGCATCCTACTTTTCATAGTGTAAGTACTAAAAAAACATATACCTATAAAGAGTTTAATGAAATTCCGTTTAATAAAGTAAAAGACATATCTATTTACGGATCGGGTGATCGTGTACAAGTATTAGTTTCTTTAAAATAAAACATAAAAAAACCTCGAAGTAAGCTTCGAGGTTTTTTTTATTTATCTAGTCGCTATGTCAACTCCTAAAATATGTAAATCTTCAACACTTGTAATTTCGGTAGAGTTTTCACCTAACCATCCATTTTCTTGATTTACTCCAGTATAAATTTTAATAAAATCTACCCCTGGTAATTTAACTTTTTGTCCTTTACTGTTTATTGCCCAATCAATGTCAATACCAGATTCATCTTTTAGATTAGTTTCGTTATCGGCATATCCGTAAATAAATTTATATAATACAAAGTAAGTTCCTTTACCACTTTCGTCAATTCCATTTTCGGGTAAACGAGTTCCTTTAAAAGTTAACTGATCGCTAGTGTGCCATTGTGGGTAATATGGTTGGCTATGAAAGTTGTTTTTAACCTTGTAACCCGAGTTTCCTTTATTATCTTGCCAATGTATATATTTAGTTTTTTCGGCAGCAGTTTTAGGCTCTACGCTAGGGCGTGTAAATGTAATTTGATAGTCACGGTATAAGTTTACATCGTTTCCTGCAGTTAATGCACGGTTGTACCATAATTCGGCCGTTGGGTCTTTGTGTGCACTCCCTTCAATTTCGAACCATTCGTCTTGGTCTGGTTTTCCGTTTTTGTTTTTATCGTAAGCAACCATAATAATACCAGGTTCGCAACTATTACCTTCGGCACCATTTAATGTTCCGTAAAAAGCATTACCTAATACTCTAAAATCGCGTTTACCTGCTATGTTTTGTATGGTATGGTCAAAACCTACTACTACGTAACCTCCGTAACCTCCTAAAGTAATCATACTTCTTTTGTTGTTACCTATAGAGGCTAATACTTTTTGATTCATAATCTCTTGTGTATCACCAGCAGCATAAGCAGGCAGTCTGTTTGTAAACTGCCCGATAGAAGGTAAATAGTCTAATACCTTAGTAATGTATGCCGTTGCACCAGCAGTAGGAGCATCAATAGGGCGGTAAATAGCTTCTACTTTATAATTGTATTCAAAATTTACTCCGTTTTGGTTTACAATTAATTTTACGTCATATATACCTCCTTGTGTAAATACATAGTCTAAAGCGGTTGTTTTAGACACCGATTGGTTGTCTACAAACCATTCGTAAGTAACATAAGCAGTAGCTTTAGTTTGTGAATCAATAACAAAATTTTCGTCTATATAGGTTTGCACATCTCCTTCGGCAATACTTAGGGTCACATCTTCTTTTTTCTGTACGTAAGATACGTTATCGTCGTTACTACAACTTGTATAAATACCGCAAATAATTGCGATGGCAGCAGTTAGTTTAATTACGTTTTTTTTCATGTTTGTTTTAATTATTTAGTTTTTTTATAGATAAAAGCAAAATGTGCAGGGATGTTACCTGTTTCTTTTTTCCATAATTTATTTCCGTTTGCGTCAAAGCAGTACACATAGCCGTTAGATACGTAGTTACCTGCATCAGTCATATAAATGTACTTGTTAATAGGGTTAACGGCTATACCATAAGGAGTTTCTATTTCATTAAAAACAGCCGGGTCTATAAGGTTGTTTGTAACTAGCTCTTCTGTTTTGGTATCAATTACCCCCATGTTTTTTACATAATCAAAAGTTTCGTAACTAAAAGAGTTTTCATAGTAATATAATTTATTATCTACTATGGTAAAGTTAGAAACAGGAATGTCAAATGTTTTTTTAATTTGATGTGTTTTACCATCAAGTACATATAGGTTAGAGGGTATATCATAATAATCACCACGAGTAGTAACATATAAATCACCGTCGCTATCAGCTTTTAAATGGTGTAAGTTTACCTCTACATCAATTTTTTTAGTTTCTTTAAACGTATTTAAATCAACTACCGATACAGTACGGTCGTAGTTAGGAAACATATATCCACCAGAATTAGCTACGTATAGATTATTATCAACAATAGCAATTTCTTCGGGCTGATAACCCACTATAACTTCGCGTGTAATTTGTAAACTGGTTGTATCAATCTCAACTACTTTTCCTAGGGGTTGGTCTTGTCCAAAAGCTACTTCACCGTTGTATGATGAGGCATACGCTTTACCGTTATGAAACTCTAAATAACGCCCGTTTTGTA
>Ga0233372_1000488_pt1 | contig 17847 bp, 14 predicted proteins | sample ElkDunMinimDraft_4_FD_191538 | JGI IMG/M metagenome (GOLD analysis project Ga0233372, IMG submission 191538) | Fecal eukaryotic communites from dung pellets of Tule Elk in California, USA - Elk Dung D8 | ecosystem: Host-associated > Mammals > Digestive system > Large intestine > Fecal | place... | reverse complement strand
GCAACGTCGTCGGGCGGTACGGCGGGACCATCGAGAAGTTCATCGGCGACGCGGTCATGGCTGTGTGGGGCGTCCCGACCACCACGGACGAGGACGCCGAGCGGGCCGTCCGCGCAGGGCTCGACCTGATCGCCGTAGTCCGTTCGTTCGGCTCCGAGCACGGAGCCCCCGAGCTCGCCATGCGGGTCGGCGTGGTGACGGGTGAGGTCGCGGTGACACTGGGCGCGACCGGGGAGGGCATGGTCGCCGGCGACGCCGTGAACACCGCCTCGCGGGTCCAGGCGCTCGCGCCCGCAAACCGTCTCTGGGTCGACGAGCAGACACGAGTGATGTCGTCGGACGCGGTGCGCTACCGCGACGCCGGCGAGCACACGGTCAAGGGCAAGGCCCTTCCACTGGCTCTGCACGAGGCCGTGTCGATCGCCTCCGAGACCACGACCGGTGTCGCCGTCCCGCTTATCGGCTACCACCGCGAGATCGCGCTGTTGAAGAACGAGTTCCACGCGGCGCGCGCGTCCGCGTCGGGGCGGATGCTTCTGCTGGTCGGCGAGCCGGGCGTGGGCAAGACCCGGCTCGGCAACGAGTTCGAGGACTTCACCGACGGCCTGCCCGAGACGGTCCGGTGGCATCGCGGCCGGTGCCTCGCGTACGGGGACGGCGTCGCGTACTCCGCACTGGTCGGTGCGGTCCGCGGGCGGATCGGCGCCGACGACGGTGACGATCCCGCGGCGCTGCGCGAGAAGCTGGGCGCCGGGGTCGAACGCTGGACCCCCGACCCCGACGAGGCAGCGTGGATCACCCCTCGCCTCGAGGCCCTCCTCGGACTGGGCACGGGGTCGTTCGAACGCGACGACCTGTTCGCCGCGTGGCTGACGTGGTTCGAGCGGATCGGTGCCGACGGCTCACCCGTCGTGTGGGTCGTCGACGACCTCCATGCGGCCGACGACGCGTTCCTGGACCTGCTCGACCACCTGGTCCGGTCGGTCCGAGTGCCCCTCTTCGTCGTCGGGCTCGCTCGCCCGGAGCTCTTCGAGCGGCATCCGACCCTCGTCACCGGGCGCCGCACGACGACCGTGCAGCTCGCCGGGCTCCCACGCCGCGAGATGGACGAGCTCTTCGACGCGCTGATCGGCGGCCTGGACCCCGAGACCCGCTCACGGCTCGTCGATCAGGCGGCGGGGATGCCGTTGTACGCCATCGAGACCGTGCGTGCCCTCATCGACCGCGGACTCACCGAGGAGCGCGGCGGGGCGCTCACCCTCCTGCCGGACGCGGACCCGGCCCAGATCCTCGATCCGGCCACGACGGCGGGCCTTCAGGTGCTCATCGCCAGCCGGCTCGACATGCTCGGCCCCGAGCGACGTGCGCTCCTGCAGGACGCGGCGGTCCTCGGGCAGACCTTCTCCGCCGACGTCCTCGCCGTCGCTTCCGGGCGCGACGTCGCCGAGATCGAGGCGATGCTCGACGAGATGGTCTCGCGCGACCTGCTGTCGCTGATCCGCGACAAGCTCTCGTCGGAGGACGGGAAGTACGCGTTCGTCCAGAGTCCGGTGCGTCAGGTCGCCTACCAGATGCTCTCGCGCCGCGATCGCCGTCAGCGCCACCTGGCGGCCGCCGACGCCCTCGAGCCGATGACCGAGGCGGCGGGCGAGCTGACGACGGTCGTCGCGCAGCACCTCCTCGACGCGCTCCGTCTGACCGATCCCGACGACGCCGCCTACGCGGAGCTTCTCCGGCGGGCGACCTCCTGGCAGGTCGGCTCTGCCGAGAGGATGCGCGCCCTCGGAGCCCTCGACGACGCGCTCGCCGCCTACGAGCGGATCATCGCCACGACCCAGGACCCCGCCGAGGTCGTCGCGCTCCAGCTGGTCGCCGCCGACATCGCCTACGACATCGGCCGGCACGAGACCGTGATCGCGCACGCGAACGCGGTCATCGAGTCGCCGACCGCAGGACCGACCGAGATGGCGAGTGCGCGCACGCGCGCCTCGTACTCGCTGCGCACCGTCGGCCGTAGCGATGCGGCGCTCGAGGTCCTCGCACCGTACGCGCGCGCCGACGACCTCGACGGTCTCGACGACGTCACCGCCTCGGGGGTGGCAGGGGCTCGCAGCGCTGCCCATCTCGAGCTCGGCGACTTCGAGGAGTGGCGACGGTGGGGCGACCTCGCCCTGCTTCGTGCCGAAGCCACCGGCGACCCGCGCACGATCTACCTCGCCCTCAACGGCATCGCGCTCGGCGACCTCGCACAGCGCGCGCCGACCCTGGAGGCAGCGATCCTCGACGCCTGTCTCCAGCTCGCCCGCCGCCACGGTCTGCGTCGAGAGCTGATCCAGGCGCTCGTCAACCGCTCGGACGAGCTGATCTGCGTCGACCCGACGCGGGCCCGCGAGTACGCGCTCGAAGCGCTCGAGCTGGGTCTCGCGTCCGGGATGCAGGCCCTGAGCGCCTTCGCGCAGACCAACCTCATGCTCGTCCACCATGCTGTCGGCGAGTGGGACGCGTTGATGGAGACGTCGCTCGGGAGACCGGCCTCCGACGGGCTGGACGACCAGGAGAAGCTTCACGACTTCGCCACCGTGGTCTGGCTCCGCAACCTCGTCTCGTTCGCGCGCGGCGGCCCCGAGACGGCGCCGACCAGCTGGGACGTCGTTGACCTCGACGGCGGCGGGCAACGCTCGTTCTTCGCCATCGCGCACCAGGCGCTCCTCACCATGATGCGGGGCGAGGACGCCCGCGGCGTCGACCTCTGCGTACGGGCGCTGGAGAACGGGGCGGTGGCCGGCCTCGTCGGCGAGGAGGTGCACCTCGTGTGGACGCTGGCGATCGACCGTGCGCTGGCCGGCGGCCAGGTCGCCCTGGCGCGGGACATCCTCGCCCGCGACGAGGAGTTGCGAGTGGTCAAGATCAACACCCGCCACGTCGCTGAGCGCCGTCGGCTCGCCGCGGCCGTGGCTGCCGCTGATCCTGAGTCGGACCCCGCTGTCGTCGAGTCCGAGCTCACCGCCGCGATCACGGTCCTCGACGCGTGGGGAGCGGTCCCGACCCGCGCCCGAGCCGAGGCCACGCTGGGGTGCTGGCTCCGGTCGCACGGCCGGGACGACGAGGCCCAGCCGTTGCTCGCGTCTGCGCGCCAGACCTTCACGGAGCTCGAGGCTACTGCGTGGCTCGCCGAGTTCGGGCTCGACCGCTGAGCATTTACTGACCGATCGTTCTGCAATAGCGTGGGTGCCGGAGAGCCGGAGGGCGACACCCAGGGGGACACGTGAGCACGCTGTTGGAGAGCTACACCGCAGGGCGCTGGTACGCCGCACCGGACGAGGGGGCACCGCTCCTCGACGCGAGCACCGGCGAGGAGGTCGCCCGCGTCTCCAGCGCCGGACTCGACGTCGCGGCGGCGGTCGCGTACGCCCGTGAGGTCGGGGGCCCCGCGGTGCGCGGGCTGACCTTCCACGAGCGGGCCGCGATGCTCAAGGCGCTGGCCAAGCACCTGGGCGCCGAGAAGGACCTGCTGTACGCCTTGTCGGCGCGCGCCGGGGCCCGACGCAGCGACGCGGCGATCGACGTCGACGGTGGCATCGGCACGCTGTTCTCCTACGCCGGCAAGGGCACCCGCGAGCTGCCGAACGACACGGTGGTGCTCGACGGGCCCGCCGAGCCGCTCGGCAAGGGCGGGACATTCCTCGGCCAGCACGTGTTCACCTCCCGACCGGGAGTCGCCGTCCAGATCAACGCCTTCAACTTCCCCGTCTGGGGGATGCTCGAGAAGCTCGCGCCCGCCTTCCTCGCCGGACTGCCGACGATCGTCAAGCCGGCCACCCCCACCGCGTACGTGGCGGAGGCGCTGGTGCGCCAGGTCATCGAGTCCGGTCTCCTGCCCGAGGGCAGCCTCCAGCTCGTCTGCGGCAGCGCGGGCTCGCTCCTGTACGAGCTGGGACCGCAGGACTCGGTCGCGTTCACCGGCTCCGCGCACACCGCGGGCGTGCTCCGCGACCACCCGTCGATCGCGACCGGCGGCGTCCGGCTCGGCGTCGAGGCGGACTCGCTCAACTGCACGATCCTCGGCCCGGACGTCGGGCCGGACGATCCCGAGCTCGGCCTGTTCGTGGACGGCGTCGTCGCGGAGATGACGGCCAAGACAGGACAGAAGTGCACGGCGATCCGGCGCGTCCTGGTCCCCTCCGACAAGGAAGACACCGTCCTCGCGGCGCTCGTCGAGCGGCTCGCCGAGATCACGGTCGGCGACCCCACGGACCGCGACGTCCGGATGGGGCCGCTCGTGAGCCTCGCCCAGCGCGACGAGGTCCGCAAGGCCGTCGAGGTCCTCCGCAGCTCCTGCGACCTCGTCTTCGGTGACCCCGACCGGCCGGACGTGGTCGGAGGCGATCCCGAGCGCGGTGCCTTCATGGGCCCCGTCCTCCTGCGCGCCCGGGCGGATGCCACCGAGCCCCACGACGTCGAGCCGTTCGGACCGGTCAGCACGGTCCTCGCGTACGACGGGCTGGACGAGGCCGTCGCGCTCGCCGCGCGGGGTCGCGGCAGCCTGGTCGGATCGGTCGTCACCCACGACCCGGACGTCGCCCGTACGCTCACGCTCGGGCTCGCCCCGTGGCACGGCCGGATCCTCGTCCTCGACCGCGACGACGCCCGTGAGTCGACCGGTCACGGGTCCCCGCTGCCGGTGCTCGTCCACGGCGGGCCCGGCCGCGCCGGCGGTGGTGAGGAGCTGGGCGGGATCCGGGGCGTGCTCCACCACATGCAGCGGACCGCGATCCAGGCCTCGCCGGACATGCTCACCGCGATCACCGGCAGGTGGGCGACCGGTGCCGCGCGACACGAGGACGGCACCCACCCGTTCCGCAAGAGCCTCGCGGAGCTGCGCGTCGGAGACACCGTCGCGTCGGCTCCCCGTACGGTCACGCGTGAGGACATCGACCGCTTCGCGGAGCTCACGGGTGACACGTTCTACGCGCACACCGACGAGGAGGCCGCCGCGGCGAACCCGCTCTTCGGCGGCATCGTGGCGCACGGATACCTCGTGGTCTCCTTGGCGGCGGGGCTGTTCGTCGACCCGGACCCGGGTCCCGTGCTCGCGAACTTCGGCGTGGACTCGCTGCGTTTCCTCACGCCGGTCAAGGCGGGTGACGACATCGCCGTCACGCTCACGGTCAAGCAGATCACCCCCCGCACGAGCGCGGACTACGGCGAGGTGAGGTGGGATGCCGTCGTGGCCAACGGCGACGGCGCGCCGGTCGCCACGTACGACGTGCTGACGCTGGTCGCGAAGTCCTGGGACGCGTAAGAGCGTTCCTCACCCCTCGAGGCGATCGACGAGGTCACTGACCGGCACCCACACGTACTGCTTGCCTCGTCGCGACCGTACGAGGAGGCCCGCGTTCTCGAGTGCCCGCAGGTCGTGGCGCGCAGTCTCTCCCGAGGTGTTGTGGCTGAGCGAGTGCGATCGCACCGAGTACTCCGCGCCCGGGTCCTTCACCGCACTCTCGAGTAGCGCGAGCTGCCGGTGGTTGTACACCCCCGGGCGTGCCCGCATCGACCGTTGCAGGTCGCGGACCTCTGACGCCTTGCGTGCAAGGTATTCGTGAAGGTCCTTGATCGCTCTCTCGAGCACGTCAAGCTGGTAGAGAAAGAAGTGGGTGAGATCGCCATGATCCTGCTCGGTCAGGAGGAACGACCGCGCGTACTGGGCCGGCGCCTGCTTGAGAATGCGCGAGATTGGCACGAACTCCGTGAGCCAGAAACCTTCGCGGAGCATCGTCCAGTAGAACAGCGCTCGTGCGGTACGGCCGTTGCCGTCCTCGAAGTAGTGGTCGTACCCCATCATGAAGTGGACAGTGATCGCACGGAGCACCGGCGGTACGTAGCCGGGGGCGCCGTCACCGTTGGCGAACGCACACACTCTCCGCAGGCGTTCCGGCAGTTCGTCGACCGGCGGCGGCCGATGGAGGAGCTGGTCGCCGTCACCCCAGACCGCGACGCGTTCAGTCTCGTCGCTCTGGAGAACGCCCGCGGCAGCCGGGTTGTCGAGTGTCCCTTCGGTCACGATGCGGTGCAGCTCACAGACCAGCTCAGGCGAGAGTTCTTCGTGCTGGAGCTCGATGATCTGCCGCATGGCACGGTAGTTGTTGAGGATCATCCGCTCGCCGCGGTCCGCCGGAGGTCGCCCGCTTCGGATCATCTCCTTGGCCACTCGTCTGCTGGTTGCTGCGCCCTCGAGCTGACTCGACGTGATCGCCTCCTCGATGAGACTGCTCACCAGATAGCGGTCGCGAGTGGACGCGTTCGTGACCTGCTCACTGACCGCGATGTGCCCGCTCGCCGCACGGTTGACGTTCTCGATCGACCGCAGCACAGCGTCGGGAAGCGTGAACGTGAAGGGACGGCCCTCGACATCGACGAGGCGATCGACCGGTCGCTCGACCATGGTCCTTGCCAGGCGAGTCGCCGCCCACCATTCCTCGTGCGTGAGGTCATCGGGCGGCTGCTTGTATCGCAGCTTGTCCCAAGCTAGATAGTCGCCTGACATCGCTCGCAACTGGAGGCTTGCCTGAAAGATGTTGAGCCTGCGGCCCTGTTGGCCTGCAGCCTCGAGCACGGCGTCGACATCAGGGGGCTGGGCCGGGACCTTCAACTCTCCTCCAAGTTTCTCCAAATCTTGGAGCAAACCTTACTCCCAACTCCAAGGTTTGGAGAAACTTGGAGAACGCTTGGAGGAGCCGAACGACCAGTACCGCAAGACCCTCGACTCCCGGCGTGTTCTGTGCCACAGTTCAGCCACTTATCGAAACGCCGTTCCGAATCTGTGAACGCACTTGCTCGAGGAGCAGCACCCATGCGTACCCCCGCTCGTACGACCACGACTGCGCTGGCACTCGCCGCAGCCGTCGCGGCGGCGTCCATGACCGGCGGACCAGCCTCCGCCGACGCACCCGACTTCACCCGTACGGTGATCGCCGAGGACGCCGCCGGTCCCGCGTTCACCGCAGTCGGCGACCTCGTCGGCGACTCGCGCCCCGAGCTGGTCTCGACCAGCTACGGCAAGCTCACGATGCAGGGATCGGCCGCCCTGCCCGAGCCCGGCAGCGTCACGGTCTACGAGAACGACGGGCGCAAGCGCGGGGGCGGCGTCGACCGCTGGACGACGCGTACGGTCGTCGAGCCTTCGGACGGCATCATCTTCCCCAGCGAGCCGACCCTCGCCGACGTCGACGGTGACGGCGACCTCGACATCATCCAGCCCGCGGGCTACTTCTGGGACTCCGGCATGGGGTTCAGCCGCGGCTCGATCACCTGGTGGGAGAACCGTGACAAGCCGCGAAGCGTCCGCGAGGTGCTCGCCCTCGCGAAGTGCCCGCTGAACTCCCGGACGCTCGCCGCCCTCAAGGCCTGCGTGGCCGAGAAGCGTGACTGGAAGCGTCACGACATCGTGACCGACAGCCCGTTCTCGTACCACGACCTGCAGTTCGTCGACTTCGACGGCGACGGCCGCAAGGACATCGTCACGGTCGGCGAGCAGGGCTTCAACCCGTCCGACACCACCGACGACGTGGTGGAGCTGCAGTTCTTCAAGGGCAACGGCAAGGGTGCGTTCGAGCCCGCCGTCGCGCTCGCCGACCGCGGCGGCAGCAGCCCGGTCGTCACCGACGTGGACGGCGACGGCGATCTCGACATCGCGTCGGCGCAGTACTTCGGCGTGAGCCCTGTCGTCGCCGGCCCTCCGACGGGCGAGGCGTCGTTCGTCTGGTTCGAGCGCGTCGGGAGCGCGAAGGACGGGGTCACCGCCTCGGACTTCGTCATGCACGAGATCAGCCGCGGCCAGGGCCCGTCGTTCAGCATCCACCGGGCCGCGAACCTCTTCGGCGACGGTGTCGACCGCTGGGTCGGCGTCAACCACACGAACACCACGACCGGCAACCCCGGCCCGCCAGTGTTCCTGCGTGCCAAGCCCGACGTCTTCCTCCTGACCCCCGGCGCGGATCCCCGCACCCCCTGGGCCGTGGCACCGCTCGCCTCGAGCGTCGACCCCGGCGCCGAGTTCACCGCGAGCCCGCGGCCGGGTCAGGCCGCCCCGGGCAAGACCGGGTTCGGCGACATCGACGGCGACGGCGACACCGACCTCGCCGTCTCCGGCGACGGCGCGTTCCGTCTCTTCTGGATCGAGCAGACCTCACCCGGCGTCTTCGCGCAGCACGTGCTGCCGGAGTCGGAGGGATGGGGCCAGGCTGGGGGCGCCAAGATCACCGACCTCGATCGCGACGGAAACAGCGACCTCGTGTTCTCGAGCTTCGAGAACAACAAGGTCGGCATCTGGAGCCACACCCCGTAGGTCTCCGGCTCCTCTCGGGCCGGGACGCCGATGAGTTCGGCGTCCCGGCTGGGTCGGTCCTGAAAACGTCCGACCAGGAGTGCCCATGGATCTGAAGAACCGCGTCACCAACGCCCTCTCCCCGTACGCCGACCGCGCCGAACCGCCCGGCCTCGCATGGTGCGTCGCCCGAGGGGACGAGGTCGCGTCAGGCGCCCTCGGCACCTACGGGCCCGCGGACGGGACACCGGTCGGCGTCGACACCGCGTTCCGCCTCTCGTCCGTGACCAAGCCTGTCGTCGCGGCAGCCGCGCTCTCGCTCCTCGACGACGGCACGCTGACCCTCGACGCCCCCGTCGAGAGGTGGCTGCCCGAGCTGGCCGACCGCCGGGTGCTGCGCGACCCGGCCGGACCGCTCGACGACACCGTGCCGGCGACACGTCCGATCACGGTCGCCGACGTCCTGGAGCTGCGGCTCGGCATCGGGCTCGACTTCACCGGGCCGTTCCCCGGACCGGTGCTCTCCGCACTCGCGGCCCTGGGGCTCCATGCAGGCCCACCCGCTCCCGGGGCGAACCCGGACCCTGACACCTGGATGCGGGCGCTCGGCTCGGTCCCGCTGTCCTACCAGCCGGGGGAGCGCTGGCTCTACCACACCGGCAGCGAGGTGCTCGGCGTCCTGATCGCCCGCGCAGCCGGGGCCCCGCTCCAGGAGGTGCTCACGGCACGGGTGCTCGCCCCGTTGTCGATGACGAGCACCGGCTTCGGCGTGAGCCCGGAGCAGGCCGGTCGCCTCGGCCCTCACTGGCTGCCCCCGCAGGGCGGACCGCTCGACGCGTACGACCCGGCGGACGGGCAGTGGTCCCGACCCCCGGCCTTCCCGAACGGTGGGGACGGTCTGGTGTCGACGGTCGCCGACCTGGCAGCGTTCGGGCGGATGCTCCGTGCCGGCGGTGTCACCGACGACGGGACCCGCGTCCTCTCTCCTGAGGTCCTTGCGGAGGCGACCCGCCCGCGCGTCGGGCAGATCGACGCCGACGGCCTCTCGGACTGGGGGCTCGGGTTCGGGGTGAATACAGGGGACCACCCGGACGGTCGGCGCGCAGGGTCGTACGGATGGGACGGCGGGATGGGCTCGACGCTGTGGGTCGACCCGGTCTCCGACGTCGTCGCCGTGCTGCTCACCAACCAGATGTGGTCGTCGCCGGAGCCCACGCCCGTCTTCGAGGCGTTCTGGCGCGCGGCCTGGGAGTGACGGTCAGTCCTCCCGTACGGCGATGACGATCTTGCCGAGCACCTCGCCGCGGACGAGCGCGCGCATCGCGTCGGGCATCGCGTCCAGCGGGAACGTCGTGTCGATCACCGGCCGGATCTCCCCTCGTGCCGCGAGGTCGGCGACCGTGGCGAGGTCGTCTGCCTTCGTGACCGAGACGAAGGTGGTGAGGCGCTGCCGCACGAAGGGTGAGAGCGCCAGCACGGTGAGCTGCCGCTGCAGCCCACCGAGCACGCGACCGCCGCCCTCACCGCCGGCGATCACGAGGGTGCCGCGCGGGGTCAGGAGGCGCCGCAGCTCGCGGACCGGGCGCAGACCTCCGAGGTCGACGACCACGTCGTACCGACCGGCGTGGTCCGCGAGATCGTCCCGCGTGTAGTCGACGACCGGGTCGGCGCCGAGGGCACGAACCCCGTCGACCTTCTCCGTCCGGCAGACGCCCGCCACCTCGGCACCGAGGACGCGCGCCAGCTGGACGGCGTAGGTGCCCACGCCGCCGGAGGCGCCGATCACGAGGACCCGGTCGCCCGGGCTCACCCGGCCCACGTCCCGCATGGCCTGGAGCGCGGTCACCGCCGAGACCGGCAGCGCGGCCGCCTCGACGTACGAGAGCTCGTCGGGCTTGCGCACCAGGTGCTTCACCTTCGCGCGCGCACGCTCGGCGTACGTGGCCGTGCCGACACCGAGGACGCGTTCGCCGACCGCGAGTGCCGTGACCCCGTCACCGACCGCGCTCACGACTCCGGACACCTCCATGCCGACGGGCCACTTCGGTCGGCGCAGGCCCATCGCTGCGCGTCCGACGAGCGGCAGTCCGGTCATCAGATGCCATGCCCCTCGGTCGAGCCCTGCCGCGTGGACGTCGAGGACGACCTCTCCCGGGCGGGCGACGGGCGGAGGGACGTCACGGAGCTCGAGACGGTCGGCGTTGCCGTACTCGTCCTGGACGATGGCTTTCACAGGGACCACAACCTTACGTTGTAAGGGGACGTCATGACGGTAGCCTTACGACGTAAGGTCGCGCAAGCCCCGTTGCAAGACGCTCTCGTGCAGGAGGAGCCATGTCCCGTCGTCCGCCCCTCACTCGGGAGGTGGTCTTCCGCACGGCGGTCACGCTCGCGGACGAGGCCGGCGCCGCCTCGCTGACGATGCGCGCCCTGGCCCGGGAGCTGGGCGTCGAGGCGATGTCGCTCTACCACCACGTCGCCAACAAGGACGCCCTGCTCGACGGGATGGTCGACCTGGTCTTCGCCGAGATCGCGCTCCCGGTCGCCGGCCAGGACTGGCGTACGGAGATCCGGCGACGCTGTGAGTCCGCGCGCGAGGTCCTCCTGCGCCATCCCTGGGCGATCGGGTTCGTCGAGTCGCGCACGGGACCCAGCCCGGCGACGCTGCGCCACCACGAGGCGGTGCTCGCATGCCTCCGACAGGCGGGATTCTCCGTCCGCCTCGCCGCGCATGCCTTCGCCCTGATCGACGCCCAGCTCTTCGGCCAGGTGGTGCAGGAGGTCAACCTGCCGTTCAGTGACTCGCAGGGCGCCGCGGAGGTGGCCGACGAGATGCTCATCGGTGCCGCTCCCGACCTCCCGTACCTCACCGAGCTGGCGGTGGAGCACGTGATGAAGCCCGGCTACGCGTTCGGCGACGAGTACGCGTACGGGCTCGACCTCATCCTCGACGCGCTCGAGCAGCGACGGCTCCGGGACGTGGGCGACCGCTGACTCGCGCGCGGTCGACGCCCGAATTGCGGCTGCGAGAGGACCCGCGCCCCGGCTACGGTCACCCCATGGCCTGCCGCATCTCGCACACGTCCTTCGACGCCCACAACGCCTACGCCCAGTCCGAGTGGTGGAAACAGGTGCTGACGGGCTACACCGATGTCCCCGGCGATCCGAACGAGCCCGGCCACGACGAGTGCATGATCGTCCCTCCGGCCGACGGCAGCGCCGGTGCCGCCGGGCCCCTGCTGTTCCTCGAGGTTCCTGAGGGTAAGGGCGTCAAGAACCGCCTCCATCTCGACCTGCGCCCGACCGACCGCTCACGCGACGAGGAGGTGGAGCGGGTCGTGGGCCTCGGCGCCACGGCGCTCGACGACCGGCGCACCCCGGACGGCAAGGGCTGGGTCGTGCTCGCCGATCCGGAGGGCAACGAGTTCTGCATCCTGCGCAGCGAGGCCGAGGTCGCGGGGCAGGCCCACTGAGTCAGGCCGGGGACCACGCCACGGTCGCCTGGAGCACCGCCTCGTCCAGCGCCTCGGTACGCAGGTGCGTGACCTGCTGGTAGGCCGGGTCCGCGACCATCTGCGTGAACGCCTCGCGCGAGGGATAGCGCACGAGGACCACAGCGTCCCACGCCTGGCCGTCGTCCGCGACGAGCGCCGTCGACCCGTCGCCGGCGAAGAGCACCTCTCCGCCGTACTGCGGGAGGAAGGTCTCCTCGAGGGCGGCGGCGTACCGCGCGTAGGTCTCCCGGCCACCGTCGGCGAACCGGAGCAGGTTGAGCATCACGACGGGACCGCCCGGGTCCTCGGTCAGGTAGCGCTTCAGATCGGCACCGCGGGGGTCAACAGCCATGCGCCGCAGCATGGCACGTCACCGGGGGGCGCGGAACCCTGCCGCCTCCGCGGCTGCGGCCGTCGCGAAGCACTCCTCGGGGATCGTCGCCGCGTACGAACGGCTGCCCGGCTCGTGGAAGATGCGGTCGCCACCGTCGTCGGGGATGTTGCCCTTGACCGGTGCCGCCGCGGGGCAGTCCTTGCCCGACGGCGCCTTGGATCCTGACGCCGCCGGCTTGGGGGCCTTCGGAGGCTCGCTCTTCGTCGCACCCTTGGCGAACCCTGCGGCATACGCCCAGGTGGACTCGGGCAGCGGCGCGAGATCGGCCGGGGTGCCGACGACCCGTGTGCAGCCGTCGAGGATGCCCTTGATCGCCGCCTTCATCGGAGCGGTCACCCGCATCGCGTACGCGTGGGCGACCCGCGTGAACCGGATGACGTACGTGCAGCGGTACGGGGTGCTCGGCGGCAACCAGGCATCAGGACCGGAGTCGGACTTGCTCGAGTTGGTCGGACCGTCGACCGCCAGCAGGTTGAGCGGGTCGTTCGCGAACGCGACGCGCTTGCCGACCGGCCACTGCTGGGCTCCGAGCTGCCAGCTCAGCGAGAGCGGGACGACGTGGTCGATCTGCACCGCCGACGCGTCCTCCTTGCGGAAGGTGAGCGTCTTGCCGGTGTACGGGTCGTCGAGGGTGCCCGCGACGACCACGCACTTGTTGCGCTTCTCAACGTCTCGCAGGTCGCGGACGAGCATGTTGTCGCGCGTGCCGCAGCCGGTGCGCGTGACGTCGGCCCACGCCTGGCCGTACTGGCCGACCCGGTCGTACCCCGTCTTGGGCGCGCGGCCCGCGACCTGGAGCCCGTCGAGCATGGTGCGCGCCTTGGCGACCTGACCGGCGACGTCGGCGGGCGGCGGGGTCTTCGCGGGAGCCGGAGACTTCGCCGGCGCGACGGACTCGACCACCGCCTCGGCGGTCTGCTCGCCGTCGACGGGCCCGCACGCCGACACGGCGAGGAGCGAGGCGGATGCGGCCAGGACGAAGCGTCGCGTGCGGGGGGTCACCCGACGGTTCTACACGCACCCCCCGACACGACCGCACCCCGGGCTGCGCAGCGCTACCGTCGAGTCCATGAGCACCGAGTGGAACGACCCGCGCGCCGTGTCGCTGATGCTGGACGACCTCGAGACCTGGGCCGTCGTCGGACTCTCCGGAGACCGCTCCCGCACCGCCTTCCGGATCGCCGAGGCGCTCCAGCGGCGCGGCAAGCGGATCGTGCCGATCCATCCCGACGCGCCGACCGTCCTGGGCGAGCAGGGGTACGCGTCCCTGCTCGACGTCCCGTTCTCCGTCGACGTCGTGGACGTCTTCCGTCGTTCGGAGGCGGCCGGGCAGTTCGCCGACGAGGCCGTCGCGATCGGCGCGAAGGGTGTGTGGTTCCAGCTCGGCGTGATCGACGAGGAGGCGTTCGCCCGGACCCGTGCTGCCGGCGTCCCCATGGTCATGGACACCTGCCCGATGATCGAGTGGGGGAATCGCGGCTCATGACCTCGAAGGCCACCGGCCCGCTGGTGCTCACGCCCGGTCCCGGGATCCCCGGCGGTCTCGTGGTGCCCGAGCGTGAGCTCGACGAGCGCTTCTCGCGCTCGCCCGGCCCGGGCGGGCAGTCGGTGAACACGACCGACAGCCGGGTCGAGATCGTCTTCGACCTCGCCGCGTCCGAGGTCCTCACCCCGCAGCAGCGCGACAGGGCGGTCGCCGCTCTCGGCACGTCGCGCCTCAGCGTGACGGCGTCGGAGCACCGGTCGCAGATGCGCAACCGTGTCGCCGCGCGCGAACGGCTGGCGGAGCGGCTCCGCGCCGCACTCGCACCGCCACCCCGGTCGCGCGTCGCGACGAGGCCCACGCGCGGGTCGAAGCGTCGACGGGCCGAGGCGAAGCGTCGCCGCTCCGAGACGAAGGCGACACGAGGGCGGGTCAGGGACACCGACTGACGCCGCCGGTGTGCCGACTCGTCGCCGCCGGTGTGCGGAGGGGCCTACGCTCGACCCATGACCGAGGACATCACCGAACCCGACCGCTGGTCCGACGACGCCAAGGACGCCTTCGTCCGCGCCGCCGACGCACTGAGCTCAGCGCTCCGCACCCATACCGTCGCGGTCGCGGCAGCCGGCTCGGACGCCGACGTCGCGACGATCGATGCGTCCAAGCAGGCGCTCGCCGACGCGCTCGAGGCGTACGACGAGGCGCAGTACGACTACAGCGGCACGTTCCCGCCCTTCGCGATCATCGAGGAGGACGACGAGGACGAGCACGACCACGCGCACGAGACGCAGGACGGTGACGCGACGCCCGACGAGAACATCACGGGCGTCACGGTGCTCCAGCGCATGGACTACCGCGTCACCGACCCCCGCGCCGTCGTCGCGGCCGGCTCGGTCGCCCAGCGGCTGTCCGAGGGGGAGATCGAGGGACCGGTCACCGGGCTCGGCGATGCCCTCTACGCCCTGGCCCACGCGCAGGGCCCGGGCGGCTGGAGCCGGCTGGCCGAGACGAGCGGTCTCGAGCCGGTCGCCCATGTCGCACTTGCCGTGGCCAACGAGGGCCTGCTCCCCACCGACCCCGACGAGTGGCCGGACGACTCGCTGAGCGTCGAAGAGGGGGAGCTCCTCTTCCAGGAGGGCGCGACCTGGGTCGACTGACCGTCGCTGGGTGCGGCCCGGCTCGCGAGCGGGGCCGCACCTCCGGCGACAGGCTGACCGGCTGAGGGCTGACCTTGAAAGTTAATGCCCATAGCCGTATGGTGATGGGCATGAGCCATTCTTCCGCCGCCGCCCCGCAACGCCTCGCGCGTCCGGACGGCCGCATCGCCTACACCGACACCGGGTCCGGCCCGCTCGTCGTCCTGGTCCCCGGCATGGGCGACCTCCGAGCGACGTACGACCTGGTCGCGCCGGCCCTCGTCGAGGCCGGCTACCGCGTCGTCGTCACCGACCTGCGGGGCCACGGTGACTCCGACACCGACTTCCGCGCGTACGGCGACACCGTGACGGCCGCCGACCTGGTCGCGCTGGTCGAGCACCTCGACGCCGGCGCCGCCGTCCTCGTCGGCAGCTCGATGGGTGGGTCCGCCGCCGTCATCGCCGCGGCCGACCGTCCCGAGCTCGTGCGCGGGGTCGTCATGCTCGCCGGCTTCCTCCGTGAGCCTCTGTCGCCGGCGATGAGCGCCGTCGCGCGCCTCGCGTACCGCGTCCTCTTCGCACGCCCCTGGGGTGCGGCGGCCTGGACCTGGTACGTGCGCACCGCCCTCAGCAAGGGCCGCCCCACGCCCGGCCTGGACGCACGGCTCGTTCTCCTGCGCAGCACCTTCGCCGACCCGGCCCGCCTGCGCGCGTTCCGCCGCCTCACCGTCGCCCTCGACCACCGTGAGGTCGAGTCACGCCTCACCGACGTCCGTACCCCCGTGCTCGCCGTCTACGGCGACAAGGACCCCGACTTCTCCGACGCGGAGGCCGAGCTCGCGTTCGCGCGCGAGTCCGTGGGTGCGGAGGGCGTCGTGCTCGAGGAGGTCGGGCACTACCCGCACCTCCAGGCGCGCGACGAGGTGCTCGCTGCCCTCCTCACGTTCCTCGCGACCACGACCGGTCGGAAGGACGCCGATGCCTAGGGTCGGGCTCAACCGTGACCGGGTGGTCTCGGTGGCGCTCGACGTCGTCGACGCGGGTGGCCGTACGGGCTTCGCCGACCTCACCCTCGCCGCCGTCGCCTCAGCTGCGGGCGTCTCGACCCCGAGCCTCTACAAGCACGTGCCCTCGCTCGCTGCGCTCCGTCGCGACATCGCCGTACGCGCGGTGGAGGAGACGGTGCGGACGACGGCGCGCGCGACGATCGGACGGTCGGGGCCCGAGGCCGTCCGGGCGCTGGGACACGCGATCCGCGACTACGCCCGTGAGCACCCCGGTCGGTACGCGGCGATCCAGGTCGCGGCCGATCCGGACGATCCCGACGACGCTCCGCTCGCCGACGCCGGTGCGGACGCCGTCGCCGTCCTCGCCGCCGTGGTCCGCGGCGCAGGCGTCGCCGACGACCGGCTCGTCGACGCCGTGCGCATCCTGCGGTCGGCCGTGCACGGGTTCGTCACGCTCGAGCTCGACCTCGGCTTCCGACTGCCCGACGACCTCGACGCAAGCTTCGACGCTCTCCTCGACGTCGTCGTCACCGGACTCGCGGCGCTCGGCGACCCTGTGGCGGATCCGCTCCGTCATCGGTGACCTGCGGGGATTACGGGGGCCCTGTCAACAGCTCGGCAAGGTGCATCGACGGCCGGCCCCGGAGGTCCGCCACCTGGGTCCGGCACGAGAATCCGTCGGCGAGCACGACCGCCTCGGGCGCCGCGTCGAGGGCCGGCAGCAGGTTCTGCTCCGCGACGGCGACCGACACCTCGTAGTGCCCGCGCTCGACGCCGAAGTTGCCGGCCAACCCGCAGCAGCCGGCGAGCGTCGTCACCGACGCCCCGGTCCGGGCGAGCAGCGCCTTGTCCGCCTCCCAGCCCAGGACCGCGTGCTGGTGGCAGTGCGGCTGCGCGACGATCGACGTGCCGGTGAGGTCCGGCGGGTTCCAGCCCTCGGCCGTGGCGAGCAGCTCGGCGACCGTCTTCGTCGCCTCTGCCACCAGCCTGGCGTCGTCGTTGTCGAGCAGCTCGACGGCGTCGCTGCGCAGGACCGCGGTGCACGACGGCTCGATGCCGACCACCGGCACGCCGGCACGGACCGCCTCGGCGAGCTCACTGACCGTACGGCCGAGGATCGTGCGCGCGGCGTCGAGCTGGCCGGTCGTGATCCACGTCAGGCCGCAGCACGCCTGGGGAGACGGCAGCGTCGGCTCGAACCCTGCGTCGCGCAACAGCTGCACGGTGGCACGCGCCGCGTCCGGTGAGAACGCGTTGGAGAAGGAATCGACGAACAGCACCACCGGCTGCCGGCCGGTCGCGTCGTCACTGACCTCGTGCGCCCACCAGCGTCGGAACGGCGTCGTCGCGAAGGCGGGGATCGAGCGCCGCGTGTCGACGTCGGCGAGGAACAGTGCGAGCCGCCCGAACAGCGGCAACCGCAGGAGCAGGTTGGCGACCCGAGGCAGCCGGCCGGCCAGTCGGCTCCAGCGTGGCAGCCAGCCCAGCGTGTAGTGGGAGCGCGGCCGCAGCCGGTGCCGGAACTTCTGGTGCAGCGCCTCCGCCTTGTACGTCGCCATGTCGATCCCCGTCGGGCAGTCCGACGCACACCCCTTGCACGCCAGGCAGAGGTCCAGCGAGGCCTCGACCTCAGGAGCGCGCCAGTCGAGCGCACCGCGGACCACGTCCTGGAGGACCCGCGCGCGTCCGCGCGTGCTGTCCTTCTCCTCACGCGTCGCCAGGTACGACGGGCACATCACCCCGCCGGCGGCGGAGTTGTCGGCTCGGCACTTGCCGACGCCGGTGCAGCGGTGCACCGCCTGCGAGAGGTCACCGTGGTCCGCCTCGTACGCGAAGGCCAGCTGCTTGCGGTACGGCGCCACCCCCGCGACGCGCACGTCGGCGTCGAAGGGGTCGGGATCGACGAGCACTCCGGGGTTGAGCAGGTTGTCCGGGTCGAAGGCGTGCTTGACCTCGCCGAAGAAGGCGATGGCGTCGGCGGAGTACATCATGGGCAGCAGCTCGCTGCGC
>Ga0233372_1000485_pt1 | contig 17939 bp, 15 predicted proteins | sample ElkDunMinimDraft_4_FD_191538 | JGI IMG/M metagenome (GOLD analysis project Ga0233372, IMG submission 191538) | Fecal eukaryotic communites from dung pellets of Tule Elk in California, USA - Elk Dung D8 | ecosystem: Host-associated > Mammals > Digestive system > Large intestine > Fecal | place... | reverse complement strand
CTGGATCCGCGCCGCAGCGGCTCGCTGCGGCGCTGTCCTCGGCAGTCGCCCGCGGCGGCCGTAACGTTGTGAGACCGAGGCTCCCATCCCACGCACTGCGGAAGGCGGCGGTGCCGACGTTCGCCTCAGAACATGAGCACGCATTCGGGCGACGTGGCGGGGCCGCCGGAACAGGCCAGCTCGCGGTTCGGATGGGTCGTACAGCGCCGCTCTGCAACGCCCCTGTTCGACTCGTCGGACTGCACGTGACCCGTCTCGTGACTCCGGCGGTCTCAGGTAGGGCCGACGGCGCAGCGATGGTGACGCCGGAATGCCCGGAACTCGGCTGAGGCCGTGCATGAATGCCGCCATCTCTCCCGGAATTCACGAGCTGCGGCGCAGCGTACGCGCTCCAGCAAAGGCGGGCGCCCCCGACACGTCACCCGGAAGCGATACCGATGTCCCCCATTCCGACCAGGACCACGGTCGCGAGCACCGGCGGTCCGGCCAGACAGGCGCTCACCGGCCGGACGCCGAGCCCGCCACCACCGGAGTACCCGACGGAGTCTCGCCCGGGAGCCCGACTGGATTGATCTTTTCACCCACACCACAGGAGACAGATGCATGGGACTTTTCAAGATGGCCGCCGTTGGCGCAGTCGGTTACTTCGCCTACCAGGCCCTGCAGCGCAAGCAGGCGAACAGCGCTGCACTCGGCAATGACCGCAGTGAGGGCACGGCCCAGCGACTGGTGAGCGACATCTCCGATGCAACCGGCGGCAACCCGCAGGGCAGCATGCGCACCAGTCAGGGCAACAGCGCCCCCTGAGGAATACCCTCGTTCTTTATTCCGCTGCGCGTCGGAGACGGCGCGCAGCGGTCGTTTTTCCTTACGGAGATTTCCGATGGATTCGATCAACCGCGACCAGCACGAGCACAATCGCCAGGACCTCTCGGCAGGCGACGCCGTGGCGCGCATCCAGGACATATCCGGCGATGCGGACTCGTGCTTCTTCTGCACCACTCCGCTGGCCGACAGCCCGACCGGCGGTACGCGTCCCATGTCCATCAAGAAGGCCGACGATACCGGTGCGCTGTGGTTCCTCAGCGCGGCCGACAGCCACAAGAACGCCGAGATCGCAGCCGATCCCGCCGTGCGCCTGTACATGCAGTCCTCCAGGCACTCCGGTTTTCTGGTCCTCCATGGCACGGCGACGATCAGTCGTGACCGCGACCGTATCGATGACCTCTGGAACCCGATCGTGAAAACCTGGTTCACCGAGGGCAAGGACGACCCGCGCATCACCGTGATCAAGGTGACGCCGACCGACGGCTATTACTGGGACAACAAGCATGGCGACTTCGTGGCCGCGACGAAGATGATGATCGGCGCCGCGGTCGGCAAGACGCTGGATGACTCGATCGAAGGTGCTATCGCGCCCTGAGTTGAAGGCGTTCGTGTGGCGCACTGGTCCCCGACCCATCGTCCGGAGCCAGATGCGCCGTACCCGACTCCGCATTGATCCCGCATGCCGTGCGAGGCCCGCTGCCGCGCGTGCCTCGCACTGCCAGGTCAGGGCCGCGTATTCACGTTGCTCCAGATCGCACTGATCCTGGCCTCGATGGCGAGCGCGTCATCAGGCTCGAGCTTGCGGAATGCCTCGGCCCGCAGTGGATCGGCGAAGCTGTCGAATATCTGCCGCGCGTCCTCCCCGGCCTCTGCCGCCGCCGTGATGATGTCCTGCATATCGGACAGCCGATCGACGCGGCCCTCGAAATAGGTCCGGTGCGCCTCGCGCACCGCGGTCGGATTCAGCGCTGCGGCCAGTTCGCGCATCAGTGCGAGCGTGGACGCCTGGATCGCGACCGGCGCAGTGTCGAACTGGCAGAGCAGGCCGAAGCTCGCGCCCTTCGAGCATAGCGGCAGGCTGCAGTAGGCCTGGATACGAGCAGCAAGCGAGTGCTTCACGCAGGCGAGATCAGGCGCCGCGTGCGTCCCGGCCGGCATTTCCGCCATCGTCCGGACGAAGCTTCGGAACAGCGCATGCCGCTGCAGCCACTCGGCCGTCTGCCGACCGGAGTCGTCGCGGTCCACGAGCAGAAAATCGCCGGCGTCGGCGACGGAGAAGCGGTACAGCGCGGTGTAACGAAGCCCGGACTGCAGGTTCAGATGCTCGAGCGCCGCCGGCAAATTGCCCGAGCTCACGAGAAACCTGAGCTGATTCAACAATCCATTGGATAGAGCGTCCATCTGCCGACGTTAACCCTCCGGCGTCCGCGAAAATGTGCGTTCGCCGACATACCGGCCGGAAATCGCGCCCAACGGCCTCCCGGGCCGGAACTGCAGTCCCTCGAACGCAAGCTTTGCACTGTTTTGAGGTGTCGAGCGCCGGGTGCTGCCCCGTACCGCGGGCGTCATCCGCTGGCCGCGGCGGCCAGACTCCCATGCCGGCGCGGGCCTTGCCCCGACCTCACAGGCGGCTCCCCGCGAGGGCGCCGCACTGCTCACATCTACAATGCAACACTTCAGGTCATCTCGATCTCCCGGCCACCGCGCCGGATCCACCACCTCATGTTGTTTTGTATGCACCAGCCGGCGACCCACGATGATTTTTCTCACAGGAGCGTCAGCGGATAACTGACCACCTAACTGGCACGCCGGCCGACCGCAGGGCTGGCGTGCCGAGCACTCTCAAGTTCCCGGTGATCGGCATCGGCGCGTCCGCTGGCGGCATGGTCGCGCTGCGCCGGTTCTTCGAACAGATGCCGGCAAGCAGCGGGATGGCGTTCGTGGTGGTGCTGCATCTCTCGCCGCGTCACGAAAGCCATGCCGACACCGTGCTGCAACGAACGACCCGCATGCCGGTCGTCCAGGTCAAGCAGCCGACTGCGATCGAAGCCAACCACGTCTACGTCATTTCGCCGTCTTATTCACTGTTGATGAAGGACGGCTACCTGCGCGTGGAGGCCACAGAGCGTCCGCCGGGACGCCACGTCGCGATCGATCAATTCTTCCGCACCCTCGCCGACGCGCACATGGACCGCGCGATGGCGATCGTGCTCTCGGGCACGGCCTCGGACGGCACGGTGGGCCTGGCACGCGTCAAGCAACAGGGCGGCGTCACCCTCGCGCAACTGCCCGAGGACGCCGAATACGACGACATGCCGCGCAACGCGATCGCCACCGGGCGCGTGGACTTCGTGCTGCCCGCGGCGGAGATGCCGGCAAAGCTGATGGAGCTGTGGGAGAACGCGCGGCGGATCCAGTTGCCCAAACCGGACGAGCTCGGCGAACACATCATCGCCACCCCGCCCGATACCACGCAGTCGGCCGAACGCGCTGTACGGGAGGTGCTCGACATCCTGCTGGTGCGCACCGGCCACGATTTCCGGCATTACAAGCGGGCGACCGTGCTACGACGGATCGAGCGGCGCATGCAGGTCAACCTGCTGCAGGACCTGCAGGGCTATCGGGACTATCTGCGGCAGGAGCCCGGCGAGGCCGCGGCGTTGCTCGACGACATGCTGATCGGGGTGACCAATTTCTTCCGCGATCGCGAAGCCTTCGAGGCACTCGAACGCGAGGTCGTGCCCCGGCTGTTCGAAGGCACCGAGAGCTCCCCGCGCGTGTGGGTGCCCGGCTGCTCGAGCGGCGAGGAGGCGTACTCGCTCGCGATCCTGCTCGCCGACCAGGCCGAGGCGCAGCCATTCCAGATCTTCGCCAGCGACATCGACGAGACGTCGATCGCGCGCGGGCGCGCAGGGGTGTATCCAGAAGCCATCCTGACCGATGTGCCTCCAACGCGACTGCGCCAGTTCTTCACCCGGGAAGCCGACCGCTACCGCATCAACAAGGCCATCCGCGACCGCGTGCTGTTCGCGATGCACAACGTGCTGCGCGATCCGCCGTTCTCTCGCCTGGACCTGATCAGCTGCCGCAACCTGATGATCTATCTCGACCGCGAGGTCCAGGTGCGATTGCTGGAGACGTTCCACTTCGCGCTGCGGCCAGGCGGTTACCTGTTCCTGGGCAGTTCGGAATCCGCGGACGCGGCAGCGCCGTATTTCGAAGTCGTCGACAAGCGCAACCGCATCTTCCGCGCACGCCTGCAGACGCGCGTGCCTCGCACCATCCTGCCGGAGCTCTCCCAGTCGGTCGCACCGATCCGCCAGAGCGAAGTGGCTCCGACCTCCACGAAGCGCGCCTTCGCCTTCGCCGATATCCACTACAGGGCGCTCGAGCGCTACGCGCCGCCGAGCCTGATCGTCGATCCGGATTCGAACATCGTGCACATGCTGGACGGTGCATCGGCTTATCTCAGGTTCCCGGGCGGGGAGCCGTCGAACAACCTGCTGTCGGTGATCGATCCGGCGCTGCGCGCGGATCTGCGCACTGCGCTCTACCAGGCGCTGCACACCCGCGAGCGCGCGGATTCGGTTGCCCGCGTCGACGCGGGCGACGGCAATGCGCGCATGGTGCAGATGTCGATCCTGCCGTTCCGCGACGGGGACGCGAATGCCGACTTCCTGCTGGTGGTCTTCGAGGAGGGCGCCTCCCCCGGCGGCGAGCCGTCCGCGCCGGCGCCGGGGGCGCAGAGCGACGCGCTCGAGCATCTGGAAAACGAGCTGCGCGTCGCCAAGGGCCGGCTGCAGGCCACCATCGAGCAGTCCGAGGCCTCGAACGAAGAGCTCAAGGCATCCAACGAGGAGCTGCAGGCGATCAACGAGGAGCTGCGCTCGGCCACCGAAGAGCTGGAAACGAGCAGGGAAGAGCTGCAGTCGGTCAACGAGGAACTGATCACGGTCAACTACGAGCTGCGGTCGAAGGTCGAGGAAACGGCCAAGATCAACGACGACCTGCAGAATTTCATCGCCTCGACCGATATCGCCACGGTATTCGTCGACGCCGGCCTGCGCATCAAGCGGTACACACCGAAGGCCGAGCTGATCTTCAACATCATTCCCGGCGACGTCGGGCGCTGCCTGCTCGACATCACCCATCGCCTGGAGTATCCGGCGCTCGCCGAAGATGCGGCCGCGGCGTTCGAGACGCTGCAACTGATCGAACGCGAGGTGTGCAGCGTGGATGGCCGCTGGTTCGCCGCACGCGTGGTGCCCTACCGCACCTCGGAGAACCGGATCGACGGCGCGGTGCTCACCTTCGTGGACACCACTGCGCTGCGCCACGCGCGCGAGCACGGTGGCGCGGGCAACAGCGGGGCGCTGTCGTCCAACGAATACGTCACGCTGGTACTCGATTCGGAACGTCGGATCCTCTCGGCCACCGGTGGCGTATCGGACCTGCTCGGCGACGGCGAGGACGCCCATACGGGCCAGCCCTTCGACGCGTTCTATGACGAAAACGACGAGGGCGCAGGCGCGGCAGAGGCCGACTTCGCCGCCGTCGACAAGGCGGGTCGCCATGATGTCGTCCGCTGGCTTCGCACCCACGACAACGACCGCGTGTCGTGCGAACTGTCGCTGCGACGGATCGTCGACGGCGGCGCGGTGGTGGCCTATGTGGTCAACATCCGGTTGAAGCGCCAGACGCTCGATGCAGCCGGCTGGAGCGGACGCACCAGCGGCGCAGCGTCGGTCACGCTGCGCGACGAATTCCTCGCGATCATGTCGCACGAGCTGAAGAACCCGCTCAACCTGATCAGCGTCAACACCGAACTGATGGCGCGGATGCCGGAGGTGCGCGAGTCCAGCGCTGCTCCGGTCGCCATCGACACCATCCGGCGGGCGATCCGCTACCAGACGCGCATCGTCGACGACCTGCTCGACATGTCACGGATCCGCACCGGCAAGCTTGCACTGACCCCGGAACCGGTGGATCTGGGCATGGTGATCGGGGAACTGGTCGACCTGGCACGGGTCGATCCGACCTCGACCGGTGTCGAGCTGCAGATGCAGGTTCCCGATACGCCGATCATGGTCCGCGGCGATGCGGCGCGCATCGAGCAGGTGGTGTGGAACCTGCTCAGCAACGCGCTCAAGTTCACGCCGCAGGGCGGAACTGTCACGCTGACGCTGGCGCTGGAGGAAAACTACGTGCGCCTGAAGGTGCGCGACACCGGCCGCGGCATCGACAGGCACTCGCTGCCGCGGATCTTCGACATGTTCGGCCAGGGCACCGCACGCATCGCCGGGGCCAACGGCGGGCTGGGCATCGGCCTGAGCCTGGTGCGCCAGCTGGTGGAACTGCACGGCGGGCGCGTGGAAGCAAAATCCGACGGACCGGGCACCGGGGCGACGTTCACCGTCTGGTTGCCGCGCTTCACCTATTCGATGCTGGGCGCCGGCGAGCCCGATTTCGACAGCACCGGGCCCGACTGGAGCGGCGTGCGCATGTTGCTCGTCGAGGACGACGTGGCCGCGGCCCGAGGGCTTGCGGATCTCATCGGCCTGCAGGGCGCCACCGTCACCGTCGCACACGATGGTCAGCAGGCACTGCAGCGGCTCGATGCCGAGGCGTTCGACGTGATGCTCTCGGACATCGGCTTGCCCGACATGGATGGCTATGCGTTGGCGCGCCAGGTGCGCGCCCGCGCCGGTGGCGAACGCATCGCGCTGGTGGCCCTGAGCGGGTTTGCCCGTGCGGACGATGTCCACAAGGCCAGCAAGGCCGGATTCGACGCCCACCTCGGCAAGCCGGTGTCGCTGGAGATGCTGTGGAAGGCCGTGCAGGACGCGCTGCAGCGGCGGCGCGAGGGCTGATGCGGCGCGATGACCGCGTCGCCCGCGACGCTTCCGGCTGTTTTCCGAAGCGCAGCGTGATGACTGGCGGGCCGATCAGGCGCCGCGCTGCACCAGCAGACTCCGCCGCACCGCATGCAGCAGTTCCTTGAGATTGAACGGCTTGGGCAGCATGCCCATGCCCTCGCCGAGGAAACTCTGCCGGTCCTGCGCGTTCTCCGCATAGCCGGTGATGAAGAGCACGCGGATGTCGGGCTGGCGTTCGAGCACCCGGTCGGCCAGTTCCCGGCCGCTGATGCCGGGCAGGCCGACGTCGGTCAGCAACAGATCGAAGGGACGGTCAGCGGCCTCGACCGCGGCCAGCGCGTCGCCGCCGTTGGCGCAGACGACAACGTCGTAGCCCGCATCGAGCAGCGCCTCCATCGCCGTCGCGCGCACCATCTCGTCGTCGTCCACGAGCAGGATGCGCTCGGCGCCGCCTGCCGGGACCTGTGGCTCGACCGCAGCCTCGGCCTGCGGCGACGCCTCGCCCCGGGGCAGCAGCACCTCGATCGTCGTGCCCTCGTCTACGACGCTGCGGATTCGCGCGGTGCCACCGCTCTGGCGCGCGAACCCATAGGTCATCGACAGGCCAAGCCCGGTGCCCTCGCCGATCGGCTTGGTGGTGAAGAACGGTTCGAACACCTTGTGGACGATCTCGGCCGGAATGCCGGGGCCGTTGTCGGCGACGGTCAGGCTGACGTACTCGCCGGCATCGAGTTCAGCCGACTGCGGAAGCGAGACCGGCCGCGCGGCAATCGTGATGCGTCCGGCGCCCTTGAGCGCATCGCGTGCATTGATCGCCAGGTTCAGCACGACGTTGTCGAGCTGGTTGGGATCGGCGACCGCGATCAGCGGCGTCTGCGGTATGTCCAGCGACAGCTGGATGTTCTCGCCGATGGACTGGCCGAGTAGCGCCGACACCGCCTCGATGCGCGCGCCGATATCGAAGGCCACCGTATCGAGCGACTGCTTGCGGGCGAACGCGAGCATGCGCTGGGTCAGCGCCGCCGCGCGCAACGCCGCCCCCACGCCCAGCTCCACATAGCGCGGAATGCGCTCGAGGCGGTCGCGTTCGACCGCGGTACTGATCATGTCGAACGCGCCGATGATGCCGGTGAGCATGTTGTTGAAGTCGTGCGCGATGCCGCCGGTCAGCTTGCCCAGCGAATCCATCTTCAGCGCCTGCTGCAGTTCCGCCTCGGTGCGCTCGCGCTCGGCGATCTGCAGGGCGAGTTCGCTGTTGGCCGAATCGAGCTGACGCCGCTGTGCCTGTTCGCGTGCGTGCTGCTCGGTCTGGTCGTCGACGTACAGCAGGCCGACGCCGGGTTCCTTGTAGGGGGTCACCCGCCATTCGGTCACGCGCATGCCACCGGGCATCTGCAGCCGGAACGTGCCACGCCAGCCATCGTCGCTGCGCAGCGCCTCCTGCAGGTCGGCCACCGGCTGGTCGCCGAACAGGGCCGACAGCGTGTGCACGCCGGCCTCGTCCATCAGTGCCTTGAACGCCGCATTGGCCTCGCGCACCTGGAGATCGGCGGCGACCGCTGCGATCGGCGCGCCGATGTGTTCGAAGATCTCGCGGAAACGGGCCTCGCGCGTATGCAGTGCATCCTCGGCCCTGCGCACGCGCAACAACGTGCGCAGCGTGGCCATCAGCACGTCGCGGTCGACCGGATGGATCAGGTACGCGTCCGCGCCCGCCTCCAGGCCTGTGATCAGGTCGCCGGTCGCGATCGATGCCGCCGATACGTGCACGACCGGCAGCAACGCGGTGCGTGGCGAGGCCCGCAGCGCGCGCACCACGTCGAAACCGCTCATGTCGGGCAGATTGACGTCCAGCACCAGCGCGTCGTAGGACACCTCGGCCAGCCGTGCCAGGCCTTCGGTGCCGGTGCCCGCTTCGTCCACCTGGCAGCCGTGGTACTCGAGTACGCGACGGATGGAATAGCGCGTGGCGACGTTGTCGTCCACGACCAGCACACGGTCAGCCGCCATCGTCGGACACCTCCGGCTCGAGTTTGATCGGCAGGGTCACGTAGAACTCCGAGCCTTCGCCGAGCACGCTGTGCACGCCCACGGCGCCATCGAGCAGTTCGGCGAACCGCCGGCACAGCGCCAGGCCCAGGCCGGTCCCGCGCAGGCGCTTCTGGATCGGCGAATCGACCTGCACGAAATCCTCGAACAGCGCGCCGAGCATGTGTTCGGGAATGCCGATGCCGGTATCGCGCACGCTGAAGCGGATATGCCCCGGGCCCTCCATTCCCGCCGACACGGTCACCTTGCCGTGCGGGGTGAACTTGAGCGCATTGGAAATGAAGTTGCGCAGGATCTGCGCGAGCTTGGTGTCGTCGGTGTAGAGCATCGGCAGGGACGGCGGGTCCTCGAACACCAGCTCCACGCTGCCCGCGCCCTCGACCAGCGGACGGAACATGCCGCGCAGCGCCGAGAACAGATCCATCAGGTCGAACCAGCCGGGGGAGATCGAGATGCGGCCGGCCTCGATCTTGGCCAGGTCCAGCAGGTCATCCACCATGTCGCGCAGCTCCACCGCGCCGGCATTGATGAAGCGCACCTGCTTGAGCTGCTCGGCATTGAGCGGACCGTCCAGGCCATCCTCGAGCAGCCGGGTCATGCTGAGGATCGAACCCAGCGGCGTGCGGAATTCGTGGCTCATGTAGGACAGGAACCGGCTCTTGAGCTCGGAGACTTCCCTGAGCTGCTCGGCCTGCTGGTCGAGCTCGGCGTACAGCGCCAGCACGCCCTGGTTGGTCTCTTCGAGTTCCGCGCGCAGCGCTGCGTTCTCTTCGAGCGCGCGGGCCAGCGCGGCGGCGGTCGCCTCCATGTCGCTCATGCCCGTCCTCCCAGGCGGATCGCGAGAATTCCCGTGTCGTCCCGGCCGCGGTTGAAATCGCGATGCAGCACCGCCGCCACCAGCGCAGGATGCCGATAGACCAGTCCTTCGTAGCGGGCGAAGCTCCAGCGGGCCTGCAGGCCGTCACTGTGCATCAGCAGCAGACCATCAGTGGGGACCTGGAACCCGAAGGCCTGCACGCGGCGGTAGCTGCCGCCCACGATCCCCGGATGCGATGGCATTCCGCGCGAGGCGCCGCCTTCATGCACCGCGGCCGAAATGTTGCCGATACCGGCGAACTGGCCCTGCCGGGTGTCTCCGTCGAAACAGAACACCGCCGCGGCGCCGCCGCGCGAGCGGCTCATCCGCGCGTGCATCCGGCCGATGATGTCCTCGGCCGCCATGTCGCGCGCATCGGCCGCCGCAGCGACGCCCAGTTCGGACGCTTCGCTGGCCTGCAGGCCGTGGCCCAGGCCGTCGACCAATGTGGCCACGAACCGCGGGCCGTTCCAGTCCAGGTGCCAGCTGTCGCCGCACACCACTTCGTGACGCATCGGGATGCGCAGCGCGCCGTAAGGCAGGTCGTTGTCCCTGGCGCGGGCGGCGTAGATGCGCGCCAGCACCACTGCGCCGGCATCGTCGGACCACACGTCCAGCACCGTGGCCTGGCGCTGGATCGCGCCCAGTCCCTGCCCCTGGCTGCCGCCGGTGGAATAGCCGTCAGGCAGGCAGCGCGCGAGCGAGAAGCCCGGTCCGCGGTCCACGCTGCAGATCTCCACGCCCTTGCCCGCCACGCCCTGCACCAGCGACAGCAGCACGCGCCCGCCCAGCCCGTGGCGCAGCAGGTTGGTGGTGATTTCGGTGGCGGCCAGCGCCACGCGTCCGGCATCGGTCTCGTCGAACTCCGCCAGCGCCGCCAGGCCCAGCGCCTCGCGCCGCACCTGCCCCACCTGCGACGATTCCTCGACCGGTATGACACGGGTGATATGGCCGGAGAAACTTATGCCCATTTCGTGATCGTCACGCGCGTGCCCCGGCCCGGCGCGCTGTCGAGCTCGAACACATCGACCAGCCGTCGGGAGCCCGACAGCCCCAGCCCCATGCCCTTGCCGGACGTCCAGCCGTCGGTCAGCGCCTGCTCGATGTCCGGGATGCCAGGACCTTCGTCGGCGAATTCCAGGCGCACGCCCTTGCGCAGCCCGTCCTGCACGATCGCCCACTGCATCAGTCCGCCCCCGCCGTACACCACCGCGTTGCGCGCCAGTTCGCTCGCCGCGGTGATCAGCTTGGTCTGGTCGACCAGGCGCAGGCCGCAGCCGACCGCCGCCTGGCGCGCGGCCTGGCGCGCCAGCACGACGTCCTGCTCGGTGCGGACCGGCAACTGGCCACTGGTGCTCATGCGTCGGTATCGTCGATCTGCTGCAGCAGCTTCATGCCGCGATCGACATTCAGCGCCGTGCGCACGCCCGCGAGGTTCAGGCCCAGCTCCACCAGCGTGATCGCCACTGCCGGCTGCATGCCCACCACCACGGTGCGTGCATCCATGATCCTGGCCAGCGCCGAGATCGTGTCGATCATCCGGCCGATGAAGGAATCGACGATGTCCAGCGCGGAGATCTCGATCAGCACGCCGCGCGCGGACGTGGCGCGGATGCGTTCGGTCAGATCGTCCTGCAGGGTCAGCGCCAGCTGGTCGTGCATGTCGACCTGGATGGTGACCAGCAGGATGTCACCCATCTGCAGGATCGGAATGCGCTCCATCTCAGGCCGCCTTGTTCACGGTCACGCCGGTGCGCTTGAGTGCCAGCGCCAGCGCGTCGGCCAGATTGGCCTTCGTGACGATGCCCTGCAGGTCGAGGCCGAGATGCACGATGGTCTGTGCGATCTGCGGCCGCACGCCGCTGATGATCGCGTCGGCGCCCATCAGGCGGATCGCGGTGACGGTCTTGAGCAGGTGCTGTGCGACCAGGGTGTCCACGGTGGGCACGCCGGTGATGTCGATGATCGCGATTTCCGCGCTGGTCTCGACGATCCGCTGCAACAGCGACTCCATCACCACCTGGGTGCGCTGCGAATCGAGCGTGCCGATCATCGGCAGCGCGAGTACGCCGTCCCACAGTTTCACCACGGGGGTGGAGAGCTCGAGCATCTCCTCCTGCTGGCGCTGGATCACCGCCTCGCGGGTCTTCTGGAACGCGGTGATGGTGTACAGGCCCAGCGCGTCGAGCAACTGCGAGATCGCCCACAGCTCCTGGCCCAGCTGCTGCGGCGCATCGGCCATGCCTGCCTGCACTGCCTCGAACAGCGGACGCTTGAGCGAGAAGATGAAGGTCGCGGTTTCGGTCGAGCTGAACCCCTTGAGTACGCGGTCGCGCGAGAAGTCTTCGAGGAAGTTGCGGATATCCGCCCACTCGCGGCCCTGCAGGTCGCGCGGCTCGCCAGCCTCGATCGCCACGAGCAGCAGCTTCCAGAATTCGCGGACCTGGGCGTCGAGTTCCTGCCGCGACGTGCGGCCGTCGCGCGCCTCGGCGGCGAGATTGTCCAGCCACGCCTCGCTGATGACGGCCTGACGGTCATTGACGAGCGCGATCGTGCGTTGATTCAGTGCGGACATATGAAAGACCCCTGCCTGGAGATGAGGCGGCGCTGTCAACACGACGTACCGCCGGCCAAGACCGGAAATGCTAACTGAATTCGGCGATGGCCACCGGCGGTCGCGCGGGGTCGCGCAATTGCTGCGCGGTCACGTTTGGCGGGCCGTCGCAGCGGCGCCCCGGGAGACGGATATCGCCGGCCATCGACCGGTCCGCCGCCACCCCCTGCCTCGATTGCTGCAGTGCACTCACGGCCGATGTCATAGCCTGAGTAGCGGACTTTCCCCACCACCTGGTAGCCCATGTGAAAGCCTTCGAGAAGCTCGTTCGCCGCTTCGGCGCAGCCTTGCCCGACTCGCCATTACTGTCGAGGATCCGGCCCGCGTCCGAAGCCGCGCAGGCCGCGGCCACGCAGGCGCAGGAGACCCTGCGGCGCGCCTGGTCGGCCGGCCTCGAGGGCGACGGCAGTCCGGCCGCCACCATCCGCAGGACCATCGACGAGGCCCTGGCGAGCGCCGGCCTTGCGCCTGCAACCGGCGAGCGGACCGACGCGCCGGCCGATAATGCGCAGGCGCGGGGCGAGCCGTCCCGGGAACAGACGGAGCCCGCCCGCGGGCGCGGAACATCGAGCGTCATCGCGTTCCAGCACCCGGCCGGCGCGCGCACCTACACGCTGTACGTACCGCCTGGCCTGGACCAGACCAGCGGCGACGGCGTCCCCTTGATGGTGATGCTGCACGGCTGCACCCAGACCCCCGACGACTTCGCCACCGGCACGCGCATGAACGCACTGGCCGACATCCACGGCATGCTCGTGGCGTACCCGGAGCAGACCGCGCGCGACAACGGCTCACGCTGCTGGAACTGGTTCCGTGCCCAGGACCAGCAGCGCGGCGACGGCGAGCCCGCCGTGCTGGCCGGCATCGTCGAAGACATCGCGCGCCGCCATCGCGTGGACCCGCGGCGCGTCTATGTCGCCGGCCTGTCCGCCGGCGCAGCGATGGCGGTGATCCTCGGCCGCACCTATCCGGACGTGTTCGCCGCCGTCGGCGCGCATTCGGGCCTGCCGTTCGCTGCCGCCCGCGACATGCCCGGGGCCTTCGCCGCGATGCAGGGACATGGCACCACGCGGCGGACCGATTCCGGCGCCCAGGGCACGCGCGTGCCGACCATCGTGATCCACGGCACCGGGGACCGCACCGTCGCCGTCGACAACGGCCGCGCCATCGTCGATGACGCGATCGCCGCCGGTGCCGGCGCGCGGCCATTGCAGCCGGCCGCAAGCACGCGCAGCACGATCGGCGGCCGCGATGTCACCCGCACCGGGTATCGCGACGACGAAGGCCGCGAGTGGGTCGAATACATCGAGATCGAGGGCGCCGGCCATGCCTGGAGCGGCGGCGACCCCGCCGGCAGTCATACCGACGCCACGGGTCCGGACGCGTCGTCACTGATCCTGCAGTTCTGCCTCGCGCAGACGCGCTGAGCGCGGTGCATCCATTCCGGCAAGGAGAAGCAGCATGTTGGAGCGACCGGAGGCAATCCTGCGGCAGGCCAATGCGGCCATCGCAGACGGCGACATCGAAGGATTCCTGCGCCATTGCACCGATGACATCCGTTGGACGACGGTCGGTGAATCGACGCTGGAGGGCAAGGACGCGGTGCGCCGGTGGATGGCGGTGGCCTATGCGCCGCCGCCGGACTTCACCGTCACCCGCTTGATCGCCGATGCCGACCATGTGGTGGCGCTGGGCGAGCTGAAGGACAGCGACGACAAGGGTGCTCCGACCACCCGCACCTATTGCGACGTCTGGCGGTTCCGCGACGGCAAAATGGCCGAGCTGCAGGCCTTCGTCATCTGACGTCTGCGGGCGTTCGCGGATGCGGTTTCACGTCCGGACCGCCCCGCTCCACGCCCCCGCGGAAGCGATGGAGGGCCGCCACCATGCGCGCGCGCGCCGGTGTTTCCCCCGAAGCCCCGGTCGCACAGTGCATCGACCCGGCTGCATGGCCACCGGGCTCAGCGGCCGTATTCGCGCAGGAAGGTATCGAGCGGCATCAGTGCCGGCGGTGGCAGGTCCTCGTCGAGCAGCGGTGCGAGCTGGCGACGCGCGGCCAGCCAGCGGGTCATGAAGCGCCTGGCCTGGGCGGCGGATGCAGCGGTGCCGGCGTGCTGCCTGCGCCGCCATTTCAGCCAGTAGCGTCCATCCGGATAGACCGCGCCCACGGCCTGCCCCTTCCACATCAGCATGTTCATGCCCACGCAGGGGCACCAGCGGTAGAGCATCGGGATCACCGGGCGCGCCCGTCGCGGCGCCTCGATCTCCTCCCGCAGCAAGGGGTTGGTCTGCCATTCCATCATCGGCCCAGCCTGGCGCGTCCGCGCCTCAGCGACTGAGACCCGGGCGCGTGCGGTGGCTCGTGGCGCACGCGCCGAAGGGCGCTACGTCGCGGCGGCAGGTCCGCATCCGCTGGCGCGCCTTCAAGCTGCGCGGGGGGCGAAAAAACGGACGCGTCGCAACAGTTTGCAGACACGCACCCGTCACACTTCCGGCACGCAACCAAGCCTAGATTCGCGGCGCGCTCCGGCGATATTCGCCCAGGAGGACCTGATGGGTACGCACAGGACGTTGGCGAAGAGCGCGGCATGTATCGGTCTGCTGGCCTGCATGGCCACCGCCCACGCACAGGACGCCTCCGGCAACACCGCACAGGCGGATTCGCGCACGGTGCTCTGGCGCTCGGACAACACCACGGTCAACTGGCATGCGGAGGGCGGCCTCAACCTGGTGGCCGAGTACAACCTCTTCTGGGACCTGTCGCGCGTCTACGATCCACAGGCGAACTTCGGCCCGGACACGCACTGGCTGGAGGGTTACTTCAAGCCCGGCCTGAGCTTCGTCCATGAATCAGGCAACCTCGACGTGTACGGCATGGCCTCGGTGGTGGGCTCGTTCACGCGCGGCACTGACGCCTTCGACGCGACCAACAAGGGCGCCACCACGATCGAGTCGGGCTATATCGGCCTGCGGACCCAGGGCGCAGACCCGACCTGGGACGTCTCGGTAGGGCCGCGCGAGCTGGTGCTGGGCGACGGCATGCTGATCGCCACCGGCGGCGAGAGCGGCTTCGAGCGCGGCGCGCTCAAGTTCGGCCCGCGCAAGGCGTGGCGGCATGCGGCGATCGCGCGCTTCAAGGCCGGACCCGGACACCTGACCGCTTTCCGCATCGCCCCCAACGAACTGAAGTCCAACGACGGCCACAACCGCCTGGCCGGTCTGGACTGGCGCTGGGACGGCAAGCCCGGCAACTTCGCCGGCGCCAGCTACATCCACGTGCTGAAGTCGACCTCGCCCTACATCCAGGCAGCGCCCGAGGGCATCGGCCCCTCGACGATCATCCCCGGCGGCCGCCATGGCACCAAGGCGATCAACCTGTATTTCCAGCTGACGCCGACGACCGGGCACCTGCGCAACTGGCTGCTCTCGGCCGACCTGGCCGTCGAGCGCAACCACCGCATCGACCTGCGCGCCTGGGGCGGGCGCGTGCGCGTGGGCTACACCTTCCACGACGTGCAGTGGACGCCATCGCTGACCTGGACGTACCAGACCTTCTCCGGCGACAACCCGAACACGCGCGCGCTCGAGCGCTTCGACCCGCTGTATTACGAAGGCTCGCCCGGCAACTGGGCATCGGGGTCCAAGTCCTCGATGGTGTTCATCAACACGAACGTGCGCAGCAACGAGCTGGCGCTCGCGGTCAATCCGACCCAGCGCGATTCGCTGACCATGCGCCTGGCGCGGCTGGACGCCAACCAGCTCAACAGCCCCCTGCAGTTCGGCCAGGCGACCCGCCTGGAACTGCTGGGCAGCCGGCTGGCGGTGGTCAATGGCGTGCCGTACACGCACCTGTCCGATGACCTGCTGCTCGAGTACGTGCGCATCATCAATCCGCACGTGTTCCTCACCGTCGGCGCCAGCGTGTCCAGACCCGGGAAGGGCGTCCGCGCACTGAGCCAGGGACAGAAGACCCCCGACTGGCACGATGCCTTCGTCACCCTGTTCTTCACCTATTAGGAGCCGTCCGTGACCGGCAGCCCGACAGTGCCTGGCGACGATGCTCCGTTGACCGCCGCCCAATCCGACCCGACCGCAATGGGCTGGATGCAGGGCTCTCCGCCGCCGCCCGACAAACGGATCACCCAGCCCGACAGCGTGTATTTCAGTTTTCCGAAACTGCGCTGGTCGGTGTGCCACATGCGCCAGCTGCTGCCGAGCGTCGAGGTCAGTCGCGGCCTCGGCAACGCGGTGCCGCTGGCGTACGCATCCGGCTCCGGGCGGCAGCGGTTGGAGGCGGAGATCGACGCGCTGGTGTTCAAGCCGCTCGACGAGCGCGCGCCGATGACGTGGGGGGAGTCGCTGGGGGTGAACTACACCGACGGCATGCTCGTCTTCCACCACAACCGCGTTGTGTACGAGCGCTACCTCGGCGGCCTGGCCGAGGACGGCCAGCACGCGGTGATGTCGATGACCAAGTCGCTGACGGGGCTTCTGGCGCAGATGCTGGTGGCCGAAGGCGCGCTCGACGAACAGGCGCTCGTGGTGGACCTCATCCCCGAGGTCGCCGGCAGCGCATTCGCCGACGCGACCGTGCGCCAGGTGATGGACATGACCACCGGCCTGCACTACTCGGAGGATTACAGCGATCCGGAGGCCGACATCTGGAAGTACTCGGCGGCGGCCAGCCCGCTGCCCAAGCCGGCCGGCTACACCGGCCCCAACGGCTACTTCGAGTATCTGCAGCAGGTGCGACCCGAGGGCCGGCATGGCGAGGCTTTCCACTACCGCACGGTCAACGCCGACATGACCGGCTGGCTGGTCGCGCGCGCGTCCGGCAAGTCGGTGGCCGAACTGGCCTCCGAACGCCTGTGGCGGCCAATGGGCGCCGAGCAGTCGGGCTACATGCTGGTCGACGGCATCGGCACGCCGTACGCCGGCGGCGGCCTCAGCGCCGGGCTGCGCGACCTCGGCCGGCTCGGCCTGCTGATGCTCAACGAGGGCGAGATCAACGACGAGCAGCTGTTCCCGGCCGAGGTGGTGCGCCACATCCGTGGCGGCGGCGATCCGGCGAAGTTCGGCACCGCCTATCCGGCGCTGATCGGCGGCAGCTATACCAGCCTGTGGTGGGTGTACCCGGGCGAGCACGAGGTGATTGCCGCACGCGGGGTACACGGCCAGACGATCTACGTGGACTTCACCGCGCGGGTGGTGATCGTGCGCCTGGCCTCGTTCCCCAAGCCCTCCAATCCGCTGATCGACCCCACCTCGATTCCTGCGTTCCAGGTGCTGTGCAGGCATCTGCAGCAGCACCAGCGGCACTAGCGTCGCGCACCAGGCTGACCACCCATCCGCGGTCCGTGCGCCCGCACTGCCGCTGAGCGCAGCGGGACAGGGTCAGGCGCCAGCCGGAGCGGCTTGACGCGTTGGACAGGATCGAAGGTGTCCACCCAGCGCGCGAGGCCCCGAGATGCAGTCCGACGAACTCGTTGCCCTGTTCGACCAGCAGGCCGCCGGCTACGACCGCCAATGGGCGAAGACCGCGGCGATCCGCGACTGCATGTACCTGCTGCTGGACCCGTTGCTGGCCGGGCTGCCCGACGCCGCGCGCATGCTGTGCGTCGGCGTAGGCACGGGTCAGGAGCTTGCCCATCTGGCCAGGACCTTTCCGCGCTGGACGTTCGTGGCGGTCGATCCGTCCGGCGCCATGATCGAGGCC
>Ga0233372_1000481_pt1 | contig 18000 bp, 29 predicted proteins | sample ElkDunMinimDraft_4_FD_191538 | JGI IMG/M metagenome (GOLD analysis project Ga0233372, IMG submission 191538) | Fecal eukaryotic communites from dung pellets of Tule Elk in California, USA - Elk Dung D8 | ecosystem: Host-associated > Mammals > Digestive system > Large intestine > Fecal | place... | reverse complement strand
TGCATGTCAACAGGTGCTTTATCTGATGTTAAAATAACCTGCTTTCTATTTTGATGTAAATAATTAAATATATGAAAGAATACTTCTTGAGTACCTGTTTTACCAGATAACATTTGGATATCGTCAATAATTAAAACATCAATTAGCTGATAAAAATGAATAAAATCTATACGAGCCTTTTTTCTTATCGCATCTTGATATTGTTGCGAAAAAACTTCGGCACTAATATATAGTACGGTTTTATCTGGATGTTTTTCTTTTACTTCAACTCCAATAGCGTGTGCTAAGTGAGTTTTACCTAAACCAACACCTCCATAAACTAAAAAGGGATTGAAAGATGTTTCTCCAGGTCTGTTAGCTACAGATTTTCCAGCTGATCTAGCTAAACGATTAGAATCACCCTCAACAAAATTTTCAATATTATAATTAGAATTTAATTGAGAATCAATTTGAATGTTACGGATACCAGGAATTACAAAAGGATTTTTTAATTCAGGATCTCTATTATCAAATGGAGATTCAACTACTTGAGGTTGAACAGACTCTCTGTTTTTACTAGGAATTTGCTCTGTAAATGGAATTTTATCACCCCCTGTGTTTTCCATTTTAATATTATACAGTAACTTAGCACCAGCTCCTAGTTCTCTAGTCAAAGCTGTTTTTAAAAGTTTGACATAATGCTCCTCAAGCCACTCGTAAAAAAATTTACTTGGCACCTGAATGTATAAGGCATTATCAGTTAGCCTAACAGCTTGTGTAGGCTCAAACCAAGTTTTGTACGCTTGATCTTGAATATTGTCTTTGATAAACATAAGACACTTATCCCAGACTGATTGTGCGGTTATATTTTGTAATTCAGGCATGTTAAATGTTATTTTTTTGTATTACAATTAGTTATGATAATAACTTTTGGGGGAATTTCAGTTTACAAATATGTATATAAAAAACTTAAAAAAAAAAAAAAAAGTCATTGGTTTTAAAAAAAAATAATCGTATGCTTTTATATATAAAAATTAATAAAAAATTAACATTTAGATTTTATGAAAATTAATGAAATTCAAGTACGCGTAAGGTATGCCGAAACGGATAAAATGGGGGTTGTATATCACGGAAATTACGCGCAATTTTTTGAAATGGGACGCGTGGAATGGCTAAGAAATATGGGGGTTTCGTACAAATCAATGGAAGAAAACGGAGTCATGCTTCCGGTTGTTTCTTTAACCATGAATTATAAAAAACCAGCACACTATGATGACCTCTTAATCGTAAGAACAATCTTTAAATCTCAGACCTCTGTAAAGATCGAATTTGACTATGAAATTGTTAACGAAAAGGGCGATTTATTGACCACTGCGAACTCAATTTTGGTGTTTGTAAACATGGCAAATGGACGCCCAATTTTACCTCCACAATACATTGTAGATAAATTGAGTGAATTAGAAAATTAAAGTTCTTTTTCTTTAATTAAAATTTCATACATCGTGTCAAAAATGTCGAAAATTGTTTCGGCATTTTTTTTTCGAACCGAAATTTCAACTTCACAGGCTAATTCAAATTTTTGATTTACAACATCAATATTTTTTTCTTTTACTACTCGCATTACTCGATTCATGTTTTTATAGTCAAACTTTATCAAGTAATTTATATTAATAGTTTTTTCTATTATAGCAGCTTCTTCTAAGGCCATTTTTGCACTTTCTCGATAAGCTACAATTAAACCACCCACACCTAATTTTACGCCACCAAAGTATCGAACTACAACTATTAGTATATTCGTTAAGTTAAAAGACTGTATTTGCCCGTAAATTGGTGCGCCGGCTGAGTTGCTAGGTTCTCCATCATCATTATATCGATGGTACAAAGTTTGAGTACCTAATTGATAGGCGTAGCACCAATGGCGTGCGGTGTGATGTTGTTTTTTTAATCGTTCTATTATTTCTTTTACTTGATTTTCGTTTTCAACCGGAAAGGCATATCCATAAAATTTACTGTTTTTTTCTTTATATAATACCTCGGTGGTAGGCTCTAGAATTGTTTTGTATGTATCGTTTTCCAATTTTATTCGGCTAAAATTAAGCGTTATTAGAATTGTTTATATTGAATTTTTGTATAAAGTAATTCTATCATTTTTTATATCAAATTCTTTCTCTCCATTTTTTTTAATTATTGGAGCTTTTAAACCCGAATTAAATGAGATTTCTCCTTTCGTAACAAAAGCTTCATCCCATAAATTAGAATCAATAAAGGTTTGCAATGTTTGAGAACCACCTTCTATTATTACAGATTGTAACTTGTGTTTATAAAGTACATCTAAAATTTGTGTAACAATTGATTCGTTAAAATTAATAGTTTCCCAGTATGTATTATTATCCTGCTTGGTTAGTGTTGCATTGATAATTATTGTTTTTACAGAATTATCTAAAACAGCATAAGTAGAATCAATTTTTAAATGTTGATCTAAAATAATTCTGACTGGTGATTTCCCTTCGTAATCCCTGGTATTTAATTTGGGGTTATCTTCTAAAATTGTTTTTGTTCCTACTAATATTGCCTGCTCCTGACTTCTAAGTTTATGTACCCATTGTCGAGTAAATTTATTAGTAATCCATACAGGCTCTTTATTTGCCTTACTTAACGGTGCTATAAAACCATTGGTTGTTTCTGCCCATTTTAAAATTACATAAGGTCGTTTTTTTTCATGATAAGTAAAAAACCGTTTATTAATCTCCCAACATTCTTTTTCTAAAACACCAACTATAACTTTTACTCCAGCTTCTTGCAATCGTTTTATTCCATTTCCGGCAACTGCAGCATACGGGTCAATCATACCAATAACTACAGTTTTAACTTGATTTACAATCACTAAATCACAGCAAGGAGGCGTTTTTCCATAATGTGAACAAGGTTCTAAACTTACATATAAAGTTGCATCTTTAATTAATGCTTTATTTTTTACCGATGCAAACGCATTAACTTCTCCATGCGCACCACCGTATGCTGATGTAAATCCTTCACCAATAATAGTATCATTATGAACTAAAACCGCACCTACGGATGGATTTGGCATAGCAGCTGGCAAACCACTTTTTGCAATTTCTAAGCAGCGAGCCATATAATATTCGTGTATATTTATCATCTAAAAATAAAATTTAGTTAAATAACTAATGTTTAATTTTGCAACACTATTTTTGTACTAAATAGTACTTACTTATGTTAATTAGAACTTATAGAGATCAATTTAAAGCAAAGTTAATTGATTTATACGACGAAAATGAGGTTGATAGTTTTTTTTATATGTTGTTAGAAGCATATAATGATTTAAAAAAATATCAATTAGCCATAGAACCTCATTTAACTTTTTCGAACGAACAGTTACAACTGTGGGATACTGCAGCTAATTTATTAGTACAATACCATCCCATACAATATATTATAGGTAAAACATATTTTTATAATGGAGTTTTCAACGTAACGCCAAGTACTTTAATTCCAAGACCTGAAACGGAAGAATTAGTAGATCTAATTTTAAAATCTAATACAACCTCAAACCTTCGTGTTTTAGATATTGGTACGGGTTCTGGATGTATTGCTATTTCGTTAGCTATGTCTTTAAATCAAGCTCAAGTGACTGCCTTTGATGTTTCGCAAGAAGCTTTAGAAGTTGCAAAATCAAATGCTACATTAAATGAGGCAGAGGTTCAATTTATTTTGAAAGATATTTTAGCAACAGATAAGCTGCTAGAAAAATTTGATATTATAGTTTCTAATCCACCTTATGTACGTAATTTGGAAAAAGTAGAAATAAAACCAAACGTTTTAAATTATGAACCTTATTTAGCTCTTTTTGTTGAAGATAACGATCCGTTAATTTTTTATCGAAAAATAACAGAACTTGCAATAGAAGGACTAACAAACTCAGGGATGTTATATTTTGAAATCAATCAATATTTAGGAATTGAAACCGTTGAAATGATTAAAAAATTTCAAGTCTTTAAAACCGTTGAATTAATTAAAGATATGTATGGTAACGATAGAATGATTGTTGCTAAAAAATAAAAAAGCAGTATAATTTATACTGCTTTTTATTTTATTATTTTAAAATTTTAAAGGCTTTTAATTGTGGATAGTAAGCAACATCTCCCAACTCTTCTTCAATTCGTAAAAGTTGATTATATTTAGCCATACGATCTGAACGTGATGCCGATCCAGTTTTAATTTGACCACAGTTTAATGCCACAGCTAAATCAGCAATTGTTGTATCCTCAGTTTCTCCTGAACGATGAGACATTACAGAAGTGTACCCTGCATTATGCGCCATATTTACAGCAGCAATGGTTTCTGTTAAGGTACCAATCTGATTCACTTTAATTAAAATAGAATTTGCAGTATCTTCAGCGATTCCTCGAGATAAACGTTCTACATTAGTAACAAATAAATCGTCACCAACTAATTGCACACGTTTTCCAATTTTATCGGTTAATAATTTCCAACCAGCCCAATCATCTTCATACATTCCATCTTCAATAGAAATAATAGGATATTTTTCACTTAAATCAGCTAAGTATTGCGCTTGCTCTTCAGATGTGCGTATTTTACCATTCTCACCTTCAAATTTAGTATAATCATATTTTCCGTTAACATAAAATTCTGAAGCGGCACAATCTAAAGCAATTTTAATATCTTCACCAAAAACATAACCTGCCTTTTCAACAGCTAATTTAATAGAATCTAAAGCATCTTCAGTTCCACCTTCTAAATTAGGTGCAAAACCACCTTCATCTCCAACAGCGGTAGATAATTTACGATCATGTAATACTTTTTTAAGATTATGAAAAATTTCTGTCCCCATTTGCATTGCATGGGTAAAGTTTTTAGCTTTAACAGGCATAATCATAAACTCTTGAAAAGCGATAGGTGCATCAGAATGAGAACCTCCGTTAATAATGTTCATCATTGGAACTGGTAACGTATTAGCCGAAACCCCACCTACATATCGGTATAAAGGCAAATCAAGTTCGGCTGCTGCTGCTTTAGCAACTGCTAAAGAAACACCCAAAATTGCATTAGCTCCTAAATTAGATTTGTTAGTCGTACCGTCTAACTCAATCATAATTTTATCAATAGCATTCTGTTCAAAAACAGACATACCTAAAATATTTTCAGCAATAATTGTATTTACGTTATGTACAGCGTTTAAAACACCTTTACCCATAAAGGCATTACCGCCATCACGCAATTCAACAGCTTCGTGTTCACCAGTTGATGCTCCAGATGGAACTGCAGCTCTACCTAAAACATTGTTTTCTGTTAATACATCAACTTCAACTGTTGGATTTCCACGAGAATCAAGAATTTGACGCGCGTGTACTTTAATAATCATGCTCATATTTAAAAGTTTGTGTTGTAATTTTTATATCACAAATGTAATTATTTGAGAGATAAAAAAAAAGAACCATTTTAATAGTTTAAAAAATAAAGCAACATAAAACGTAATTATTAATGATCTAAGAATGTCAACTTACGTAGTTGAATAATACGGAATTAAAATAAGAGGCTATTACCTCCACATATATTAAGTAATCATAAACTTAATCTAACCACAACAGGTACTAATGAATTAATTATATTTACTAAAATTTTACGATTTCAAAAAAAAATATCAAATAGAATATATTCTAGATTCAATATTATATCATCAAGAGTAAACGATATATTTTAAAATTATAAGATAAACGACTTCTAAAGCTTAAATTAAAATTAAGAACTTGATTAATTAGTATTATAGTTGTAACTTATTGAAAATTAATTTAATGCAAATATAAAATGTTTTCAAGGTTTTATTTTAAAAGTAAAATGCGAGATGGTATTTTACTAACTTTAAAATATTTACATGACGATACTTTCTTAAAAAATTCTAAAGAATTCGTAGCTTAAGCCCTGTCTCGACTCTGGCAGGGAGCAGTCTTCATTAGGAATTATTAACTATTTATTTCAACAGCATTAGGTGTTATTAACTTGAGTCGAATGCGTTGTTATGAAATCAATTAATTTATAAGAAAACATGTCAAATATAATTTTAACAACTGGCACATACGATTTAATTAAAGATCATGTACGTAGAAAAAAAGTATCATTATTAGAAGAGAAGATTTTAACTAACGAGATTAAAAATGCAAAACAAGTTTTAAGACGTGAATTGCCACAAGATGTAGTTTGCATTAATAGTATTCTTACTTATAAAAACTTAACTAATAATGAAGAAAAAAAAATAACCATTGTTGGCCCTAATAAATCGAAACCTAGTAAAAATAAAATTTCGATTTTAAGTGACGAAGCCATTGCTATGGTAGGTCACAGCGTTGGATCAATAATCGAATGGCCGTCTATAAAAAAAGGTAATTTAAAGTTAGAAATTATTAGTGTTGAACATATTGACAAATAAAAAAAGCCTCGTTAACGAGGCTTTTTTACTTAAAATCTAATTCAATTTGAATTAAATTTCTTTTGTTTTTTTTATATAAGAAATAAAATCATCAAATAAATAACGAGAATCGTGAGGTCCAGGAGATGATTCTGGGTGATATTGTACAGAGAATACTTGTTTATCTTTCATACGCATACCAGCAACCGTTTGGTCATTTAAATGTTCATGAGTTAATTCAAAAGCTTCGTTCTTTTCTAACTCTTCTTTAACAATGGCAAAACCATGATTTTGAGAGGTAATTTCACCACGACCTGTAATCACATTTAAAATTGGATGATTTATACCTCTATGTCCATTAAACATTTTATAGGTGGCAATACCATTGGCTAAACCAATAATTTGATGTCCTAAACAAATTCCAAAAACTGGCTTATTAGAAGCAATCATTTGTTTAGCGGTTTCTTGAACCTGAGTCAAAGGCTCTGGATCACCAGGCCCATTCGATAAGAAATAACCATCAGGATTAAATGCCTCTAATTCACTAAATGGAGTGTTGTATGGAAAAACTTTTACCAAACAATCTCTATCATCAAAACAACGCAAAATATTTGTTTTGATACCTAAATCTAGGGCAGCAACTTTATAAGTAGCATTTTCATTACCGTAATAATACGGTTCTTTAGTAGAAACCACTGAAGCAAGTTCTAAACCCTTCATATCAGGAATCTTATTCAATTCAGCTTTTAATTCTTCAATTGGAGTGCCATCAGTACAAATAACCGCATTTTGAGCACCATTATCACGAATATAACCAACCAGAGCGCGAGTATCAACATCAGAAATTGCAATAAGATTTATTTTTGCAAAATAATCATATAAACTTTCTTCAGCATCTGGTCTTGAATAGTCAAAACTAAAATTTCTACAAACCAAACCAGAAATTTTAACTCCATCCGAATCGACTTCGTCACGGTGAATGCCATAATTACCGATATGAGGAGTGGCAGCAACCATAATTTGACCAAAATAAGATGGATCAGTAAAAATTTCTTGGTAACCAGTCATTCCGGTATTAAAACATACCTCACCAAAAGTTTTTCCTTTAATACCAATCGATTTACCATAAAAAATGGTCCCATCGCTTAATAAAAGTATAGCTTGTTCTCTCTGTTTGTATTTCATTTTTATAAAACCGTGTTGAAAATTTGGCAAATTTAAGAAAATAAATAAATAAAACCGTTAATAAAAAATATAAAAAAGGGATAAACAAATAAATGTCTATCCCTTTTTATAAATATTATATCATAAATGATACTATTCTTCAGTTGAAGGAGTTTCTGTAGCAGGAGCTGCAGCAACTTCATCAGCTTTTTTAGATTTACCACGACGAGTAGAAGCTTTTTTAACTTCTTTTTTCCCACCATTGTATAATTCATTGAAATCAACGAATTCAATCATTGCCATATCAGCGTTATCTCCTAAACGGTTACCTAACTTGATGATACGAGTGTATCCTCCTGGACGGTCACCAACCTTAGCAGCAACTTCTCTGAATAGTTCAGTTACACCATCTTTGTCTCGTAAATAAGCAAAAACAGTACGTCTGTTATGAGTAGTATCTTCTTTTGATTTAGTTACTAATGGCTCAATAAATTGTTTTAAAGCTTTAGCTTTAGCAACAGTAGTGTTAATACGCTTGTGCTCAATTAATGAACATGCCATATTAGCTAACATAGCTTTTCTATGAGAAGCTTGTCTACCTAAGTGATTTAATTTTTTTCCGTGTCTCATGACGTCACTTTTTTATCTTCATCTTGCTTCAATCCTGTTAAGGAGCGCAAAATATGAAGTATTATTCTTTATCTAACTTATATTTACTTAAGTCCATACCGAAATTCAAACCTTTAACAGCAACTAATTCGTCTAACTCTGTTAATGATTTTTTACCGAAGTTACGGAACTTCATTAAGTCATTTTTATTAAAAGATACTAAATCGCCTAGTGTCTCAACTTCAGCCGCTTTTAAACAATTTAGAGCTCTTACAGATAAATCCATATCAACAAGCTTAGTTTTTAATAACTGGCGCATGTGTAAAGATTCTTCATCATATGAATCTGTTTGAGCAATTTCATCAGCCTCAAGTGTAATTCTTTCGTCAGAAAACAACATAAAGTGATGAATCAACGTTTTAGCTGCTTCTGTTAATGCATCTTTAGGGTGAATAGAACCATCTGTTTTTATTTCGAAGATTAACTTCTCATAATCAGTTTTTTGTTCTACACGGAAATTTTCAATAGAATATTTCACATTTTTTACTGGAGTATAAATAGCATCCGTAAAAATTGTACCTATTGGTGCATTTTGTTTTTTGTTTTCTTCAGCAGGAACGTAACCTCTACCCTTTTCAATAGTTAATTCCATATTGATAGTAATTGTAGGATCTAAATTACAAATTACTAAATCAGGATTTAAAACTTGAAAACCAGATATAAACTTTTGGAAATCTCCAGCAGTTAATTGATCTTTTCCTGAAAAAGCTATGCTTACTGATTCGTTATCTACATCTTCAATACTACGTTTAAAACGAACTTGTTTTAAATTTAATATGATTTCAGTAACATCTTCAACTACCCCTGTAATCGCAGAGAATTCATGTGGAACACCATCTATACGAACAGAAGTGATAGCATATCCTTCCAAAGAAGAAAGCAAAACACGTCTTAATGCGTTACCTACAGTCAATCCATAACCTGGCTCTAAAGGACGAAATTCGAATTTCCCTTCAAAATCGGTTGAATCGATCATGATAACTTTATCGGGCTTTTGAAAATTAAATAATGCCATAATTGTTTCGACTGAATGTCAATTATTATTTGTTGTACAACTCTACGATTAACTGCTCTTTAATGTTTTCTGGAATTTGAACTCTAGCAGGTGCTTTAACAAAAGTTCCTTCTTTAGTCTCAGTATTCCAAGTAATCCATTCGTAAACAGCACTAGAATTAGATAACGAACGCTCGATAGCTTCTAATGATTTAGATTTTTCGCGAACAGCAACTTTATCACCAGCTTTAAGTTGGTAAGAAGCAATGTTAACTAATTCTCCATTTACAGTAATATGTCTGTGAGATACAATTTGACGAGCAGCACGACGAGTTGGTGCAATACCCATACGATAAACAACGTTATCTAATCTTGATTCACAAAGTTGTAAAAGAACTTCACCAGTTACACCTCTAGAAGCAGATGCTTTTTCGAATAAGTTTCTGAATTGACGCTCTAAAATACCGTAAGTATATTTAGCTTTTTGTTTTTCCATTAACTGAATAGCATATTCAGATTTTTTACCTCTTCTTTTTGCTAAACCATGTTGTCCTGGTGGGAAATTTCTTTTTTCGAAGTATTTGTCTTCTCCGAAGATTGCTTCACCGAATTTACGAGCAATTTTTGTTTTTGGACCAGTATATCTTGCCATTTCTAAAAAAATTAAAAAAAGGAAGGGATTATGAATTCAGGTCTCATCCTCCGATAATCGAAATCCTTCCTTATTATTATACTATTAATTAAACTCTTCTTCTTTTTGGAGGACGACATCCATTGTGTGGCATCGGTGTTACATCAATAATTTCTGTAACCTCAATACCTCCATTGTGAAGTGATCTGATAGCAGACTCTCTACCGTTTCCTGGACCTTTAACGTAAACTTTTACTTTTTTAAGTCCAGCTTCTAATGCAACTTTAGAACAATCTTCAGCAGCCATTTGAGCAGCATAAGGAGTGTTCTTTTTAGAACCTCTGAAGCCCATTTTACCTGCAGAAGACCAAGAGATAACTTCACCTTTTTTGTTAGTTAACGAAATGATGATGTTATTAAAAGTCGCACTAATATGAGCCTCGCCTGTTGATTCAACGATAACTTTACGTTTTTTTGTACTTGCCTTAGCCATACTACTACTTATTATTTAGTTGCTTTTTTCTTGTTAGCAACAGTTTTTCTTTTACCTTTTCTAGTTCTAGAGTTGTTTTTAGTTCTTTGACCTCTTAAAGGTAATCCAGCTCTATGGCGGATTCCTCTTTGACATCCAATATCCATTAAACGCTTAATGTTTAAAGATACTTCAGAACGTAATTCTCCTTCGATTTTGAATTGAGATACTGCCTCACGAATTGCTCCGATTTCGTCATCATTCCATTCAGAAACTTTTTTATCTTCATTAACGTTAGCTTGAGATAAAACTGCTTTAGCTCTACTTGCACCAACACCAAAGATATAAGTTAATGCAATAACTCCTCTTTTGTTTTTAGGTATATCTACCCCTGCTATTCTTGCCATAATTATCCTTGTCTTTGTTTAAATCTAGGATTCTTTTTATTAATAACGTATAATCTTCCTTTTCTACGTACAATGATGCACTCGGCACTTCTTTTTTTAACTGATGCTCTTACTTTCATATTAATAGCCTTTAGTATCTATAAGTAATTCTTGCTTTAGACAAGTCATAAGGGCTCATTTCTAATTTTACCTTATCTCCAGGTAATAATTTAATGTAGTGCATACGCATCTTACCAGAAATGTGAGCGATTACAACATGTCCGTTTTCTAATTCTACACGGAACATCGCATTAGATAATGCTTCGATGATCGCTCCGTCTTGTTCTATTGCTGATTGTTTTGCCATAAAAATATTTAAGCGATTGCTTTGCGATTTTTACCACTTTTCATTAAGCCGTCATAATGTTGGTTTAACAAATATGAGTTAACTTGTTGAATCGTATCAATTGCAACTCCTACCATAATTAGTAAAGATGTACCTCCAAAAAACATTGCCCAACCTTGCTGAACATTGATTATTGAGTGAACAAATGCTGGAAATATAGCAATAAAAGCTAAAAATAAAGAACCAGGAAATGTTAATAATGACATTACTTTATCTAAGTAGTCGTTGGTGTCTACACCAGGTTTAATACCAGGAATAAAACCGCCACTACGTTTTAAATCGTCAGCCATTTTATTTGTTGGTACTGTAATCGCGGTGTAAAAGTACGTAAAAATAATGATTAATAAAGCAAAAACTAAATTATACTCCCAACCAAATATGTTTTGAAATATTGAACTAATTGATTGAGCAGTATCTGATGAAGACAATCCAGCTACAGCAGCAGGAATAAACATAATTGCCTGAGCAAAGATAATTGGCATAACACCAGAAGCATTAAGTTTTAACGGAATCCATTGACGGTTACCATTTACGCTGTCTTGCTCGAAATCACCTGCGAAAGAACGTCGTGCGTACTGTACTGGTATTTTTCTGACTGCCATAGTTAATAAAATACATGCTACAATTACTAACAACCAAATTAATAATTCAAAAACTATCATCATTGGTCCACCGTTATTGTCAGAAACTCTAGAAGAGAACTCTTGAATAAACGCCTGAGGTAATCTAGCAAGAATACCAACCATAATCAATAAAGAAATACCATTACCTATACCTTTATCGGTAATCTTTTCTCCTAACCACATAGCAAAAACAGTACCTGTTGTCAAAATGATTACTGAAGAGAAAAGGAAAGAAAAAGATTCAGCCCCTAGAATAAAAGCATCTGGTGGTAACTGTTTATATAAATTATAAATGTAACCTGGTCCTTGTAATAAGGTAATTCCAATAGTTAACCATCTAGTAATTTGATTAATCTTTTTACGTCCACTTTCACCATCTTTTTGAAGTTTTTGTAAATAAGGAACCGCAATTCCCATTAACTGAACCACAATAGAAGCAGAGATATAAGGCATGATTCCTAATGCAAAAACTGAAGCTTGCGAAAACGCACCACCAGTAAATACATTAATTAACCATCCAATACCTTGATCAGTTTGACTAGCTAAGTTTTGCAATTTAGTAGCATCTATACCCGGAAGTGTTACCTGTGTACCAAAACGATACACAAGTAATAAACCTAAAGTTAAAAAGATCTTGTCTTTTAACTCTTCGATCTTCCAAATATTTTTTAATGATTCTATGAACTTCTTCATCTTAAATATTAAGGATTATAAAGTCACAGCCTCTCCACCAGCAGCTTCAATAGCCGCTTTTGCAGATGCAGTGAATTTGTGAGCAATTACTTTTAATTTAGCTTTTAACTCTCCTCCACCTAATATCTTCACAAGCTCATTTTTAGTAGCTAAACGATTTTCAACCATAGTATTAAAATCTACAGTGTCTGTAACAATTCCATTATCAACTAAAAGTTGTAATGTAGAAAGGTTTACACCTTCATACTCAACACGGTTAATGTTTTTAAAACCAAACTTAGGTACACGTCTTTGAAGTGGCATTTGTCCTCCCTCAAAACCAATCTTTTTAGAATAACCTGAGCGAGATTTAGCTCCTTTGTGACCACGTGAAGCAGTACCACCTTTACCAGAACCTTCTCCTCTACCTAATCTTTTATTTTGATTGTGCGTCGACCCTTCAGCAGGTTGTAAGTTACTTAAATTCATAACTATTTATGTTATTTAGTTTCTTCAACAGAAACTAAGTGTTTAACTTTATTTACCATTCCAAGGATAGTTGCTGTATCATCATGTGCTACAACTTGCCCTAATTTTCTTAATCCTAAAGCCTCAAGTGTTCTCTTTTGAGTAGCAGGACACTTAATTTGACTTTTAACTTGTTTTACTAAAATTTTTGCCATTTCCTTGAATATTAACCTTTGAACACTTTTTCTAAAGAAATACCTCTTTGTTTTGCAACAGAATGAGCACTTCTCATTTTCAATAACGCATCAAAAGTAGCTTTCACTACGTTATGAGGGTTTGAAGATCCTTGTGACTTAGATAAAATATCATGGATCCCTAAAGACTCAACAACTGCACGTACAGTACCACCAGCAATAACTCCGGTACCTAATGAAGCAGGCATTAATAAAACTCTAGCACCACTAAATTTACCTTTTTGTTCGTGAGGAACAGTATTTCCGTTTAAAGGAATTTTAACTAAATTTTTCTTAGCATCTTCCACCGCTTTAGCGATTGCTTCAGAAACATCTTTAGATTTACCTAAACCGTGACCAACTACTCCATTTTCATCACCTACAACTACAATAGCAGAAAAACCGAAAGCTCTACCACCTTTTGTAACCTTAGTAACACGATTAACACTAACCAAACGGTCTTTTAATTCAAGACCTTGTGGTTTTACTAACTCTACGTTTTTATAATTATGATACATAACTTCTTAGAATTTTAGTCCAGCTACTCTAGCTCCTTCAGCTAACGATTTAACACGTCCGTGGTATAAGTTTCCACCTCTATCAAAAGTGATAGTTGTGATACCAGCTTGTAAAGCTCTCTCTGCAATTAATTTACCAACTGCAGTAGCTGTTTCAATTTTAGTACCTGTAGCTACACCAGCTTCTCTTGAAGAGGCAGCAGCTAAAGTAGTACCATTCACATCATCTATGATTTGAGCATAGATTTCCTTATTAGATCTAAAAACAGAAAGACGAGGTTGAGCTGCGTTACCGCTAACTACTTTTCTAATTCTGAATTTAATTCTTTGTCTTCTTTCAGATTTTGTTAATGACATACTCTTAATTTTTAAGCTGATTTACCTGCTTTTCTTCTTAACTCTTCTCCTACGAATTTAACTCCTTTACCTTTGTAAGGTTCTGGTTTACGGAATCCACGGATCTTTGCAGCTACTTGTCCTAATAATTGTTTATCATGAGAAGCTAACTTAATGATAGGGTTTTTACCTTTCTCAGAAAGAGTTTCTACTTTAACCTCAGGTGTAACCTCTAATATAATATTATGAGAGAAACCTAAAGCTATATCCAATTTTTGACCTTGATTTGAAGCTCTATACCCTACCCCTACTAATTCTAAATTTTTAGTAAAGCCTTCAGAAACACCAACAACCATGTTGCTGATTAAAGCTCTATATAGACCATGTTTAGATCTATCGTTTTTATTATCACTTGATCTCTCAACAATAACCTGATTGTCTTCAACTTTAACAGTTACATCAGAAAACTCTTGAGAAAGTTCACCTAATTTTCCTTTTACTATAATTACAGCTTCTTTAACTTCAACAGTTACATTAGCAGGAATTACAACTGGACTTTTTCCTATTCTTGACATTGTTAAGCCTTTTTTTTAGTATACGTAACAAATAACTTCACCACCAACGTGTAATTGTTTAGCTTGCTTTCCAGTCATTAAACCTTTAGAAGTTGAAACAATAGCAATACCTAAACCATTTAAGATTCTTGGTAATTTGTCAGCACCAGCATATTTACGTAAACCTGGTTTACTAATTCTTTGGATATCTCTGATAACAGACTCTTTTGTGTCTTTATCATATTTTAAAGCTATTTTGATAGTTCCTTGAACTGAAGAATCATCAAATTTGTAGCTTAAAATATATCCTTGATCGAATAAAATTTTAGTGATTTCTTTCTTTAAGTTTGATGCAGGGATCTCAACCACTTTGTGGTTAGCTCTCACTGCATTTCTGATTCTTGTTAAGAAATCTGCAATTGGATCTGTATACATATTATATGAATTGCGGTTATGGTTTTCGGGAAGTCCCCTTCCCGAACCTTTAACCAATTATACTTTAAATTATTACCAGCTAGCTTTTTTAACACCTGGGATTAAACCTTGGTTTGCCATTTCACGGAAAGTAACACGCGAAATACCAAAGTTACGCATATACCCTCTAGGTCTACCAGTTAATTTACAACGATTGTGTAAACGTACTGGAGAAGCATTTTTAGGTAATTTTTGTAATGCTTGGAAATCACCAGCTTCTTTTAAAGCTTGACGTTTTGCTGCATATTTAGCTACCAAAGCTTCTCTTTTAGCTTCACGAGCTTTCATTGATTCTTTAGCCATGTCTTAATTCTTTTTAAAAGGTAATCCTAATTGTGCTAATAATGCTTTCGCTTCGTTGTCTGTGTCTGCAGATGTTACAAATGTAATATCGAAACCAGCAATTTTGTTTACTTTGTCAATATCAATTTCAGGGAAAATGATTTGCTCTAATACACCTAAATTGTAGTTTCCTCTTCCATCAAAACCTGTAGCTTTAATACCATTAAAATCACGTACACGTGGTAAAGCTGAAGTAATTAAACGGTCTAAGAATTCATACATTCTTTCTCCACGTAAAGTAACTTTAGCACCAATTGGCATACCTTTTCTTAATTTGAAAGAAGCAACGTCTTTCTTAGAAATAGTAGAAACAGCTTTTTGACCAGTAATTTTTGTTAACTCTTCAACAGCGTGATCAACTAATTTCTTATCAGAAACAGCAGCACCAACACCACGGCTAACAACAATTTTTTCAAGCTTAGGAACTTGCATTACATTTTTGTAACCAAATTCTTCTGTAAGAGCAGCAATAACTCGACTCTTATATTCTTCTTTTAGTCTAGGTAAATAAGCCATAACTATAATACTTGATTAGATTTTTTAGAAACTCTTACTTTCTTATCACCTTCCACTTTAAACGCAACTTTTGTAGGTGTGTTAGATTGTGGGTCTAAAAGAGCGATATTAGAAATTTGTATAGCAGCCTCTTTTTTAACGATTCCACCTTGAGGGCTTTTTGCACTTGGTTTAGTATGTTTAGAAACCATGTTAACACCTTCAACGATCGCTTTGTTTTTTTCACGGATCACGCTTAAAACTTTACCTTCTGAACCTTTATGGTCACCAGCGATAACTCTTACTGTATCTCCTGTTTTTATTTTTAGCTTTATCATCTTTAGAACGAATTAAAGCACTTCTGGTGCTAATGATACAATTTTCATGAATTGTTTTTCACGAAGTTCTCTTGCTACAGGCCCGAATACACGAGTTCCTCTCATTTCACCAGCTGCATTTAATAACACACAAGCATTATCATCAAATCTGATGTATGATCCGTCTGCGCGACGAACTTCTTTTTTAGTACGAACAACAACTGCTGTTGAAACTGCTCCTTTTTTAACGTTACCGTTTGGAGTTGAGTCTTTAACAGTCACGACGATTTTGTCTCCAACAGAGGCATAACGACGTTTAGTTCCTCCTAAAACACGGATAGTCAAAACTTCTTTAGCTCCCGTGTTATCTGCTACTTTTAATCTAGATTCCTGTTGTACCATAATTATTTCGCTCTTTCAATGATTTCAACTAATCTCCAACATTTGTTTTTAGATAATGGACGAGTCTCCATTATTCTAACTGTGTCACCAATGTTACAGTCGTTTAATTCGTCGTGTGCAACATATTTTTTTGTTTTCAACACGAACTTACCATATAAAGGGTGTTTTACTTTTTTTGTTTCAGAAACAACAATAGATTTCTCCATTTTGTCCGAAGTAACAACACCAACTCTTTCTTTTCTTAAATTTCTTTTTTCCATCTTTCAGCAGTATACAATTATTGTAACTCTTTTTTGCTTAACTCAGTAGCAACTCTTGCAATAGCTCTTCTAACCGTACGAATTTGTAGCGGATTTGTAATTGGAGAAATTGCATGAGCATTTGTAAGTTCAGTATAAGTCTTTCTTAACTCACTAAGTTTTTCTTGTAACTCAGCTGCAGATAGATTTTTTATTTCAGATTGTTTCATAATGTCTTTTTATTATGCTTCGAAATCTCTAGCAACGATAAACTTAGTTTTAACTGGAAGTTTTTGAGCAGCAAGGCGTAAAGCCTCTTGTGCAACATCTAATGGTACACCACCAATCTCAAACATAATTCTTCCCGGTTTAACTACAGCAGCCCAATACTCAACTGCACCTTTACCTTTACCCATACGTACCTCTAAAGGTTTTTTCGTAATTGGTTTATCTGGGAAGATTTTAATCCATAACTGTCCTTCTCTCTTCATGAAACGAGTTGCAGCAATACGCGCAGCTTCGATTTGACGTGAAGTAATGAATGAGTAATCTAAAGATTTTATACCAAACATTCCATTTGAAAGCTCGTGACCTCTTTGAGACACCCCTTTCATTTTACCTTTCTGTACCTTACGGTATTTTGTTCTTTTAGGCTGTAACATTGTTCTTTAGTTTTAAATTACTTTCTTTTATTACGAGCGTTTGGTTTAGCCTTTCCTTGGTAGTTAGAAGATCCTGAAGGTTTAGATGCTTTTTGCTTATCCATACCAGCTAACGGAGAAAGATCTCTTTTACCATAAACTTCACCTTTCATGATCCAAACTTTAATACCCATTCTACCATAAGCAGTATGAGCTTCAGCTAAAGAATAATCAATATCAGCTCTGAAAGTAGATAGAGGAATACGCCCTTCTTTAAAATTTTCTGAACGTGCCATTTCAGCACCATTCAAACGACCAGAAATTTGAACTTTAATACCCTCAGCATTCATACGCATTGCAGCAGCAATAGCCATTTTAATTGCACGACGGTAAGAGATACGGTTTTCAATTTGACGGGCAATACCCATACCAACTAAATAAGCATCTAATTCAGGTCTTTTAATTTCAAAGATGTTAATTTGAACCTCTTTGTCAGTAATTTTCTTTAATTCCTCTTTTAACTTGTCTACCTCTTGACCACCT
>Ga0233372_1000480_pt1 | contig 18000 bp, 15 predicted proteins | sample ElkDunMinimDraft_4_FD_191538 | JGI IMG/M metagenome (GOLD analysis project Ga0233372, IMG submission 191538) | Fecal eukaryotic communites from dung pellets of Tule Elk in California, USA - Elk Dung D8 | ecosystem: Host-associated > Mammals > Digestive system > Large intestine > Fecal | place... | reverse complement strand
GCGACTCCGGCGAAGAAGACCGCCGCGAAGAAGGCGACTCCGGCGAAGAAGACCGCCGCGAAGAAGGCGACTCCGGCGAAGAAGACCGCCGCGAAGAAGGCGACTCCGGCCAAGAAGACCGCCGCGAAGAAGGCGACTCCGGCCAAAAAGACGGCCGCGAAGAAGACCTCTCCGGCCAAGAAGACCGCGGCCACCCGGCCCGCGGCGAAGAAGACGGTGTCGCCCAAGAGATCGGCACCGAAGAAGCCCCGTACGACAGGAGCGAAGAAGACTGTGACGAACCCCACTGTGGCGGCGCCTGGATCGCTCGCCGTGAAGCCGGACGAGACACCCTGGTCGGCCGCGGAGCTCGCCGAGGTGCGCGACGGCCTGGTGGCCGACCGCACGCGGCTCCTGGACGAGATCGGGATCGCCGAGCGCGGCCTCGCAGACCTGCTGAGCGGCGGCGTGGACGGCGCCGGCAACGACCAGGCCGACGTGGGGTCCACGTCGCTGGAGCGCGATGCCGAGATGTCGCTCGTCGCCAACCACCGCGATCTTCTCCTGCAGGTCGAGAAGGCTCTGGACCGCATCCAGTCAGGGACGTACGGCAACTGCGAGAACTGCGACCAGCCGATCGGCAAGATGCGGTTGATGGCGTTTCCCCGTGCCACGCTGTGCATGACGTGCAAGCAGCGCGAAGAGAGACGATGACGCGCCGTCCTGGCTGATCGACGACGTTAATGCCGAAGCGGGTGACGCTCGTGGGTTCGGGCGGTGTGTGCCGTGTGGGAGACTCGTCGATGACATGCACGCAACGCGAGGAAAGTCGCTGACCGCGGAGAACCAGTCCGGCCACCCCCGAGCACGGTCCAGGAGGATCGTGCTCTTCGCGGTGGTCGCCGTTCTCGGCTACCTCACCGACCTCATCACCAAGATCATCGCCGTCGCCCGGCTGGAGGACGCCGATCCTGTCGTCGTCATCCCGCACGTGCTCCATCTGACCTTCCTGCGGAACCCGGGCGCCGCCTTCGGCATGGCCACCGGATTCACGATCGTGCTCACGGTCATCGCGCTCACGGTCTGCGTCGTCGTCCTCCGGATGGCGCGCCAGCTGCGGGACCCGATGTGGGCGGTCGGGCTGGGACTCCTGCTCGCCGGAGCGCTCGGCAACCTGACCGACCGGGTCTTCCGGGAGCCGTCGCCTCTGCAGGGCCACGTCGTGGACTTCCTGCAGTTCCCCGACTGGCCGCCCAGCTGGCCGGTGTTCAACATCGCCGACGTCATGATCAACGTGGCGGCGGTGATCATCGTGGTCCAGACGGTCCGAGGCATCGGGCTCGACGGCACGAAGGCGGACAAGAAGCCGGCCGACGACGAGCACACCGGTCCCGACGCGGACGCCGACCCTGACGCGGACCCGGCATGACGGCCGACCCGCTCGGTGCCGAGCAACGCGCGTACTTCGTGCCCGACGGTCTTGCCGGTGAGCGTCTCGATGCAGCGCTGGCGCGCCTCCTCGGGCTGTCGCGCACCCGCGTCGCCGACCTCGTCGCCGACGGCCACGTGAGCGTGGACCACCGGCCCGCGGCGAAGTCCGACCGGGTGGAGGCGGGGGCATTCCTCGAGGTCACCATCCCGCGTCAGCGCGAGGCGGCCGTCGTGCCGGAGATCGTCGAGGACCTGCGGATCGTGCACGACGACGACGAGATCGTGGTCGTCGACAAGCCCGCCGGCGTCGCCGCGCACCCCAGCGTCGGCTGGACCGGTCCCACGGTGGTCGGTCACCTGGCCGGTGCCGGCTTCCGGATCAGCACCTCCGGCGCCCCCGAACGTCAGGGGATCGTCCAGCGGCTCGACGTCGGGACGAGCGGCCTGATGGTCGTCGCGAAGTCCGAGCACGCCTACACCGTGCTCAAGCAGGCATTCCGTGACCGCGTCGTCGACAAGACGTACCACGCTCTCGTGCAGGGTCACCCGGACCCGCTCGAGGGGACCGTCGATGCCCCGATCGCCCGCCACCCGAAGCACGACTGGAAGTTCGCCGTGATGGCAGACGGCCGCGCCAGCGTGACGCACTACGAGACCCTCGAGGCGCACCGCTTCGCGAGTCTGCTCGAGATCAAGCTCGAGACCGGGCGCACGCACCAGATCCGGGTGCACATGGCGGCACTCAAGCACCCGTGCGTGGGAGACCCGCTCTACGGATCGGACCCGACGCTGACCAAGCGGATCGGGCTCGAGCGCCAGTGGCTGCACGCCGTACGCCTCGCTTTCGAGCACCCGCGTACGCGTGACCTGGTCGAGTTCTCGTCCCCGTACCCGGCCGATCTCCAGCACGCGCTCGAGGTCATCCGCACCGCCGACTGACGCTCGACGGCCACCGTTCGAGACGACCCGCGAGCCTCCTCCCCGGTGTCGGAGGAGGGTCGTAGGCTGTCAGCACTCCCTTCGCCGACCCGTCTTTTCAGGAGGCCCCACCCCCATGTCGAGCGCCGACTCGTTCGTGCACCTGCACGTCCACACCGAGTACTCCATGCTCGACGGCGCGGCGCGACTGACGGAGATGTTCGAGCGGACGGCGCAGCTCGGCATGGACGCGATCGCGATGACCGACCACGGCAACGTCTTCGGCGCGTACGACTTCTACAAGAAGGCGAAGGCGGCCGGGGTCAAGCCGATCATCGGCATGGAGGCCTACCTCACGCCCGACACGCACCGTACGGAGCGCAAGCGCGTCCAGTGGAACAAGGGCGGTGGCGACGACGTCTCAGGCGGTGGCGCGTTCACCCACATGACGCTGCTCTCCGAGAGCACGACCGGCATGCACAACTTGTTCCGCCTGTCGTCGCGCTCTTCCATCGAGGGGTTCTTCTACAAGCCGCGAGCCGACCGCGAGCTGCTCTCCGAGTACGCGGAGGGGCTCATCGCCACGACCGGGTGCCCGTCCGGCGAGGTCCAGACGTGGCTGCGGATCGGCGACTACGCCAAGGCGCGCCAGTCGGCCGCGGAGTTCATGGACATCTTCGGCCGGGACAACTTCTTCGTCGAGCTCATGGACCACGGGCTCTCGATCGAGACACGCGTCCGTGACGACCTGCTGAGGCTCGCCAAGGACCTCGACCTGCGCCTCGTCGCGACCAACGACTCCCACTACACGCACCCGGACGACGCGACCGCCCACGAGGCGCTCCTGTGCGTGCAGTCCGGCAAGACCCTGGCCGACCCGACGCGCTTCAAGTTCGACGGCAACGGCTACTACATCAAGTCGCCGCAGGAGATGCGCCAGCTGTGGGAGCTCGACTCCGGGCTGCCCGAGGCCTGCGAGTCGACCCTGCTGATCGCCGAGCGCTGCGACGTCACGTTCACCGAGGGCAACGGCACGTTCATGCCCCGCTTCCCGGTCCCCGAGGGTGAGTCGGAGGAGACGTGGCTCCTCAAGGAGGTCGACCGCGGGCTCGCCGTGCGCTACCCCGACGGCGTCACCGAGGAGGTCCGCAAGCGTGCCGACTTCGAGGTCGGCGTCATCCTCAAGATGGGGTTCGCCGGCTACTTCCTCGTCGTCGCCGACTTCATCAACTGGGCCAAGGAGAACGGCATCCGCGTCGGCCCCGGCCGTGGCTCCGGCGCCGGCTCGATGGTCGCGTACGCGATGCGCATCACCGACCTCGATCCGATCGTCCACGGCCTGCTGTTCGAGCGGTTCCTCAACCCCGACCGTGTCTCGATGCCCGACTTCGACGTCGACTTCGACGAGCGTCGGCGCGGTGAGGTCATCCGCTACGTCACCGACAAGTACGGTGACGACCGCGTCTCGCAGATCGTCACGTACGGCACGATCAAGTCCAAGCAGGCCGTCAAGGACGCCTCGCGCGTGCTCGGCTACCCGTTCTCGATGGGGGAGCGGATCACCAAGGCGATGCCGCCGGTGGTGATGGGCAAGGACGTCCCGCTCAAGCAGATCTTCAACGCCGAGCATCCCCGCTACAACGAGGGCGGGGAGTTCCGGTCGCTGTACGACACCGACCCCGACGCCAAGAAGGTCGTCGACACGGCGGTCGGGCTGGAGGGCCTGAAGCGGCAGTGGGGCGTCCACGCCGCCGGCGTCATCATGTCGAGCGAGCCGCTGCTCGACATCATCCCGGTGATGAAGCGCGAGCAGGACGGCGCGATCATCACCCAGTTCGACTACCCGACGTGCGAGTCGCTCGGCCTGATCAAGATGGACTTCCTGGGGCTCCGCAACCTCACCGTCCTCGACGACGCCCTCGACAACATCCGGAGCAACCGCAACGAGGAGGTCGTCCTCGAGGACCTCCCGCTGAAGGACGACGAGACGTTCGCCCTGCTGTCGCGCGGGGACACGCTGGGAGTCTTCCAGCTGGACGGCGGACCGATGCGCGCGCTTCTGCGCAGCATGCGTCCGGACACGTTCGAGGACATCTCGGCCGTCGGCGCCCTCTACCGTCCCGGGCCGATGGGCGCGGACTCCCACAACAAGTACGCCCGACGCAAGAACGGCCGCGAGAAGGTCGAGCCGATCCACCCCGAGCTCGCCGACGCGCTCGAGGACATCCTGGGCGAGACCTACGGCCTGATCGTCTACCAAGAGCAGGTCATGGCGATCGCCCAGCAGCTGGCGGGCTACTCGCTGGGACAGGCGGACCTTCTCCGCCGGGCGATGGGCAAGAAGAAGAAGTCCGAGCTGGACAAGCAGTTCGCGAACTTCTCCGACGGCATGAAGAACCGCGGATTCTCGGCAGCGGCGATCAAGACGCTGTGGGACATCCTGCTGCCGTTCTCCGACTACGCGTTCAACAAGGCGCACTCGGCCGCGTACGGGGTCGTCTCGTTCTGGACCGCCTACCTCAAGGCGCACTACCCCGCCGAGTACATGGCGGCTCTGCTGACCAGCGTCCGCGGTGACAAGGACAAGTCGGCGATCTACCTGAACGAGTGCCGCCGCATGGGCATCAAGGTGCTCCCGCCCGACGTCAACGAGTCGGAGGCCAACTTCACGGCGGTCGGTCAGGACATCCGCTTCGGGCTGTCGGCGGTCCGCAACGTCGGGCACAACGTGGTCGATGCGATCGCCGAGGCTCGGGACGAGAAGGGTGCCTTCACCGACTTCTCGGACTTCATGGTCAAGGTGCCGCCGGTCGTCTGCAACAAGCGCGTCATCGAGTCGCTGATCAAGTCCGGCGCCTTCGACTCGCTCAAGCACCACCGGCGTGCGCTGGTCACGATCCACGAGGACGCTGTCGACCAGTACGTCGACCTCAAGCGCAACGAGGCCATCGGTCAGGACTCCCTGTTCGCGGGACTCGACGACAGCGACGCCGGGTTCGCCGGCACGTCCGTCGTGGTGCCCGACCTCGACGAGTGGGACAAGACCACCCTCCTCGCGCACGAGCGCGAGATGCTCGGCCTGTACGTCTCCGACCACCCGCTGTTCGGCCTCGAGCACGTCCTGCGGGCCGCGAGCGACTGCACGATCGGCGACCTGCTGGCTGACGAGGACCGGCCTGACGGCACGGCGGTGACCGTCGCCGGTCTCGTGACCTCGATCCAGCGCAAGCTCACCAAGAAGGGCGACCCCTGGGCCATCGTCACCGTCGAGGATCTCGAGGGTGCGGTCAACGTCATGCTGTTCCCCTCGGTCTACACGCTGTCGGGGCACCTGCTCGTCGAGGACGCCGTCGTGGTCGTCAAGGGGCGCCTCAAGCGCAAGGAGGACACGCCCGAGCTGTCGGCGACGGAGCTGAGCGCCGCTGACCTGAACGTCGGGCACGACGGCCCGGTCGTGCTGTCCCTGCCGACGTCACGGTGCACGCCGCCGACGCTCGACCAGCTGCGCGACGTGCTGTCGAGCCACCCGGGCGCGACCGAGGTCCACCTGCGGCTGGTCGGCAGCAAGAGCACCAAGCTCATGCGGCTGGACGCCCGGCTGCGGGTGAGCCCCTCGTCGTCGCTCATCGCCGACCTCAAGGCGTTGCTGGGTCCGGGGTGCCTCGCCTCGTGACCACCGCCCCGAAAGCCCGCGGGACGCTCGCGACCGTCGTAGGGTTCCTGGTCGCCGGCGTCGTGGCCGGGATCGTGTGGGCGGTGCTCGCCGATCCCATGAAGTACACCGTCGTCCGCGTCGGCGACCGCTCCGGCCTGAGCGCGGACGAGGTCGCTGCGTCGGCTGCCTTCGGCGTCCTCGTGACGTACGCCTGGGTCAGCGGGCTCGTCTCAGCTGTCTGGGCAGCCTTTGCGACGTGGCGGTGGGGACGCCAGGGCGGGAACGGTGTCGTGGTCCGCACGGCGGTCGGCGCTTCGCTGGCGGCGTTCGTGGCGTGGGGTACCGGGGTTCTGCTCGGTCCTCCCACCCCGGAGGTCGGGTCGCTCCCGGCGGGGGCCGAGGTCTCTGCGCGGCTGGGGATCGATGCGTACGGAGTGCTCTTCGCCTGGCCCGTCGCCGCGCTGCTGGCGTTGCTCCTCGTCTCTTGGCTGATGCTTCCGCGGGAGCCTGCGCCGACGCTCCAGACCACCGACGCCGCCTGACCCCCACCGTCCGGCGGGTCGGGCAGCGCCGTGTGTGTTCGCGGTTGTCGCCGCGGCCTGGCTACGGCAGGGTGGAGGCAGGCCGGACCCCGTACGACGGCGACCGCCTCGCGGCAACGCCTCGCAGGGCCCGGGAACCCACGCAGAGAGGGGCGCGGATGCACTTTCAGTGGCTGACCGAGCAGCTTCCTTCCGACGAGGTGCTGGCGACGGTGGTGATGGATGCCAGCCGGGACACCGAGAGCGGGGACAGGACCGTCGCGGCGCGATGGTCGGAGCTTCGCCGATCCCTGGACAGCCAGGGCCTCAGCAAGGAGATGGCCGCCGTCCTGGAGGAACAGGCGCTGCAACCGACGCGGGCCTCCGGCTCGCACGGGCGGCTGATCGTCGCGGGGGAGAGCGGCATCCTCATGGACCGCCTGCTCCTGTTCGCCCCGCGCAAGGACGAGGCGGTGCTCTCGATCGGTCCGGACGTGTTCGCGCTGGCCCGCGAGGCCGACGACACCGTGCGCTACCTGCTCGCCGAGATCGACCGGACGGGCGTCGACGTGACGCTGTACGACTCGACGTCCGGCGCGGTCGGTGGCGAGCCGCACCGGGAGAGCGTGGACGGCGAGCACGACGTCCTCAACAAGATCCGAGGTGGAGGCCTGTCCCACCGGCGGATCGAGAGCAGGGTCGAGGACTCCTGGGAGCGCAACGCCGAGACGGTCGCCTCCGAGCTCGACCGCATCGTGCTGGAGCGTCGCCCGGACCTGCTCGTCGTGACCGGCGACGTCCGTGCGGTCGCCCTGGTCCAGGGCGCGCTGGGAGCCCCGGCGCGCGAGATCACCGAGCACGTGCCGGGAGGCGCCCGGAACAACGGCGTCAACGGCGCGTTCGAGACGCGGGTGGACGAGGTGCTGGAGGCGTTCCGGGTTCGCAGACGGGGCGGCACGATCGACCGGTTCCGCCAGGAGCTCGGTCGCAACGCGATGGCGGTCACGGGTACCAACCGGGTGCTCGACGCGTTGCGGAAGGCCCAGGTCGAGGAGCTCCTGATCTCCGACGAGGTCGCCGGTCCGGTCAGCTCGCTCGCCGACGTCAAGGTCTGGGTCGGCGACAAGCCTCTCGAGCTCTCGATGCACCGTGACGAGATCCGGCAGCTGTCGTCCGGCGACGCACGGGCGAGGCGCGCCGACCTCGCGCTCGGGACGGCCGCGGCAGTCCAGGACGCCGGGATCACGATCGTCTACCACGACGACGACGTGCTGACCGACGGGATCGGTGCGCTCCTCAGGTGGGACCCGTCCAAGCCGTCCGGCGTGGTCGAGCCGGGCTGACACGCGACTCGGACGTCCGTCGGCGCGGTAGGCCTCGCGGTGATCTCCAGCAGACCGCCGAGCACGGAGCCCACCGCGCCGACGCCACGTCGGTCAGGTCGCAGAGCTAGCAGGGCGGACCCGGAGCGTCCGTGCGTCAGTGTCGCGCGATCGCCGCGACGCGGGCGCGAGTGAGGGTCACGAGGTCGGCGGGCGCCAGGCCCACGTCGTACCCGCGCCGGCCGCCTGAGACGTAGACCGTGTCCCAGTTCTCGGCCGTCGCGTCGAGCACGGTGGGCAGCGCCCTCTTCTGGCCGACTGGCGAGATGCCACCGACGACGTACCCGGTCGCCCGTTCCGCGAGAGCCGGATCGGCCATCACCGCCTTCTTGGCGCCGACGGCCTTGGCGAGCGCCTTGAGGTCGAGCTGGGCGTCCACGGGGACGACACCGACGGTGAGGGTGCCGTCGCAGTCGGCCAGCAGCGTCTTGAACACCTGGGACGGCGGCACGCCCAGCGCGTCCGCCGCCTCGAGCCCGTACGAGGCGGCACGCGGGTCGTGGTCGTACGGATGAGCCGTCCAGGGAACGCCCGCCGCCTCGAGCGCGCGGGTCGCAGGCGTGCCGGTGGACTGCTTCTTGGCCATGGGGTGCTCCGCTGCGGGGACGGGACTGTGAGGTGGTCTCAGTTGGGGGACCAGGACGTCCGGGCGACGTCGACCGCCGGGAGGCTGGGCACGGCGCGCATCGCCGAGATCTCGCTGAGCATGAGGTGGTGGTAGTAGCGCAGGCGCTCGGCGGCGTCGTCGGCCTCCAGCAGCTCCTGCCGGTCCGGCAGCGTGAGGACGGCGCTCGAGGCGAGGAGGTAGGAGAGGTCCACAGGGTCGCCAGGGAGCTCGTCGACAGTGGCGTCGAGGCGGAAGCGGTTGAGCTCGGTGCGGTAGGCGTCGAACACGGCGTGCGCGCGGTCGGCGGCCATCATGACGTCCTTGCCGACAGGCTCGTCGAGATCCTCGACGTGGCCCCACATGAAGCTCTCCCCGGTCACGCCCGCATCCAGGCGGATGCGCCCGATCGCGTCGACCGTGAGGTCGTATCGGCCGTCGTCGTACCCGGTCACGTCGGTGATGGTGACCTCGACCCCGACACGGTGGATGGACTGGACGCCGCTCTCCCCGACCTCGTAGCCCTCACGGATGGACACGATGCCGAACCGGCGCTCGGGCTCGGGGAGGGTCAGGAGGTAGTCGACCAGGTCGCGGTAGCGGTCCTCGAAGACGTGCAGCGAGAGCGTCTGTCCGGGAAGGACGACGCTGCCGAGCGGGAAGAGCGGGATCGCGCGAGCCACGTCCCCAGCCTAACCACGCAGACGGGTCTGCGACGCGGCGTTCGCACTGCGGCGGTGGGGGTCGTACGATCCCACCTCCGTAGACTTGAGCCATGATCCGTCGCACCGACCTGCGGGAGACTCCTGCCGGGACGACCGCCGCGCAGTACCGCGCTGTCCTCCCGCGCGCACCGTTCGACGTCGAGGCGGCCGTCGCGGTCGTCCGGCCCGTCGTCGACGACGTGCGACACCGGGGTGTCGACGCGGTCCTCGACGCGACGGAACGCTTCGACCACGTCCGGCGTGAGTCGCTCGCCGTCGACCCGTCGGAGACCCGGGCCGCACTGGAGGCGCTCGCGCCGGACGTCCGCGCGGCGCTGGAGGAGTCCGTCACCCGGCTGCGGGCGACGTGCGCGGCGGAGCTCGAGCACGACGTGGTCACCGAGGTGGCCCCGGGCGCGCGGGTCGAGCGCCGGATCGTCCCCGTCGGTCGCGTCGGTCTCTACGTGCCGGGCGGACTGGCCCCGCTGGTCTCCAGCGTGCTCATGAACGTCGTCCCTGCTCAGGTCGCCGGGGTGGCGTCCCTCGCCCTGGCGACGCCCCCGCAGAAGGAGTTCGGGGGCGCTCCGCACCCGACGGTCCTCGCGGCGTGCGCGCTGCTCGGGGTCGAGGAGGTGTACGCCGTCGGTGGTGCACAGGCGATCGCGATGTTCGCCTACGGCGCCGGCCCGTGCGAACCGGTCGACCTGGTGACGGGACCCGGCAACATCTACGTCGTGGCGGCGAAGCGTCTCGTCCAGAGCGTCACCGGCATCGACTCCGAGGCGGGGCCGACCGAGATCGCGATCCTCGCCGACGACTCCGCCGTGCCCTCGTTCGTCGCGTCCGACCTCATCAGCCAGGCCGAGCACGACCCGCTGGCTGCTGCCGTGCTCGTCACGCCGAGCGCTGCACTCGCCGACGCCGTCGACGCCGAGCTGGCCCGCCAGGTCCCGGCGGCGAAGCACGCCGAGCGCATCCAGACCGCGCTGACGTCCCCGCAGTCGGCGACGGTGCTCGTCCGTGACGTGGCCCAGGGGCTCGCCGTCGTCAACGCCTACGCCGCCGAGCACCTCGAGATCCAGACCGCCGATGCTGCCGCAGTGGCCGCACGCGTGGAGAACGCCGGCGCCGTCTTCGTCGGAGGCTGGTCACCGGTGTCGCTGGGCGACTACGCCGCCGGCTCGAACCACGTCCTCCCCACGGCCGGATGCGCCTGCCACTCGTCAGGGCTGTCCGTGCGGTCGTTCTGCAAGAGCATGCAGGTCGTCACGTACGACGAGGGTGCGCTGCGCGAGATCGGGCCGAAGGTCGTCGTCCTTGCCGAGGCCGAGGACCTCCCGTCGCACGGCGAGGCCGTCACCGTGCGCCTGGACGCTCCCGAGGGGAGCGCTTCGTGACTCTCCCCGAGTGGGTCCCGATCCGCGATGACCTGCGCCCGTACGAGCCGTACGGCGCGCCGCAGCTCGACGTACCGGTGCAGCTGAACGTCAACGAGAACCCGTACGGTCCGTCCAAGGCCACCGCGGACGACATCGCCGAGTCGCTGCGCGCGGCCGCGACGGAGCTGAACCGCTACCCCGACCGTGAGGCCTGGGCGCTGCGCGAGGCCCTCGCCGACTACCTCGGTCATGGTCTCGCCGCCGACGCGGTCTGGGCGGCCAACGGGTCCAACGAGGTGATGCAGCAGATCCTGCAGGCGTTCGGCGGCCCCGGTCGGACGGCGGCCTCGTTCATGCCGACGTACTCGATGTATCCGGAGTACGCCCGCAACACGCACACCCGCTGGATCGCCGGTCGGCGTGCGGACGACTTCGCCTTCGACGTCGACGCCGCACTCGCGCTGATCGCCGACGAGCAGCCGGACGTTGTCCTGCTCGCGTCGCCGAACAACCCGACAGGGGAGTCGCTGACACTCGACGCCGTTCGTGCGGTCTGCGACGCGGCGCCGGGTCTCGTGGTCCTCGACGAGGCCTATGCAGAGTTCCGGCGCCCCGGCACCCCGACTGCGCTGTCGGTCCTGGCCGACTATCCGCGGCTGGTCGTCACGCGCACGATGAGCAAGGCGTTCGCGTTCGCCGGTGGTCGGCTCGGCTACCTCGCGGCCGACCCGGCGATCGTCGACGCGCTGCGCATCGTCCGGCTCCCGTACCACCTCTCGACCGTCACGCAGACCGTCGCGCTGGCGGCACTGCGGCACGCCGACGAGATGCTCGCGCGCGTCGCCGACCTGCGAGCCACCCGTGACGAGGCCGCGGCGTGGCTGCGCGCGCAGGGGCACGACGTCGTCGACTCCGACGCGAACTTCGTGCTCTTCGGGACCTTCGCCGACCGGCACGCCGTGTGGCAGGGTCTGCTCGACAGGGGTGTGCTGATCCGCGAGACCGGTCCCGACGGCTGGCTGCGGGTCAGCGTCGGCACGCCGGAGGAGATGACCGCCTTCCGCGACGCCCTCACCGCAGTGCTGGAGAGTCCTTCGATCCGCCAGGAGAACGCATGACCACGACGATCGAGACCACCGGTCCCCGCCGCGCCCGGGTGGAGCGCAAGACCTCCGAGTCCCACGTCGTGGTCGAGGTCGACCTGGACGGGACCGGCACGCACGACATCGCGACCGGTGTCGGCTTCTACGACCACATGCTGACCGCCCTGTCGCGGCACTCGCTGATCGACCTCACGGTCCGGTCGGAGGGTGACCTCCACATCGACGCGCACCACACGGTCGAGGACACCGCGATCTGCATCGGCGAGGCGATCAAGGCCGCGCTGGGGGACAAGGCGGGGATCCGCAGGTACGGTGACGCGCTGGTCCCGCTCGACGAGGCGCTCGCCCAGGCCGTGGTCGACGTGTCGGGCCGGCCGTACTTCGTGCACAGCGGCGAGCCGGAGTCGCAGGTCACCGTCGTGATCGGCGGCCAGTACAGCGGCTCCCTCACCCAGCACGTCCTCGAGTCGCTCGCGCACCACGCCGGCCTGACGATGCACGTCCGTCTCCTGTCCGGCCGCGACCCGCACCACATCGCCGAGGCCCAGTACAAGGCGGTCGCGCGCGCCCTGCGTCAGGCCGTCGCGCGCGACCCGCGCGAGACCGGCGTCCCGAGCACGAAGGGTGCGTTGTGAGCGCTCCGAACGTCGTCGTCCTCGACTACGGGTCGGGCAACCTGCGCTCCGCGGTGCGCGCGTTCGAGCGTGCCGGCGCGGAGGTCACCCTGACGGCCGACTTCGAGGCCGGGCTCGAGGCCGACGGGCTCGTCGTCCCGGGCGTCGGGGCGTACGCCGCCTGCATGCAGGGACTGCGTGCGGTCGGCGGCGAGCGCCTCGTCGGCCGCAGGCTCGCCGGGGGACGACCCGTGATCGGCATCTGCGTGGGCATGCAGATCCTCTTCGAGACAGGGATCGAGCACGGCGTCACGACCGACGGGTGCGGCGAGTGGCCGGGCACCGTCGAGCGGATCGAGGCCGACATCGTCCCGCACATGGGCTGGAACACGGTCGACGCTGCGACCGGCTCGACGCTCTTCGACGGCGTCGAGGACGAGCGGTTCTACTTCGTGCACTCCTACGGCGTCCGCAAGTGGGAGCTCGACGAGCCGAACCCCGCCATGCCGGCGCGGGTGACCTGGACCTCGTACGGGGGCGACCGGTTCGTCGCCGCGGTGGAGAACGGGCCGCTCTCGGCGACGCAGTTCCACCCCGAGAAGTCCGGCGACGCCGGTGCCGCGCTGCTGCGCAACTGGGTGACCTCCCTCTCCTGACGCTCGCGAGCCACTCTTGGTGCGTCGGCGAGCCACCGTCCGTGCGTTGGCGAGCCACTGTCCGTCGCGCTACGCGGTTCCGATCACGGCGCGCGAAACCCTGACCGTACGGATGGTGGAGCCCTAGCCTCGCGGGCATGTCGTCCGACCCTGCGCCCTCGCCCGCCCTCGCTCGTCGCGACGTCCTCCGGCTCGGGGCCGGCGCGGCCGCTGGGCTCGTCGCCGCCCGATCCTTCGGAGCCGCTCCGGCCAGCGCCACGCCGGCAGTGCCGCCAGCGCCTCCGTCCCTGGCCCCCACCGGGCCGATCCTCAAGCCGCTCCCACCGGAGTGGTTCGTCACCTACGGCACCAACGCCGAGATGCGCTGGGACTCCGTCGACCCGCGTCGCTACCTGACCCCTGCCGAGCGGTTGTTCGTCCGCAACCACACGAGCACCCCTACGATCGACCCCGCGACGTACGCCCTGCGGATCTTCGGCGACGGTCTCGCCGACGCCCGCACGCCCGAGCGGGCCCACGTTCTCTCGTACCGGGACCTGGTCCGCCTGCCGTCCCGTACGGTCACCAGCCTGCTGGAGTGCACGGGGAACGCCCGCAGCTACTTCGCGAGCCAGCAGGGCACGCCCGCGAGCGGGACGGCCTGGCAGCTCGGGGCGGTCGGCACGGTGCGCTGGACCGGCGTCCCGCTCGCGCTGGTGCTGCGCAGCCTCGGGCTGCGCTCTGACGCGGTCGACGTGCAGGCCACCGGGCTGGACCCGTCGTTCGTCAGCGGGGGAGTGGACTACGGGCGCGTGCGCCGCCCCTTCCCGGTGGCGAAGGCGCTCGACGACGCGCTGCTCGTGTACGCGATGAACGGTCGGGCTCTCCCGCCGGACCACGGCTTCCCCGTACGACTCCTGCTGCCGGGCTGGGTCGGGATCGCGAACATCAAATGGGTCGGCGAGCTCGAGGTGTCCCGGTCTCCGCTCACCTCGCCGTGGAACACGAAGTGGTACCGGATGACCGGAGGTGACTACCCGGCCGATGCCCCGCCACTGACGGTGCTGCCGGTGAAGTCCGCGTTCGAGCTGGCCCGTGACGCCGTCCTGCCGGCGCGCCGTCGTACGGTGCTGACCGGTCGCGCCTGGTCGGGCGCAGCACCGGTCACCCGTGTCGAGGTCAGCACCGACGGCGGCGCCTCGTGGGAGCGTGCTCGGATCACGCGGCACGGTCGAGGCGGCGGCTGGGCACAGTGGGCGTACCCGTGGCGTCCCCGCACCTCCGGCCCGCAGGTCCTGCTGTCCCGTGCCACCGACCGTGCCGGCCGGACGCAGCCGGCGACCGTTCCGTACAACGACAACGGCTACCTGTTCTCGGCGGTCGTCCGGCACCCGGTCGTCATCGCGTAGTGGCTCGGCGCCGCGCGCAGAGTGGCTCGCGGCCGCACCGAGGGTGGCTCGCGGCCCGGGTCGTGGGCAGGCCCAGAACTGTCCGGGCGGGTCAGTACGATCGAGGGCGTGACCACCACGCTCGAGCTCCTCCCCGCCGTCGATGTCATCGAAGGACAGGCCGTCCAGCTCGTCCAGGGGGTGGCCGGCTCCGAGAGGACGTTCGGCGACGCCCTCGAAGCCGCGATGAGGTGGCAGGAGGGCGGCTCGGAGTGGTTGCACCTCGTCGACCTCGACGCCGCCTTCGGCCGTGGCTCGAACGCCGACCTCCTCGCACGGATCGTCGACGCCGTCGACATGTCGGTCGAGATGTCGGGTGGCATCCGGGACGACGCCTCGCTCGACCGCGCGATGGCGGCCGGTTGCCGGCGCGTGAACATCGGCACCGCCGCCCTCGAGAACCCGGACTGGTGCGCCAAGGCGATCGCCACGTACGGCGACCGCGTGGCCGTGGGCCTCGACGTCCGGGGCCGCACGCTCGCCGCCCGGGGCTGGACCCGCGAGGGCGGTGACCTGTACGAGGTGCTGGCACGCCTCGACGCCGAGGGCTGCGCGCGCTACGTCGTCACCGACGTCAACAAGGACGGCATGCTCCAGGGCCCCAACCTCCAGCTGCTCCGTGACGTGTGCGCGGCCACCGACCGCCCCGTCGTCGCCTCCGGTGGCGTGACCACGCTCGACGACCTGCGGGCCATTGCCGGCCTGGTGGACGAGGGAGTGGAGGGCGCGATCATCGGCACCGCCCTGTACGCCGGCAACTTCACGCTCCCCGAGGCCCTGGCGGCGGTCGCCGAGATCGGCGGAGACAGCGCGGGCGTCTCCTCGTGAGCCTGGCCGTCCGTGTCATCCCCTGCCTCGACGTCGACTCCGGGCGCGTCGTCAAGGGCGTCAACTTCGTCGACCTGCGCGATGCGGGCGACCCGGTCGAGATGGCCCGGGTCTACGACACCGAGGGTGCCGACGAGCTGACCTTCCTCGACATCACGGCCTCGTCGGACGCCCGTGCGACGACCTTCGACGTCGTCGCGCGGACCGCGGAGGAGGTCTTCATCCCGCTCACGGTCGGGGGTGGTGTCCGGACCGTCGCCGACGTCGACCGGCTCCTGCGTGCCGGGGCGGACAAGATCGGGGTCAACACGGCAGCGCTGCAGCGGCCGGAGCTGATCGCCGAGATCGCCGGGCGCTTCGGCAACCAGGTCCTCGTCCTGTCCGTCGACGCACGCCGCGCCGCTGACCAGCCGTCGGGCTTCGAGGTCACCACGCACGGCGGTCGCACGCCGGCCGGCCGTGACGCGATCGCGTGGATCCGTACGGCCACCGAGCTGGGGATCGGCGAGGTGCTGCTCAACTCCATGGACGCGGACGGGACCCGCGACGGCTTCGACCTGGAGATGATCCGGGCAGCCCGCGCCGTCACGCACGTGCCGCTCGTCGCCAGCGGCGGCGCGGGCACGCCCGCGCACTTCTGCGAGGCCGTCGACGCCGGCGCCGACGCGCTCCTCGCGGCCAGCGTCTTCCACTTCGGCGTGCTCACGGTCGGCCAGGTCAAGAGCGCCCTGCGTGCTGCCGGGCACGTCGTACGGTGATCTCACGACGCGGCCGCAGTCCGCGCGGCACCGGTGTACGCCCCGCGCGCGGCGTCACCCGTCGCGGGTTCGGCATCGTCGCGAACGGAGTCGCCGAGGAGAAGCGACGCTTCACCCTCGCGGTGGTCGGCTCGCTCGTCTACGGCGCGATGACGGTCGCCGACGCCTGGGTCCTGGGGTGGGCGACCGACCACGTCGTCATCCCGTCGTTCCGCGACGGCGAGATCGTCACCGGCGCGGCCGTGGTGGCGTCGCTGCTGTTCCTGTCGGTCGCGCTGCTGCGCGCGTGGGGCGTGATCATGCGGCGGCTGATCGGCGGCATCGTCTACTACCGGCTGATGGCCTCGTACCGGCGCCGGGTCACCCGGCGCTACCTCGCGCTCCCGATGTCGTGGCACGCGCGGCACCCGACCGGTCAGCTGCTGTCCAACGCCAACGCCGACGTGGAGGCGACGTGGGCGGTGATGATGCCGCTCCCGATGGCTGTCGGCGTCGCCGCGATGCTCGTCACCGCCGTCGCCGCGATGCTGACGGCGGACGTGGTGCTGACCATCGTCGGCCTGGTCGTGTTCCCCCTTCTCTTCATCGTCAACGTCGGTTACCAGCGCCTGCTGTCACCGCGGGTCACCCGTGCCCAGGAGCTGCGCGGGCGCGTCAGCACCGTCGCGCACGAGTCGTTCGACGGCGCGCTGGTCGTCAAGACCCTCGGCCGTGAGGAGGAGGAGACCGCACGCTTCGCGGCGGCAGCCGAGCAGCTGCGCGACGCCAACGTGGCCTCCGGCCGGATCCGGTCTGTCTTCGACCCGGTGATCGAGATGCTCCCCAACCTCGGTGTGCTCCTCGTCGTGGTCCTCGGGGTGGAGCGTGCCCTGGCCGGCGACATCGCCGCGGGCGCTGTCGTGCAGGTGGCGTACCTCTTCACCGTCGTCGGCTTCCCGCTGCGCGCCTTCGGGTGGGTGCTCGGAGAGCTGCCCCGTACGGTCGTCGGCTGGGAACGCATCCAGGCCGTGCTCCGCGCGACGGGCGACATGCCGTACGGCGACGCCACGCTGCCCGGGGACGGCCCGCTCCGTGTGGACGTCGAGGGCGTCTCGTACGGGTACGACCCCCGTCGGCCCGTCCTCGACGACCTGGACCTGACGCTCGAGCCGGGGACGGTGACCGCCGTCGTCGGGCTCACAGGCTCCGGCAAGAGCACCCTCGCGTCGCTCCTCGACCGCCTGGTCGACCCTGACGAGGGCCGCATCCTGCTCGACGGCACCGACATCGCCGACCTCTCGCACGAGGCGCTCGCCGCCGCGGTCGCCCTCGTGCCGCAGCACACGTTCATCTTCGACGACACGGTCCGCGACAACATCACCCTGGGCGCCGACATCGACGACGACCGTGTGCGCGACGTGCTTGCCCTGACCCAGGCGTCGGAGTTCGTCGACGCCCTGCCGGACGGGGTCGACACCCGGCTGGGGGAGCGGGGCACGACCCTGTCCGGCGGGCAGCGACAGCGGCTGGCGCTCGCTCGCGCCCTCGTCCGCGATCCCCGCCTGCTGCTGCTCGACGACGCGACCAGTGCGCTCGACCCGGACGTCGAGCAGCGCATCCTGTCGGCACTGGCACGCTCCACGGCCTCGGGCAGCGGACCGACGGTCTTCGTGGTCGCCTACCGCAAGGCGACGATCTCCCTCGCTGACGAGGTGCTGTTCCTGCGCGACGGCCACATCGTCGATCGCGGGACCCACGCGGAGCTCGTCGCACGCTCGCCCGAGTACGCCGACATCGTGCAGGCCTACGACACCACGCGGGAGGCACCGTGACCGTCGCCACGCGTCCGACCGCGAGCACCGTGGGGGCACCCGACGCGCCCCGGGTGCGCGGGTTCGGCGTGATCCGCCGTGGGTTCGCGCTGACCCCGTCCCTCGCTCGAGGGCTGCCCCTCACCCTCCTGCTCGCCGCGCTCAGCACGGTCGGTGGGGCGGTCGTCCCGGTGGTCGTCCAGATCGCTATCGACCGCGGGTTCGGCGCCGACGGAGGACCCGACGAGGGC
>Ga0233372_1000478_pt1 | contig 18026 bp, 14 predicted proteins | sample ElkDunMinimDraft_4_FD_191538 | JGI IMG/M metagenome (GOLD analysis project Ga0233372, IMG submission 191538) | Fecal eukaryotic communites from dung pellets of Tule Elk in California, USA - Elk Dung D8 | ecosystem: Host-associated > Mammals > Digestive system > Large intestine > Fecal | place... | reverse complement strand
TTCCTCATTAATTTATATGGCAAACGATTTAATCGAAGCTTCAAATCAACCCGAATCAGGTTTTTATTTAAATAATTATCAAGAGTTGATTCAAACATTAACACGTTTAGATAGCGAGGGACAAAATGTTTTATTAATAGGAGTAACCTATGCGTTGTTGGATTTAGTTGAAATGCAATCTTTCAATTTAAAAAACACCATTATTATGGAAACCGGCGGAATGAAAGGTCGTCGTAAAGAAATGATTCGTGAAGAGTTGCATCAAATTTTAACGCAAGGTTTTGGGGTAAATACAATTCATTCAGAATATGGAATGACTGAACTTTTATCTCAAGGATATTCACTAGGTGAGGGTGTTTTTGAATGTCCACCGTATATGGAAGTTTTAATGCGAGATACCGAAGATCCGTTTTCGTATGTTGAAGATGGTAAAACAGGAGGGATCAATGTTATCGATTTAGCAAACTACAACTCGTGTTCGTTTATCGCTACGCAAGATTTGGGAAAAAAATATCCCAACCATTCTTTCGAAGTGTTGGGACGTTTTGATAATTCTGATATTCGTGGTTGTAACCTAATGGTGTACTAAACGGCTTTAATTACAAAGTAGTTCTTTTTACCTTTTTGGATTAAAACAAACGTATCGTTTATTAAATCTTTGGCTTCAATTTTATAATCTTCACCAACTTTTTCTTTATTAACAGAAATAGAATTTTGCTTTAATTCTCTACGTGCATCACTATTACTAGCTAAAAAGTTAGTTTTAGCAGCAAGTGCAGCAATCATATCAAAACCAGCTTCAATTTCAGATTTTGGTAACTCGGCTGTAGGAATTCCTTCAAAAACCTCAGTTAACGTTTGGTTGTCTAAAGCACGTAAAGCATCCATACTTGGGTTAAAAAACGCAGCCGATGCATTGATTGCATTATCAAGCGCATCCTCACCATGAACCATAATAGTAACTTGTTCGGCTAACTTTTTCTGAAGTTCGCGTAAATGTGGCGCTTCATTATGTGTAGCCAATAATGTATCAATTTCTTCTTTTGTTAAAAATGTAAAAATCTTGATGTATTTTTCAGCATCAACATCGCTTGTGTTTAACCAATATTGGTAGAATTTGTAAGGACTTGTACGGTTAGCATCTAGCCAAATATTTCCACCTTCACTTTTACCAAATTTAGTACCGTCAGCTTTCGTAATTAATGGGCAAGTTAAGGCGTAAGCTTTACCGTTTCCAATTCTACGAACTAATTCTGTACCTGTGGTAATATTTCCCCATTGGTCAGAACCACCCATTTGTAACGTACAAGCTTTATCTTGATATAAATGTAAAAAGTCGTAACCTTGTAATAATTGATACGTAAATTCTGTAAACGACATACCATCCTGTGCTTCTCCATTTAAACGTTTCTTCACAGAATCTTTAGCCATCATATAATTTACTGTGATGTGTTTTCCTACGGTACGAATAAATTCTAAGAAAGAAAACTCTTTCATCCAATCGTAGTTATTCACTAATTCAGCAGCATTTGCTCCATTTGATTCAAAATCTAAAAAGCGTGCTAACTGGCCTTTAATTGCATTTTGGTTGTGGCGTAAGGCAGCTTCGTCTAATAAATTACGTTCTGTCGATTTCCCAGATGGGTCACCAATCATACCTGTAGCTCCACCCACTAAAGCAAGCGGTTTATGACCCGCTAACTGAAAATGTTTTAAAAGCATTACACTTACTAAATGACCAATATGCAATGAATCCGCTGTTGGGTCAATACCCACATACGCAACACGCATTTGCTCCATCAAATGTTCTTCTGTGCCTGGCATCACGTCGTGGAGCATTCCTCTCCAAGTCACTTCTTCAATAAAATTTTTCATCTTAAAAAAATTAATTTTTTGCAAATATAATAATTTATGTGCGGGCATTGAAGGGCTTAGTTCTTTATTTAGAAACATTTTTATGCTAAATGAATGTGGTAATTTGGGAATTTTTTGTATTGTTGTTTGTCTATATTAAAACATTAATAAATGTCTCAACAAAATTGTTCGTTGTGTAAAGGTCCTTTGGTGTGCAATGAAGCTGATATTGCTAATTGTGCATGTTGTAAAGTAAACTTATTGCAAGAAACTGTAGATTTTTTACATAATAAAACGCAACATCAATGTTTGTGCCCAACTTGCCTATTAAATTTTGATAAATGGGTAAAGTTTGCGCTCAATAATCCGTTTCCTAAGCGTATGTCACAAATGTCTCCCGTGCATTTTTATAGTGAGAATGGTTATTTTGTTTTTACCGAGCAATATCACGTTCATAAAGGAAATTGTTGTGGAAATAATTGTCGTCATTGTGTCTATCAATCTAAAATATAAATAACGCCACAGGTTGCTGTAAACAAATTAAATAAGTATTTAAAATAAATTTTATTTACAATTTTTATATAACTTTGCAGTTCTTATATGAAAGCTTTAATATAATGAAAGGACCATTATTCTATTCTAAAATTTTACTTTTTGGTGAGTACGGAATTATAAAAGATTCTAAAGGATTATCTATACCTTATAATTTTTATAATGGTGCTTTAAAAATTGATCAAAATCCATCGGAATTAGCTATAAAATCAAATCAAAGCTTAATAAAATTTGCTAATCATTTAAAAGAAGTTGAACAAAAACATATTGATATTGTTCAATTTGATTTAAAAAAGTTGAATGCAGATTTAGCTGTCGGAATGTATTTTGACTCTACCATCCCACAAGGTTATGGAGTAGGAAGTAGTGGGGCATTGGTTGCCGCTATTTATGATAAATATGCATTAGATAAAATTACAGTTTTAGAAAATTTAACTCGTGAAAAATTATTGCAGCTTAAAAATATTTTTGCTGCAATGGAATCTTTCTTTCATGGAAAAAGTTCTGGATTAGATCCTTTAAATAGCTACTTAAGTTTACCTATTTTAATTAATTCAAAAGACCATATTGAACCAACTGGTATTCCTTCACAAACGTCAGAAGGTAAGGGTGCAGTTTTTTTAATCGATTCTGGTATTGTTGGAGAGACAGCGCCTTTGGTTAATATTTTTATGGAAAATCTTAAAAATGAAGGCTTCCGTACCATGATGAAAGAGCAATTTTCTAAATTTACGGACGCTGCTGTTGATGGATTTTTGAAAGGTAATTTTAAATCTGTTTTTGATAATACGAAGCAGTTATCTAAAATTGCGTTAAGTCATTTTAAACCGATGATTCCTGAACAATTCCATAATGTTTGGCAAAAAGGAATCGATACTAATGATTATTACCTTAAACTATGTGGTTCTGGTGGCGGTGGTTATATTTTAGGATTTACCGAAGACCTACAAAAAGCAAAAGAATCTTTAAAAGATTATAAATTAGAAGTTGTTTATCAATTCTAAATATATCTATGTTAAATAATATATTTGTTTTAGTATTAATTTCTTTTTCATCAATTTTATCAGCTCAAGATAAAAAAGGTTTACCTCCTTCTTCTTCAAGAATAATGATAAAATCAGAAATTTCGCAATGGGATATAATTAATCTTCAAGATTATATAGAATCTATATATATAAATTCTAGTAAGTTTTATAATAGAGGTGGATTAGCTGTTGTAGAAAAAGGTGATTTTACTGTTATTTTGATTGATAATGAAGGAAAGCATCAACCAAAAAAATCGTCGGACTTCAAAAATATTGATTTAGATCTTATTCAAGAATTAAAATTCGAAAAGTCTCCTCAAACTAATGCTTTATTTGGTTCTAATGGAGCTCTATTTGGAATGGTATTCGTAAAATTGAAGCAATAAAAATAAATATAATTAAGATAGGTCCTAGGAGTTTCTAGAGTCTTATTTCATAAAGGATATTCAAAAACTCTTAGTTCTTTTAAAAATCGAATCAATTGTAAAAGAGTTTCTAAACTTAAGAGTCCCAATTTCGGGACTTTTTTTTATATTTGAGCATGTTTAAAAGGAAAACTAAATATTTATTTTTAAAGCTTTTAAGTTTATTTTCTGTTGTACGTGCTTACAATATTTTTATTATTGTAGTAGCACAATATTTGGCCGCTATCTTTATTTTAGCCAAAGATCAAAGGATTTTGAAAACGGTACTTGATTTAAATTTATTCTTAATTGTTTTTTCTTCAGCCTTAGCTATTGCTGGGGGATATATTATTAATAACTTTTACGATTCTGAAAAAGATTTAATAAACCGTCCCGTTAAAACAATGCTTGATCGGGTAGTTAGTCAAGAGTTTAAACTAAAAGTTTATTTTGGTTTAAATTTTTTAGCTGTTTTATTTTCACTAGTAGTTTCTTGGCATGCCTCATTTTTCTTTTCAGTATATATTTTTTTATTATGGTTTTATTCTCATAAACTAAAAAAATATCCTTTTATTGGTAATCTTTTTGCTGCCTTTGTTGCTATTTTACCATTTTTTGGAATACTTATGTATTTTGAAAATTTCCACTTTGTCATCTTTGTTCATGCAGCTCTAGTTTATTTGTTGGTTTTAATTCGAGAATTAATTAAAGATTTAACTTCTATAAAAGGTGACTTAGCCAATAACTACAAAACAATTTCGGTAATTTATGGTGAGTTTTTTGCAAAACGATGCATCAGTTTTTTGTCTTTTTTGGTTTTAATACCGAGTTGGATATTAATGCATGATTACGATATTGGTTACATGAATTATTTTTTATATTTTGCCCTTTTAATCCTTCTTGTCATAAACTTTTTGTTGTACAGAACAGATGCTACTTTAGAATATAAAAAAATTCATTTATTAATGAAAATATTAATTCTTATAGGAATATTCTCAATTCTATTAATTGACATTAAAGTTTTATCTTACGGAAAGGCACTTTTATTGCCTTAATTTTCTTTAATAAGTTAAAAATTAGTTTACTTGACCCAAAATAATACTATCTTTGCCAAAAATATTGAAAGATGAATAACGGAAAAGGGAATAAAAGTAATAAGAAATTCTCTTCGTCAAAACCAAAATTTGGAAGTGACAAGCGTTCAAAATCGGGAGATTCTGGACAACCAAAATTTAAAAAAGAGACGGGAAATAGTAGCTTTGGTGATAATAAACCTAAAGATACAAATGCGTCAGTTAAATTTAATAAAGACGGAGCAAATAATAAATTTGGTGCTTATAAAGGAAAGCCTAGATTTGAAGGTAAACCAAAACAAAAAATTGTTAAAAGTTTAAACGAAGATATTCGATTAAATAAATATATTTCCAATTCTGGTGCGTGTTCTCGTAGAGATGCAGATATTTATATTCAGTCTGGTAACGTAAGTGTTAACGGAATTGTTATAACTGAAATGGGTTACAAAGTTAAGCCAAATGATATTGTAAATTTTGATGGATCACTGGTTATTCCTGAGAAAAAAGAATACATTTTATTAAATAAACCTAAAGGATTTTCAACTATTGGTGATGCTGACAGACAAACATCTAATGTAATGGATCTTGTTAGAATGGCAACCAAAGGTAAAATACAGCCGGTTGGACGCATGGATAAATCTACAACTGGATTATTATTATTTACTAATGATTCAGATATGTTGCGTAAATTTACTTTACCACAACAACGTTCACCAAAAGTTTATCAGGTTTCTTTAGATAAAAATCTAAAATACGAGGATCTAGAAAAAGTAAAAAATGGACTTCATATAGATGATCACCGTATTCAAGTTGAAGAGATTGAATATGTTGAAAATCAGCCAAAATCTGAAATCGGCATAAAATTAACGACTTCTAATGTAAAAGTTGTTCGTAATATTTTTGAACATTTAGAGTATAATGTTTTAAAAGTTGACCGTGTAATGTTTGCTGGTTTAACTAAAAAGAACATACCACGTGGAAACTGGAGATTTTTAACAGATCAAGAGGTTATAAACCTTAAAAATGCATAAAAAAAAGGACTTTCAAAATGAAAGTCCTTTTTTTTTGTTTTTATAATGCAGCTTCAATAGCTTTTGCATAAGTATCTTTAGGGGCAACACCTACTTGGCGACCAATAACTTCGCCGTTTTTAAAAATTAAAACCGTAGGAATGTTACGTATACCAAATTTTGAAGGGAAATCTTGGTTTGCATCAACATCAACTTTACCAATAATTGCACGACCATCAAATTCAGCACTTAGCTCATCAATAATTGGAGCAACCATACGGCATGGTCCACACCATGTAGCCCAAAAATCTACTAATACTGGCTTATCTGAGTTTAAAACTAGCTCTTCAAATGTAGCGTCTGTTATTTCTAATGCCATAATGTTTTACTTTAAAATTAGTTTATTGAGTAAAGATAATAATATTTTTTGACCTTTTATTTATCGAATAATTAATTTTGCTTATAGTGTAATATAAATTATTGATTTTAAGATAGTTTGAAATTAATATGAAGTTGTTCTAGCTCTGACAACAGTTGCGGATTAATATCAATTTTTATTTTTCGGCTATCCATAGTTAGTTTTGTAACAACTTTATACTCTTCAATTTCTTCAGTTATTGTTCTAACGTCATTATCTTCTGAATTATTAGTATCGGTGTCTAAAACAACCTCACTTTCTATCGGTATTTGAACTAATTTTTTTATTTTTTCGAGTTCTATAACTTCAAAGCCTATAGGCGTATTACCGGGATGAATATTAAACAGTTGACTTAATTTCATTATGTTTTTTTCATCAAAATCAAAAATAGATAAATTAATATTTAACTTTTTAGTAAAATTAGTTAGAACATCTTGGAGTAACATTATATTTAAAAATTGAATTTTTGGATCCGATTTTTTACCTGTTGTTTTATTGACCCAACCTTCTTTAATTGTAATTCTTAGATAAATAAATTGATTGATCACTAAAAAGTGTCTTAATTTTAAGTAATCTTCATCAAATATTCTAAACTCGAAGCTTTCGTCATATCCTTCTATAATAAAAGTAGCCCAGCCTTTACCGTTTTTTGCCGTTCGGTGCTGTACATCAGTAATTATTCCTCCAAATGAAAGATTTCGACCTATTTGACTTTCTAAACTTTTTAACTCATCAAACTTATTATTGCAAAAATATTTGATGGCATATTTATAATCGTCTAGTGGATGTCCAGAAATATAAATTCCTACAACTTCTTTTTCTTTTGCTAATTTTTCCATAGCTCCCCATTCTTCACATTGTGGGATTGTGGGTTCTGGAATTTGGACATCTGACATGTCTCCAAACAAGCTAACTTGAGCAGAATTAGCATTTTCTTGATGTTTAGATCCATATTTTATGGCCTTTTCTAAAAAGGTAATTGTATCATCGCCTGTGTAAAAATATTGTGCTCGATGTGTATCCGTAAAACAATCAAAACCACCTGCTAATGCTAAATTTTCAAAAGCTTTTTTATTTGCTGCACGTAGGTCAATGCGTTTAGCTAAATCAAATATAGATTTATAATTTGCTTCTTTTCTATTTTGAATAATTGTGTTTACCGCACCTTCACCAACACCCTTAATAGCGCCCATTCCGAAACGAATTTCGTATTTATCGTTAACAGCAAATTTATAATGTGATTCATTAACGTCTGGTCCAAGTACTTTTAATCCCATGCGTTTACATTCTTCCATAAAAAATGTTACCGATTTTATATCGTTCATGTTGTTTGAAAGAACTGCAGCCATATATTCTGCAGGATAATGTGCTTTAAAATATGCAGTTTGGTATGCAATCCAAGCGTAACATGTGGAATGTGATTTGTTGAAAGCATAAGATGCGAAGGCCTCCCAGTCTTTCCATATCTTTTCTAAAACGTTTGCATCATGACCTTTTGCAACGGCTTGCTCAACAAATTGCGGTTTCATTTTATCAAGTACTTCCTTTTGTTTTTTACCCATAGCTTTTCGAAGTACATCGGCTTCACCTTTTGTAAATCCAGCTAATTTTTGTGACAAAAGCATTACTTGTTCTTGATAAACTGTAATTCCGTATGTTTCTTTTAAATATTCTTCGCAAGCTGCTAAATCGTAAACAATAGGCTCTTCTCCATTTTTACGACGAATAAAAGATGGAATATATTCTAAAGGTCCCGGACGATATAGCGCATTCATGGCAATTAAGTCACCAAAAACGGTTGGTTTAAGTTCGCGCATGTATTTCTGCATTCCAGCACTTTCATATTGAAAAACTCCTACGGTTTCACCGCGCTGAAAGAGTTGATACGTTTTTTCGTCATCAATAGGAATCGTTTCAGGGTCAATAACCACCCCAGTGCGTTGCTTGATAATTGCGCACGTATCTTTAATTAGGGTTAAAGTTTTTAATCCTAAAAAGTCCATCTTTAATAGACCTGCATCCTCTGCTACGGAGTTATCAAATTGAGTTACATATAAATCAGAGTCTTTGGCTGTTTGTACCGGCACGAAATTGGTAATATCACTTGGCGTAATAATAACCCCACAGGCATGAATACCAGTATTACGCATTGAACCTTCAATAATTTTGGCTTGCTGAATAGTTTCGGCCAATAAATCGTTTTGATTTGCTATAGAAATTAATTCTTTTATAGGTTCAAATTCATCCGATCTAACCGCTTTTTTAATTTCGTCTTCAGACTCTTTTAAAAACCTTGCTAAATTCCATTTACCAGGCATCATAGTAGGAATTAATTTAGCAATACGTTCTGACTCGTACAAAGGTAAATCTAAAACACGCGCAGCATCTTTAATAGATGATTTGGTTGCCATTTTACCATAAGTAATAATTTGTGCTACTTGATTGGAACCGTATTTATTGATTACATAATCCATAACACGACCACGACCTTCGTCATCAAAGTCGATATCAATATCTGGCATGGATACACGGTCTGGATTTAGGAAACGCTCAAAAAGTAGATCGTATTTAATTGGATCTAAGTTGGTAATTCCTAAACAATAGGCAACTGCCGAACCTGCAGCTGACCCACGACCTGGACCAACTGAAACGCCCATATTTCTAGCAGCGGCAATAAAATCTTGAACAATTAAGAAATATCCGGGATAACCCGAATTTGCAATAATTTGTAGTTCAAAGTCTAAACGTTCTTTAATTTCATCTGAAATATTTGGATATCTTTTTTCAGCGCCTAAATACGTTAAATATTTTAAATAGGCATTTTCGCCTCTTTTTCCTCCATCTTTTTCATCTAATGGATCAATAAATTCTACAGGTATATCAAATTTTGGTAGTAAAATATCGCGTGCTAGATCGTATATTTCAACTTTATCTACAATTTCTTGTACATTAATTATCGCTTCTGGAATGTCAGCAAAAAGCGCTTTCATTTCATCTTGCGATTTAAAATAATATTCAGCATTTGGCAAGCCGTAGCGATATCCGCGACCACGACCAATCGGTGTAGCTTGTTTTTCGCCATCTTTTACACATAGTAAAATATCGTGTGCATTTGCATCCGATTTTTCCATGTAATAGGTGTTATTCGTGGCTACTAATTTTATATTATGCTGTTTGGCTAATTCTACTAAGCTTGCGTTTACACGATTTTCATCTTCCTGGTTGTGACGCATAATCTCGATGTATAAATCATCTTGAAAATGTTCCTTCCACCAAAGCAGTGATTCTTCGGCTTGTTTTAGACCAATATTTAGAATTTTATTTGGAATTTCTCCCATTAAATTACCGGTTAAAACAATGATGTCATTTTTATATTTTAGTAAAATTTCTTTATCAATGCGTGGAACATAATAAAAACCATCGATAAATGCTATTGATGAAAGTTTTGCCAAGTTGTGATAACCTGTTTTATTTTTAGCAAGAAGAACCACTTGATAACCGTTGTCTTTTTTGGTTTTGTCTTTGTGGTTTTCGCAAATATGAAACTCACAGCCAACAATGGGTTTAATTATAACTTCAGTTGGTTCTTCGCCATCTTCAATGGCTTGTTTTATTTTTTTATCTGCATTTTTATTGTGGCCCAGTATAGCACTTACAAATTTAAAAGAGCCCATCATATTTCCATGATCAGTTATTGCTATAGCTGACATTTTTTGATCAGCCGCTTTTTTAACAACTGCACCAATATCGATAGTTGATTGTAATACTGAAAATTGTGTGTGATTATGTAGATGTGAAAAAGAATGAGAATCTAAATTTACATTTAAAGCTTTGGCTGGTTCTTTCTTTTTTTGTAAACCTTCAATCTCTTTTCGAATTTCTTCAGAAGCTTTTTTAAGATTGATATGTTTTAAGCCAATTAACTCAAATGTACTTGGGTTTTGTGTTTGAAATGTTTTAAAATAGCTTTCATCAACAAATAACTCGTCGGCAGTAAATATTTCTTTTCTAATTAATTCAAAAAAACAACGTGTTGTTGCTTCTACGTCGGCAGTTGCATTATGCGCTTCAGTAAATGCTTTTCCAAATAAGTAATTGTGTAGTTCGGTTAATGTTGGAAGTTTAAAACGACCACCACGACCACCAGGTAATTTTAATAAATTTGCAGTTACTTCTGTACAAGTATCTAAAATTGGGAGCTGATCTAAATTAGTATCGTAATTCTCTCTATAAAATTCGGCTCCCATAATGTTAACATCAAACTTTACATTTTGGCCTACTACAAATTGAGCTTTAGATAAAGCTTCATTAAATTTATCTAAGGCTTCGCGTAGTGGAATTCCATTTTTTTTGGCTAAAGCTGTTGAAATTCCATGAATTCTTTCTGAATCATAAGGAATGTCAAAGCCGTTAGGTTGAATTAAATAATCTTGATGCTCTACTAAATTTCCAAGTTCATCATGTAATTGCCATGCAATTTGTATACAACGCGGCCAGTTATCAGTATCCGAAATAGGAGCATTAAAATTACGTGGTAAACCGGTAGTTTCTGTATCAAAAATTAAGTACATTTTATGGAATTTTAGTATTAAAATAGAGTGGGTAAATATAGTAAATAATTAGTGAACGCTTTTTAAAAGTACCCATGCTTAATTTGCAATTAACAAGAAGTAAAATATATTCAAAAAAAAATCTCACCATCTAGTTAGCATCGATGAGAGATTTTTAGACCTACTAAAAAGTAGTTTGTATAAGTTTTTATTTGGTAATTAGCTTGTCCATAGCTTATTACGAAATAACTTATACGTTTTAAAAAGAGGTTGAACCAATAGAAGTAATAAGCTAATTGCAAACATTGTATAACCAACATAGGTATAAATTTCCATTTGTGAGAGTAAAATGGATTGCTGTTTTACTTGACTTACTAAAGTTTTGACGGCTAATTTTTGTGATTCATCTGGTGTAAAGCCTTTTAATAAATAACTAGAAGTTACCGTTGCCATTCTATACTGATATTCAGAAGATTCTCCGATTATATATTGACTGAGTTTATCATAATGTTGGTTTACAAAATTAGCGGTCGTATTTTGCATTATACAAAAGCCAATGGTACTACCGGCATAACGTCCAAATACTCCCATTAATCCTGAAAATGATGCATATATTGGCGGAACTGATGAAACAGTAAACAATACCAATGGAACGAAAAGTAATCCAACAGCGATACCTTGAATTGTATATGGTATAGCTACGTCTAGTATTCTAACATCAGGAACAAACAAAAATGTGAATGTAAAATGATAGACAGCTAATAAAAAAAATCCTATTGAAAAAATTTTAATTACGTCAAAGCTTTTAGATAATAAATATCCCGCAATGGCTAGTCCAATTACATTACCACCTAAATTTATATATTGAATATTTGCAACTCGCATGGGTTCCCAATTCCAAATATTTAGCATTGTTGCATGGCATATATTTAAAGTAGCTCTTGCAATGTAAAATAGAATAAACAAAAGTACGCCTAAAAGTAAATTACGATATTTAAAAATATTTAGGTTTATTGCTGGTCGTTTTAAAAAGTTTTGTCGGTATACAAATAATCCAAAAGTAACGAATGCAATAGCTGTATATAAAATTATTTTTTTAGACTGAAACCAGTATAATTTTTCACCATATATCAACACATAGCTTCCTAATAAAACGGCAACAAGTGTTAGCGCATAACTTGTCCAATCAATTTGATAGAGCGGTATTTTTTTATAGAATCGATTGTTATTGAAAGTTAATGTTACTAGGAGTGCACAAAAAACTTGAAATAACGCCGAGATTAATGTCATGTATTTCCAGTTGTAATTATCCAGCATCCATACGGTTAATGACATAATAAAAGGAGTTGCTGCTAATAACGCTCCATAATTTAAAGTCAAGCCAATAATTGTTGCATTCTTAGAGTTTAGTTTGCTTATAATCATATGTCTAAGTGGTAACCAAGGCAATGCCATTAGAAAACCTTCTATAATTCTAAGGCTCATAAACACATGATAATCATTTACAAAAGCTGAAATAATAATGCAAGTTGCTGAGATAAGATAGACTGCTATGAGATATTTTTTTGTTGGAAAATATTTAAACAATCTTCCTTCAATCATAATAGTACATAAAAAAGTACCATATGTTATGCTCATTGCATATTGTAAATCTTCGGGTTCTATATCTAAAAAACTTGCGGCATATGTTGCATTAGATGTGTATACACCGAGTAATACCATACAATGCAACATGCAAAATACCCCAATAGCTATGGCTAACCAAACGGGAACCCAATTTTTAAAAATATCTTGTGTTTTCATTAGTTGTTAGCTGCGGTAACGGTAACATTCATTCCAGCTCTTAAAGTTTTTATTTCTTCAGAATCTCCTAAAATTTTTATTCTAACCGGAATGCGTTGCTCTATTTTTATAAAATTTCCAGTTGCGTTATCTGGCGGTAATAACGAAAATCGTGCTCCTGATGCTGGCGAAAAAGATTCTATTTCTCCTTCAAATGTTTTGTCATCAAATGCGTCAACTCTAAAACTTACTTTTTGTCCCATTTTTAGTTTCCCGAATTGCGTTTCTTTAAAATTTGCAATCACCCATTTTTCTTTTGACACCATCGAAACTAGGCTTTGTTCAGCTTTTATTAATTGGCCAGGCTGAATTGTTTTTTTACCAACCCATCCATCATAAGGAGCAGTAATAATTGAATAGGAATAATATAATTCAGCATTTTCTAAAGCCGCTTTTTTTGATTTTATCAGGGCATTCATCATTGGTACTTTAGCTTTTACCACATCCGTTTCTAAAGCAGCCGAATTAATTTGGGATTCGACTTCATGTAAATGACCTAAAGCTGCTCTATATTCTGATTCTACTTTTTCTAATTTTTGTGCAGGTGCAGCATCTTTGGCAACTAATTCTTTATAGCGTTTAAAATCTAATTCTGATTGCCAAACTCTTGATTTTGCTTCTTCTAATTGTGCTTTACGTGTTTGTGTTATATTTTGAGTACTTGCAACGTTTTTAATTTCGACAGCTTCGTTTAAAATTGCATTTTCGTATTCGGCTTTAGCTTTATAATACAATGATCTGTATTCGGCGTCTTCAATAATTAGTAATGTATCTCCTTTTTGTACAAATTGGTTTTCGTTATATTTCACTTCTTTTATATGTCCTGGAATTCTTGACATTATTGGAGTTACATATTGTTCTATTTGCGCATCGTTTGTTTCTTCGTTAGAATTATGATAGTTTATAAACCATAAACCAAACCCTAAACCAATGGCTACAATTGTTAGTGCAAAAATGTTGGTTAAGGTGGTAAAAGAAAATATTTTTTTTAATTGATTTTGCATCGTTTTAAGTATTACTGGTGTGCAATTAAATTTGTTGTGTGTAATATTTCGTATTTTTTTTGTAAAATATCTATTTTATTGGCAATAACATCAAATTTTGCTTTTAGTTTTGCATTATCGGCATCTAGCATTTCTGTTATTAATACCATTTGATTGAGGTATTGTACGTTTACAATTCTGTAATTTTCTTCCGCTAATATTTCAGCTTTGTTGGTCACTTCAATTTTTTCAATTAAATCTTGGTAATCGGCATATTGGCTAAAAATTAAATTATCTATTTTGTCTTGTAATATTTTATTTTCGATTTCTTGTTTATGAACTTTATTTTTTGCCGTTTCAACTTTTACTCTATTTTTATACAAGGTTGACAAATCCCAAGTAGCTTCTATTCCAATTTGACCAAAAGTGTATAAATAATCTGTGGGCGGAAAAAACATGTAGTTTGGATATTTAAAACCAAAATGACCAAATCCATTTACTTTTGGTAAATAATTACTTTTTACATTTGTTAATTCAAGTTGTTTGATTTTTAAATGTTCTTCAGAAATTAATATAGATTCATTATTTGAAGCGTATTTTTTTAATTCTGCATAAGAATTTACTTCAGTATTTATTTTTTCAATACTTTTTTCGTTAATAATAATTTGTGAATTTTCTGGAAGCTGAAGAACAGTTTTCAATTCTTTAAGCAATACATTTATGTTTTTTGTATTCGTTAAAAACTGAAATTCACGTTGAGCGAGTTGCAACTCGGCTCTGTATATTTCATTTTTAGTAATTACTCCTTTTTCGTAAAGAACAGTAACTTCTTTAAGTCTATCTTTTTCTTCAGAAACACTTTCAATAATTAATTTTTGAAGTTCTTGTAGTTTGCATATTTCTAAAAAAATAAAAGCACTCTGTAAGTAAACAGTATTTATAGTTTCAGCTTCTTGATAATGTGCAATTTCAGCTGCTATTTTAGCAATCTTGATCTGATTGTTAATCTGATTGCCATTGTAAATAGGAACATTAAAATTTGAGGTTAAATCATAAATCTCTGGATTAATCCTAGTAACAGTTGGTTTATGTTTTATTCCATTTTGAAATTCCGAGATATTAGTTACTCTAGAATAAAGGGCATGAAGTTGTACATTTGGCAATCGATCTTCTTGACGTTCTCTAATATCTTCTAGCGAGATATGATGATCGACCGATGCGCTTTTTATTTCTAGATTTTGATTTTTTGCAATTGCTATCACTTTTTCTAGATCGAGTTCTACCTGAGTTTGGGCATAACTTTGGTTACTGTAATAAAGCGTAAGAGCGCTAAAAACTAGTAATTTTAAAACTGAACAAGCGGATTTGTTCTTGATGTTTCGGTACATTTTAGTGTTTAAATTTCAGTACAAATTTTATAAAAAAAACACACCGTCCTAAATAGTTAAAAAGACAAGTTTTTATTTAAATCAGACAAAATATTTAAAATGCTAAAATATTGTTTTTCAATTGTTTGTATTGTTTTGATTTCGTACAATATTATGGTATGAATTTTTATTATTTTATGTTTTTTCGTTAAGTATTTTTATAACATTAAAGGCAATATTCGAAAAATTAAATTACAAATTTTAAAATTTTATTTCTACCGGAACTTATATAAAATTTAAATTTTATATAATTCTTTTACTTCGTTGTTTTAAAAAGTATTATATTTGCAACTTATTTATAACGAGGTCGGGTACCTCAAATTTAATCACAAAGATTATGTCTGTAAAAATTAGATTACAAAGACACGGTAAAAAAGGAAAACCTTTTTACTGGGTTGTTGCTGCTGATGCACGTGCAAAAAGAGATGGTAAATTCTTAGAAAAAATAGGAACTTACAATCCAAACACTAACCCTGCTACTATTGACTTAAATGTTGATGCTGCTGTAAAATGGTTATTTAACGGTGCTCAGCCAACTGACACTGCTAGAGGAATCCTTTCTCAAAAAGGTGTGTTATTAAAGCACCACTTAGAAACTGGAGTACGTAAAGGTGCTGTTACTGCTGAAACTGCAGAAGCTAAATTTACTGCTTGGGTTGAAGAAAAAAGTAACAAAACAATTGCTAAAGTTTCTGGTTTAGCTGATACTAAAGCTGCTGCTAAAGCTGTTGCTTTAAAAGCTGAAAAAGAAGTTAGCGCTAAACGTGCTGCTGCTATTGCTGAAAAAGCTGCTGCTAACTCTGCTGCTGCTACTGAAGAGGCTCCAGCAACTGAAGCTACTACAGAAGAAACTGAAGCATAATTTTATTAGCGATTATGCGTAAAAAAGATTGTTTTTATTTAGGTAAAATCGCAAAAAAATTTAGTTTCAAAGGGGAGGTTTTGGCGTATTTAGATACTGATGAACCATACCTTTACGATAATTTGGAATCAGTCTTTGTTGAAAAAAACAAAGACTTGGTTCCTTTTTTTATCGTAAAATCTTCAATACATAAAAATGATTTTTTACGTATTAAATTTGAAGATATTGATTCTGAAGAAGAAGCCGATCAAGTGATGGGATGTGCGATATACTTGCCGTTAACGATGTTACCAAAATTAGAAGGAGATAAGTTTTATTATCACGAAATAGTAGGTTTTAAAACTATTGATGAAAGATTAGGTTTTGTCGGAATTATGCAAGGAGTTAACGATAGTAATGCTCAGCCTCTTTTTGAAATTTTAAATGGAGAAAAGGAAATTTTAGTTCCAATGGTTGATCAATTTATTGTTAAAGTTGATAGAGAAAATAAACAAATCATATTAAATACTCCACCAGGTTTGATAGATTTATATTTGAATGATTAAAAAGAGATTAAGGGAACTTAGTCTCTTTTTTGTTTTAATTATCTTTGTATTATAAATTAAAAAATATGTTTAAATTTAAACAATTTACTATATCACAAGATCGTGCTGCTATGAAAGTTGGTACAGATGGTGTTTTATTAGGTGCTTGGGCACCGCTAATAAATAATCCATTTAATATTTTAGATATTGGTGCAGGTACAGGTTTGATTGCACTAATGCTAGCTCAACGTGCTACAGCACAGCAAATAGATGCAATTGAAATTGATGAAGCAGCTTATGAAGAATGTGTTGATAATTTCGAAAATTCTCCTTGGGGAGATCGTGTTTTTTGTTATCATGCCGATTTGGAAGAATTTACTGATGAACTTTTTGAAGAGGAAGAAGAATACGATTTAATTGTTTCTAATCCGCCTTTTTATAGCGAAAACTATTCGTCGGGTAATGAACAAAGAGATCAAGCCCGTTTTCAAGAAGCCCTTCCTTTTGATATGTTGATTGAATGTAGTCAAGCTTTACTCTCTGATAATGGTATTTTTGCCGTAATTATTCCATATAAAGAAGAAACAAACTTTATTGACTTATGCGAAAGTGTTAACTTATTTCCATTAAAAATTACTCGTGTTAGAGGCAATAGTAATGCTGAAATTAAACGTTCGCTCCTTGCTTTTACTCGTATTAAACAAGAGCCATTAGTAGACGAGCTTATTATTGAAACAGACCGACATATATATACCGAAAAATATAAAGAGTTAACACAAGATTTTTACTTAAAGATGTAGATATATTTAATAAATTTAGTACTTATGATTACATTTTTTTAACTTAGGCATTAACAAACAAACACGAATTATACTATGAAACAAGATTTATTTCAAGCACCTGATTATTATTTGTTAGACGATTTATTAACTGAAGAACATAAATTGATTAGAGAATCAGTTAGAGCATGGGTTAAAAAAGAAGTGTCTCCTATAATTGAAGATTATGCTCAGCGTGCCGAATTTCCAAGACATTTGGTTAAAGGTTTAGGTGAAATAGGTGGATTAGGATGTTATATTCCTCAAGAATACGGTGGAGCTGGTTTAGATCAAATTTCATATGGTTTAATAATGCAAGAAATTGAACGTGGAGATTCGGGCATACGTTCAACGTCATCCGTTCAAACGTCATTAGTTATGTATCCAATTTGGAAATATGGTAATGAAGAGCAAAAGATGAAATATCTTCCCAAATTAGCATCTGGTGAATGGCTTGGAAGTTTTGGTTTAACCGAACCTGATTTTGGATCAAATCCTGGTGGTTTAACTACTAACTTTAAAGACATGGGCGATCATTATTTATTAAATGGTGCCAAAATGTGGATTTCGAATGCTCCATTTTGTGACATTGCCGTTGTTTGGGCTAAAAATGAAGAAGGTAGAATTCATGGTTTAATTGTCGAGCGTGGTATGCAAGGTTTTACAACTCCAGAGACACATAAT
>Ga0233372_1000476_pt1 | contig 18095 bp, 15 predicted proteins | sample ElkDunMinimDraft_4_FD_191538 | JGI IMG/M metagenome (GOLD analysis project Ga0233372, IMG submission 191538) | Fecal eukaryotic communites from dung pellets of Tule Elk in California, USA - Elk Dung D8 | ecosystem: Host-associated > Mammals > Digestive system > Large intestine > Fecal | place... | reverse complement strand
AACTTTTAATTTTAATTTGTTAATATTTACGATATCGAATAACCCTTGTCCTGGAGAAACATAAGATCCTGGCTCAACGTTTTTAGAGTTAATTATACCCGGAATTGTTGCTTTAATAATAGCATCGCCCGAATTAATGCGAGCATTTGCTAAATTATTTTTAGCATTTTCTAACTGTAATTTTGCTTGATCTAATTGTTGTTTAGTAACTCCACCTGTTTGGTAAGCATTTTCAAAACGTTGTGCATCAGCTAAAGCTGTATTGTAGGCTGCTTGTGTATTATTTAAACCAACATTTAATTTATCTGCTTTTATAATAGCTAATGTTTGACCAACACTTACTTTATCTCCTTCTTTAACGTAAACTTTTTGTACTTGTCCAGAAGTTTCTGCCGAAAGTTTAAGCTCTTGTATTGGAGCAAATGTTCCATTAACTAAGTTAGTTGCATTTACATCTTGAACCTTAATAGTGTCAACACGAACAGCTACACCTGCGTTAGTTTGAGCAACAATTGCTGTATCAGCAGCATTTTTTGCTTTATTTTTGTTAAGTACAAACATTATCCCAGCTACAGCTGCAACGATAATAACTCCAGTAATTATAATTTTTTTCATTGTAATTTGATAGATACTATTTTGTTAAAGATTGTAATTCTCCTTTTGCTTTTATTAATTGTATTTCTGCTAACTTATAATCAAGTTGTGCATTGGTATAATTATTTTGTGCATCTGCGTATGACGTTTCAGCATCTAATAAGTCTGTTAAAGATGCCAAACCATTTTTATAGTTATTTTCTATATTCGTTAAAACATCTTTAGCAAGTACAACATTTTCTTTTTGCATGTTAGATGTAATAAGCGTATTGTTAATTTGTGTAACGGCATTTCTTACTTCTAAATCTAAAGATAGTTTTGTATCCTCTATTGTAGCTTCAAACATTTCAACTTGGTTTTGCGCTTGTCTGGTTTTAGATCTGATATTAAAACCATTAAAAATCGGAACATTTAAAGTTAATCCAATCGATGCATAGTCAGACCAAAAGGCACCAGGATAGCTTTGAAACCATGGAAATTTTTCTCCAATTCCTAAATATCCGTAATTTGCATTTAAGCTTAAGCTAGGAAGACCTTGTGCACGAGTTGCTTTTTTGTTTAATTCTAAAAGCTCTTTTTGTTTTGTTAATAAAGCAAATTCAGTTCTATTCTCTAAATTTACATTTACATCTGTTAATAAAGCTTCGCTACTAATTTCAAAAGTATTATCTTCTACTTCAATACTTTCAGAAATGTCCATTCCTACAAAATATTTTAACGCATTTTCTCTTAACGCTAATGCATTTTCTAATTGTTGTTTCGAACTCTTAACGTTGTTTACAGTAACATTAATTCGATCTAAATCAATTTTTTTAGACAATCCATTTTCATATAAACTTTCGATAACGTCACGAACTTTAGTAGTGTTTTCTAAGGTTCTGTTTACCGTTTCGATTTGAGATTTTGTTTTGTAAACCTCGTAGTAACTATTGGCAACTTTTTCAATTACTTGTTCATCAGATAAATTTTTGTTTATTTGATAGAATTCGCGAGTAGTTTTTGCAGCTTTAAGCCCTGTAAATACAGCTAAATTAAACAATTGCTGATTTAAAGATACAGCGGCAGAAGATTGCCAAGGTCTACCCATTTGTATAATCTGAGTTTGCCCACCAATACTTAACGCAGTTTGTTGTAAAATCGCGTTACGAGTAATTGTACCAGTAGCATTAATTTGTGGTAATGCAGCGGATCTTGCCTCCTGAATTAAATATTCAGAATTTTCAACTTCTAATTTTGCCTTTTTAGACTCTGCCTTGTTTTCTAAAGCATATTGTACAGCTTCAGACAACGAAAGTTGTTTTACTTGAGCCTGAAGTACAAGAGCTGAAAATAATATAAAAGCTATGCTTAGCTTATTTTTCATGTAATTTTTGTTTTAATTCGTTAAGTAATTTGATTCCTTTTTCAGTTCCAATCGCTCTAATGTGGTAATCAATATATGTGTTTTGATAATAATTAAAGCCTTTTTCAGTATCAGATAATTCATTCCCATCGAGTATAAACGATACAGCATTGTGATTTAGTTTAATGGTAAATGAAATATCTAAATCATCTCTAAATAATCCAAGTTTAATACCCCGTTCAATATTATTTCGTGCATAAACTTCCATTTTAGAGCGCTGAGTGTCTTTTATGCGATTATGAATTTCTGGATAATATTTTTTTAATTGTTGTACACCTGCAGTTTTTTCGTTCGAAAAAAAATGAGCAATTTTATTTTTAACCAATAAAATCTCTTCAATAGGATTTCCTTGCTCCGAATAAATTTGGTCTATTTCCGCTGAAATCTTTCTTGCAACATGTTGGGCACTTTTTTCAACTAGAATATTTTTGTTTTCGTAGTATTGATAAATTGTTTTTTTAGAAATACCCATAGACGATGCAATGTCATCCATTGTAACAACTTTAAAACCTTGCTGAACAAAAAGTTCTGTAGCATTTTCTAAAATTTTTTCGACCATTGATAATCTTTTTTAATTTGAGTGCAAATATATTAGAAACTTTTGAAACAAAAAAAGTTTCCATGGTTTTTTTTGAAGGTAAATAGATTAAAAGCTTTATTTTAGCAAAAAATTATTACTATGCGAAGTATTGCAGACTATCAAAATATTTTAAACGATTTTTTAACTGATATAAATATTCCTACAGAACCTAAAAATTTATACGAGCCTATAAATTATATATTATCGATAGGAGGTAAGCGTATGCGACCTATATTGACACTGATGAGTGCTGAAATTTTTGATTGTGATTATAAAAAAGCATTTCAGGCTGCTACTGCTGTTGAGCTTTTTCATAATTTCTCATTAATTCATGACGATATTATGGATGATGCACCATTACGAAGAGGTAACCAAACGGTTCATGAAAAATGGAACGTTAATACAGGTATTTTATCGGGTGATGCTTTACTTATTTTAGCTTATCAATTTTTTGAAAATTATGAAGCGCCAATTTTTAGATCTTTAGCCAAGATTTTTAGTAAAACTGCTTTAGAGGTTTGCGAAGGTCAGCAATTAGATGTTGATTTTGAACTGCGTGATGATGTTGCTATTGATGAATATATTTTAATGATCAAGTATAAAACTGCTGTTTTAGTTGGTGCCGCCCTTAAAATGGGTGCAATTGTTGCAGAAACGTCTGATAAAAATGCCGATCTAATTTATAATTTTGGATTAAATTTAGGAATCGCATTTCAATTACAAGACGATTATTTAGATGCTTTTGGTGATCCGTTGACTTTTGGAAAACAAGTTGGAGGTGATATTATTGAGAATAAAAAAACATATTTGTTTTTAAAAGCTCTTGAGTTAGCCGATCAGCAAACAAAAAATCAATTAGCCAATCTATTTTCTATAAAACCTATTGACCCAAAACAAAAGATAGAAACAGTAAAAGAATATTTTGTTAGCACTGGTGCGGCTATAGAAACGCAGGAGTTGATTAAAAAATATACTTTAGCTGCTTTTGAAACTTTAAAAGGGTTGGATGTTTCTGAATCTAAAAAACAGTCTTTAATTGATTTTGGTAATTTATTAATGAATAGAAGTGTTTAAAAAATAGTATGGATAAAAATTTTCAATTTCCGGTAACTGTTGATCAACTTTTTAGCGAAGCAAATCAGTTGGAATTATATTATGCTTTAGTAAATCAAGTTTCAAAAGATTTTACATTAGCAAATACAGAAATCGATTTAGATGAAAATATGTTACCAGAACAAGTTTTTAAAACAGTCCAAAATAAAATATACGATTTGTTGCATCATAATTTCTCGGCTTATTTAAGCCTGTTGTATATAGTTGATGTACCTGAAAATTTAATAAAAAAGCTTGATGGAAGTAATTTTGTCGAGCTTTCTAATCAAATATCTTTTTTAATTTTAAAACGGGAATGGCAAAAAGTTTGGTTTAAAAAATTTTACTAAAAATAAACCCTAACAAATGGCATCCAAGCTTCATTATAAACATAATCTTTTTCGTTAAACAAAACGTTGTATCTAACACCAACCGTTACATTTTTTTGACGATAACCCGCTCCAATAAATAAACCAGTGTTCCAAAACTGTTTTTTTAAGCTAGGAGTATTCCATAAGTAATCATTATTTACTCTAAGCTGTTCTAATTCAATAGATAGTTGTAATTGCTCAATTGGTGTAACTAAACCTAAAAAGTTTATTCCATACATATTAGATTTAAAAACATTTTTTTGATGTAAATAGCTATATTGTACTCCAATTCCACCCGCTAAAATTGGGCTAAAATGGTATATAGCACTCGGACCTACCACAATATTTGTCAAGTTGTTACCAATGCCAAGGCCAAAATTTCCGCCAAAACTTACCCGATCCCAAAAATTATTTTTTTGACTATTTTGAATACTATCTTGTGCGTATATCTGAAAAGTTAGCGTTAAAAAAAGTGAAATTACTAACAATAGTCTTAATTTTATATATTTTACCATTAACATAAAAGATTTATGAAATAATTATACTATAAAAATACGAAAAACATTGTTGATTTTGCAGAAAGTATTGTAAATTTGCTTAAAATATTTAACCCAAAAGGTCTTTAGACAAGAATATGGATAGGTTTTCCTTTTTAAATGCAGCCCATACTGCCTTTTTTGCTGATCTATACGAACAGTATTTGCAGTATCCTGATAGCGTAGAGCCAAGCTGGAGAAGTTTTTTCCAAGGTTTTGACTTTGCAAACGAATACAATGGTAATAGTCCTGTTGAGCAATTAAATACAGCTTACAATGGTTCTTCTTCTAACGCGTCTAGTGCTTCTAATACTGAGGCTATACAGGCTGTTCAGAAGGAATTTTCTGTTTTAAGATTAATTGAAGCTTATAGAACCTACGGACATTTATTAGCTAAAACTAATCCCATTCGTGAGCGTCAGGTTGAGAAACCAGATTTATCATTAGCTAAATTTGGATTATCATCAGCAGACTTACAGACTCGTTTTGAAGCTGCTAAAACAGTTCAATTACAAACATCAACGTTACAGCAAATTGTAGATCATTTAGACGCAGTTTATTGTTCTCATACCGGAGTTGAGTTTAGTTATATTGCTGAGGAATCTAAAAGAAATTGGATTACTAATTACTTTGAAGGTCCAAAAAGTAATTTTAATGTAGAACAAAAGAAAACAATTTTAAATAAGCTTATTCAAGCAGCTTCTTTCGAAAATTTCTTTCACACAAAATATGTTGGTCAAAAACGTTTCTCTTTAGAAGGTTTAGAGGCTGCAATACCAATGTTTGATGCTTTAATTGAAGCAGCTGCAGAGCGTGGGGTAGAAGATTTTGTTATGGGTATGGCTCACCGTGGTCGTTTAAATGTGCTTGCAAACGTTTTTGGTAAACCTGCAAAAAACATTTTTACTGAATTTGATGGGAAAGATTATTTAAATGTTGAAGAGTCTTTTGATGGAGATGTTAAATACCATTTAGGATACACTTCACTACGTGAGACAAAGTCTGGTAAGAAAATTAAAATAAATTTATCTCCAAACCCTTCACACTTAGAAACTGTAGGCGCTGTAATTGAAGGTATAGCTCGTGCAAAACAAGATAGTTTATACGCTAACGATTTTTCTAAAGTATTGCCAATTACAGTACACGGTGATTCTGCCGTTGCTGGTCAAGGTATTGTTTATGAAATGGTTCAAATGTCTAAACTACGTGCATATCAAACAGGTGGTACTATTCGTTTAGTCATGAATAACCAAGTTGGTTTCTCTACTAATAATACTGACGCTCGTTCGGGTGTTTACTGTACCGAAGTCGCTAAAGTTGTATCTGCACCTGTAATTCACGTCAATGCGGATGATACTGAAGCAGCAGTGAAAGCCATTTTATTTGCATTAGACTATAGAATGACTTTTAACGAAGATGTATTTGTTGATTTAGTAGGTTACCGTAAGTACGGTCATAATGAAGGAGATGAACCTCGTTTTACACAGCCAATTTTGTATAAATTGATTGCAAAACACAAAGGTGCTCGTAATATTTATAGTGCTAGATTACTTGAGAATAAAGAAATAACGGAAGCTGAAATCACTCAGTTAGAAGATAAATATAAAGCATTACTAGAAGAAAATCTAGCAGTTGCTAAATCGACTGAAAAAGCGGTGATTATACCTTTTATGCAAGAAGAATGGCAGGGGTATAAAATTGCTAATCAAGCACGTATGTTAGAAACGTTTGATACAAAAGTCTCTAAATCTAAGCTTGACGAAGTTGCTGAGGTAATTACTAAATTGCCTGAAGATAAAAAATTCATCAACAAGATTACTAAATTATATGGTGATAGATACAAAATGTATTTTGAATCAAATAAATTGGATTGGGCTTTAGGTGAAATGCTTGCTTACGGTACTTTGATGCAAGAAGGTTTTGATATACGTTTTACAGGTCAAGACGTTCAACGTGGTACTTTCTCACACCGTCACGCAGTTGTAAAAACTGAAGAAACAGAAGAAGAAGTAACGGTGCTAAATCGCTTAAGTAATGTTGAAGGTAAAATGCATATTTATAACTCTCATTTATCAGAATACGCTGTATTAGGATATGAGTATGGTTATGGTTTTGCAAATCCAAAAGCACTACCAATTTGGGAAGCACAATTTGGTGATTTCTCTAACGGGGCACAAATTATGATTGACCAGTATATTTCTGCTGGTGAAGATAAATGGAGTACTCAAAATGGCTTAGTAATGTTATTACCTCATGGGTATGAGCATCAAGGTTCAGAGCACTCGTCTGCTCGACCAGAGCGTTATTTACAGTTGTGTTCAGAGCATAATATGTATGTTGCAAACTGTACAACACCAGCTAACCATTTCCATTTATTACGTCGTCAAATGGTAACTGATTTTAGAAAACCTTTAATTGTGTTTTCTCCAAAATCATTATTGCGTAGTCCATTAGCTACATCTCCAATCGAGGATTTTACAAATGGTTCTTTTCAACCTGTTATTGATGATCCAATCGTAACGGATAAAAAAGCAATTAAAACCTTAGTATTTGTATCTGGTAAATTTTATTACGATTTACAAGCAGAGAAAGAAAAATTAGGACGTAATGATATTGCTTTTGTACGTATTGAACAATTATTTCCTTTAGCAATTGAAGATATTAAGGCTATATTAGCTCAATATCCTAATGTTATTGACTACGTTTGGGCTCAAGAAGAACCTAAAAACATGGGAGCTTATAGCTATATGTTGATGAATTTTGATTTAGTTAAATTAAGATTAGCATCTCCAAAAGTTGCTTCAGCTCCAGCTGCAGGTTCATCGGTTCGCTCAAAAGAGCGTTTTGCTTATGCTATTGCGCAAGTTTTTGATAAAGATTTAAAATAAAAATATATAACAACTTCTAAAAATATATTCCAATGAGTATCTTAGAAATGAAAGTTCCTTCTCCAGGGGAGTCAATCACGGAAGTGGAAATTGCTACTTGGTTAGTTAAAGACGGAGATTACGTAGAAAAAGACCAAGCTATTGCTGAGGTTGATTCAGATAAAGCAACATTAGAATTGCCTGCTGAAGCAAGTGGTATTATCACTTTAAAAGCTGAAGAAGGTGATGCTGTTGCTGTAGGCCAAGTAGTTTGTTTAATTGATACAGCTGCTGCTAAACCATCAGGAAGTACTCCTGCTGCCGAGGCACCAAAAGCTGCACCAGTTGCAGAGGCACCAAAAGCTGCTCCAGCTCCTGCTCAGCCAGTGGCAACTTATGCTACAGGTTCTGCTTCTCCTGCTGCTAAAAAAATCTTAGATGAGAAAAATATTTCTGCTTCAGAGGTTAAAGGTACAGGTAAAGAAGGTCGTGTAACTAAAGAAGATGCTATCAACGCAGTTCCTTCATTTGGTACACCAACATCAGCGGGTTCTAGAGGTGTAGAGCGTAAAAAAATGTCTATGCTACGTCGTAAAGTTGCAGAGCGTTTAGTTGAAGCTAAAAACACGACAGCTATGTTAACTACTTTTAATGAAGTTAACTTAACCGAGGTTAATAAATTAAGAAGTCAATATAAAGATAGTTTTAAAGCGAAACACGGAGTTTCATTAGGGTATATGTCTTTCTTTACAAAAGCTGTAACTCGTGCATTAAAATTATTCCCGGATGTTAACTCAATGATTGATGGTCAAGAGCAATTAACTTTTGATTTTATTGACATTTCTGTTGCTGTATCTGGTCCTAAAGGATTAATGGTTCCTGTTGTTCGTAACGCAGAATTATTAACTTTTAGAGGTGTTGAGGCTGATATCAAACGTTTAGCTACTAAAGCTCGTGATGGACAAATTACTGTAGATGAAATGACAGGTGGTACTTTCACAATTACTAATGGTGGTGTGTTTGGTTCTATGTTATCAACTCCAATTATCAACCCTCCTCAATCTGGTATTTTAGGTATGCACAATATTATTGAGCGTCCAGTGGCTGTTAACGGTCAAGTGGTTATTGCTCCAATGATGTATATTGCTTTATCTTACGATCACAGAATTATTGATGGACGTGAGTCTGTAGGTTTCTTAGTAGCTGTTAAAGAGGCGTTAGAAAATCCAACAGAGTTATTAATGGATAACAACCCAACTAAAGCTTTAGAGCTATAATTTAAATATTTAGTTGTTTCATATTTCTTAAAAAAAGCTATCTAGTATTAGGTAGCTTTTTTTATTTTTAACATTCTAATTAATTATAAAATGCTAAAAAACAAAAAGTCAGCTGCTGTAGGTTTTATTTTTATTACCATGTTATTAGATGTTATTGGTTTGGGTATTATAATCCCAGTGATTCCTAAACTATTATTGGAGTTGAGTGGACTAGATATTAGCGAAGCTGCTTTAATTGGAGGTTGGTTAGCTTTTGCTTACGCTTTTACACAATTTATTTTTGCACCCGTTATCGGTAGTCTAAGCGACCAATACGGTCGTCGTCCGGTTATATTATTATCATTGCTTTTCTTTGCAATTGATTATGTTTTTTTAGCAATAGCACCTACGTTAACATGGCTTTTTGTTGGGCGTATAATAGCAGGAATTAGTGGAGCAAGTATTTCTACTGCATCTGCCTACATTGCTGATATTTCAACTAAAGAAAATAAAGCTAAAAATTTTGGAATGATTGGAGCCGCCTTTGGTATTGGTTTTATAATAGGACCTGTATTCGGCGGAATTTTAGGACAATACGGATCTCGGGTACCTTTCATTGCTTCAGCTATTTTATGCTTTATTAATTTTATTTACGGTTATTTTATTCTTCCAGAATCTCTAGATAAAAATAAACGTAGAAAATTTGACTGGCGATTAGCCAATCCAGTAGGAGCTATTATGCGTTTAAAAAAATATCCACAGATTATTTTATTAGTTTTAGCTGTGTTTTTAATGTACATCGCTCATAATGCGATTCATGGTAATTGGAATTATTTTGTAATTTATCAATTTGGTTGGGACGAGCGTATGATTGGTTACTCAATGGGAGTTATTGGTTTTTTAGTTGCATTAGTTCAAGGTGGATTAATACGTTGGGTTACACCTAAAATAGGTAACGCAAAAAGTATTATTGTAGGCTTAGTACTTACTGCTAGTGGATTATTTTTATTTTCATCGGCAACAGAAGGATGGATGATGTTTGTTTTTTTAATACCATATTGTCTAGGTGGAATTACAGGGCCAGCTTTACAAGCTATAATTACTGAAAATGTTGCAGCTGACGAACAAGGACAAATGCAAGGAACCTTAGCAAGTTTAAATAGCGCTACAGCTATTATAGGTCCATTATTAATGTCTAATGTTTTTTTCTATTTTACACATGATGAAGCCCCATTTTTATTTCCCGGTGCTCCTTTTTTTCTTGGAGGTATTTTGCTAGTAATTGCCTTGCTAATTGTTCTATATAATTTTAATCGCAAAAACTAATATATTATCGCCGAATTGTATCGAATATATTTGTGCAATAATGTTATAATCTAGGTTAATTTCTTTTCTAAAATTATGATCGGCTTAAAAAGTAATTTATCTATTGTCTATAAATTGGATAATATTTTCATTAATTGTTCCTTAATTCTAAGCTTATTGTTGATTATAATAAATGGTATTTTATTGCATTTCCGTTCAATTTTTTAATAGTAGTTATTGTTATCATTATTACCGGTAAATAAGTTATAAATAGTTGTATTTTTGTATAAATTTTTAAAAATGAAATTTATTGATACGCATTCTCATTTATATTCTGATCAATTTGATTCGGATCGAGAAACTGTAATTGAAAATGCAATTGAAAAGGGAGTATCTAAAATTATTTTACCGGCGATAGATTCTACTTACATCAAAAAAATGTATGCATTAGAAGAAAAATTTCCTGAAAATATTTTTGTCATGATTGGTTTACATCCTTGTGATGTTAAAGATAATTATATCGATGAGCTTTGCTTTATTGAAAATGAGTTAAAACGCAGAAAATTTTGTGCAATCGGAGAAATTGGTATCGATTTATTTTGGGATAAATCTACTTTATCTATTCAAAAAATAGCTTTTCAGAAACAAATACAATTAGCTAAGCAATATAAGTTGCCCATTAATATTCATTGTCGAGATGCTTTTCAGGAAGTTTTTGAAGTTTTAGAACTCGAAAAAGGCGATGATTTATTCGGAGTTTTTCATTGTTTTTCAGGAACTTTGCAAGATGCACAACGTGCCATTTCGTATAATTTAAAATTAGGAATTGGTGGTGTTGTAACGTTTAAAAATGGAAAAATAGATCAGTTTTTAAGTCAAATTCCAATAAATAATTTGGTATTAGAAACAGATTCACCATATTTGGCACCAGTACCTTATCGTGGTAAACGTAATGAAAGTACCTATATACCTCTAATTGCTCAAAAATTAGCAGAGATTTATAATATCACAGTAGAAGAAGTTGCCGAAATAACAACTGAAACAGCTCAAAATATTTTTAAAATTTAAAAGTTATAAAAATTATCGGCTATTCGTTTAATTTAAAAGTATAATATAATGCCAAAATACAATTCCATCCGTTTTTTTTATGATAGCGAAGTAAACCCTATTCTTCAAAAAGTAGTAAATCATCCTATTTTAAAAGCTATGATGAATTATACTTTTCCTGATTTAGAAGATGTAGTATGGAAAAATCAATTACTTAAAACGCATTCTATCCACGATTTTCAGGCTAATTTTATTTATCCGGCATTACAACGTGTTTTAAAAAACTCTTCAGAAGGATTAACTACCAGTGGTTTCGATAAGCTTGAGCCCAATACGGCCTATCTTTATATATCAAATCATCGCGATATTATTTTAGATACCTCATTATTAAATGTAAGTTTATTAGACCATGGATTGATATTAACGGCTTCTGCTGTTGGAGATAATTTGGTAAAAAAACAGGCATTAGAATTAATTGCTAAATTAAACCGTAATTTTATTATTAAACGAGGTTTATCACCGCGAGAATTGTTAGTTAGTTCTAAACTTGTTTCTGAATATATTGAACAATTATTATTGAAAGATAATAGCTCTGTTTGGATTGCTCAGCGAGAAGGGCGTACTAAAGACGGAAATGATGCAACACATCCAGGTGTTTTAAAAATGATTGCGATGTCAGATTCCGAAGGTAATCCGGTTAATTATTTCAAAAAATTAAAAGTAGTTCCTGTTTCTATTTCATACGAGTATGATCCAACGGATTCGCTAAAAATAGGAAGATTATTGGCTCAGGCTAAAAACGAAGCATATATAAAAAGTAAAAATGAAGATTTTGCTACTATTTTAAGTGGTTTACTTGGTCAAAAAAAACACATACATATTCATGTTGGTGATATTTTGGATCAAGAACTAGATGTTATTGCCCAACAACATCCGCAATCAAATAAACAAATTCAAGCTATTGCTTCGGCAATTGATGATCAAATTTTAAAAAATTATAAGCTTTGGCCAACTAATTTTGTTGCTTACGATATTGTACACAATACTAATCAGTTCGAAAAATTTTACACCGATAAAGACAAACAACTTTTTATTAGAAGATTGGAAATGCATTTAGCCGGCGAAAATCAACATTTGAAAAGTGAATTTTTAGAAATGTATTCTAACCCTGTAGTCAATCGTTTGAAATATGGAAATATCGAATAAGGTAAAAATATTACTGATTTATACGGGAGGTACCATTGGTATGATCAAAGATTCGAGTACTGGGACTTTAAAAGTTTTTAATTTTAATGAATTATTACTTAAAATTCCCGAACTGAATTTATTAGATTGTGAGGTTGAAACTTTTTCGTTTGAGAATCCGATTGACTCATCAAACATGGATATTAAACATTGGGTATCCATAGCCGATATTGTCGAAAAAAACTACCAAAAATATAATGGGTTTGTTGTTCTACATGGTTCTGACACGATGTCGTATTCAGCTTCTGCATTGAGTTTTATGTTAGAAAATTTATCTAAACCAGTAGTTTTTACCGGGTCTCAGTTACCTATCGGAGATTTGCGAACAGATGCAAAAGAAAATTTAATTACAGCAATCCAAATTGCATCATTAACAGAGAATAACCTTCCAGTTATTCAAGAAGTTTGCCTGTATTTCGAGTATAAATTATATCGTGGTAACCGAACTACAAAAATAAGTGCAGAGCATTTTAATGCCTTTACATCTCCTAATATGGATGCTATTGCAGAATCTGGTGTTCACTTAAAAGTGCATAAACAAAGTTTATTGACTAGATTAAAGGCTTCAAAAAAATTAATTGTACATAGAAATTTTGACACTAATGTTCTCATATTAAAAATATTTCCGGGTTTAACTCCAAATATGCTACATGCTATTTTAAATATCGAAAATTTAAAAGGGGTAGTTTTAGAAACGTACGGTGCAGGAAATGCTTACAATGAAAATTGGTTTCTTAAAGAAATTGGACAGGCTATTAAAAAAGGGATAATGATAGTTAACGTTACCCAATGTCCAGCCGGAACTGTTAATATGAAAAAATATGAAACGGGCATTCAATTAAAAAACATTGGAGTTATTTCGGGCTATGATATTACAACTGAAGCTGCAATAACTAAGTTGATGTATTTACTTGGAGCTAAGGTAACAGATAATGTTTTTAAGACTATTTTTGAAACATCATTGCGTGGAGAATTATCTGAATTTGACGACTAAAAGTATTTGATTATGTTGAAAAAAATTTTACTGTTTGGAATTCTATTTTTCTCAGTATCAACTTTAATAGCTCAGGAAGAATTGATTCTTGAAAATCCAGTCGACTCTTTATACAGAGAAGATCAGTTTTATATTAATTTAAGCTATAGTATGATGCAAAATAAACCGTCTGGGTATACTCAAAGCGGATATTTTTCTAATGTGGCTGTAGGTTTTCTTCGTGATTTTCCATTAAATAAGCAACGTAATATTGCCATAGCACCTGGAATTGGTTATACTTTTAGCCATTTAAAAAGTAATTTATTAATTATTCCTGATAATTTAATAAATGACCTTTCTTCAACAGGCTCTAATCTTGAGGTTTTGAATAGAAGTTTTTCAAAAAACAATAATTTGCGATATCATAATATAGATATTCCTATAGAATTGCGTTGGCGAACATCAACGCCGGATAGTCATAAGTTTTTTAGAATATATGCAGGCGTTAAATTCAGTTATATTTTTGCAAATAAATCTGTTTTTAAAGATGGATCTACAAAATACAAGGTTTCTAATATTGATAATTTGAATAAATTTCAGACCGGGGTATATTTATCTGCGGGCTATAACACCTGGAATGCATTTGCGTATTATGGTTTAACTTCCTTATTTAAGGACGATACATCAAACACATCTTCTGTTCGATTAAATACATTGCAATTAGGGTTAATTTTTTATATTTTATAAAATATATAAAAGGATAATATTTGTGTAAAAACACCGATTAAAGCCCCTAGTAAAAGTTCTAAATTAGTGTGTGCTTTCATTATTAATCTAGAAGTGGCTACCAATCCTGAAATTATAAATAGTGTACAAATCAGTACTAAACTTGGAAAACCAATTTTAATATTTAGCCCAATTATAAAGGTTGCCATGCCACAAATACCAATCATGTGTAAACTTATCTTTTGTTTAAATAACGTAGCTAATAAGGCAATAACAGAACTGATTAGGGCACCAATAAAAAAATATTTTAATTCAAAACCCTGAATTGGTTTAAGTGTTTGATGGCAAATAAATAAAAAAATAATTGATTGCGTTGCTAATGGTAATCGCCTGCTTTTTACATCAGTTAGCATAATATCAGAATTAATTATTTTTAAATTTATATAAAGATGTAGAATAAATAAAGGTAATATAATTGTAAGTAGAGTTATTTGAACAATATAATAAATACTATTTACAGCTGGAAATATATTTCTATAAGAATAAAAAAAATAAAGTGTAGCATAAACCGAAACAAATAGCGGGTGAAAAATATATGAAAAAAGTTTTAATATAGGTTTCATAAATTATTTGTTTCGGTTATTTTTTATATTTTTTTTCGCATTCTTGCTACTGGAATATCTAATTGCTCTCTATATTTTGCAATAGTTCTACGGGCAATTGGATATCCTTTTTCTTTTAATATTTCTGCTAATTTATCATCGGGTAAAGGCTTACTCTTATCTTCATCTTCAATAACATTCTGAAGAATTTTCTTTATTTCAATTGTTGAAACATCTTCCCCTTGATCATTTTTCATTGCCTCAGAAAAAAAGTCTTTTAATAACTTTACCCCATAAGGCATATCTACATATTTAGAATTTGCTACTCGTGATATGGTAGAAATATCCAATCCAACCATATCAGCAATATCTTTTAAAATCATTGGTCTTAACATGGTTTCATCACCCGTTAAAAAATATTCTTCTTGATATTGCATAATTGCTGACATAGTAACGAATAAGGTTTCGTTTCGTTGCTTTATAGCATCAATAAACCATTTAGCCGAATCTAATTTTTGTTTAATAAATTGTACAGCATCTTTTTGTTGATTCGATTTTTCACGGGTATCTTTATATGTTTGCAACATATCTTTATAATCTCTAGACACATGTAATTCAGGACTATTACGTCCATTTAAACTTAGCTCGAGCTCACCGTCTATGATGCGAATAATAAAGTCAGGAATTATATGTTCAATGGTTCTATTGCTATCGTAAGATCCTCCTGGTTTAGGATTTAATCTTTCAATTTCCTCTATAGCTTTTTTTAACTCTTGACGATCTACATTAAACCTAAGTAATAATTTATCATAATGTTTTTTTGTAAAAGCCTCAAATTGATCATCAATTATTTGGTAAGCCAAATCGACGGAATCAGTTGGTATTTTCGCTTTAAGTTGTAACAACAAACATTCTTGCAAATCTCTAGCACCTACGCCCGTTGGATCTAATTGATGAATTATATGTAAAACTCGTTCTACAGTCTGTTCATCGGTATAAATACCTTGAGTAAAGGCTAAATCGTCTACTAAATCTTGTGGTGTTCTACGTAAGTAGCCCATATCATCAATACTTCCAACTAAAAATTCAGCAATAGCTCGGTCACTTTCAGAAATTAAAAAAGTATTTAATTGATTGATTAAGTCCTGATGGAAACTTACTGTTGCAGCAAATGGTGTTTCACGTTCCTCATCATCGTCACTATAATTATTACTTTGAAGCTTATAATCTGGTGTTTCGTCATCGCTTAAATATTCATCAATGTTGATATCATCTGTTTCTATTGATTGATTGTCCGAATCGTCATAATCTTCATTATCATATTCATCTTGTAAACTTTCACTTTCTTCTTTACCAGTTTCTAAAGCAGGATTTTCAACCAACTCTTCTTTTAATCGTTGTTCAAATGCCATAGTTGGTAATTGAATCAACTTCATTAATTGAATTTGCTGTGGAGAAAGTTTTTGTGATAATTTTAATTGTAAGTGCTGCTTTAACATGATAATTAATCTGTATGTATAAAAAAAGTTTCAAGTATAAAGTTACTATAAAAACTTGATACTTGAAACTTTTGGCATTATGCTTGATGCGAATTTTAAGATTAAAATTCAGCGTTTTGTGGCGTGCGTGGGAAAGGGATTACGTCGCGAATATTTGTCATACCTGTTACAAATAAAACTAAACGTTCAAATCCTAATCCAAAACCTGAGTGAACTGCCGATCCAAATTTACGAGTATCTAAATACCAGTATAATTCTTTTTCGTCAATATCTAAAGCTTTCATTTTTTCTACTAAAACGTCATAACGTTCTTCACGTTGAGAACCTCCAACAATTTCACCAATACCAGGGAATAAAATATCCATAGCTCTTACTGTTTTTCCGTCTTCATTTAAACGCATGTAAAATGCTTTAATTTTAGCTGGGTAATCAAATAGAATTACTGGACATTTAAAATGTTTTTCAACCAAGAAACGTTCGTGCTCTGATTGTAAATCAGCACCCCATTCATCAATTATATATTGGAATTTTTTGTTTTTATTCGGTTTAGAAGCTTTTAAAATATCTATCGCCTCTGTGTATGAAACACGTTTGAAGTTGTTGTTCGAAACAAAGTCTAACTTTTCTAATAAACTCATTTCAGAGCGTTCAGCAGCTGGTTTTGATTTCTCTTCTTCTAATAATCGAGCTTCTAAAAACTTCAAATCATCCTCACATTTATTAACGGTATATTTTACTACATATTTAATAAAATCTTCTGCTAAATCCATGTTGGCGTCTAAATCATTAAAGGCAACTTCTGGTTCAATCATCCAAAACTCAGCCAAATGGCGAGATGTATTTGAATTTTCTGCACGGAAAGTAGGACCAAACGTATAAATCTGACCTAAAGCCATGGCATATGTTTCGCCTTCTAATTGTCCAGAAACAGTTAAATTAGTTTGTTTGCCGAAGAAATCTTCTTTATAATTAATTGACCCGTCTTCATTGCGAGGTGCAGATCCGTCTAATGGTAATGAAGTTACTTGGAACATTTCACCAGCCCCCTCGGCATCAGATCCTGTTACAATTGGAGTATTTACATAGGCAAATCCTTTTTCTTGAAAATATTGATGTACAGCAAAAGCTAGGGTAGAGCGAACGCGCATAATTGCACCAAACATATTAGTTCGGATTCGTAAATGGGCATTTTCGCGTAAAAACTCTAAGGAATGTTTTTTAGGTTGCATCGGATATTTTTCAGCATCTGAGTCTCCTAATATTTCAACTTTTGTAGCTTGTACTTCAACGTTTTGTCCACTTCCTTTACTTTCTACCAACATTCCTGTAATAGAAACTGCTGCTCCAGTAGTTATGCGTTTTAAAATTTCTTCGGGTGTGTTTTCAAAGTCAACTACACACTGAATATTATTTATTGTAGATCCGTCGTTAAGTGCGATAAATTGTTTATTTCTGAAAGTTCTAACCCAACCTTTTACATTTACTTCGTGTAAAGAATTTGCACCCGTTAGAAGGTCTTTAATTTTAGTGTGTTTCATCTTTATATTTCTATAATAATATGTCAATTAAACTAAGTAACAAAGTTACAATTTTTTATAACTGAATTTGATTTATTTTAATATTTAGTATCTATTATTTATCGAGTAAACTTTTATAATTTTTTTTGGCTTGAATGTTAATTTTTACAATTTAATTTTCTTCCATAAAAATACCCCCAATAGTATTTAACTTTGGGGGTATTTATAGTAATGTTTATTACTTAAACTTTCATAATTTCGGCTTCCTTGATAACTAAAAGTTCATCTACTTTTTTAATATAAGTATCTGTTAGTTTTTGAACTTCGTCTTCAGCTGTTTTACAAATATCTTCTGACGTTCCGTCTTTTTCTAATTTTTTAATGTCCGAGTTAGCATCTTTACGTGCATTACGAATACCAATTTTAGCATCTTCAGCTTCTGTTTTGGCTTGTTTTGCTAAGTCGCGACGACGCTCTTCTGTT
>Ga0233372_1000474_pt1 | contig 18155 bp, 15 predicted proteins | sample ElkDunMinimDraft_4_FD_191538 | JGI IMG/M metagenome (GOLD analysis project Ga0233372, IMG submission 191538) | Fecal eukaryotic communites from dung pellets of Tule Elk in California, USA - Elk Dung D8 | ecosystem: Host-associated > Mammals > Digestive system > Large intestine > Fecal | place... | reverse complement strand
CGGGCCGAGGATGGTGTGCCCGTCCTTCCATCGCACCTCGTCGGCGCCGACGGCCAGGCGCAGACCCGGCAGCTCCTTGAGCAGCAGCGCCAGCGCGGTGCGGACCTCCAGCGCACCCAGCGGCGCGCCGATGCAGTAGTGCGGCCCGTACCCGAAGGAGAGGTGCGGGTTGGGGTCCCGGTCGAAGTCCATCCGCTCCGGGTCGGCGAAGACCTCCGGGTCACGGTTGGCGGCGTCGTGCGAGGGGATGACGATGTCGCCCTCGCGGAGCTTGGCGCCACTGGGCAGTTCCACGTCCTGCATCACCCGGCGCGGCATCTCGTCGCCGTTGGAGGTGGAGAAGAGCCGCTCCATCTCGGTGACCGCCGAATCGACCTTCTCCGGGTGGGCGACGAGGTACTCCCACCCGGTCGGGTGCTCGCCGTACGGGCGGGTCTGCAGCAGGTAGACCATGGTGGTGATCGCGCTGGCGGTGGTCTCCCAGCCGCCCACGACCAGCGAGATCGGAAGCTTGATCTGCACGTCCATCGGCTGGTCGGCGGTGCCGTTGGCGATCCGCGTCAGCAGGTCGGTGGCCGGGCAGCCCCGGCGCGCCTCCAGCTGCCCCCAGAGGTAGCCGCCCATCTCGGCGGCCGAGCGGTTGGCCTCCTCGCGGCTGAGGTCACCGGAGCCGAGGAAGGAGTCGCCCCACGCGCGGAACTGCGCGCGGTCGGCGGCGGGCAGGCCGAGCAGGTCGCAGACGACGTCCAGGGTGAAGGGAATCGCGAAGTCCTGGACCAGGTCGCCGGCGCCGGACCTGCCGCGCAGCCCGGCCAGGTGCGTCTCGGCGGTGGCCTGCACGGTGGCGCTCAGGCCGCCGATGGCCGACTTGGTGAAGGCGTCCTTGATGGTGCCCCGCACCTGCCCGTGCTCCGGGTCGTCGAGCGCGAGCATCGTTCCCGACACGTCGACGTGGTCGGCGTGCGCGGCGGCGGCCCGGCTGAAGAGGTCCTGCCGGCGCAGCACCTCCCGCACGTCGGCGTATTTGCAGATCAGCAGCGCCGGCTGCGGTTCGCCGTTGACCTGGCGGACGACCGGCACCACGCCCGTGCCGGAGGCGGCGAAACGCGCGTAGTTCGGGTGCTTGTCCGGACCGGGAAGGCGGATCACGCCGTCGGCGTCGGTGTAGAACGGGTGACGCAGTGCGGTCGCAGCGTCCTGCTCTGTGTTGATCATGGGGCCAACGATCCCACCTCCGACCACATTAGACAACCATCCGGTGACCAGTTGTCACCTCACCGGCACAGCGGGCGCGAAGGTCCGGCACAGCGCGAAAACCGGTTGCCGGGCAGCGCGGTCGCGGCGAAGGTGATCACCATGACGTTCTGAGGAGAGCACCGGATCGACCAAGGCCCCGCGGCGCACACGCCCCCGCCGGGCCGTCCGCCCGCATTCCTTTCCCAGGAGCGAACGTCCTTGTCTTCGCACCCCTCGCGGCCGGCTCCCCTGCCGCACTCCCCCTCCGCCACCGTCACCGTTTTCGCCTCCCCCAGCAGCTGGATCGAGTCCGACGCCGTCGCCCAGTGCCACCAGGTGGCCGCCCTCGACGGCATGATCCACGTCGCCGCCATGCCGGACCTGCACCCCGGCAAAGGCGCTCCCATCGGCGCCGCCATGACCTCCACCGTGCTGTACCCGCACCTGGTCGGCTCCGACATCGGCTGCGGCATCGCGGTCTTCCCGATCCGGCTCAAGCGCGCCGTACCGGAGAAGCTCGCCGCCCGGTTCCCCGACCTGGACCGCGCGCTGCACCCCGAGCAGGACGCCGACGACCCGGCCTGGGCGGCGCTCGACGGAGAAATCCCCGCCGGCCACCTCGACGGCCTCGGCACGGTTGGCCGCGGCAACCACTTCGTTGAACTCGCCCGGGTCGACACCGTTCTCGCCGCCGAGCACGCCGAACGCCTCGACCTGGCCGCCGGCGACCTCGTCCTGATCGTGCACAGCGGCTCCCGCGGGCTGGGCGAGCGGATCCTGCGCGCGCACACCGACCTGCACGGGGCCGGTCCCGCCCCGGACCCCGCCGGTTACCTGGCGATGCACGACGCCGCCGTACGGTGGGGCTCGCTCAACCGGCGGCTGATGGCCGCCCGGGTCGCCCACGCGCTCGGGGCCGAGCCGGCCGCGCCGCTCGTCGACGAGTGCCACAACCTGGTCGAGCTCCGCGACGGCGTCTACCTGCACCGCAAGGGCGCGGCGCCCGGGGACGGCCGCGACGTGCTGATCGCCGGCACCCGGGGCACCCCCTCCTATCTGGTGGCCGCCCACGCCGGCCCGGCCGCCAACCATTCCGTCGCGCACGGCGCGGGCCGCAAGATGTCCCGCGCCGACGCGCTGCGCCGCGGCAAGGCCAAGCACACCGTCGAGGAGCTGCGCCGTACGGCACTGGGGTCCCTGGTGATCTGCGGCGAGCGGCAGCTGCTGTTCGAGGAGGCGCCGACGGCCTACAAGCGCATCGAGCAGGTGATCGCCGACCTCGTCGACCACGATCTGGCAACGCCGGTGGTCAGCACGGTCCCGCTGGTCACCTACAAGACCCCCGACGTCGGCGCCCGCGGCGACCGGCACCGCCGCGACAAGCGGGGCCGGCGGTGAGCGTGCATCTGCTGCTGTCGGCCGGGCGCGGCCCGCAGGAGTGCGCCTGGGCGCTGTCGCGTCTGCTGCGCCGGCTGGAGACCGACGCCACCCGGCACGGCTTGACGACCCAGCGGGTCGAGACCGTGCCGGGTGAACGGCCCGGCACCTACCGCTCGGCACTGATCCGCATCGCCGGCGCCGACGCTGGTTCCAGTGCCGGCGTCGAGGAGTTCGCGGCGGCGTGGACGGGCACGCTCTGCTGGCAGGCGCCGAGCCCGTACCGGACCGGCGTCGGACGCAAGAACTGGTACGTCACCGCCCGGCCGTGCCCGGTCGACACCCCCGTCACCACGTTCACCGAGGCCCAGGTCGAGATCGTCGGCTGCCGCACCGGCGGCCCCGGCGGGCAGCATCGCAACAAGGCCAGCACCGCTGTGCGGGCGACCCACCGCCCCTCGGGGATCGTCGTGGTGGTCGACACCGAACGCCAGTTCAGCCAGAACCGTCGCCTGGCGCTGGAGTTGATCCGGCAGCGCCTCGACGAGGGCGACCAGGCCACCGCGCTCGCCGCCCGCACCGACCGCTGGCAGATCCACGACGACCTCGTACGCGGCAACCCGACCCGCATCGAACGGCCCTGACCCCGCTCCCGCCCTGGACGCGGGCTCTCCACGTCCAGGGCGGGAAACCCGGCCGGCGGCGGGCCGTTGCCGGTTGTCACCCGTTCGGGTGGGATTGAGAGCTGCCCACGCTGGGGACATAGGCGCACATGAGTTGCGCGCGTGCGGCGCTGGGTTGCGTGGTGACCGTGCTGGCCGCATCGGGGTGCACCGCGGTTGCCGAGCGCGGCGACGCGGCGGCGGCCACGGCCGTGAGGTTGCTCAGCGCCGTGGCCGAACGGGACGGCGCTGCGGCCTGTGGCCTGCTGGCACCCGAGACCGCCGCCGAGGTCGAGCAGTCCGCGGACCGGCCCTGCGCCGAGGCGATCCTCACCGAACAGTTGCCCGCCGCGGGACCGGTGACGGCCACCCACGTGTACGGGCAGCGGGCACAGGTACGCCTCAGCGCGGACACCGTCTTCCTTGCCGTCTTCCCCGGCGGTTGGCGCGTCGTCGCCGCCGGCTGCACGCCCGAGGGCGAAAAGCCCTACGACTGCGTGATCGAGGGAGGCTGACGATGCGCGCCCAGTTCGTTCTGCTGCTACTGCTGGTGACGGCCGGGCTGGTCTACTTCTCCGCGCTGGGGGTGCTGCACCGGTGAAGAAGTTCCTGCGCGAGAACTCCCTCGGGCTCCTCTTCGGCCTGCTCTTCGTCGCCGCGCTGATCGTTCAGGCGTTCGTCGGACACGCCGACTTCAACGAACGGCAGCTCAGCGAAGGCCTGGCGCCGGTCACGCTCGGCCGGTACGTCACCTCGTCGAGCTTCGCCGTCGACGTCACCGAGAACTGGCAGTCGGAGTACCTGCAGTTCTTCCTCTACATCTTTCTCAGCGCCTGGCTGCTGCAGAAGGGCTCACCGGAGTCCACCGATCTGGACAAGGCCGGCCTGGAATCCGACCGGGATCAGCTGGTCGGCCCGCACGCCAGGGCCGACTCCCCCGCGTGGGCCGGCACCGGCGGCGTACGGCAGCTGTTCTTCTCCCATTCGCTGGGGGTGGTGATGGGCGCGCTCTTCCTGCTGTCGTGGCTGGCCCAGGCCATCACCGGCGTCGCCGCGTACAACGAGCAGCAGATCGCCAACCTGCAGGATCCGGTGTCGTGGAGCCAGTATCTGCTCCGCCCCGACTTCTGGAACCGGACCCTGCAGAACTGGCAGTCGGAGTTCCTGGCCGTCACCTCGATGGTGGTCCTGTCGATCTATCTGCGCCAGCGCGGATCGTCGCAGTCCAAACCGGTCGGTGCCCCCCACGCCGCAACGGCAGTGGAGGGCTGACCGGCCAGGACCCGAGGACGGCGCGAATCAGAACCCGAGTACGTCGCGTCCTCCGACCACCGGCAGCCGCAGCTCGCTGCGGTGTGGCGCCACCCGCAGTTCGGTGCCGCCCAGCGGCAGCAGCGTGTACTCCTGATCGCTTGAGAAGACGACGACGCCGATGCGGTGGCCCGCCGGGAAGACGTAGTCCTTCGGTTCCAGGGTCCACCGGTAGTCGTAGAGCTTGCCCTGGCGGACCGGGGCGGAGCGGGCGTCGCTCGTGCGGTTCTGCGGGTCGGTCCAGCCGCGGGTCACCACCTTCGGTGCGGTGGTGGAGCCGGCCGGGCCGTAGTCGACCAGGTAGGCGGTGAGGTTCGCGCCCGGCTTGTTCTCGATCGCCATCCGCAGCCGCATCTCGGGACGCCCGGAGAAGCGCACGTCGCCGGTCAGCTCCGGTGACAGGTACGCCAGCCGGTGCGGGTTCGCCGCGTCCGCCCCGGCGACCAGGGCGCTCGGGTGCAGCGTCCGGCCCTCGTCGACGAATGACTGCTCGACCTTGCCCTTGGGCCGCTTTCCGGAGGTGAGCGTGCCCGGCGCGTCGGCGTCGGTGGCGGCCAGCTTCAGCGCGACCTCCCGTGCGCCCGGGTCGGGCCAGTTCGCGTACGTCGTGTACGCCCGGTCCTCGCGCTGCAGCACCGCGGTCGGCTCGTCCATGATGCCGTTGCGCACGTTCCACAGCCAGAAGTCGAACCAGCGGTTCTCGGTCTGCTTGTAGGTCCAGCTGCGGCCGTCGGGCAGCGTCACCGTCGCGTTGTTGCCCGGCCCGCCGTGCCCGCCCTGGTGCAGCCAGATCTTGCGCGGCACCCGGTGCTGGGCCAGCTCGTCCCACCAGCCGGCGAAGTGCTCGGTCTTGACGTTCCAGTCGTTGAGGCCGTGCACCACGAAGACGCTCGCCTTGACCTTGCGGGCGTCGAGATGGTCGCGGTCGCCCCAGAACTTCGAGTAGTCGCCGGTGATGCGGTCCTGCTCGGCGGTGATCTCGGCGAGTTCGTCGGCGCAGGCCCCCTCGGCGCGGGCCCGGCCGGCGGTGAACTGCGCCAGGATGTCGGCGTCCTCGCCCTGGTAGCCACCGGGTGCGACGACGAGCCCGTTGGCGCGGTAGTAGTCGTACCAGCTGCTGATCGCCGCGACCGGCACGATCGTCTTCAGTCCCTTGACCCCGGTGGTGGCGACCTGGTTGGGGAGCGTGCCGTTGTAGGAGACACCGGTCATGCCGACCGCGCCGGTGCTCCAGCCGGCGGTGACGGGCGCGCCGTCGGCGTCGTACCCCTTGGCGCGGCCGTTGAGCCAGTCGATGACGGCCTTGGTGCCGAGCGTCTCGGCCTGATCGCCGCTGGTCGGGCAGCCGTCGGAGTCGCCGGTGCCGACGCTCTGGCCGAGCACCACCGCGTAACCGCGCGGCACGTAGTAGTCGTCCAGCGAGCCGGGCAGGTTGGCCTTCGCCGCCGCGCGCTGCGCCGTCATGTCCGCCCCGCGCCGGTCGGCGCGACCCGTCAGGCCGTTCTGCGGCAGGTCGTCGACGAGCACGCTCGGGTACGGCACGTCACCCCAGACGTCCTTGCGGTAGGGGCTGTTTTCGAAGATGACCGGCACCTTGAAGTCCCCGGTGGCGGTTTCCCGCGGCCGGGAGATGTCGATCGCCACCCGGTCGAAGCGCCCGTCGCGGTCGGTGTCCACGGTGGTCTGCACGTACACCCGCTCCTCGATCGCGTCGGCGAGCGAGAAGACCGGCTGGGTCATCCCGTCGACGACCACGATGCCGGTCGGGGCGGCGACAACGGGTTCGGCCGCGGGTGCCGGGGCGGCACTGACGACCAGTGCGCCGGAGATACCTGCGGTGAGCACTGCCAGGAGGGGGCGTCGGCGCACGAGGTGCGTCCCTTCGCTCGGGCGGGGCCGGGACCGGCCAGAGTGGGCCTCGGCGACCCACCCGCCCACATGCTAGGTGTCAGAACGAAATACGTCGATGGAGCGGGTGCCGCTTACCGGGTGGGTGTGGCTGGGTTTAGTTCGCCTCGGCGCGACCGCGGACGGCACTCATGATGGACGCAGCCACCTCGTCAGCTCGGGCACTCCGGCCCTTCCGCGTCGCCAGGATGGACTTCGCAACGGCCAATGCCAGCAGTGGACCCGATCTCGTTGTCGTGATGGTCAACCCCGAAAAGCCGGGTTCGACGTTCACGATCTCGGCGAGCGGCACGCGGACCCGGCCGCCGGGATTGCGCACGATCAGCTCGTTGTCGGTGAGGATCACCGCTGGGTAAAAGGCGAAGAACGCCGCGAGCGGAGCCGCAAGGAGCATCACGACGCACGCCCCGAGCAGGTCGGCCCAGCGGAGCCAAGAGATCAGGCCTGCCAGCGGCCCGAAGGCGAGCGTCACCATCCGCGCGCGCGTCGAGACCTGCCAGACCTGATGCATGGGCACGGATCGTACAAGGGACAAGGCGGGAACGTGGCCCCGGTGAAGAGCGGCCGTCATGGCCAGGCCCGTCCGGGCGAATCGCCGGACCCGCATGTGCCGCCGCGCCTAGGGTGAAACCCGGTGACCACCGTTGCGGCGAGCTCTGTGAGAAACCCGCCACTGACGGCGGCGCCCATGACTCCCTGCACTAGCCGGAAGGCCTCCGATGTCCGGGATCAATTCGCCTCAACGCGTACGGATGGACGCGGCGGCCCTCGTCCGACCGACAGAGCCGTCGTCGCGCGCTGACGCGTACGGCTCTGAGCACGGACCGGCGCCGGCCGCCTGGTCCGCCACCGGCGTGAGCTGACATGGACTGGGCCGGCTGGGCGGTGTTCGGGCTGGTCGCCACCGTGGCCCTCACCGCTGCGTTGATCACGGCACAGCTGGCCGGACTCACCCGTCTCGATCTCCCCCTGGTGCTCGGGACCATGGTCACCGAGGATCCCGACCGGGCCCGCGTCGTCGGCTTCTTCATCCACCTCGCCGCCGGCCAGGGCTTCGCCCTCGGGTACGCGACCGTGTTCGCCCTGCTGTACCGCGCCACCTGGTGGATCGGCGGACTGCTCGGCGCGCTCCACGTCGCGATCGCGCTGACAGTGCTCCTCCCCCTGCTGCCGGGTGTCCATCCGCGCATGGCATCACAACGGGCCGGCCCGGCCAGTACGGCCATGCTGGAGCCGCCCGGCCTCTTCGGCCTCAACTACGGGATACAGACTCCGGCGGTCGCCGCTGTCGTCCACATCATCTACGGGGTGGTCCTCGGACTGCTCCTGGCGCCCCGTTGACCCGCGCCGGCCGTGGTGAGCGGCCGCAGCAGGCAAGTAACGGCCGCCGCAACGGGTTCGTCGCCGAGGGCCCTACATGACGGGCTCCCCCGCATTCCCTCAGCGACCGCCGGTACCGATCGGGAACTACGGGCTGCTCAGCGACACCCGCACCGCTGCCCTCGTCGCCCCCGACGGCGGCATCGACTGGTTCTGCGTACCCCGCTTCGACGGTGACCCCCTGTTCGGCCGGCTGGTCGGCGGCGCGGCGGCGGGGACGTTCCGCGTCGGTCCTGCCGGCCCCGCCACGGTCGCCGTACGGCGTTACCGGCAGGAGACCGCCACGCTGGAGACCACCTGGGATCTGGGCGGCGCTCGGCTCACCCTGACCGAAGGCATGGTGGCCGAGCTCGCCGGACGTCTGCTGCCCACCACGTTGCTCGTGCGGCGCCTGTCGGCGGAGGGCGGTCAGGTCGACGCGGTCGTGGAGTTCGATCCGCGGCTCGGCGCCCGGCACCGCCGTCCCCGGGTCCAGCAGCGCGGCCGGGATCTGGTCTGCCAATGGGGGTCGCTCGCGGTGTCGCTGGGTGGCGCACCCGGCGGCGCCATCACACCGGCCACGCCCACCACGATCACCGTGGCGCCCGGTGAACCGGTCACCCTCGTGCTCTCCGTGGCCTACCGCGAACCGCTGATCCACGTCGAACCGGCCACGGCCTGGGAACTCCTCGTCGCCGACGAGAACCGGTGGCGGTCCTGGGCCGCGGAGATCGACACGTCGCTGCCGTTCCGGGAGAGCGTCGTACGCAGTCTGCTGACCCTGCGGCTGCTGACCTACTCCCCCTCGCAGGCGCCGGTGGCCGCGCCGACGACGTCGCTGCCGGAGGATCCCGGCGGGGTGCGCAACTGGGACTACCGCTACGTCTGGCCCCGCGACGCGAGCATCGGTGTCAGCGCCTTCCTCGGGGCGGGAAAACCCGAGGAGGCCAAGGGGTTCCTCGCGTGGCTGCTGCACGCCAGCCGGCTGCAACGCCCCCGCCTGCCCGCGCTGCTCACGTTGGACGGCCGGCACGTCCCACGCGAGCGGGAGCTTCCCGGCTGGGCCGGCTATCTCGGCAGCAGGCCGGTGCGGCTCGGAAATGCCGCCGCCGGCCAGCACCAACTCGACGGTTACGGCTGGCTGGTCGACGCGGCGTGGGTGGGCGTGCAGGCCGGGCACCGGCTGAATTCGGAGATGTGGCGTGCGGTGCGCGGCTTCGCCGATCTGGTCGCCCGGCGCTGGCCGGAACCCGATGCCGGCATCTGGGAGGTGCGCGCACCCGCCCAGCACGTGCACTCCAAACTCATGGCCTGGCTCGCCCTCGACCGGGCCCTGCGCATCGCCGCCACCCACCGGCTCTCCGATCGGCAACGCCGCCAATGGCGGGGCTCCCGGGACGCCATCGCCGCCGACCTCCGGGCCCGGGCCTTCGACCCGTCCCAGAGCAGTTACGTCCGCAGCTACGGCTCACCGGACCTGGACGCGGCGCTGCTCGTCCTGCCGTTGCTGGGCATGGACGACATCGACTCCCCCCGCGTACGGGGCACCATCGACGCCATCCGCGACCGGCTCTCCGCCGGCGGCCCCTTCCTCTACCGCTACCCGCCGGGACGCGACGGCCTCCCCGGCGCCGAAGGGGCGTTCCTGCCCTGCTCGTTCTGGCTGGTGCAGGCGCTCGCCCGGACCGGACGACGCGCCGAGGCGGTCGAGCTCTTCCGGGAGCTGCTCGGACACGGCGGCACGCTCGGGCTCTACGCCGAAGAGATGGATCCCGCGACCGGTGCCTTCCTCGGCAACTACCCGCAGACGCTGACCCACGCCGCACTCATCCAGGCCGCGCTCGCGATCCGGACCGGACCAGCAGCACCCTGGAGCTCCCTGTCGGTCAACTGATGCCGTCATCCTGCACTACGCAGGGGCCCAGCGGGGTTCACCGGCCCGCGCCAGATCCAGCGCAGCGCGTCGGGGAGGAGGACGCCGCCGTGGTTGGGGTGGTGTCCACCGTCCCCGAGGACGAGCCGGAAGTCGTACCCGGCTTCCGCGAGCGCGGCCGCAACCCGGAGGTTTTCGGCGAGCCAGTTCTGCTCGAATTGATTCCAGTTCAGGTCCCGATGCCCGGCCTGCAGGAAGATCCGCAGCGGTTTGCGGGCCTCCCGGGCGATCAACTCCGGGTACGGGTTGCCGCCGGGCATCTGCGCGAAGCTCGACAGGAACCCGATGACCCGCCGGAACCGGTCCGGCCGCAACCATGCGGCGGTGAACGCGCCGTTGCCGCCGCTGCTCCCGCCGCAGATGCCCCACATTTCCGGGTCCTCGGCCACCGCCCAGCGGGACGTCACCTGCGGAATGATCTCGTCGAGGAGGAAGGTCGCATAGCGATCGTCGAACGCGTCGTACTCGATGTTGCGGTTCTTCGGGGTGGCCGCACCCGCGCGGACGCCCGGCTCGACGAAGAGACCGATGGTGGACGGGATGTCGCCGCGGTGCACGAGGTTGTCCAGGACCGTCGCGGCCCGGACCTCACCGTCAGGGTCCAGGTACCACTGCCCGTCCTGGAAGACCATCAGCCCCGCCGGGCGCGCCGGGTCGTAGCCGGCGGGAACGTGCACCCAGAACCTGCGCGACGTGCCGGGATAGATGGCGCTGTCCCGCCACTCGAACTGCACGGTCTTTCCGGCCGCGACCTGAGGCCATTCGATCGAGTCCGGCCCGTGCAGATACCGCACCTCCGCCCGGTCGTCGGGGAGTTCCCGGTACGGCACGTCGATCCTCATGCCCGGCAATCTACGTCCCGCGTCGCACCCACGAGCGGCACACGAGTCGCGGGGCGACGTTGTCCCGACGGGGCAACAGCCACCTCAGTCACCGGACGATGTCCACCCCGCGCCGGCGCTGGAGCGGTCACCGCCCCACCAAGTCGTCAGCGTCGAGGAGGGTCGCGAGGAGTCGCTCCAGACGACGGGCCCGCGTCGCCTCGGTCGCGGCGGTCATGAGCCGGTGCAGAATCGCGTAGCGGTCCTGACCGTTCAACGCGTCGAACCGCGCCCGGGCCCCCGGTACGGCCGCGAGCGCGGCCGCCAGATCGTCGGGCACAGTGGCAGTCGCCGCTCCCGCATAGGCACGATCCCAGCGGCCGTCGGCCTGCGCCCGGTCGATCTCGGCCTGACCTCGCGGCCGCATCCGCCCTTGCGCGATCAGCCGGGCGACGTGCTCCACGTTGCGCTGGGACCACACTGACCGGGATCGGCGCGGCGTGAACCGCTGACGGAATGTCACCTCGTCGTGGGCCTTGCGCTGCCCGTCGATCCAGCCGCTGCAGAGCGCCTCATCGAGGGCTTCGGCGTACGTCAGCGAGGTCGGCGAGCGGATGCCTTTCTTTGCCAGCAGCAACCACGCCCCGTCGGAGGTGTGCTCGTGCTGGTCGAGCCAGGCCCGCCAGGCGTGGCAGTCCGCGACGACGACGATGTCGGGTGTCTCCTGCGACTTGGCGTTCATGCCCACGATGATCCTCTCCCTGGCGGCCGCCGCCTCCCGGCTCGCGGTGCCGGTGGTGGCGGCGGAGCAGTCGAACGTGCATCCGTGAAACGTCTACGGCGCCAGACCGAGCGCCTCGTTGATGAAGGCGATCTGGTCGACGGCGACCGTCCGCCGGGTCTGCGCATCGGTGTAGAAGGAGAAGTGCGTGCCCGGATACACCTTGAGCTGCCCGTGCGGGGCGCGCTCGGCGAGCTGGCCGCTCAGCTCCTGGGGCGTTTCGGCGTCGTCGGCGGCGAGGCAGACCAGCAGCGGAACGGTCAGCCGGGCGGCCGACTCCGCCGGCCGGTAACGCATCATCTGCAGGGTGGCGCGGGGCGCGACCTGGTTGCGCCACAGCGACTGCTCGCCGGAGAGCGTACGCACGTGGTCCTTGGCCGCGGCCGCGTTGGTGATCGCCACCTGGCCCGGCTCGCCGACCAGCGGAATGTAGTACGGCCTCAGGCCGGCCTTGCCGCGCAGCGCGTCCCACAGGATCGCCGACATGAGCCGGAGGGTGTGTGCCGTGGAGCGCCCTTCGACGCGGCGCGGGAAACCGTTGAACGGGATCTGCGCCACCACGGCGGCGATGCGCGGATCGTCGGCCGCCACGGTGATCGCATGAGCTCCGCCGAGGGAGTTGCCCCAGAGGACGATGCGGTCGGCGTCGACGGCTTCGTCGGCCCGGGCGCAGGCCACCGCTGCCCGTACGTCGGCGAGTTGGCCGTTGATGTCGACGACCTGGCGCGGGTCGCCGTCGCTGCGCCCGAAGCTGCCGTAGTCGAAGACCAGGGCCGCCAGCCCGGCGTCGGCGAAGGTCTGTGCCCAGGCGAAGAGGCGGTCCATGGTGCTGCCGAACCCGGAGCACATCACCACGCACGGCACCGGATGCGCCACGTCCGGCCGGTAGAGGCGACCGGAGCGCGTGCCACCCTCGCCCGGAAACGAGACATCGATCGCTGTAGACGCGGTCATGGCGGAAACATAGCAACAGGGTCGGACATGGTGGCATGGCGGCGGATGCCGGCGATCGGGCTGCCGCGAGCACCAGGTTGACGACGTGAACCCGGGCGGGGCTGCGAGCCCGTGCCGCGAGGTGGCAGGGTCGGCCCGGTGAAACCAAACTCCACCCTCTCCTTCGTGGCGGGGATCCGCCGCTTCGGCCCGCTGCTCGGCGCGGCCGTACTGCTTGCCGCCTGTAGCTCCGCCCCGGTCCCGCCCACGCCGCCGCCGTCGACGCCGTCCACGCCGCCGCCCGCCTCCTGCCCGGATTCGGGGGTCGCGATCACCGGCGGTGACGTCTCCGCTGCGATGGGCCTGCGGGCTCTCGGCATCTACCTGAGCAACTGCGGCACCAGCGACTACGCCGTGCACGGGTATCCGGTGGTCCGGGTGCTGGACGCCGACCGGCTTCCTCTCGACATCGCGGTCAGCAACGGATCAGCCCCGGTCAGTGCGCCGGACAGCTGGGACACCCCGCCGGAGCCGATCACGTTGCGACCCGGCGAGAGGGTGATGGCGCGGATCCTCTGGCGCAACACGGTGACGGACGCGACCGTGGTCGCCACCGAAGGCCACTATCTGGAGATCGCCCCGGCTGCTGGAGAACCCGCCCAGATCGTCGAGCCGGACGGCGTGATCGACCTCGGGAACACCGGCCGGCTCGCGGTGAACGCCTGGACGGTCCGCCCTTGAGCTGAGCCGAGCACCCGGCGACGAACTCGACCCTGGCCGTTGGGCGAGCACCCGATATTCGATCTTGTCTTTGCCGATGTGCGGGCACAATGGTCGCCATGCTCGCCGCCACCCGCCATCTGCTGACGTCCCTCGATCCACTGCCGTACCGGAAGCGGATGAACCGCCTGGCGGGATGGGCCCGCGATGCGCCCGATCGCGTCCAGGTCTGCGCCGACCTGCGGGAGCAGGGCCCGTACGAGCGGCATATCGCGCTCGTCGTCGCCACCATCGGCCGGGACATCGCGGGCATAGCCGCCGCGACGCGTGACCCGCATCCGTCGATCCGCAGTGCCGCCCTGACCGCGGCGGTACGTGTCGACATCCCGGTTGGCGACCTACTCGACCGGCCCGCGATGGAACGACGACGCGTCTACCGGGCCCTGCGCGGCCGGTATACGCCGGCCGTCGCTGACGCACTGATCACCGAGGTCCACGCGCAGTTCGGTGACGAGGAGGCAGCCGCGCTGCTGCCGGCCTGCGGCGCCGATACCGTACGGGCGCTGCTGCCCGCTCTGGAGCACGCGCTCCACCTCGGCCGGCTTGTCCGGCGGCACCGCACCCAGCTGCTGGACCGGGTCCGTGAGCGCCTGGCGGCGGCACCGCCCGAACAGCACGGCAGGATCTGGCACGAAGCCGCCGGCGCGGTGTTGCAATGTGACCCGGAGCAGGCGCTTGACCTGCTTGAACGGTACGCACCGGACGCGTCGCTACCCGGTTCGCTCCGCGCCTACGGACGACTCGCAGCACATGACGCGAGTCGCGTGGCCCGCCTGCTCACCACGCCCGGGCGCGCTGCCTGGCTGAAGCGGACCACGCTGCCGCAGGCCCTGCTCCGCCGCCTCGCGGCGTTGCCCACCGACGAGTTGGCGCCGGTCGCCCGCCGGTTCCGAGAACACGACCGGGCGCTTGCGGCGCTGCTCGACGCCGTCGCACCGCGCCGCCGCGGTGAGCTCTATGACGAGGCCCTGGCCGACGTGGACACAGCGACGCTGATTCCGGCCGTCGAGATCATGGCGGTGCTGCCGACCGCGATCCGGATCCGCGAGGCGACCCGGGTACTGGGTCTGGCGAGTGTTCGCGAGCGGGAGGCAGACGTACGCGTCTGGAGTGCGTACCTGGCCTGGCCGGAGGCGTCAGCGGCGCTGGAGGGCGCACTGCGCTCGGGTGACGCCGACGAACGGGCGCACGGCTACACGCTGCTGGTGGAAGCCGCCCGCCGCTCCCGCGATCCGCAGGCGGTGGCCGAGGTGATCGTCCGGCTGGGCCGGCTGCGCAACGAACAGGATCCGGTGCGCGCCGCGGCGCTCACCGCGTTGGCGAAGGTGGCGCCCCTGGTGACCGCGGAGACGGCGGCCGGGCTCACGCAGCTGACCACCGACGCGGTCGATGCCCGCGACGCCTCCGCCGCCACCACGACCGCGCTGAGCACGCTCGCCGCCGACGTCCTGGCGCACCACGTCGCCGTGCCGCAGCTGTGTGACTGGGCGTTGCTCACGATCGACCTGGTCAGCACGGGCGCGAACGTGCCGGTGCTGCGCCGCTTCGACCGGGTGCTGCGCAACGGACAGGAAGCGGTGGTCTTCGAACGGCTGCGCGGCTGGGTCGAGGCCGGCATCGCCCGCGGCCGGTACGGTCCGCTCTTCGCGCTCACCGGCGCCTTCGGCAAGCGGGCCTGGCGGGTGCCGCAGTTGCAGGAGCTGCTGCGGCGGGCGATTGGCCCGCGCACGCTCCCCTCGGTCGCCCGGACCGCCATCGAGCGGTGGTTGGAAGATCCGAGTACCCGCGCGGCACGGGTCGCCGCGGTCTTGAAGATCGACCCGACTGCGGTGGCGATCCACTGCGTGTGGACGACGGTCTGCGTCTCCCGCACCGACCTGCTCGACGGGGTGCTGAAGCGCCGTCCGCGCGGCCGGTTCGTGGAACCGGGAAAACCCTGGGTGCCCGCCTGGGCGCCGCGCGGCGAGCAATGGCTGCCCCGCCAGCAGGCCAGTTTCGTGGAGTTGCTGGCGTCGATCGTCGCCGACCCGGAGCAACGGGTGTGGGCACGCGCGGCGGCGATCCACAACGCTGCCGGGCTCGGCGATGCGGGCCGGGAACTGGTGGCGCGCCATCTCGACTCCCCGGAGGTGCCGGTCGCCGAGGCGGCGTTGGGTGCGCTGGTCTGGACCGACCGGCCGGACGAGGCATTGCCGACGCTGCTTCGGTACGCCGGCGGCGACCGCGCGCGAGTCGCGATGTACGCCGCCGGCAGGGCTGCCCGGCACGTTCCGCCGTCCCGGCTGACGGACCTGCTCGGCGACGTGCTGCAGAACGGGGCAGCCAAGATCACCAGCCGGAAGGCGGCAGCCCGGTTGCTGGCCCGCTACGGCCCCCCGCAGGCGATGACGACGTTGTGCGAGGCGTACACGCGGCCGGACGCGCACCGCGACGTGCGCGCGGCGATCGTCTCCGCGGCCCGGCAACGGCTGCAGACCGAGACGAGCTGGACCGTGCTGCGTGCGGCGCTCAACGGCAGCCGGGAAGAACAACGAGCGGTTCTGGACGCGGACCCGTACGCGATCCCGGAGGGGCACCGGCCGCGCTACAGCACGTTCATCAGGGAGGCCTGTGGCAGCGCCGACCGGGAGGTCCGAGGTTCGGCCTTCGCCCGCCTTGAGGAATGGTCGCCGTGGCTGACCGACGTCACCGAACTGATCGTGGAGCGCCTCATCGATCTCCACACCACAATCGTCGAGCGGGAGGTCGCCGGTCTGCTCAAGGCCGGCGGAGACGCGGTGCTCGGTGCGGCGCTGGCGCAGCTCGTGGAGCTCGACGCGGACGACGAACGCCCCGGTGACCCGCTGTCGGACCGGCCGGCCCGCCGTCGCATCGCGCGGCTCGCACTCGGCGCAGTCGTCCGGTCCGAGATGATGCCGGCCGGTGCCGACCGGAGCACTCTGATCGAATCCGCGCGCTGGCTGGCCGGCCGACCCGCTTTCCTCGGCACGGCCACGAAACTGCTGGTCGAGCTCGGTCGGCTGGACAATCTGGACGAGATCGCCGATCTCTGCGCGGGTCGGCCGGTTCTTGCCGCCCGCACCGCTGAGCAGGCCGTCGCGGGACTGCGCGGCCTGCGCGAATGGCCGGACCCGGCTCTCCTCGCCGGCACCATCACGCGACTGGCCGGACGGGGAGATCTCCCTGGCGGGCTCTTCGCGGTGGCGCTGGTGCGGGTCGGGGCCAGTTTCGGCTGGCGGGCGTCGTGGCGGGATCTGCTGATCGGGCTGCGCCGGCACGCCGATGCCGACGTGCGCGAGGAGGCGTACGCGATCGACATGAGCTGACTGGTGCCCCGGCGGTGCCGGCGCGGCGCAGGCCCGGCTGCGGGAGCGCTCCGGGGTCCGGGCGATCACGGGTGTTCACCGGGGCGCAGCGCTGTCGTAGGGTGGTGTCGCTTCATCGGGGTGACCCAATGTGGACGCAATGCTGGACGTGATGGTCGGAGGAACATGCAGGGCGACAGATCCCACCTACGCCTCACGCTCACCAGTCTCGACGTGCTCGGGACCGATGCCGAGCTGCGGGCGCAGGCCGAGCAGGCCCTGCGGGAGCGGGATCCTCAGCCGGCGCCCGGTCTGCACGCCGGCCGGGACGAGACCGGTTCGGTGACGGTTTTCCTCGCGGACGACGGCCAGGTGCAGGACGTGACCGTGGCGCGGGACTGGCTGCGGCGGATCGGTCCGGCCGGTGTCGGCGAGGCGCTCTTCGACGCGTACGCCGCGGCGACCCGCTCCACCATCGAGGCCGCCGTGCTGGTGGAGCTGCAGCAGAGTCCGGCCACCTCCGCTGCGGACCCCGAAGCAGCTGCCGAGGCCGCACGGCCCGCTGAGGGCAGGCGACCGGGGGCGGAGACGGCAGGCTCGGACGAGGCGGCTGATCATCAGTGGCTGCAGCGGGTGTGGCAGACCCTGCACGACATCGACACCGATCTGGAAGACCTGGCCCGGCAGCGGGATGTTGTGCCCGAGCAGACAGTCACCAGCCCGCACGGGAGCCTGACCGCCCGGCACCGCGCCGGCGGCATCGTGTCCATCACCGGCGACCGGGACCTGCTCGCCGACCTGGACGCCGGACAACTGCAGTACGAAGCCCACGCGCTGCTGAGTGCCTGCGCCGAGATCCGATCCCAGAGCCGAGGTGGCCACAATGGATGAGCTGAACGTCATCACCGACGCGCTGCGCGACGAGCGCGTCAAGTGGCTGGGCCTGTCCGACGACATGGCCACCGTCAAGGGCACGGCGCAGCAGCTGCACCTGGACGCCTCCGCGTTCTTCATCGGAGACGCGAACACGGTGATCCACTGGCAGGCGTACCGGAGTTTCCAAGAATTCATGGTCAGCGTCCTGGACGGCGCTGCGGTCGAGTTCGAGCAGATCGGGGAGGCGCTGCGGCGGATCGCCGACGCCTACGACCGCGCTGACGAAGTCATCTCCCTCGACCTCAACTCGATCTACAAAGCCTGACCCGGAGGGTACGAGCGCATGCAGCCAGCAATTCCCGACATCGAGTTCGGCGAGCCGTTCAACAAGGCGTTCGAGCAGATCAACTCCGGCGCCGAGAAGGCGGTGGAGGCGTTCAACGATCTCATTGATCAAGTGAACAAGTGGAGCTGGGCCCTCGGCATACCGGTGTTGCTCTACCTGAAGAAGAAGCTTGACAGCGCGCGGGATGGTCTGCTCGAGGTGCTCGACCGGGTAAAGCACGCCCTGGATCACCAGACCCCCGTCCTGTCGCTGATCAGCACCAGCTTCCAGTGGGTCACCGACGTGAAGACGCCGGTCTCCGGTCTGTCGTTCGCCACGACCGAGCCCTCGAACCAGAACTTCGCCAAGTGGAGCGGCGACGCGGCGAGCGCCCACTCGGCCAAGATGGCCAAGCAGAAGGCCGCCGTCGACGAGACGGTGGTCAAGTCGGAATTCATCAGCCAGTGGCTGTTCAACATCGCCAAGGCCAACGTCGACTACGCCGTCGAACTGGCCAAGATCGTCACCGGGCTGGCCGGCAAATTCAC
>Ga0233372_1000473_pt1 | contig 18158 bp, 17 predicted proteins | sample ElkDunMinimDraft_4_FD_191538 | JGI IMG/M metagenome (GOLD analysis project Ga0233372, IMG submission 191538) | Fecal eukaryotic communites from dung pellets of Tule Elk in California, USA - Elk Dung D8 | ecosystem: Host-associated > Mammals > Digestive system > Large intestine > Fecal | place... | reverse complement strand
TTCTTTTGGTAAATCCTCAGGATTAACTGCTGCTTTACTTAACGAGGCTTCTAACTCCTTTTTTCGCTTGATGCTTTTTAATGATAAAGCAGAAACTGCATATTCATTATTTTGCGTATTAAGAACGATTTTTTGAGTTTGAATTTCTTCTGTTACTTGATTTTCAGAAATAGATTCAACTTTGTTTTCTTGAGTTTGTGGAATAATATTCTGAGATTCAGATGGTGATTCTGAAACTAATTTATTCGTATTTATTTCTGAAACTACAGGTTGAAGTTTAAAAAAACTTGGCGGAATTATGAACCGATTAGATTTTTTTTTTCATCCATTTGAGTTAAAGATGCCAATTGCATCAAACATAACTCAACCATCAAACGTTGATTTTGACTTGTTTTGAATTTTAAATCGCAATCATTTGCTAAATTAATTCCAGCAATTAATAACGTTATAGGTAATTTTTGAGCTTGAATTAAAAATAACTTCTTGTTTTCATCACTAACTTCTAATAAATTCAAAGTTTCTGGATTCTTACAAACCATCAAATTTCTAAAATGTGAAGCTAATCCGGCTACAAAATGTTGACCATCGAAACCTTTAGCTAAAATATCATTATAAGCTAAAAGCAAATTCGGAATATCATTCACGATTATCATATCGGTAACTCGCAAATAATAATCGAAATCTAATACATTTAGATTTTCTGCTACTGCTTGGCGCGTTAAATTATTTCCACAATACGAAACCACACGGTCAAAAATAGAAAGTGCATCCCGCATCGCTCCATCGGCTTTTTGAGCAATGATTTGCAACGCATCTTCTTCAAAAATAATATTTTGACTTTTAGCTACTTCTGCTAAATGATCTTTCGCATCTGCAATAGTAATACGCTTAAAATCAAAAATCTGACAACGCGATAAAATCGTTGGAATAATTTTATGTTTTTCTGTTGTAGCTAAAATAAAAATGGCGTGTTTTGGTGGTTCTTCTAATGTTTTCAGGAATGCATTAAAAGCTGCCGAAGACAACATGTGAACCTCATCAATAATATAAACTTTATATTTTCCGGTTTGTGGTGGTATTCTGACTTGGTCAATTAAATTACGAATATCATCAACAGAGTTATTAGAAGCAGCATCTAGTTCGAAAACATTAAAAGCAAAATCTTCATTTGGATCGTCGTAACCTTCTTGATTGATTTTTCGAGCAAGAATACGCGCACAAGTTGTTTTTCCAACTCCTCTTGGTCCAGTAAATAATAATGCTTGCGCCAAATGATTATTATCAATAGCATTGATTAATGTATTGGTAATGGTCTGTTGCCCCACAACATCTTTAAATGTTTGCGGACGATATTTTCGCGCAGATACTATAAATTGTTCCATGGTAATAATTATGACTACAAATATAAGGAAATATAGTAAATTCCCAACTTAAAAAAACTTGCCTATTCAATAAAATATGCAGATTCTCCTAGTTTTTCTTTCCAAATTTTATTCAATTCGTCTAAACTATATTTCTTTTTTGGAGCGTAATAATTAATCTTTCCTTCTTCGTGAAGTTCCTTTAAAATACGTTCAATATAAAAATCTTCTAAAGTTGATTCAGGATTAAATTGTGTTTTAAGGTTGATATCAAAAAGTTTGGCAGTTTGATTAGACCAAAAGGCTTTCCAACCACTTTTAAATTCTTTGATTAAAGAAAAAGTAGTTTGACCAGTTTGTCTATCAATCAATTTAACTAAAATTTGACCATCTTTTCGTGATAATTTTTTAAGTTTATCTTTGAATTGACTTTCTAGATAATCTTGAGAAGCATTTATATATTTACGTTTTTCTTTTTCTGTTTTAAATTTAGATAAATTTTCATTAACTGTAGTTAATGCTTCTGAAGTCGCAACAACATACGGATAAACTCTTAGAATCCGTCGTCTTAAAAGTGCGTTGGTCTTCATTACTTCAATTTCTTCTTTTGTGAAGTTGATACTTAATTCTTGAAGCATATATTCCGTTTCAATTTCACCATCCTCGTTCAAAACAGTAGTAAGTGTGTCAGCATATTTCTGCCAATCATTAACTTGCGCATTAATCATCTGGCTACAGAAAATCAATAATATAATATATAAAAGTTGTTTCATAATCGTACTTTTGTTAATCAAATTTATAGATATTTTTAAAAGGTTAAACATCTAATTCGTTATTTTTGTAAAAAAGATTTAAGAATGAATACAAAAACTATACTAAACGATAAATCGATTGCTTTTTTAGAGCAATATTTGAATAATGCATCGCCAACAGGATTTGAATCTGAAGGTCAAAAACTTTGGATGGATTATTTAAATCCTTATATAGATACTTTTATTACAGACACTTACGGAACTTGCGTTGGAGTTATTAATCCGGATGCTCCTTACAAAGTAGTTATCGAAGGTCATGCAGACGAAATTTCTTGGTACGTTAATTACATCACTGAAGACGGAATGATTTACGTGATTAGAAATGGTGGAAGCGACCAAATGATTGCTCCTAGTAAACGCGTAAACATTCACACCAAAAACGGAATCGTTAAAGGTGTTTTCGGATGGCCTGCAATTCATACCAGAAATCGTGGTGGTGAAGGTGATAAAGCTCCAAAAATTGAAACTAATTTTATCGATTTAGGATGTGAATCTCGAGAAGAAGTCGAAAAATTAGGAGTACATGTAGGTTGTGTGATTACATATCCAGATACTTTTGAAATTCTTAATGATAATAAATTTGTTTGTCGTGCATTAGATAATCGCGTGGGTGGATTTATGATTGCAGAAGTTGCTCGTTTATTAAAAGAAAATAATATTACGTTACCTTTTGGATTGTATATCACCAATTCTGTTCAAGAAGAAGTTGGCTTACGTGGTGCAGAAATGATTACACAAACCATAAAACCTAATGTTGCAATTGTGACTGATGTTTGTCACGATTCGACAACTCCAATGATTGATAAAAAAATTGAAGGAGAATTAAAAATCGGAAAAGGTCCGGTTATTACTTACGCACCAGCCGTTCAGAATAATTTACGCGAATTGATTATCGATACAGCCGAAGCAAATAATATTCCGTTTCAACGTTTAGCCTCTTCTCGCGTTACCGGAACAGATACCGATGCTTTTGCTTATAGCAATGGTGGAGTTGCTTCTGCCTTAATTTCGCTTCCATTACGTTACATGCATACAACGGTAGAAATGGTTCATCGTGATGATGTTGAAAATGTAATTAAATTAATTTACAACACACTTTTAAAAATAGAAAATAACGATACATTTAGTTATTTTAAATAATAGAAAAGCCTCGAAATTCGAGGCTTTTTTTATTTTTTATCTTCTAAATATCTTTCGGTTATAAAATCAATATCTTTGATAGATTTTCGACACCAATCGATTTTCTTTTCTAAAATTTCTTGGTTATTAAGTTTCCAATCCACTTCGCTCCTTCTTAGTTTATTGGTTAATTGCTGAATAATTATTGCTGCAGAAACCGATATATTTAAACTTTCTGTAAATCCGACCATTGGAATTTTTAAATACGTATCGGCTTGTTTCATAATATCTTCAGATAAACCCAAACGCTCGGTTCCAAAGAAAATTGCTGAAGGTTTAGTTAGATCAAAATCTTCTAAATGAAAAGCATCGACATGTGGCGTTGTTGCAACGATTTGATAACCTTTTGCTTTTAACGAATCAATACAAGCTTGATGATTATTGTAACGATGTATATCCACCCACTTCTCTGCTCCCATCGCAATTTCTTTATCTATGGTTTTTCCGAATTTTTGTTCGATGACATGCAAGTCTTGCAATCCAAAAACTTCACAACTTCGCATCACAGCACTCGTATTATGCAACTGAAATAAATCTTCGCAAACAATGGTTAAATGTTTGGTACGATTTTCTAAAACTTCTAAAAAACGTTCTTTCCTTCGGTCGGTAACGATGTTTTCTAAATAAGCTAAATAATTTTCGTCTTGAAAAAGGAAGTCGATATTTGGTTGCATTTTTTTGATTTTTCACAAAGATAACATTTCAAATGCATTCGTTTTAAGATTTACTTGTGAAACCGAATTAAAATAGTTAGTAACTTAGCGCAAATAAAATATCAAAATGAAATTTATACCTTTTATATGTTTAGCGTTTTTAATTTCTTGTAGTAAAAAAGAAGATGCTAAAACAGTTACAGAAATTCCGAAAATTCCTGAAACTGAAATGTACACCTTAGAAACCAAAACTTTCTTCATCGATGTACCTCAAGGATTTGCAGTTAACGAAATGAAAATTGCCAATAAATATGCAATGAAAGATTATATTCAAAGTGATAGTTTGCAATATTTCTTAATTGCTTCGGATAATATGGATTCAAAAATCACGATTGATTTTAATTCAAATTTGATTACATCTGATTTAAGTTTGATGGATTTGAATCAACGTGTTTATCAAAATTATAAAAAGAAATTCCCGAATGAAGTAATGGAAATCTCTATCCAAAAGGATACTTTAATTGGAACTAAGCAAATCAATTATTTAGTATTTTCTTCTTTATTTAATAGCAAACCAGAACAAACGATGTATGCCTTAATTAAAGAAAATAACAAAGTGGTTAATTTATCGTTTAATACAGATGCTGTTTCAAATACGATTAATCAAGATAAAACCAATTGGAAAATTATCGAAAGTATCGGATTGAAAGAAGATTAATTTTTTTTAAATTATGAGTGTAATTGAAGCTTTATCGACTTCTTTGAAATTAAAAATTCAAGACCCAAATATTGCATTAGCTAAAGAAATTGTGAATTCGAATAACGAATCAGGTATTCTTGAATTGATAAACGAACTTGGTAATAAAAAACTTGCAAGTGATTGTATTAAAGTTTTATATGAAATTGGTTATCTTCAGCCTCAATTAATCAAAAAATATGCAACTGTTTTTTTAGATTTATTAGCTCATAAAGACAATCGAATGCAATGGGGCGCAATGACAGCTTTGGCTGAAATCTCAAAAGTTAATCCGGAATTTGTATTTGAAATTCTTTCTGAAATTTTACAAGCTTCTGACCAAGGTTCAGTTATAACAAAAGACCAAGCTGTTAATGTTTTAATTGAATTAGCTAAACTAGACAGCTATTATCATAAAGCTTTTTCGTTATTAAACGAACAATTATTGAAAGCTCCAAATAATCAATTTCCAAAATATGTTGAACAAACTTTTACCATCTACAAACCTGAAGATAAAGAAGTTTTTATCAAAACGATTGAACTAAAAATTGTTGAGATTGATGTAGAATCTAAACGTAAACGTGCCGATAAGATTCTTCAGAAATTAAAAAAATAAAAAAAGACTTGTTAGAATAATCTAGCAAGTCTTTAAAATGTAACACAACTTACATTTTGTAAATATATAGAATAATGAATGTTCTATGCCGGAACCAAGGTTTTTGATTTTAAATAAACCAAGGTTTTATTAATATAGGGCGTGCAAATTACCAAGATAATCATAGCTAAAATAATCCACGACATCATTTCGTAATAATCCATGGCGTATCGTAAACTTGCTTGTTGATTTACATCTGATATTACTAATTTTTGACTCGCTTTTTCGGTTAAATCCGGTAACATTCCTCGCGAAGATAATTTATTCATATAACGAGAAAGCTCATCTTGATAAACTGTATTTGCATTTGTTATATTATCTTGAAAACGGTTGTAATGTTGACTTTTTCTAAACAAACTAAAATAATTCACCAAACCAATACTTACGGTAAAACCTAAATAACGAACTGCTAAAGCGGTTGCAGCTGCTGACGGACCTAGTTTAATATCAACTGACGAAATGATGTATATAATCGTTGGAACCATAATCATACCTACACCTAATCCTTGACAAAGCAATGGTAAAAAATAATAATTTTCGTTTGCCGAAACATTGAACAAAAAGTACATGGCAACGTGAAATATCAGTAGAAAAAGAAAACCTGTTCCCCAAATAAATCGGATGTTTTTCTTTTGTAGCAATAAAGCACAAGATATGATAACGCCCAAAACTAATCCGCAAAGATTAAAAATGTTGATGTACGAAATATGTCTTGGGTCAAATTTTAATATTTGTCCAAAATAATTATTGGTGATTCCTGATGCAAATCGGCAAATGTACATAATGAACAAAACCAAACATCCGATTTTAAAATTTCTGAATTTAAAAACCTCTAAGTTTATGTAAGGTCGTTTGATGTAAAATTGTCGATAAGCAAAAAAGAAAATAAACAAAACCAAACCTAAAAAAACCAATCGAATATCAGAATCTTGAAACCAATAATATTGCTGACCGTAAACCATTAAATATCCAAAAGAAATTCCGATTCCGCTATATAAAATAAAGCTTTCCCAATCTAAATCATACAACGGAAATTTAACTTGTAAACGGACATAATTCATGGAAATTAAAATCATCATCAATCCAGGCATGAATGAAAAAACTGCCATCTTATATAAAAAATTGTAATCGAATTGGTCAATTAAATCGGCTGTAACAATGTTATTAAATGGTGTTGCGCAAATCAGCATTCCAAAAAAAACAGAGAAACTTATTTCACGCGCTTTTTCTGAATCGATACGAGAAAAAATAGTTGACAGCGACAAATTCACTGAACTTGCAAATAACATTCCTTGTAAAAATCGCATCGGAAAAATCACATACAATTCGGTAGAATAATACATAATTAAACAAGTTATGATTTGCATAACATTGAAAATAATGAAGTATTCTTTAGTTGCAAGAAATGAAAAAAATCTGCGTTCTAAACTATAAAATCCAACAAAACCAGCATAAAATAAAGTGACTGCAAATTGCATATCTTTAGGTTCACAACCGTAATGACCTGCCGATGCATTTAAATTTGCAATGGGTAAAAAAAACAGTACCATGGTTGGCATCAAAATCATGAATAATATGATTTTTACTAACCATTCTGGAATCCATTCTTTAAATAAATCTTTCGGATTATTTGGCTGCATTGTTTTGATTTTTTGGAACGTAAACATTCACATTCATTCCCGATTTTAATAAATCTTCTTCGTCGTTTTTACCAACCAACTCGATACGAACTGGAACACGTTGTACTATTTTTACATAATTTCCGGTGGCATTATCTGGCGGAAGTAAAGAAAAACTTGAACCTGTTGCTGGAGAAATAGAGATTATTTTTCCTTCAAAATCAATATCTGGATAAGCATCTGCATTTAATTTAACCGTATTTCCTACGCGCATTTCGCTAATTTGGGTTTCTTTAAAATTAGCCACAATCCATTTAGGTGTTTCATCATTTACGATATAAGCCAAAACTTGTCCAGGATTTATCATTTGTCCCATTTCAATGGTACGTTTTCCCATTCTTCCGTTATACGGAGCAGTAATTACCGTATAACCAACATCTAAATTTTTACGTTGTTTTAATGATTTCAATCGTTCGATTTCAGCATAAAGCACACCTTTTTGTGCTTCTAAATCTACAATCTTAGATTTTGCCGCTTGGTAAGTTTTTTCAGAAGCATTCAATTCACTTTTATAAACATCTAAAGTCGATTTTATTTCTTCTAATTGTTGTGCCGTGGCAGATTCTACTTGGTATAATTTATTGTATCTGTCGTATTCTAAATCTTGTTTCCATACTTTAGCTTCGTTGGTTTTAATTAAACTTTTAACAGCTTCGGCATCGGCAGCCAAGGTATGTTTCGTTTTTTCAATGACTTCAATCTCTGCTAATTGTTTTTTAATATTAGCTTCTGTTTGAGCTTCTTCGTAAATATATTCTCTGTTATCGATAACTAATAAAGTATCTCCTTTCTTAACCATTTCATTTTCTTCGAACGAAACCTCGGTAATATAACCGCCAACTCTAGCAATAACAGGATTGATATATTCTTGAACCTGTGCATCGTTTGTGTGTTCGTATTTCCAATTACGCCAAACAGTAGAAATTCCCCAAATGGTAACTCCAACAATAGTAATTCCTGCAACTAGACTTGACACTTTAGTGATGGCACGGTCTGTAATTTTGATTTTTTGTTTAAATTCCATTATAAAATTCCTTTGGCTAATTGAAGTAAATAATATTTATTTTGAGCATTAATTTTTGAAGCTTCTAATTCAAACTGAGTTCTTAAAACCTGAATATCGGCATCAAGTAAATCGGTTACTAAAGCTGTTTTATTGAAATAGGTATTTTTTATAATTCGCGCATTTTCTTTTGCGAATTGTTTGTTTTTTTCATTCACATCAATCAAAATCAAAGCTTCTTCGTATCGTAAATACGCTTCTTTAACTTCTTGCTTGATTTGGTCGGTTATGTGATGATGTGCAATTTCTTCCTTTTCATATTCTAGCTTAGCTTTTCTAAGTTTATGCGTGTTATGATACAAAGACGAAATTGGAAACGATGCTTTCAAACCCACCAAACCTAAAGTGTACCAACTATCGTTATACGGATATAAGAAAATTTGTGGATTCGCAAAAGTAAAATTCCCAGTTACACCGATTGATGGACGAACATTTGCTTTAATTTTTTTAATTCCCAATTCGGACAATTCTACGTTTTGTTCAGAAACTTGTTGTTTAAAAGCATTTACTAAAGCAACTTTTAAAGCTTCGTCGTAACTTTCTATTTGGTTGGTCGCTAAACCTTCTGTTTTCGGAATAACAATACTATTTTCGTTACTTCCTAAATAAAAACTCAATTGCTGATTGGTAATTAAAATATCGTTTTCAATTTGTACTAACGACATTTTACGCTTTGAAAGTTCTAACTCAATACGCAAAACATCACTTTTCAGAATTACTCCATTTTTATAGAATTGCTGAACTTCGTGCAATTGTTTTTCTTGGTCAGCAATATCATTAATTATGACTTGTTTGAAAATCATAGATTTTTGTAATTCTAAAAAAAGTTGCGCCGCTTTATATCTAATTTCTGATTGCGTTTGTTGTTTAGCAATTGCAGCTCTTTTATCTAATATTTTTGCCTCTTGAATTTTTAGATTTTGTTTATTACCATCGTACAAATTAAAATACATCGAAGCACCCGAATTGTATAAAGTATGAATCACATCATGTTGTTCTGGCTTATTGCCTAAACCGTTTGAATAGATGGGCATATTTGTAGCTTTATCAACACTTGCAAATACGGTTAAAGTAGGAAACCGTTCTACTTTGGCATCTAAAACATTTTGAGTCCGAATCAAAGATTCTGTATTTTGTAATTGTACTTCTTTACTTTGCACGTTGGTCAATTCCCAAACGTCATTTAAAGATAAATACAAAGTATCAGCTTTTGCCGATGTATGTTGCGCGTGTTGTGCAGCAACATTAAAGCCTGATAAAATCAAGGCTAAAGAACAAACGAGTATTCCCGATTTCATTTTATAAAAATATTGGACAAAATTAGTAAGCTCGTGTGTTTCTTGTATTTCTTAAATAGTCAATAATTTATTCATTTCAGCCATTTTTTATATCTTTGCATTTTAGTTTTGCTATGGATATTATTGAAGCTTTATCAAAAATAGATTCGAATATAAATGGTGTTTTTGTAATGCACGAAAAATCAGAAAAAAGATTTCCGTTACATAAACACGAAAAAGGTCAATTGAGTTATGTGGAAGGTGGAATTGCTTATTTAACCATTGACAACAAAACTTATGTAGTGCCGGCACGTTATTTTTTTTGGATACCAAAAGGTTTGCCACATGTTTTGCGTTTAAACAATTCGGCAACCGTAATTCATTCGTTATATTTTTATACAACTGATGATGAAGCGGATACGTTTTATGATGAATTAGGAATTTACATTTCTAACGATTTATTGACAGAAATGATTAATTACACAGAATCTTGGACTGGAAAAATGGTTGATGAAAGCGATTCTAATTTTGTGTTTTTAAAAGCTTTAAAAAATATATTACCAACTTTTCAGAATAAAAACTTACCGTTACAATTACCTTTTTCTGACCATCCGAGAATGATTAAGATTACAGATTATTTAGATGTGAATTTTGGAAAACCGTTAACTTTAAAACAGATTAGTGAACACTTTAATTTAAGTGAACGTTCGATGTCTCGATTTTTTCAGACCGAATTACATATTTCATTTCTTCAATATTTAAAAACTTTACGAATGGTTAAGGCTATAGAATTGTTACTTAAAACAGATATTTCGGTTAGTGAAATTGCCAATACTGTTGGTTATGTTACTTTGGGTTCGTTTAGTAACACGTTTCAAGAATTTACAGGTTCGCGTCCTTTAGATATGAGAAAATCTAAAATGTAGAAGTTAACGAAAGTTAATCAACAAAAATATCGCACAAATAAACTTTTAAAACAATACCTTTGCATCTTAAAATAATTAAAATCAAAACGTATGAATCAAGATATTAGCGAAATCATCGACATCATCGAAAACTTTCATGAAAATTATCAAACAGAAACAATTGAAGATTTTCCTGTGAATTTTTCTAACGATACTTTATTGTTAATTAAAGAATTCAAAAACAATGCAACTAATGAAAATGCTGCTGATTTAAAAAAAGTTTATAACGATTTTATGTTAGAAATCTTAAAACACGAAACTGTTTTAAAAGAAAATCAGTCGTTTGATTTTAATCAGATAAAAACATTTGAAGCTTTAGTAGAAAATACCGAAATCGAAAATATTGAACCTATTTATTCGCATTATAGCTTTACCGAAGTTGAAGAAATTATTGAACAAATGTTCGATGAAATCAAAAATATCAAAGAATCTCAAAAAGAGCTTAAAGAAGAATTGGTTTATATTTTAGAAGATTACTTATATCACATCGAATATCTAGAAGACAACATGCAATACAATTATTTTATTTATGACGAATTGCAAGACATAGATAACGAAGAAAAATTAGCCGAAGCAATTGCTGTTTTACGTGAAGAAAAGAAAGCTTTACATGACAAATTTGAACAAAAATTAAAAAGCAAAAAGTAATATGTGGGGAGAAACCGATGACTTCTATAATTCGTTTAACGAGTTTACAGAAAATTATCAAGGTGTAATAAAACACAAAAATCCGATTTCGTATGTAAACCGTGCTTTGGATTTATTAAAAGAATTTCAGTTCAGAGCCGTTCACGGAAAATGTACTGAAGAAGAAATTTTTGTGTATGAAGAATTTGTTGAAGAATTACAATTACATCAAAATTTATTCGATGAATATATCGATTACGATTTATCTGACATTGAAGCTTGGGAAGATTTTATTGAAGACAAAACTTTACGCTTAGTAAAACCTTATGAAACACATTATAGTTTTACAGAAAACGAACAGTTTATAGAAAATGCTTTTAAACAATTTGATGCCAAAGAAATTGATTTAGAAGAATTATTAAATGTGTTGAAAATACCGGTTTATGATTATCAAGAAAACGCTTCTGATTTAAGTAACAATGCCTTTTTTAATCATTACGTTTATGCCGAATTGGGCAAAATGGACGCTAAAAATAAAGAACACGACAAACTGACTTTTCAATTACAAACCCAAAAGCAAGATAAAGCTTTGAGTTACATTGCTCGTTTACAACGAATTTTAGAATTAAATTCAGAAGAATAAAAATTTAAGCACTTCAAATCGAGGTGCTTTTTTTGTATATTGTAATAAAAAAATCATGAAAAAAATAGTATTCTTATTATGTTCAAGTTTAATCATATCTTGCTCAGATAAACCAAAAGATAAAACGCTAACCAATGAAACTGTTAAATCTGAAGTTGAAACAACAGAAAATTTTGATTGGTTACTTGGTGATTGGAAACGTTTAAATAACGATGAAGGAAACGAAACCTTTGAAAATTGGAAAAAAAATAATGAAAGAGAATATTTAGGAATTGGTTTCACTCTGAAAAATGGCGACACCATCAGCCAAGAAAAAATGGAGTTAACTAAAACAAATAATCAATGGAATCTGGCTGTTTCATTTCCGACAGAAAAAAATGCTACTGTTTTTAAAGTTACTCAAATCGAAAATAAATCATTTACTTGCGAGAACGAACAAAACGATTTTCCTAAAAAAATTCATTATTGGTTTGATAATAAAAATATAAAAGCGAAAATAAGCAATAGTGAAATGGAAATCGATTTTGAATTTGAAAAAATTAAGTAATTAAAAATACTGTATAATATAAATCAATTAAAAAAAGTCATCTATTACGATGACTTTTTTTTGTTATTTAGAATTTATACCCAACTCCAACTTGAGTTACTCCATTTCTAGAATCTTTATAATACTGGTTTGATTTTCCAACCTTAGTAATACCAAAATTATATCTTGCATTCACAAAAAAACCGTTAGAAAGATCGTAAGCTAAACCTGCTCCGATTCCGAAATCAAAAGAATTAACTTCTTTTTTAAAATCGCGATCATTTTTAATCGTACTTCCATTTACTGACACTTCATCTTTACTCTCTGCCTTTACCAAAAAACCAAATTGAGGACCTAATTCAACAGAAAGTCCGTTATAAATGTAATACTTAGCCAAAATTGGAATATTAATATATTCAATTTTATCATGATTATGATGATGTGCTGAAACACCTGCAAAAGTTTCAGTATAATCATTTTTAGCACCCTGTGATGAATAAACTAACTCTGGTTGAACGGAAAGTTTGTCTGTAAATTTAATTTCAGCAACTGCACCTACATGAAATCCAGTTAACATTTTTGCCTTAGAAACGTCTGATAAAGTCGAAAAATTAACACCTGCTTTTGGTCCAAATTTTACTTCTTGTTGTGCATTTGCAGAATAACCAAATACAATTAACGCTGATAGTATTATTTTTTTCATCTTATTTATATTAATAATTTAGATATAAAAATAATACAATTTGTTTATTTAATGATTATATATCTTAATATGATCGTAAATAACAAATAAAAATTCAATATATTTTTAAGTTAATAGATAAAAAACAAAACTAGAATATTTGTAATATATTGATTATCTTGAATATAAAAAAAAAATTTATTTCATTTTAAAAATTTAAATGTGTCATTTTTGTTTTTAAATATTATAATAAGTCTTAAATAAAATTTTTATTTAATCATTTATCTTCGAATACTAGAAAATTTGATTGTGAATATCTAAAATATAAACTTAAATGAAAATAAAATCTGTTGAACTTGAAAAAATTAATGATGGTATATATTTTTTAACGGGAATGTACGATGAGCATACAGCAGAACTTATTTTAACAGCAGATGGAGTTTTAAAAAATATTGTTTTTGTTGAAGAAATTATTGCTTCTGCTCCAAATATTTTAAACTGGAAATTTACTGCTTTAAAACAACCTAATGATATTACAAATATTGAAATTAGAATGGGTGATTATTCTTTTGATAGTGATAACTTATCATTTTATCCGAATGAAAACCCAAATTTTCCTGATGAGGTTGAACTTATAATTATACATCATGATTATAATGAAAAAGACAAGACTCAAATTACAAACGGAGTGTATATTTTTTTAGATAATTATTTAGGCGAACTGAATTCAATTACAACTATAGATTATATATCTGTAAATTCTAAAGAAAATGCTGAAAATAATCTTATTTCAATAACAAAACTAAAAGATTATCTTATTTGGCGAGAAAAAGAATTCATAGAAAAATACTACGGGATTCGTTACGAAACTGAAAATGATATGTATACTAACATATCTGCAACGTTAGAAAACGGTATGGAGTTAATTGCTTTTGTGAATTCAACATTGTTAGATTGGAATTCCAAAGCTTCTCATCCCTGGATATTAAAAATTGAGATAAAATATGATGGTGATAAAAATAACGGTTTTCCTGACGACCTAACCTACGATAAAATGAATGGTTTTGAAGATGAAATTATGATTCATTTAAAAGATTATGAAGGTTTTTTAAATATAGGTAGAGAAACTGCAGACAGCGAACGTAACATATATTTTGCTTGTAATGATTTTAGATTACCTTCTAAACTTATTCCTAACATTGAGAAAAAATATGTCAAATATTTTTCTGTAGCATTTGAAATTTATAAAGACAAATACTGGCAAACATTTGAGAAATTTAAACTCAACTAAAAGATCAAACTAGTTAATAAATTATAGCTTTAATTACTAATTTTTATATTTATAAAATTTACGTTTTAAAAGTTTAAAAGACTTTTTAGTTGTGATATTTCATAAATTATTTAATCTAAAAAAAACAAAAGTAAAAGAGTTCGAAATTTTATCGAACTCTTTTACTTTATAGTTAAAATATAATTTCTAATATTTGTACAAAGAAATATATTATAAAAATTTAGTACAAATAATTAGCGAACTAATTTTTTATATCTAATACGAGTCGGAGCAACATCTCCTAAACGTTTTTTACGATTTTCTTCATAATCTGAGAACGATCCTTCAAAGAAATACACTTGAGAATCTCCTTCAAATGCTAGAATGTGTGTACAAATACGATCCAAGAACCAACGGTCGTGAGAAATAACTACCGCACAACCTGCAAAGTTTTCTAAACCTTCTTCAAGTGCTCGAAGCGTATTGATATCTAAATCATTGGTTGGCTCATCTAGTAATAAAACGTTTCCTTCTTCTTTCAAAGTCATTGCTAAATGCAAACGGTTACGCTCTCCTCCAGATAAAGCAGAAACTTTTTTATTCTGATCAGATCCACCGAAATTAAAACGAGATAAATAAGCACGTGCATTTACTTGACGACCACCCATCATGATTAATTCTTGACCATCAGCAAAATTATCGTAAATAGATTTATCAACATCGATATTTGTATGAGATTGATCTACATAAGCAATTTTTACTGTTTCACCAACAACGAATTCTCCACCATCAGGAGTTTGTTCACCCATAATCATTCTGAAAATAGTCGATTTACCAGCACCATTAGGTCCAATAATTCCAACAATTCCAGCTTGAGGAAGTGTAAAATTTAAATCATCATAAAGTAATTTATCTCCAAAAGCTTTAGCAACACCTTTAGCTTCAATTACATTTGTTCCTAAACGAGGTCCGTTTGGAATGTATATTTCTAATTTTTCTTCTAATTCTTTTTGATCTTCGTTTAATAAACGATCGTAGTTTTGTAAACGCGCTTTTTGTTTGGTTTGACGTCCTTTTGCTCCTTGTCGAACCCAGTCTAACTCACGTTCTAAGTTTTTACGGCGTTTAGAAGCTACTTTTTCTTCTTGCGCCATACGTTGTGACTTTTGATCTAACCAAGAAGAGTAGTTTCCTTTCCATGGAATACCTTCTCCTCTATCTAATTCTAAAATCCAACCTGCTACGTTATCTAAGAAATATCTATCGTGGGTTACAGCGATAATTGTTCCTTTATATTGTTGTAAATGTTGCTCTAACCAATGTACCGATTCGGCATCTAAGTGGTTGGTAGGCTCATCTAATAATAAAACGTCTGGTTCTTGTAAAAGTAAACGACATAACGCAACACGACGACGTTCTCCACCAGATAAAACATTGATTGGTGTTTCTGGTTCTGGACAACGTAATGCATCCATTGCAATAGCAAGTTTAGTATCTAATTCCCATCCACCAGCAGCATCAATTTGATCTTGTAAAATAGCTTGACGATCCATATGTTTTTGCATTTTATCTGCATCTTCATAAACCTCTGGTAAACCAAACATATCGTTGATTTTATTAAACTCATCTAAGATACCTACAATTTCAGACATTCCTTCTTTAACAATTTCAATAACTGTTTTAGTTTCGTCTAATTGAGGTTCTTGCTCTAAATATCCAACAGAATATCCTTGTGCAAATACAACATCACCTTGGTAGTTTTTATCAACTCCAGCAATGATTTTAAGTAAAGAAGACTTTCCTGAACCATTTAAACCTAAAATACCAATTTTGGCACCATAGAAAAAACTTAAGTAAATATCTTTTAATACTTGTTTGTTTGTTGAAGAGTAAGTTTTACTTACTTTCGACATCGAAAAAATTACTTTTTTATCGTCTGACATAATGAAATGAAACTAATAATTTCTTTAAATAAATGAATCTCAAAGATAGTCTTTTTCTATTTAAAAAGAAATTTGATCATGCACTTCCTTAAGTTTATATTTTTTTATAATTTCGTAGAATATAAAAGATAGAAATATGCAGTTTACAGAAAATTTTTTAAATACCGATAAAATCAAAATCGAAGGTCAATACGTTAGTTTATTTGATAATGAAGAAAAGGAATTAAAGTTATTTGTTGGTGAAGAAATTAAAACAGTTTCTTGGTTAGATAACAAGTTAATGGTAACATTAGAAAATGATTCAATCAGATTATATAAAGACACAATTAACTTTGGTGATTTTTAAAACATAAAAACTCTCAACATCGTTGAGAGTTTTTATGTTTTAAATGAGATGTCTTCAATTTTTAAAAAACAAATTCAACAAAAAAATAACATAACATAACGTTACGTAAATTAAAATTTTAAAATAAAAGCTTCTCGTATTTACACAAGAAGCTTATTTAAATTTTACTCTGTCGGATTTTCAGCATCAGGGAAAAGAATAATTTGCCCATCGTCATCTAATCCAATATTTGTTTCATCAATTTCATCTAAAACCACTTCTTTAATTTCTTCTTCAGGAAGCTCATAAGGTAGCGATTCTAGTAAATTAATCAACTTTATTTTATCTGAAGTTAATTGATTTCCGATTGCTTTAATACCTTTAACAGCAATAAATTCTTCAAAGTTCAACTCCATATTTTCTTTCTGAATTCCTTTATTTTTAGCAAAGATAATTTCAGCCATCGGACGATATTCAGTTGAAACAATTTCTAATTTAGAATACGGATGTTCTGTAACAATTACCTCTTCTTTGTTTTCGTTTTCAATTAAGAAACGTTTTACAAAATATTTCGATTTTTCGCCATCGTAATAAACAACAGAAATAGGTTTATTCGGAATCCATTTTTCAAGAACAATCATGTCTTCATCAAAATGCGTGGTCAATTCAGGAATTATCGTTTTTACTTTAGCACTTTGCGTAATAATCAGTAAACGGTCTTCTGGTTTAAATTCACCAAGCAACTCCCCTCTTCCATCAACATTTAAACGACTTACTGTATCATCGAACCAAATCTTACGCGGACGTAAAGTTGAGATTCCTTTTTCTTTTAAATCGATTTTTTTGATTGAATATTTAGTAACCAAATTTCCTTTAGATGAACGTCCTTTGATTAAAAGCTCTGCAAAATCTAAATCGAATTTCAATTTCTTAACATTCGAAAGCTGACGTAATAAAATAGTTACAACTTCTGCTTCTCCGTTTGGATTCCATGAAAAATAAAGGACTTGCGAACCTGGTTTTTCTTGCGTTAAATCGTATTCTTTATCTCGAGTAACACCCGAAACATTAAATCGTTTTACATACGAAGGTCCTGATTTCCCATCACGATAAATCATATTGTAAATGGTACGTTTATCATTCTTATCGAAAACAGCAATGTGAATGATATCTTTACCGATGAATTTTTTATCATCCACTTTAGTAACCATCATTACACCGCTTCTCAAAAAGACAATGACATCATCGATATCCGAACAATCGGCAACATATTCGTCGCGTTTTAATCCGGTTCCGATAAAACCTTCTTCCCTATTTACATAAAGTTTTGTATTTCGTAAAACTACTTTAGTAGCTTCAATAGTATCAAAACTTCTTAATTCTGTTTTACGTTCACGACCTTTTCCGTATTTTTCTTTTAAACGTGTAAAGAAATCAATCGTAAAATCGATAATATGTTCTAAATTGTATTTTACTTGTTCGATATCTCCTTCTAAAGCTTCGATTTTTTCTTGCGCTTTATCGATATCAAATTTAGAAATACGCTTGATTTTAATTTCAGTTAAACGTGTGATATCATCAACGGTTACCTCACGTTTTAAATGTTTGGTGAATGGTTTTAAACCTTCGTCAATAGTTGTAATTACACCATCCCAAGTTTCTTCTTCTTCAATTCTACGATAGATTCGTTCTTCAATGAAAATACGTTCTAACGATAAATAATGCCATTGTTCTTCTAGTTCGCCAAGTTCAATTTCTAATT
>Ga0233372_1000469_pt1 | contig 18215 bp, 20 predicted proteins | sample ElkDunMinimDraft_4_FD_191538 | JGI IMG/M metagenome (GOLD analysis project Ga0233372, IMG submission 191538) | Fecal eukaryotic communites from dung pellets of Tule Elk in California, USA - Elk Dung D8 | ecosystem: Host-associated > Mammals > Digestive system > Large intestine > Fecal | place... | reverse complement strand
CTCCTCGACCTGCTCGACGTACGGCTCCATCTGCTCCTGCGCCGCCGCGGCCGCTAGATCCACACCTTCAGGAACAGGCGTACTCGCGGCCGGCGGTGTGGGCGCCGACATGTCATCGGCACCCGCTGTTGAGGTAGCTGCGGCGAGTCCGACCATCGCTACGATGGCTGCCCCCGCGGCTCCTCGAGAAAACCGGTTCATGGGTCACCCTTCAGTAGGAAGCAGCAACCTGACCGTATGAGGACTCTGGGCTGGGGGATATCTACTCAATCCAACTTCATGCGGAAATCAGATAAATTATGAAGTTGGGGCGTCGTTCTGTGAAGTCGGCAAGCCTCCCGGACCGGGGAGACCGACAATCGGAGTGCCCGCGCGGACAGTGATGGGCATGTCGGTCAGCGCGGGTGTCACCTGCGCGAGTTTCTGACGGACGTCGGCTTTGAGCGTCGCCGCGACGGACGCCTTCGCCTTGGCTGGGGGGACGTCGACGACGAGCCCGGAGCTGTCGCTGTTGCCGCCGGCGGAGTAGGCAGCATCGCCGAGGGCGTCGAGCGCGGCCGCGGCCGCCACATTGATCTCGGCCTGGCTGTACTTGGCGGGGAGGACCTTGACCGTGACGCCGTCGTGGTCGGCGCTGGCGAGGTCGGTGAGCTCGGGCGGAGCCTGACCCTTCCAGCGCACCGTCACCGTCATTGTGTCGTGGTCGACCGCGGTCACGGCCAACCCCTGGTGCTTCTTCCCGATCTCCTCGACCTGCTCGACGTACGGCTCCATCTGCTCCTGCGCCGCCGCGGCCGCTAGATCCACACCTTCAGGAACAGGCGTACTCGCGGCCGGCGGTGTGGGCGCCGACATGTCATCGGCACCCGCTATGGCGGGAACAGCCCCGGCGACGACAATCCCGGAAGCGATCAGGGCGATGCGTACTTTGGTCATATCCAATGGAGTGTCCACCTTCAGGCAGACGGTGACACTGAACCGCCCCGGCGTGTCCGGAGAGCTGATTCGTTGGAAGGATCACTCTCATGGCACGACCCAGCAAGTACCCGACCGAGCTGCGTGAGCGCGCTGTTCGCCTCGTGATCGAGGTTCGGGCAGACCACCCCTCAGAGGCTGCGGCGATCCGGTCGGTGGCAGCCAAGCTCGGCATCGCCTCCCCGGAGCAGCTGCGGACCTGGCTGCGTCAGGCCGAGATCGACGGCGGCCTCAAGCCCGGCCGGACCACCGAGGAGGCCGCTGAGATCAGGAAGCTCAAGAAGGAGAACGCCGAGCTTCGGCGGGCCAACGAAATCTTGAAGGCGGCCTCGGCTTTCTTCGCGGCGGAGCTCGACCGCCCCAACAGGTTCTGATCGACTTCATCGCCGATCACAAGGAGGAGTTCGGGGTCGAGCCGATCACTCGCGTGCTGTCCGAGCACGGGATCAAGATCGCCCCGTCCACTTTCTACGAGGCTGTTTCGCGGCGTCTCAGCAAGCAGCAGGTCCGTGACGCCGAACTGGTGGAGTTGATCGTGGCCGAACGCACCCGGCAGAAGCTGATCGCCCGGTTCGGCGCCCGGAAGATGTGGCTGCACCTGCGCGGCAAGGGCCACGACGTCGCCAGGTGCACGGTCGAGCGGCTCTACCGTGAGCAGGGCTGGCAAGGTGCCTTGAGGTTGAAGAAGGTCCGCACCACGATCGGTGACCCTGCCGCGGAGCGACCGCTCGATCGAGTGGATCGGCAGTTCTGGGCATCACGGCCGAACCAACTGTGGGTCGCCGACTTCACCTACGTCGCGACCTGGGCCGGCACGGTCTACGTGGCCTTCATCTTCGACGTCTTCAGCCGGCGCATCGTCGGTTGGCGGGCGGCGACGAGGATGACCACCGACCTGGTGCTCGACACCCTCGAGCACGCCATCTGGACCCGACGCCAGGCCGGGATCACGGACCTGTCCGGGCTCATCCACCACACGGATGCGGGGTCCCAGTACGTCAGTTTCGCCTTCACCCAGCGGCTGATCGACGAGGGCGTCGATCCGTCCGTGGGGTCTGTCGGCGATGCCTACGATAACGCCCTGGCGGAGTCCCAGATCGGGCTCTACAAGGCCGAGCTGATTCGCCCCGAGAGCCCTTGGCGCGGTGTCGAGCACGTCGAACTCGAGACCCTGAACTGGGTCGACTTCTTCAACAGCGAGCGACCCCACGAGGCTCTCGACGACCTCACCCCGATCGCAGCCGAGGAACTTCACTACGCTGCAAGGAACGAACTCACGCCGACCGGCTGAGCCAAGAAATCCGGCCTCCGGACACGCCGGGGCGGTTCAATCCCGGATCGCTCATGGCGCGTGGGTTGGGTGTGATCGGCGGGTAGAAGCACGGAAGTGCCTGCCCATCAGGGGAAACTAGTGATTGCGACGTCCCAAGTCCTCCGAGTTGGAAGGCACTCCGTAGGTGAAGCGTACTTCGTGGTCTGCTGGTCTGTCACTGCTGATGGTGTCGGCGTGATTGCGGTTCTGGATCACCTTGCGCGCCGTCACCAGGAGCCACGCGATCGGCGGAGCGGAGATGTCGTCCCAGCGGCGCCACGCGATCATGAAGGTCTCTGCGACGACGTCATGGGCAGCCTCGACTCCGACATGGCGGCGAGCAAAGGCGAGCACATGAGGCGCCTCCGCGTGCCACATCTCCGTGAACCGCTCCTGGGGATCGTTCATACCTGGAAGTGTCCGGGGCCCGACCTTTGTGACGCACCACGTTGAACAAACGCCGCGCGAACCCCGCTGCACGACAGAGGCCGTCCCCCCGGATCGGGGGGACGGCCTCCCTGTCAGTGCCCAGCGCCGCTCAGTGGCGGTGCGTCTCGTCCAACGGGTCGACGTCGCCGGTCGGCTTCACGTCGCCCCGCCAAGCGCCGGTCTCGGCGCCTCGGGACTCGATGTACTCCTTGAAGCGCTTGAGGTCTCCCTCGACGCGACGCTCGACGATGTTCAGCACGTCGCCGGCCTTCTCGACGATGCCTTCCGGCTTGTACTCCATCTCGAGCGTGACCTGCGTCGACCGGCCCATGTCGTCGGGGGTGAACGACACGGTGCCGGCGTTGGTGGTTCCGTCCACCGCACGCCACGTCACACGCGCGTCGGGCGTCTGGTCGATGATCTCGGCATCCCACTCGCGGGTGACGCCGGCGATCTCCGCCTTCCAGTGCAGGCGCTTGTCATCGAGCTGGGTGACCGACTCCACGCCCTCCATGAACCGGGGGAAAGACTCGAACTGCGTCCACTGGTCGTACGCGGTACGCACCGGGACGGCGACGTCGATGGTCTTCTGGATGGTGCTCATGTCGGTTGCTGCTCCCTTCTGTGGATGTGGACGAGTAGTACCCGACACGAGCCGAGTCACACGGGCTCCCCGCCGCTGATGCGCTCACGACAACCCAGATGTCGCAATTGTCCTAGGCTCGAATCGACAGCAGCCGGATCCAGTGAAGGTGCCGACATGATCCTTCGGCGTACTGGCCTCATTTCGTGCCTCGGTCTGACCCTCGTCGTGGGTGTGGGAGCCGCCTCGGCCGACGTAGCCAGCACCGCTGCGCCGACCGCGGCCAGGGCTCTCGCTGCCGGCCGGTCCGCAGACGACGCCGTCAACCGCGTCGTCGCGATCTCGGTGGATGGCCTCAACCCGCGGGCGATCCGCGTGCTGGGCCGGTCCCGCACCCCGAACTTCCACCGGCTGATGCGGGAGGGCGCCGTCACTTTGAACGCCCGCACGGCGCGCGAGCAGACCCGTACGCTGCCGAACCACACGAGCATGCTGACCGGCCGCCGGATCGATGCGCGCCGGGGAGGGCATGGCGTCACGTTCAACTCCGACACCGGGACGACCGTGCACCGCGCCGCGGGTCACCGTGTCGCCAGCGTGTTCGACGTGGTCCACGGCCACGGTGGCTCGACCGCGCTGTTCACCGCCAAGACCAAGTTCGCCCTCTACCAGCGCACCTGGCACGCGACGATCGACCGCTTCACCGTCGACACCGACAACTCTCGGCTCGTGTCCTCGGTGACCGCGGAACTTCGACGAGCGCCGCGCACCTTCACCTTCCTCCACCTCTCCCTGCCGGACCAGGTCGGGCACTCCCGCGGCTTCATGGGCGCGGCGTACCTGCGCGCGGTCCGCAGGACCGACCGGTTGCTCGGACGGATCCTGTCGACCGTGCGTTCACGACCGTCGCTGCGCAAGCACACCCTGCTCGTGCTCACCGCCGACCACGGCGGCAGAGGAACCTCGCACGGCAACGCCCGCAGGCTGGCCAACTACCGCGTGCCGTTCATGGTGTGGGGGCCTGGAGTCGCCGCGGGCAAGAACCTCTACCGCCTCAGCCCGCGCTACCGCAGTCCCGGCTCTGCCCGTACGAGGTACGGCGGGCGGCAGCCGATCCGCAACGGCGACCTCGCCAACCTCGTCACCGACGTCCTCGACCTGCCCCGCGTTCCCGGGTCACACCTCAACGCCCGACGCGGTCTCCACACCTTCCGCTGACGCGGCCCTGCTCGTTGGGCCGCCGCGTGCTTGAGCGCTTCGTACGCGGGTACCGAACCGCTCACCAAGTCGCGGCGTGGAAGGGCGCCGCGGCGTACGAGGACGAGGAGGACGACGATGCCACCCAGGAAGAAGGCCGGGGACACCGGCGGCACACGGGTCACCGACGACAGCCTGCGGGTGCGGCAGCTCACGCACTACCAGTTCAGCTGGACCGCGAACGACGGTGGCGAGCAGGGGCTGTGGACGCTCCAGCTGGTGCTCGACGAGGGCGCGTGGGAAGAGGTCCTCACACTGAGTGCCGAGGACGCCGACGTGCTCCAGGACATCCTGACGAACACGAGCAACGTCTTCTACGACATCGATCGTCGCGTGCTGATGTTCGGCGTCACCAAGACCGGCAGCTGACACTGCAGGCTCAGGCGACGGGCTCTCCCCCGGGGCCGTCGTCCTGGGCGGTGCGATCGCGGATCCATCCGCGGCGCACACCCTCGTCCACCAACATGCCGGTCGCCGCTCCGAGGGACGTCGACCCCGCGACCACGCCGGACTCGCGCGCACGGATCGTGGCGAGGTTCGCCCCTGGCATGCGCCACGTCCCGCCCTCGTTGAACCAGTTGAGCACCATCGGCTCCAGCCGGTCGATCGCCTTGCAGAACCGTGCCTCCGGCGTCTGGCCCGCCTCGAACTCGTCCCACAGCTCCCGCATCTCGCGCGCCTGGTCGTCCGGCAGCACCGGGAACAGGCGGTCGGCCGCAGCCTCCTCGCGCTCGCGTTGATCGAGGCGCGAGGCCGCGTCGAAGACGGGGCTGTCTCCGGCGTAGATCTCGACCAGGTCGTGGATCACGACGAGCTTCACCGCGTGGCCGACGTCGATCGGCTCGTTCGCGTACTCCGCAAGCAGCACGACCATCAGCGCGAGGTGCCACGAGTGCTCGGCATCGTTCTCCCGCCGGTCGGCGGCCGCCAGGGGAGAGGCACGCAGGATCGTCTTGAGCTTGTCGGCCTCGGCGATGAAGGCCAGCTGTGCGGCCAGCCGCTCCTCGATGCCTTCCGGGAACGGGTTGCGTGCGCTGATCAGGTCGTCTTCCACGATTTCGAGACTCTCACGCGATGAGTTGTGGCGTCGCTCTCGGTCAGACCTCCAGATGCGCAGAGCTCGAGGAGAGGCAATGGCGACCACAGGACGACGAGCGACCACGATCCCTGACACCCAGATCCTTCGGCCGGACGACGACGAGTACGACGCCGCCCGCCTTGTCTGGAACGCGATGGTGGACCGTCGGCCGGCGATGATCGTGCGGTGCCGAGACACCGACGAGGTGGCGGCGGCCGTCCTGCTGGCCAGGAGCGAGGGCCTCGAGATCGGCGTCCGGTGCGGGGGTCACAGCGTGGTCGGGCACGCGGTCCCCGAGGGAGGGCTCATGATCGACCTCACCCCGATGCGCGCCGTGCGGGTGGCACCCGCCCGCCGCAGGGCGTGGGTCCAAGGCGGCGCCCTGCTCGGAGCCCTCGACGCCGCCACCCAGCCGTACGGGCTGGCGACGACGGCGGGCAACGTCTCGCACACCGGCGTCGGTGGTCTCACCCTCGGCGGCGGGATGGGGTGGCTCGCTCGCCAGTACGGCCTGACCTGCGACAACGTCGAGTCCTTCGAGATGGTGACCGCCACGGGCGAGGTCGTTCGGGCGTCGTCCGACGAGAACCCGGAGCTCTACTGGGGTCTGCGTGGCGGTGGGGGCAACTTCGGCATCGTCACGGAGTTCGAGCTGCGCCTGCACGAGACGGGGACCCAGACCCTCACCGTCGAGCTCGACTTCCCCGTCGGCGAGCCAGCGGACGCCGTCGCCCGCTGGCGCGATCTGAGCACCACCGCACCGCGGCGCGCGACGTACGAGGCGACCGTGGCAGCCGGAGTGGTGACGCTCGGCTTCGTGTGGGTGGGTGACCCGGAGGAGGGGCGCGCTCACGCCCGTGGGCTCGAGGTGCTCGGCCGACCGCTCGACCAGCGGATGGTGGAGATGTCCTACCTCGACCTGCAACGCCGCGACGACAGCGTCGACGGCCACGCCCTGCGGCGGTACTGGAAGGGCCACTACCTCCGTGACCTGCCGGAAGCGGCGATCGAGGCCCTGCTGTCCCACGACCCGACCGTGGCCGCGAGCCTCCAGTCCTACGGGGGCGCGATCGACGACGTGCCCGACGACGCGACCGCCTACAGCCAGCGCGGCACCGTCTTCGAGTACGTCGCGGCGGCGCGCTGGACCGACCCGGGGGCCGACGAGGAGCGGATGGCCGCCGCGCGCGCAAGCGCCGCACGCCTTGATCGGTTCGCCAGCGGTGTCTACGTCAACGTGCTCGGCGACGAGGGCGCGACCGGCGTACGACGGGCGTACCCGCCGGCGACGCTCGCGCGGCTCACGGCGCTCAAGGACACGTACGACCCCGACAACATCTTCCACCTGAACGCGAACATCCCACCGAGTGCGGCGTCCCGGGGGGCCCGTCGATGAGCGATCAGGACTTCCTCGGACGGACCCGCTCCTCCTACGACGCGATCGCCGACGAGTACGCGGCGTGGATCCGCGAGCTGAAGGACAGCCCCTGGGACACGGCCGTGCTCGGCGCGTTCGCGGAACGGGTGGCCGGCCGCGGGCCGGTGCTGGACGCGGGGTGTGGCGAGGGGCGGATCGCTGCGCACCTCGCCGCGCTCGGGGTCGACGTCCGCGGCATCGACCTGAGCCCCGCGATGGTCGCGAACGCACGGGCCGGTCACCCGCACCTGCGGTTCGACGTCGGCAGCATCACCGCACTGCCGTTCGAGGACGAGCGGTACGTGGGCGTGCTCGCGTGGTACTCGCTCATCCACGTCCCGCCCGCGGAGCTGCCCGGTGTGGTCGCCGAGCTCGTCCGCGTGCTGCAACCGGGCGGCTGCCTGCTCGTCGCGTTCCAGACCGACGCCGAGACCTTCCGGCCGACCGAGCTCAGGGGGATCCCGGTCGCGCTCGAGTTCCACCGACCCGACGTCACGGCGTTCGCCACCCTCCTGGGCGAGCACGGCGTCGACGTCGACGCGACGACCGTCCGCGCGCCCGATGCCGACGCCGGTGAGAGCACGCGTCAGGCGTACGTGCTCGCGCGCAAACGCACCTGACCCGTCTGCTCTTCGTGCCGCGGCGGACGGTGCGGCCTGCTTCCGCACTGCATCGTCTGACGGCATGTGTTAGGACCGAGGAAGGGCCGCTTCAACGGAATGCCTCCCCCGGGGTCCCTGATCCACCGTTCGCGCCGATGCTCGGCGCGCCGAGTCTGGAGGAAGAGATGGCGCGGTCGCAGTCCGGGAACCGTCAGGTGAACCCTCTGTTCGCACGTCCGGGGGAGGAGACGACGTACTCCCGCACGGTGCTTCAAGACGACGCGATGCTGCCGGAGACGGCGTACCAGCTCGTCCACGACGAGGTCATGCTCGACGGCAACGCACGACTCAACCTGGCGACATTCGTGGGCACCTGGATGGGCCCGTACGCCGAGAAGCTGTACTCGGAGACGTTCGACAAGAACATGATCGACAAGGACGAGTACCCCGCGACCGCGGCCATCGAGGATCGCTGCTGGCGGATCCTGGCGGACCTCTGGAACGCGCCCGATCCCGACAACGCGATCGGCACCTCCACGATCGGGTCGTCAGAGGCGTGCATGCTGGCTGGTCTGGCCTTCAAGCGCCGCTGGCAGAACGCCCGCAAAACCGCGGGCAAGCCAGCGGCCCAGCCCAACCTCGTGATGAGCTCGGCGGTCCAGGTGGTGTGGGAGAAGTTCTGCAACTACTGGGACGTCGAGGCGCGCTACGTCCCGATCTCCGAGGAGCACAAGACCCTCGACGGGCACGACCTCGACAAGTACGTGGACGAGAACACGATCGGCGTCGTCGTCATCATGGGCGTCACCTACACGGGGATGTACGAGCCCGTGACGAAGGTCGCCGCGGCGCTCGACGAGATCCAGAAGAGCACCGGCCTCGACATCCCGATCCACGTGGACGGCGCGTCCGGCGGCATGATCGCGCCGTTCCTCCAGGAGGATCTCGAGTGGGACTTCCGCGTCGAGCGGGTCCACTCGATCAACACCTCGGGGCACAAGTACGGTCTCGTCTACCCGGGGCTCGGCTGGGTCATCTGGCGCTCGCGCGACCTCCTCCCCGACGACCTGATCTTCTACGTGAGCTACCTCGGCGGCGACATGCCGACGTTCGCGCTCAACTTCTCGCGTCCGGGCGCGCAGGTCCTGCTGCAGTACTTCAACTTCCTGCGCCTCGGCCGCACGGGATACCGCGAGGTGCAGCAAGCGTCGCAGGACACCGCGAAGCACCTCGCTGACGGCATCGCGAAGCACGGAGCGTTCGAGCTGTGGAACGACGGCAGCGACATCCCCGTCTTCGCCTGGCGGCTCAAGCAGGACTTCACGGACAAATGGACCCTGTACGACCTGTCTGACCGCCTGCGCACGTACGGGTGGCAGGTGCCGGCGTACCCGATGCCGGACGACCTGGCCGACCTCACGGTCCAGCGCATCGTGGTGCGCAACGGTCTGAGCATCGACCTGGCCGACAAGCTGCTCGGCGACATCGCCGACGCGACCAAGGACCTCGAGAGTCTGCCCGCTCCGATTCCCCACGCCGTGGCCAAGCGTGGGTTCCACCACTGAGGCCACGATGAGCGACACGCGAAGCGCCTCCGGCCAGAGGGTCGCCCGGGCGTACCTCTCGATGTTCCAGGTGGCGATCCTGACGGTCGTCGCGGTTGCCAGCCTGCGCAGCCTGCCGACGATGTCGACGTACGGGCTGGGAAGCATCACGCTCTACGTGATTCCGGCCGTGCTGTTCCTCGTGCCCACGGCGCTGGTTGCGGCGGAGCTCGCCACCGGCTGGCGCGGTGGGGTGTACGTGTGGGTCCGCGAGGCGTTCGGGAACAGGTGGGGATTCCAGGCCATCTGGCTCCAGTGGGTCCAGAACGTGGTCTGGTATCCGGTTCAGCTCGCGTTCATCGCGGCCAGCATCGCGTTCGTGTTCGGAGACCAGAAGCTCGCCAACTCCGGCCTGTACACAGCGATCATGATCGTCGTCTTCTACTGGATCTCGACGCTGCTCAACCTCCGCGGAGGCGGACTCTTCGCGAAGGTCGGTTCTTGGGGTGGTGTGATCGGCACCCTGATCCCCGGGGTCATCCTCATCGTGCTCGGGGCGGTGTGGCTGATCGCCGGCAACAAGAGTCAGGTCCCGATGGAGGCGGGCGACGTCATCCCGCCGTTCACCGGTCTCGCGAGCATCGTGCTGATCGTCAGCAACTTCCTCGCATACGCGGGCATGGAGGTCAACGCCGTCCACGCCGACGACATGAAGCAACCGGGCAAGCAGTATCCGCGTGCCATCTTCGTCGCGGCGGGCCTGATCCTTCTCGTGTTCATCCTGCCGACCCTCGCGATCGCGTTCGTCGTCCCGAAGAGCCAGCTCGGTCTCACGACCGGCATCAACATCGCGTTCCAGGCCTACTTCGAGCACTGGAACATCGGATGGGCGACCGCGATCATCTCCGCGGCGATCGCACTCGGCGCGCTGGCGTCGGTCATCACCTGGATCGCCGGTCCGAGCAAGGGGCTGCTCGCCGCTGCGCGTACGGGCCTGCTGCCACCGTGGCTCCAGAAGCAGAACAAGGCCGGCGTGCAGGTCGGGATCCTCGTCTCGCAGGGCGTGATCGTGACGATCCTCGCCGGGCTGTTCGTCGTGATCCCCAACGTCAGCGCAGCGTTCTTCACGCTGGTCGACATGGCCGCGGCGCTCTATCTGATCATGTACATGCTGATGTTCGCCTCCGCGATCACGCTGCGGAGGAAGGCCCCGAACGTCAAGCGCGACTACCGGGTGCCGATGATGCCGTTGGTGGCTGGAGTGGGGTTCTTCGCCTCTCTGGCGGCGTTCCTGCTGGGGTTCATCCCGCCCTCCGGACTGGCAGGGATCCCGTCGAGCGCCTATCCGTGGGTGATGGGCGCCGTCATCATCGTCCTCGGTATTCCGCCGCTGCTCTTCTACGCCTTCCGAAAACCGTCGTGGGACCAGCGCGACAAGACGCAGAGCGCGACGGAAGGGGAGAGCCGTGCGTGATCTCCTGAAGAAGTGCGCGCTGCTCGTCGCGGTCGTGGGGCTGGCTGCCGGTTGCGGGTCGACCAACGAGGACACGGAGGATGCGCTGGCCGGGGACTTCACCCAGGCTGCCGTCGACTCCGGCGTGGCGCCGGAGATGACGACCGGGCTGGCCAAGTCCCTGTACGGCGACGACGGGGGCGCGGTCTGCGCGGCGCTGGACGACCAGCCTGACGACGTCGCGCTGCCGTGGGCATGGACACGGACGCACCGGATGCCGAGCGAGCACGTGAAGGAGCTCGTCGACTACGACCGCGTCGTCGTGGACGTCTACTGCCCCGACAAGGAGGGGACGTTCAACGCCCTCCTGGACGACCTGAACTACGACCCAGACTGAGGGCGGCGCCGTCCCTCGAGGACACCGGCGAAGGCGAGCATCGTGATGCCGGCGAGCGGGACGACGAGGAGCCCGACCCGCAGGCTGGTGGCGTCCGCGACGAGGCCGACGATCGGAGGGGAGACGAGGAAGCCGATCCGCATGAGCCACGTCAGCAGCGTGAGGCCGGTGCCGGGCTTGAACCCGGGCAGCTCGTCAGCGCCGTGCATCGCGGCGGGGATCACGGTCGCGACGCCGAAGCCCGCCGCGGCGAACCCTGCGATGGTCCCCGGCACGGTGGGGAGCGCCAGCGCAGCACCCATGCCCACGGCGGTGATGAGGCCTCCGACCCGCACGACGGCGCGCTGCCCGAACCGGTCGACGAGGCGGTCGCCGAGGACACGTCCGACGAACTGCGCCCCGACGAGCGCGACGTACCCGAACGCCGCGATCGAGCCGGCGGCTCCGAGCGAGTCGCTCAGGTAGACCGCGGCCCACGTGCTGCCCGCGTCCTCGACCAGCGCGCCGGCGATGCCGAGGAGGACGAGCGCGCCGAGCACCAGGAGCGTGCGGGGAGTGGGGCCGCCCCCGCGGGAGAGGCGTCGCACCGCGGAGCCAGCGCCCGCCTCGGTGGGCTCGAGAGGGTCGGCCTCCGGACCGCGGAGGAGGAAGGGGAACGCCGCGACCGCGACGAGGGCGAACAGCGCGGAGGACAGCCCGAGGTGCACCGCGCGCGAGAGGCCCAGCGCGACCGCCCCGGCCCCCATGAGGCCGCCGAGCACCGCGCCCGCGGACCACACCGCGTGGAAGGAGTTCAGGATCGAGCGGCCGTAACGCCGCTGCACCCGCAGCCCGTGGGCGTTCTGCGCCACGTCGGTGATGGCATCCATCGCCCCGAGGAGGAACAGCGCCGCCGCGAACGACGCGAGGGTGGGGGCGAGACCGATCGCGAACGCGCCGACCCCGGTGAGGATGGTGCCGACGACAGCGACCCGGGACGACCGGAAGCGGCGGATCAGCACGCCGGCCGCCAGGCCCGCCACGAGCGAGCCGACAGGCAGGGCGGCGATCGCGAAGCCGTACGAGGCGTTCGTGAGGTCGAGGTCGTCCTTGACGCCGGGATAGCGCGGGAGCACGTTCGCGAAGATCGCGCCGTTCGTCAGGAAGAGGACGGCCACGGCGACCCGCGCGCGGCGGAGCGTCTGGTCTGGGGAGGTCACCGGACGACGCTAGTCGATGGCCGTGCGGGGTGTCGTCAGCGGCGAGCGACGCGAGGCCGCGCGCGTGACCGGTACGCCGACGGCGTCGTGCCGTACTGCCGCACGAACGCCTGACGCATCACCTCGGCCGACCGGAACCCGCAACGGCGCGCGATCGTCGCGAGCGGCTCGGGAGTCTCCTCGAGCAGGTGGGCAGCCGCCTCCAGTCGCACGCCCCGGACGTACTGAGCAGGCGTCGTCCCGACCTCGGCGGCGAAGACGCGCCCGAGGTGACGCACGCTCACGCCGGCCACGTCCGCGAGCGCCGCGGCATCGGCAGGGGCAGCGAGGTCGGACGCGACGTGCTCCGTGACCCGACGGACGACGGCGTTGTCCGTCGCCGGGGCCGCGGTGTGGATGCTCATCTGTGACTGGCTGCCCGGGCGCTGGAGGTAGGTGACCAGATAGCGCGAGACGGTGCGCGCGAGCTCGGCGCCGTGGTCCTCCTCGATGAACGCCAACGTCAGGTCGAGGGCGCTCGTGACGCCGGCGGCGGTCGAGATCGCGCCGTCCCGGATGAAGATCGGGTCGGGGTCGACGACGACCTCCGGGTGGCGGCGCGCCAGCCGCGCCGCGAACTGCCAGTGGGTCGTGGCCCTCCGCCCGTCGAGGAGGTCGGCCGCAGCCAGGATCGTCGCCCCTGTGCAGACCGACGCCGTCCGACGGGCCGTGCCCGCGAGGCGGCGTACGTGGTCACGGACCAGCATGCTCTCGGCCGCGCGCTCGTGGCCCGTGCCGCCGGAGACGATGACGGTGTCGACCGGGGTGGGGACGTGCTCGAGTGCTCCGTCGGCGGCGAGCGTCAGGCCGGAGCCGCACACGGCCGGAAGGCCACCCGGCGTGACGACAAGGGTGCGGTACGGCACCTCGAGGGGCCCGTTCATGTTCGCCATCATCAGCGGGGTGGTGATGCAGGCGATGTCGAGAAGCTCGGCATGCTCGTACGCGACGACGACGACGGTGCGTTCGGCCATAATCGAGTGTAGGCCGAACGACACGGATCCCAGGATCTCGGACACGAGCCGTCGTCAGCGGCCCGAGAGGGCTGCCGGGTCCGTAGCGTCCGGGACATGACCAGCCGCACCGACGAGGGCCACGGCGTCCGCTCAGCACAGGACCGCCTGCTCTGGGTGCTCCGGCGCTGGCCGACCGCACTCGGCCTCGCGACCGGCGCGTTCATCGTGTCCGACATGTCGGACGGTACGGAAGCCGCGCTGGTCCTCGTCGTCGCAGCGCTGGCCTACCTCGCGACCGCGGTGCTCGAGCGGCAAGGGTTGATCTGGGCGGTCGTCGCGGCCGAGATGGTCGTGGTCGTCGTCCTGCAGAGCCTCGACGTCGACCCCGTCCCGGTGCTCGCGGTCGCCGCGGTCGTCCTCGCGCTGGTCGGCGCCGTACGGCGGAGGTGGGGACCGTCCCGCTTCGAGACGCTCTACCCGTGGTTGACGGGTCTCTTCCTCGTCGCCGGGCTCGTCGGGGCGTACGCCAGCCCGGTGCTCGCCGGCGTCGTCGTCGGTGTGGCACTGATCGGTCACGCCGTGTGGGACGCGGTCCACTGGCGCGAGGACGCGGTGGTCAGCCGTCCGTTCGCCGAGTGGTGCGGAACGCTGGACTTCGTGCTGGGGGTCGGCGTGCTCGTGGTCGTGCTCGGCTGAGCGCGATCGCGACGGCTCACACGCGCTCGGTGCGGACCAGCACGCCGATCTTGTCGATGCGGTGCTCGGGGTTGTCGAACTGGTCGGCCCAGAAGTTGCCCTGCGCGTGGTCCTCAGGCGTCGCGCACGTGGAGAGCGTGATGTGGGCGCGTTCGGGCTGACGACCGGGGTGACCCGGGACGGCGGCGCGTTGCGCCGCGAGCGAGCGCGCGGAGCGGAACGAGGTCGAGCGCGTGCTCACGACCTGGTACGTCCAGCGTGTGCCGCCGGCGGTCACGTGCACGCGGTCGCCGCGCTCGAGGTCCGGCAGGTCGAGGAACGCCCGCGTGGACGAGAGCCGGTGCGCGGTCACTTGGTAGTTGCCGATCCCGCCGGCGCCGGCGCCGCCGCGCGGTCCGTGCGGGCTTGCGGCGTGACCGCGGTTCTGGATCCGGGTTCCGGCGGCGTCGTCGGTCTTGCCTCGATAGGCGATCACGCGCAGGTCGCGGATGCCGAGCGCCGGGATGGAGAGGAGGGCATCACGAGGCGGTGCGGGAGCTGCCGGGGCAGTGGTGGGGGAGGGCACAGGCGTGGGGGAGGGAGCGCGCGTCGCGGAAGGCGCGGTCGACGCAGATCGCTCAGCCTGCGGTGTGGTCGCGCGCTTGACGATCGGGGCACCGCTACATCCCACGAGCAGGAGTGCGGCCGCGCCCAGGAGGCCTGTGCGGTTGATCAGTGCCACAGGGTGACACCGATCGACCGCACAGTGAGTCCGCGTGCCGTCATCTCACGACGGTAGGACGTAATCCGTCAGTCCGTCGAGGGTGTCGCCCGCGCACGGTCATGCTCACCGCCTGCTCGTGCAGGAACGGCAGCATCGACGGCCCGGCCGACGCTGCGGTCGCGTCGGGCACGGTCAGTGCCTCGCCAGCTCCGGCACGTGGGCGGGCCTCACCATCGCGAACAGGTCCTTGGGATCGTCCGGCTCGGCGACCAGGTCGAGCATCGCCTCGTACGAGGTGCCCCGTACGGCGTCGCGGACGAAGCGCAGCGCGACGAAGTCCTCGATCGCGAAGCCCACCGAGTCGAACACCGTGATGTCGTCGCTCGACGTACGACCGGGCGCGTCGCCAGTGAGGACCTGCCACAGCTCGGTGACCGGGAACTCCGGCCCGAAGGCCTGGATCTCGCCCTCGACCCGCGTCTGCGCGGGGTACTCGACGAAGACCGACGCCCGCTCGAGGATCGCCTGGTCGAGCTCCGTCTTGCCGGGGCAGTCGCCCCCGATCGCGTTGACGTGAACCCCGGGTGCCACGTCGGCGTCGCGCAGGACGGTCGCGTTGGTCTTGTCGGCGGTGCAGGTCGTGATGACGTCGGCGCCACGCGCCGCATCGGCGGCGCTGGTGGCGACGGTGATGGCGAAGCCGAGCGGCTCCAGGTTGCGGACGAGCTTGCGCATCGCCTCCGGGTCGGTGTCCCAGACGCGCAGGCGCTCGATGCCGAGGGCCGCCCGGAAGCCGAGCGCCTGGAACTCCGCCTGCGAGCCGGTCCCGATCATCGCCATCGTCGAGGAGTCGCGGCGTGCCAGCCAGCGGGCCGCCATCGCGGAGGTCGCCGCCGTCCGGAGCGCGGTGAGCAGCGTCATCTCTGCCATGAACGTGGGGTAGCCGTTGTGCACCTGGGCGAGCACGCCGAACGCCGTGACCGTCTGGAAGCCGCGCAGGGGGTTGCTCGGGTGGCCGTTCACGTACTTGAAGCCGTACTCGTCGCCGTCGCTGGTCGGCATCAGCTCCATCACGCCTTCACGCGTGTGGACGGCGTGGCGCGGAGACTTGTCGAACTGCGGCCACCGGCGGAAGTCGGCCTCCAGGGCCGTCACCATGTCGCGGATGATGCGCTCGGCTCCCTGCTCCGCGATCCAGCGGCGCATGCTGGCCACGTCCACGAAGGAGACTGCTGTGTTGGCGCCCGTCGTCATGCTCGTACCTCCAGAGTGCAGCACTTCACGCTTCCGCCGCCCTTGAGCAGCTCGCTCAGATCGACGCCGACCGGGTTGAACCCGCGCTCGCGCAGCCGCTCGTGCAGCGCGACGGCCCGGTCGGTGAGGACGACGTTGTGACCGTCGGAGACCGCATTGAGCCCGAGAACGCTCGCGTCGGCATCGGTGGCGATGATCGCGTCGGGGAACAGCTGGCGCAGCACCGCGTTGCTCGCGCTGCTGAACGCCGGCGGGTAGTAGGCGATCGTCCGGTCGTCGAGAGCGGCCATCGCGGTGTCGAGATGGTAGAAGCGGGGATCGACGAGCTCCAGCGAGATGACCGGTGCCCCGAAGAACTCGCGCACCTCGTGGTGGGCGGCGACCGAGGTCCGGAAGCCGGTGCCCGCGAGGATCAGCCGTCCGACGACGAGGAAGTCGCCCTCACCCTCGTTGGTCGACCCGGTCTGGATCGTCGGGCGGATCCCGACCTCGTCGAACCAGGCGTGGTACGCCGCGCCCTCGGGTCGACGCTGCGCGTACGTGAAGCTCGCGGCGACCGCCTTGCCGTCGTAGACCACGCCGCCGTTCGCGGCGTACACCATGTCCGGGAGGCCCTCGACCGGGGAGATCAGGTCGACGCGGTGACCGAGACCCTCGTACGTGGAGCGCAGGGTCTCCCACTGCGCGACGGCGAGCGCGGTGTCCACCGGCATGCTCGGGTCCATCCACGGGTTGATCGCGTAGGTCACGTCGAAGTGCTCCGGTCGGCACATCAAGAAGCGGCGAGGTGTCGCTTCGCGGGGCCTCGGATGTGCCGTCTGCTGCCCGGTCGTGGGCAGCGCAGCCCCGGTCATGATCGTCATCTACCACCTCCGTGTCGTCAGGTGTCCCGAACGTATGTCGGCACCCGTTGCACGGCCGATGGCAATCCGTTGCGAAGATCGCGCCCGCAGGCGGCATCTGTTGTTGACGGGAACCGGTGTGCGCCGCCGAACGCGTCAGGCGTCCGGGGTGGGGTCGGCGGGCAGGCGGTCCCGGATCGAGACCCATCCGTGCCGGATGTGCGCGCGCATCGCCGACTCCGCCCAGTCGGGGTCGCCGGCGCGCAGGGCGGCGACGACCTCGCGGTGCTGGTCGAGGCTGCGCTGCAGCGACTCCGCCGTGTAGCGCGCGAAGGTGTTGTGGACGAGGGGGACGTGGACGAGCGACGCGAGCAGCGGGCCAAGGCGAGCCCGCCCTGCCGCGTCGACGATCGCCGCGTGGAAGCGGTTGTTGAGTGCGGTGACGGCGTCGAGCTCGTGCTCCTCGGCGGCACGCTGCATCGCGTCGGCGAGCGCGGACAGCGCGTCGACGTCGAGCAGGCCCGACGTGGCCGCGCGTCGGGCGCCGTACGGCTCGAGCATGCCGCGGATCTCGAAGATCTCCTCGACGTCGTCGACGCTCCAGGTCTGCACCTGGACCCCTCGGTGACGCTCGTGGCGGACCAGTCCGTCGGCCGCGAGCCGTCGCAGCGCCTCGCGCACCGGCGTGCGGCTGACCCCGAGCTCGCTGGCGAGGTCTTCCTCGCGGAGCCACTCGCCCCCGAAGCGCCGCCCGGACAGGATCTGGCTCCGGATGGCCTCGTACGTACCACCCGTAGGGCTGTCCATGTCGGACCTGAGCGTCATGGGTTCGGGAGCATAGCAGCCCAACGGCTGAGCATTGCATACAGGACGCCGCGACGGGGTGACATCTTCTTGACGGTTTCCTCCGTGACCACCTAGGGTCGCTGGAATCCAGGGTGTGATCTGACTCACGTCGTCGCCCATGAGTTGTATACGATCGGGAGGTCTGCTGTGGCCGATGCTCCCGCAGCACTGTCCGACATCCGCGTGATCGAGATGGGCCAGCTCCTGGCCGGCCCCTTCTGCGGGCAGCTCCTCGGGGACTTCGGCGCCGACGTGATCAAGGTGGAGGATCCCGGCGTCGGCGACCCGATGCGGCAGTGGGGCCGGGAGAAGCCCCATGGTCTGTCCCTCTGGTGGCCGGTCGTCGCGCGCAACAAGCGTTCGGTGACCGCCAACCTCAGAGACCCCCGCGGCCAGGAGATCGTCCGAGAGCTGGTGGCGCGCTCCGACGTGCTCGTCGAGAACTTCCGCCCCGGCACGCTCGAGCGGTGGGGTCTCTCGCCAGAGGCGCTGTGGGAGATCAACCCCCGCCTGGTCGTGACCCGGGTGACTGGGTTCGGTCAGACCGGCCCGTACGCCTCGCGCGCCGGCTACGGCTCCATCGGCGAGGCGATGGGCGGCATCCGTTACGTCACGGGTGACCCGGACAAGCCT
>Ga0233372_1000467_pt1 | contig 18241 bp, 11 predicted proteins | sample ElkDunMinimDraft_4_FD_191538 | JGI IMG/M metagenome (GOLD analysis project Ga0233372, IMG submission 191538) | Fecal eukaryotic communites from dung pellets of Tule Elk in California, USA - Elk Dung D8 | ecosystem: Host-associated > Mammals > Digestive system > Large intestine > Fecal | place... | reverse complement strand
ACTACACCAAGAACAACGCGGCGGTCGACATCAACAACGGCTGCGTCGCACCGTGCGGCCAGCACGTGCGGCTCTGGCCGGTCAAGAACCGCGCCGGCACGCTGGTCCCCGGGTCGTACCTGCTCTCGATGGACTACGCCGGGATCAACTACGACTACCAGGACAACGTCTACCTCGTCACCAACCTCCGGCCGGAGGTCATCACCACGCCGCAGGTCGTGGCGACACCGGGGAACAACAAGGTGACGCTCTCGTGGGGACGCAACCCGTACGACGTGGGTGTCGGCTACCGGGTCTACCGGGGGACGACACCGGGGTTCACCGTCAACGACGCCGCGCTGATCAGCGGGCCGACCACGGCGGACCCGCTCACCGCGACGACGTTCACCGACACCACGGCGGTGAACGGGACGACGTACTACTACGTCGTCCGGGCGGTCTACCGAGGGCTCGGCAACTCCGGTGACGGCACCGCTTCGGCGACGCCCACGGCAGCGGCCCAGACGGTCGACGTCAAGGTCGACTTCGGCAACGAGGCGGCGCCGCTCCCGGCCGGGTACCTCAAGGACTTCGGGCAGGCGTTCGGCGCGCGGACGCGTCCCGACCAGGGCGCCGGGCTCACGTTCGGATGGCTGGGCGAGACCACGCTGCAGCCGCTCAACCTGTCTGTCGGCGGCACGACCGGGCCGGGCAACGGACGTTGGCGCCAGTCCACGCAGCCGGACCTCCGGCTGGACACCTTCATGCACATGCAGGCCGACGACGTGCCGAGCTTCAACGGGACGCCGCTGCCCGGTCGATGGGAGCTCGCGGTGCCGAACGGCTCGTACGACGTGACCGTCGCTGTGGGTGACCCCAACGTGAACTCGGACCCGGAGATCCACACGCTCAACGTGGAGGGCACCCGGGCGATCGACGGGTTCGTCCCGGCGGGCGGGGCCGGGAGCGCGACGCGGCACAAGACGGCGACCGTCGAGGTCGTCGTCGAGGACGGACGCCTGACGGTCGACGCGCTCGGTGGCACGAACACCAAGATCGACTACGTGGACGTCGCGACCGCCGACTGACCCGCAGGGGCCGGCGGGCGTCCGGGCGCGCTGAACCGCGCCCGGACGCGTGCGGCCGTCACCGCGGCCCCAACGATCCCGAGGGTGGTCAGGAGAACCGTCAGCGAGGGGAAGATCCGGAAGGTGTCCGAGGGCGTCAGGCTGCTGCTCTGAAGTGCAGGGGTCACCAGGACCACGAAGATGGCCAGCGCCGGAGCGATCGTCTGCGGGAACAACCGCAGGACGAAGCGCCAGAGGGGCCAGGCTGCCCTCCGCGCGACCCACCGTCGGTGACGACGAAGGCCGAGCGCCCCGAGAGCCACGGCGAGCACGGTGAGGGCACCGAGGAAGAGATCGACGAGGGTGGCGACGGGAAGCCCCACCTCGACGTCCTCGCCCTCGGTGAGCGCGATGATGCCGCTGCTCATCTCGTACGCGTGCTCGCGCGTCGGCGTGAAGCTGTTGAGCATCACCACGACGCCGTAGCCGCTGTCAGGGACCAGGTCCTGCTGGGCGTTGAACGTCCCGAGCACACCGCTCGCGCCGATGCGTTCGGGGGACCTGGATGTGCTGCGCTGCCACCCGAGGCCGTGGCGCCCGGCATGGGGCTGCGGCGTGTGGGAGAGCTCCACGAGGGTGGGGGCGAGCAGCCGCTGCCCGTCCGGCGCCGTACCTCCGCGCTGCTGCATCGCCAGCCAGGCCGCCATGTCGGTCGCCGTGCTCACCACGCTGCCCGCCCCGGCGTCCATCTGCTCGGGTTCGCGGGTCGCGAAAGCCAGCCCGTACGCGGTGACGTGTCCCTGGGCCAGGTCGTCGACCGCCTCGCGGGTCGTCACGACGCTCTCGCTGTCGACCATGCCGAGCGGCGCGAACACCTTCTGCTCCAGGTAGTCGGCGAACGGCATCCCGCTCACCGTCTCGACCACCTGCGCCGCCAGCCAGTAGTTGGCGTTGCTGTAGAGGTACGAGGTGCCAGGGTCTGCGGCGAGTGTCCAGCTCGCGACCCGCGCCGCGCCTTCCTCGAGCGAGTCCGCGGGGCCGATGATGACCGGGCTGGGGATTCCTGAGGTGTGGCTCAACAGCTGGCGGACGGTGATCTCGTCGGCGCGCGGGTCGTCCATGACGAAGTCGCTGAGATACGTCCCGATCGTGGCGTCGAGGTCGACCTCTCCCGACTCCACGTGCTGCAGCACCGCGAAGGCCGTGAACGACTTCGAGACCGACGCGATGCGCATCCGGCTCTGCTCGTCGAGAGCGGCGCCCTCAGCGTCGTGCCCGTAGCCGGCGGTGAGCACCGTCTCGCCATCGTGGACCACCGCGACCGTGGCGCCCGGCAGGCCGTGGCGGTCGAGGTAGTCACCGACGAACCTGTCGACGGCGGGGCGATCGAGCTCAACCGGGGCTGAGGCGAGTGCTTGGGCGGGGGCCAGGGCGATGGTCGTGACGACCAGCGAGGCGAGGAGTGGCCGGAGCCGGGGCATAGCGGTCCTGTCAGTCGATCTGCTGTCGTGAACCACTGTGCTGGCGGGTCGGCCCGCCGAGGATCGGGAAGCCCCCGGAGATCGACCCCGGCGAACCATGACGAACCGTCGAGGGCCCGCACCCCGATCGGGGTGCGGGCCCTCGCTCGTACGATCCGGTCAGCGCTTCTTCGGCGACTTCCCGTAGCGGATCACCGGGATCATCAGGCCACCGCTGACCACCGTGGCGGTCGCCTTGCGTGCGGTCTTGTCGACGGCGCGACGTCCGGAGCCCATGCTCAGCACGGCAGAGACGTCGTTGCCGCGCTCGGCGGTCGACATCGCGCGGAGGAGTGAGGGAAGACCCGTCGCGTCGCCGGCGGCGGAGTAGTACTCCTCGCTGTACTCGTCGTAGTACATCTCGTCGGTGGAGGGGGCGCCGCCGCTGAGCGTCAGGATCCCGACCGGGCTCTTGAGCTTCTTGCGAGGCACCGCGACCTTGAGGTTCACGACCTTGCGTGCAGGACCGGCGGCCCCCTTGTCACGCACGAGCGTCACGCGCAGACGCAGCGTGCCGCCACGACGCGCCATCACGCCGTCGTCGTCGACCGTCGTCCACCGGCCGAACTGCTTGGCCTGGACACGGCCGATCGTGTACGCCTCGTAGCCGGCGTTGACCGTCGACGTCTGGGTGGCGTCGACGATCGTCACGGGCTCGAAGTCGTTGTCGAGCAGCGTCTCGATGTCGCCGGCGAACTGGTCGGCGGCACCGGCGGTGATGTCCCAGCGGTCGGCGTACATGTCGGTACGGCGGTAGGTGAGGATCTGGCCGTTCGCACGCCGCAGGCGGATCGTACGGGTCGCACGTGCTTCGCCGCCGAAGGTGCCGTCGGTGACGACGTACGAGTCGTTCATCGACTGGAGCGCCGCGAGACCGGAGATCCAGTCCGGCGAGACCACCGTGCTCGACGACGTCCGCGTACGGCTGCCGAAGCGGTTGGTCGTCGTGACCTTGGCGCCGGTCGGGGCCGCCCCGAGGTTGCCGACGATCGCCGCGAGGCGGTCCTGCGTGAACGTGCCCATCGGGGCACCGATGTTGGCGAGCTTGAAGGAGCCGTCCAGGTCACGCTCGACGTAGACCGCATCGGCGCCGTGCAGCGACATCTTCGTCTTGCCGGCCCAGTCCATGGGGTGACCGAAGGCATACACGGTCGAACCACAGACCGCGGTCGCCGTGCCGACACCCGCGAGCGGAACCGAGCCGTAGGAGTACGAGGCGGCGACGTTCGAGCCGGCCGAGACGGGGATCTTCTGTGTGCTCGTACGGCCACCGGCACCGCCGGAGCGGAACGTGACGCCCTTGAGGCGCGCCTTCTTGGCGACCTGCTTGGCGTTCGTGGCGGTCAGTCCGGCGGGGACGCCCACGGGGGTCGGGAGGCGGCGCATCGAGCCCGTCGCGGCGGCGGGACGCGCACCGGCCGAGCGCATCGCCGAGGCGACCTTCGGGGTGAGCGGTGCTGCTGCGGCGGCGTTGCCGTAGGAGCCCGCACGGTAGAGGTCGGCCGCCGGCGTGACGCCCGCGTACTCGCTCGGCGCGTACGACTGACCGTACGAGACCGCTCCGACCAGACGGCCGTCGGCCGCGTACAGCGGCGTGCCCGACATGCCCGCCCAGATGCCGCGGTCGACGGCGCCGGCCGCGTTGGTGATGCGCGAGCCGCTCATCTTGAAGATGAGCATGTCGACACCAGGCGCGATGCCGTCCTCGAGCGTCCCGACGAACTCGCCGGTGACGGTGTCGGCTGTCGTCCCGGTCGAGACCGTGAGGCCCTCGACGGTCGTGCCGGGGTTCGCGCCGCTCGGGCGGACCAGGTCGGAGACCGGGAACGCGGCGGGGCAGGCGGAGCCGACGGCGGGCGCCGGCGCCTGGGGGGAGTCGGCGAGCGCCGGACCCGTCATCGCGAGCGTTGCGGCGGTGACGGCCGTCAGGGCGACGACGGTGGTGAGCGGGCGCCTGCGGGCGCGCGCGTATGCGGTCATGGTTACCTCGGTTCGAACGGGGGTGCGGCGGCGGGGGTGCGGCCATCGGCGCAGAAGAGACAGGGGAACGCCGGAGAGGGCAACGTACCGTGAGCTCAGGGTCTCGGGGGCTCGATTGACCATGAGGGGGGAGCCCGATTTCGGTCTCGCGGAACGACCCGCTAGAGTAGGGGTCGCTTCGCTGATGAAGCGGGCGCTCGTAGCTCAACGGATAGAGCATCTGACTACGGATCAGAAGGTTAGGGGTTCGAATCCCTTCGAGCGCGCAGAGTACGACACGAAGGCCGGACCCTCTGGGTCCGGCCTTCGTCGTTCTGCGGCTACCGCGGCCAGACGGTCTCGTCGAGAAACTGCTCGACCCTCGTGGCCACCTGACCCAGCACGCCTGCGGACGCGGCGAGCGGGCCTGACACCTCCATCGCGTGGTCGGCGCCCTCGACCTCGAGGACGAAGGGCGTGAGCTCGCGCGCGACTTCTCCGTCCCACCAAGCGTCCGCGGTTCCTCCGACGAGCAGGAAAGGAGCTCGGGCGGCACGCAGCCCAGCGACCACGCGCGCAGAAGTCAGCAGCGGGGTCAGCCACACGGCGGGGAAGCCCCGTTCGCCGACGACCGAAGCGGCAGCGCTCCCTAGCGACTTGCCGACCACGAGCACTGAGCCGCCGGGGACGGCGGCCGCGGCCTCGTCGAGCACCGGGGTCGCCCGCGGCACCACCCATCCAGCGTGCTCCGAAGGATCGAGGCCGACCGGCGCCTGCCATGACGCGCGATGGACCTGCGCGCCACGGGCCTCGGCGGCCGAGGTCGCGAACGACGGAAGGGGAGCGAACGGACCGCCGGAGCCCCCCGGCAGCACCACCACGGCCCGGGACGCCGGGCTCTCGGCCCGGCCGGCGTCGCCGTCCAGCGAGAGCAGGTCCCACCGGTTGCCCACCAGGTCGAGGAACACGGCGACGCGGCCGTACGGCTCCGTACGCGGCTCTGAGACGAAGACCACCCCAGCCGCCTTCATCCGTTCCACCCGCGCCTCGAAGTCCTCGACGCGCAGGAACAGGCCGACACGTCCGGCGAACTGGTCCCCGACTGCCCGGTCCTGACGCTCGCCGTCGGCGCGCGCCAGGAGCAGCCCGGTCCCCCCGCCCTTCGGGCGTACGACCACCCATCGCTTCGGGCGACCGTCGTTGGTCAGCGAGGGCGTGTCCTCGGTGAGCGCGAAGTCGAGGACGCCGACGAAGAAGTCGATCGCCTCGTCGTAGTCGGGGACGATCAGGGCACAGAGGTCGAGGTGCATCCGGTCACGCTACGGGCGGCCCCGGTCTGCCACCCGCCCGAGCGCGTACGGGCCGGAAGGTAGCGTGAAAGGGCAGCAGCACAGCGACGAGGAGTGAGGCAACGGATGCACGAGGTCAAGGGTGTCGTGGCGAAGGCCGTCGGAGAGCCGGTGAGCCTGGAGACGATCCTGGTGCCCGACCCCGGTCCGGGCGAGGCGCTGGTGAAGGTGGAGGCGTGCGGCGTCTGCCACACCGACCTCCACTACCGCGAAGGCGGCATCAACGACGAGTTCCCGTTCCTGCTCGGCCACGAGGCCGCGGGTGTCGTGGAGGCCGTCGGCGAGGGCGTCACCACGGTGGCGCCCGGTGACTTCGTCGTCCTGAACTGGCGTGCGGTGTGCGGGGAGTGCCGGGCGTGCGAGCGCGGCGAGCCGCAGTACTGCTTCAACACCCACAACGCGACCCAGCAGATGACCCTGCTCGACGGCACCCCGCTGTCGCCGGCGCTGGGCATCGGCGCGTTCGCCGAGAAGACGCTCGTCGCGGCGGGCCAGTGCACCAAGGTCGACCCCGAGGCGCGGCCCGCCGCCGTGGGCCTCCTCGGGTGCGGGGTGATGGCCGGCATCGGAGCGGCGATCAACACCGGGAACGTAGGACGCGGCAAGTCCGTCGCCGTGATCGGCTGCGGAGGTGTCGGCGTCGCCGCGATCGCAGGCTCCGCGCTCGCCGGCGCGAGCACGATCATCGCCGTCGACATCGACCCCAAGAAGCTCGAGGCCGCCAAGCGCCTCGGCGCCACCCACACGGTGAACTCGTCGGAGACCGACGCGGTCGAGGCCATCCAGGCGCTCACCGGCGGCTTCGGCGCCGACGTCGTCATCGACGCGGTGGGACGCCCCGAGACCTGGAAGCAGGCGTTCTACGCCCGCGACCTCGCCGGCACCGTCGTCCTCGTCGGTGTGCCGACCCCGGACATGCAGCTGCCCGACATCCCGCTGCTCGACTTCTTCTCCCGCGGCGGTGCGCTCAAGTCGTCCTGGTACGGCGACTGCCTGCCGAGCCGGGACTTCCCGATGCTCGTGGACCTCTACCAGCAGGGCCGTCTCGATCTCGACGCGTTCGTCACCGAAGAGATCGCCCTGAACGAGGTCGAGGCCGCGTTCGAGCGGATGCACCACGGTGACGTCCTGCGCTCGGTGGTGGTGTTCTCATGAGCACGCCTACCGGGCCGCGTGTCGACCACGCCGTCGTCTCGGGCACGTTCTCGCTGGACGGCGAGACGTTCGACGTCGACAACAACATCTGGGTCGTCGGTGACGACACGGAGTGCGTCGTGATCGACGCACCCCACGACGTCGACGCGATCCTCGCCGTCGTCGGCGACCGTACGGTGAAGGCGATCGTGTGCACCCATGCGCATGATGACCACGTCCGTGTGGCGCCCGCACTGCGCGAGCGCGTCGGCGCCCCGATCTTCCTGCACCCCGCCGACAAGCCGTTGTGGGGGCTCACCCACTCCGACGAGCTCTGGGACGTCGATCTCGCGGACGGGCAGCTGATCCCGGTCGGGGGCACCACCCTGGAGGTCCTGCACACGCCGGGTCACGCGCCGGGTGCGGTCTGCCTGTACGTCCGCGACCTCGGCGCCGTCTTCACGGGCGACACCCTCTTCGAGGGCGGTCCGGGAGCGACGGGACGGTCGTACTCCGACCGCCCGACGATCGAGGACTCGATCCGTACGAGGCTCTTCGCCCTGCCCGACGAGACGGTGGTCCACACCGGGCATGGCGCCGACACGACGATCGGCGCGGAGAAGGCCAACCTCGGCTGAGCGTCAGAGGAGCCCGTCGACGAGCGCGGTCGGCGTCCCGAACCGGTGGTCGGTCACGGCGATCGCCTGCTCGTGAACGAACGTCAGCAGCTCGAGCCGACCGGCCTCGACGACCGGCTGCGCGTAGAGCGCGAGCTCCGGACGCCCGGCGCTCGTCTCGGCGAAGGCGCGCCGGTCGCCGCCGATCAGCCGTACGCGGCCCGACGGGAGACCGGCGAGCGCGTCACGCCACGCGGCCTCGTCCTCGACGACCGGCGTCAGGTCGACCCGCGCGAGGGCGGCGACGACCTGCTCGGGCAGCGGTTCGGCGGTCGAGATCCGCATCGGGGCGCCCACCCGCAGGCCGGCGCCGACGACACGCAGCAGGTCGGTCGCTGAGCCTGACTCGAGCCGGATCCACGCCGGGACCGGAAGGTGGCGCAGCACGTTGCGTTCGATCTCCAGCCCGGTGACGTCCGTCGGCCGCCCGAGGTCGGACGCCCACACCGCGGCGTCCGACCCGAAGGCACGGGTGAGACGTGCGAGATCGTCCTCGGCGAGCGCGGGGCCGACGAGGTCGAGGAGGCGCTGCGGTGCGCCGTCGACCGGCGCGGTGGTGCGTGCCGGTGCGGTCGCCCAGTCCGTCAGACCGAGGAGATAGCTCGGGCCCCCGGCCTTCGTCCCGGCACCGACCGCGCTCTTCTTCCAGCCACCGAACGGCTGCCTGCGGACGATCGCGCCGGTGATGCCGCGGTTGACGTACAGGTTGCCGGCCTGAACGGTCGTGAGCCACTGGTCGATCTCGTCGCGGTCGAAGGAGTGCAGGCCGGCCGTCAGCCCGTAGTCGACCTCGTTCTGGAGGGTGATCGCCTCGTCGAGAGTCGCTGCGGTCATCAGTCCGAGGACGGGACCGAAGTACTCGGTGAGATGGAACTCCGAACCGCGCTTCACCCCGGTCTTGACGCCGGGTGACCACAGACGTCCGCCGCCGTCGGGGCTGTCGGCGTCCAGGGGGCGCGGCTCGACCAGCCACTCCTCGCCGGGCGCCAGCTGGGTGAGGGCGCGCGCGAGCTTGCCCTGGGCCGGTTCGATAAGCGGACCCATCTGGGTGGTCGGGTCGGACGGGTAGCCGACCTTGAGCGACGTGACGGCGTCGACGAGCTGCTCGCGGAAGCGGCGTGACGTCGCGACCGAGCCGACGAGGATCCCGAGGGACGCGGCCGAGCACTTCTGTCCGGCGTGCCCGAAGGCCGAGGCCACGAGGTCCTTGACCGCGAGGTCCAGGTCGGCGTTCGGGGTGACGACCAGGGCGTTCTTGCCGCTCGTCTCGGCCAGCAGCGGCAGGTCGGGACGGAACGAGCGGAACAGCTCGGCGGTCTCGAACGCCCCGGTGAGCACAAGGCGATCGACCGCCGGGTGCGCGACGAGCCGCTGCCCAAGGTCCCCCTCGTCGACGTGGACGAGGTGCAACGCGTCGCGCGGCACCCCGGCCGCCCACAGCGTCTCGACCATGAGCGACCCGCTGCGACGCGCCTGGGTGGCGGGCTTGACGACCACCGACGACCCCGCAGCGAGCGCGGCGATCGTCGATCCGGTCGGAATGGCGACCGGGAAGTTCCACGGCGGCGTTACGAGCGTGACCCGCACCGGGCGGGCGACGGCGCCGTCGATGTGGTCGAGCTCCTCGGCGCGCTCGGCGTAGTAGGCGGCGAAGTCGATCGCCTCCGACACCTCCGGGTCACCCTGGTCGAGCGTCTTGCCGCACTCGGCTGCCATCACCTCGAGCAGGTCGCCGCGCCGGCGCTCCAGCTCGACGGCCACGCGACGCAGGACGGCCGCACGCTCGGCCCCCGTACGCTCGCCCCATCGGCTGGCGGCCGCCTCGTCGACGATCTCGTCGAGAGTCTCGGCGTCGGTCACGGTGTGCGCGGCGACAAGGTCGTCGCCCAGCGTCGAGCGCGCGATCCGGTGCGTGATCGCCCGTCCCCACTCGCGGTTGCCAGGGAGCGAAGGGTCGGTGTCCGGGGTGTTGGCGAACGTCGTCGGCGGGGTGTCGGTAACCGGCTGTCGGCGGTCCTGCACGCGGTTCGGTGACGGGACGGTGTCGTCGAGCGCCTCGAGCGAGGCCACGAAGCGGTCCCGCTCGCGCGAGAACAGTCGCGCATCGTCGTGGAGGTCGAAGACCGCGGACATGAAGTTGTCCTGGCTCGCGCCCTCCTCGAGCCGGCGTACGAGGTAGGCGATCGCGACGTCGAACTCCTGCGGGTGCACGACCGGCGTGTAGAGGAGGAGCCCGCCGACCGTCTCCTTGACGGCGGCCGCTTGTCCTTCGGCCATGCCGAGGAGCATCTCGATCTCGATGCGGTCCTGGACTCCGCGACGCCCGGCGAGCACCCAGGCGTACGCGACGTCGAAGAGGTTGTGCCCGGCGATGCCGAGCCGCACGTTCGCGAGCCTCTCGGGCGTCATCGCCCACCGGAGGACGCGCTTGTAGTTCGTGTCGGACTCCTGCTTCGTCGCCCAGGTCGCCAGCGGCCATCCGTGCAGCGCCGCCTCGACGCGCTCCATCGGGAGGTTGGCGCCCTTCACGACGCGCACCTTGATGGGGGCGCCACCGTCCGCGCGGCGCTTCGCTGCCCAGTCCTGGAGGCGCTGCATCGCTGACAGGGCGTCGGGGAGATAGGCCTGGAGCACGATCCCGGCCTCGAGGTCATGCAGCTCGGGACGGTCGAGGAGCCGGGTGAAGACCGCGATGGTCAGGTCGAGGTCCCGGTACTCCTCCATGTCGAGGTTGATGAACTTCGGCGTCGGTGCCCCGGCCGCCAACCGGAACAGCGGGAGCAGGCTCTCCTCGATGTGCGCGACGGCCTCGTCGAAGGCCCACGGCGAGTGTGGGGGGACGGTCGCCGACACCTTGATCGACACGTAGTCGACGTCGGGACGGGAGAGGAGGCGGTGGGTCCCGGCGAGGCGGCGCCCGGCCTCCTTCTCGCCGAGGACGGCCTCGCCGAGAAGGTTGATGTTGAGGCGGACGTCGCGCTGGCGCAGGTGGGCGATCGCCTTGCCCAGGCGGCTCTCGGTGGCGTCGACGAGCAGGTGTCCGACCATCCGGCGCAGCGCGCGACGCACGACCGGGATCACCAGGCCGGGGGCCACGGCGGAGACGGCCGCACCGAGTCGTACGCCGGTGCGCAGGTGCCACGGCAGGAAGCGCGGCGTCGTCCCCGCGAGCTCACGCAGGCTCCGGGCCGCGACGTGCGGGTCCTCGGGGCGGATCACGCGGTCGACGAACCCGACGGTGAAGTCCAGGCCGGCCGGGTCCTTGAGGACGTCCGCGAGTCGGCGCGCCGCAGGGTCGACCGGCTGCGAGGCGGCGGCGTCCAGCCACTGGTGTACGAGGGTCTCGACGTCACGGAGGAGGGCGGCGTCGTGATCGAGGTCGCGCGGGCCGTCGTCGAGCGCCGTCATAGGTGCCTCCAGGACGAAGAAGCAGGGATGACGCCAGTATCTGCCGGAGATATCGTAAGGTAAAGCGTCCTTTGCTAAAGGATATCCGTCAGGAGACCTGAACGATGCTCGATGTCCGCCGCCTGCGCCTGCTGCGCGAGCTCAGCCTCCGCGGCACCCTCGCGGAGGTGGCCGAGGCGCTGCACCAGAGTCCGTCGTCGGTCTCGCAGCAGCTCTCCCAGCTCGAGCGCGAGGTCGGTGTCCCACTGCTGCGCAAGGCCGGGCGCCGCGTCCGGCTCACCCCGGCCGCCGAGCTGCTCGTCGGGCACACCGACGCGATCCTCCAGCGCCTCGAGCAGGCCGAGTCCGAGGTGACGGCGCTCGGCGAGGAGGCGGCGGGCACGCTGCGGGTCGCCGTCTTCCAGTCCGCCGCCCTCGCGTTCATGCCGCAGCTCCTCGCCGACCTCACCGCACGTCACCCGCGGCTGCGCGTGACGATGACGCAGCGCGAGCCCGAGCAGGCGCTGTACGAGACGTGGGTGCGCGAGTTCGACCTGGTGGTCGCCGAGCAGTACCCAGGCCACTCCGCGCCGTGGCACCCCGAGCTCGACCGCGACCCGCTCACGACCGACGCGCTCCGGCTCGCGGTGCCGCCGAGCGGTGCCCCGTGGTCGGCGATCACGAGCATCGAGGACGCGGCGGACGTGCCGTGGGTGATGGAGCCGCAGGGTGCGGCGTCACGGCACTGGGCGCTGCAGATGTGCCGTACGGCGGGTTTCGAGCCGGACGTGCGTTACGAGACCGCCGACCTCCAGGCCCATGTCGCGCTCGTCGAGACCGGCAACGCCGTCGCGCTGCTGCCCGGGCTCATGGGCGTACGGCGGACCCCGGAGGTGCGGATGGTCCCGCTGCCCGGCGCTCCGCGGCGTACCGTCTTCACCGCGACCCGCGCCTCGCTCGCGGACACACCGGCCGTCGAGGCGTGCCGCGCCTCGCTGCACCGCATCATGCGCACGCTGGAGGGCACGGGCACCGGCGCGCCGCAGGCGTGAGCCCGCGACGCGCCCGTCGACCGTGTGCTACCAGGTCAGCAGGATCGGCCAGTGGTCGGAGCGCTTCGCACTGCTGCCTGGGACGAAGTCGTCGTCAGGATGGGGCTTGGCCCGGCTCCAGTCGAGCCGGTCCACCGAGGGGCCCGGCACCCCGGGGGCGACCAACGCCCAGTCGAGCTCACTCCCGCTCGTGTGGGTCCGTCGGAACGGGCGGGCGCGCACGAAGTTCTGGAACGCGGTGGCGTTCAGAGCGAGGGTGAATGCCGCCAGGTCCGCCGGGTTGCCGGCGTTGACGTTGAGGTCGCCGACGACGGCTGAGACGTCGTACGGCCCGGCCGGGCCCACGTGGTGACCGTCGGCCGTCAGGCCCTGCGCGATCTCGTTGAGGGCGGCGACGGGGACGGCCGCGGTGAAGCCGCCCATCTGCGCGGGCAGGTGGACGAACGCGATGTGCTCTGCCGCGCCGCCACCGTGGCGGGTGAGCATGAGTGAGGGGCGCGACTGCCCGACTCCGCGCCCCACCAGCGTCTGGGTGAACAGGCCGTGCTGCGGCTGGATGGCGGCCAGCCGCAGCGAGGTGTCCTTGAGGTAGTTGCCTCCGGTGCCTGCGGGTGAGAGGGGAACGGCCTCCCAGTTCCAGGCCCGCACCGAGTAGGCGAGCTGTCCGCCCGTGTACCCCTCGCTCAGCTCGCACAGGACGATCGCCTCGGGGGTCGGGGTGCGGTGGATGAGGTCGGCGAGGCCCTCGTCCAGCCATCCACCCTCGTCGAGGCCCGAGCGTTGCACGTTCCAGAAGATGACTCTCACAGCGTCGTGAGCGCCACGTCGGCGTGCGGCGGGAACAGGCGCATGACGGTTGCTGGCTGACCGGCTTCCATGACGGCAGGCGGCCGCTCGGTGGAGACGACCGTGAACCGGTCGACCAGCTGCCACTCGAGGATCGTCACGGGCTCGGTGCCACGGTTCTCGACCGACTGGTTCACCACGGTCGTCTCGGTCGACGTGATGGTCGTCGTCTGGCTGGTCGACGACGAGCTCGACAGCGAGGCGGAGACGGACGCCGACAACGATCCCCAGCCCCACGAGGCCGAGGCTGAGACAGAGGTGCTGAGGCTCGACTGCACCTGCTCCTGGCTCGTCGTGGAGTCGAGGCGTCCGACCGTACGGAGGAAGCTGAGCGAGCGCTTCTCCTGCGGTGCGAGCGAGCACGTGACCCCACCGAGCTGCCAGTACTGCTCGTGGACGACGACGAACTTCGGCGACTGGCCCATGCTGATCGACGTCGCGTCGCCGGCGAAGTTGACGAGGATGGGTGCTGGCGAGCGCTGCAGGCTCACGGCGTTGAAGGCGTCGGGCGGTGCGTCGATGTTGGACGGCATCCGCTGGAGACCGGTCGCGCCGATCGGGATGACCATCGGGTCGGGGATGTTGGCGGTCGGGATCCGATACACACCGACGATGCCGCCGGTGGTGGCGGAGCTGACGACGATCCAGGAGCCCGGCGCGATCGTCTGCCACACGGTCTGCCCGGACTTCAGCACGTACGGGTCGACGCTCGGGTCGTAGTCGATCCTGAGGTCCTTCACGTTGTTGAGCTGGAACCCGGCGACGTAGGTCGGTGTGGGTGCCTTCTCCCACGGCGTCACGAACGCGACGTGGACGGGCAGCGTCCCTCCTTGGATCTGGAGGTTCATCGTCGTTCTGCCGGTGCCTGGTTCGGGCGTCTCGAGCGCCTGACCTTGACTGACTCTGGTGGTCGACTCGCGGTCGAGCGGCAGGACGGACGGTGACAGCTTGGGCGTTGTCGACATGGTTCCCCCATGAAAGGAGGCGCCCCCCTGACGCCTCGGTGGCGTCAGTATGGGCACAGCCTCAGGGGGTCTGCTCGACAGTTGTCCCCAGGCTCACATGCCGTCGCGGCGCAGGGCGGCGAGCATCCCCTCGGTGTCCTGCCAGATGTCGGCGAGGATGCGGCGACCGGCTGAGAGCAGGTCCTCGACGTCGGACGTGCTCAGCTCGTACAGCACGGTCGACCCCTGACGTGTCGACGTCACGAGGCCGGCGCGGCGCAGCACGGCGAGCTGCTGGGAGAGGTTCGACGCCTCGACCTCGAGCTCGTTGAGGAGGTCGCGGACGGGGGTGGGGCCGGACTGGAGGATCTCGAGCACGCGGATCCGGACGGGGTGTCCGAGGGTCCGGAACAGCTCGGCCTTTGCCTGGTAAAGCGGTACGTTGCTCGTCATCGCCCCTCGTCCGCTTACACGTCGAATGGTGCCCGGGGCAACAAAGGTAGGGGTTATTGCAGAGTTCTTCAACTCATGTACCCTTCATCGCACCTTGCCGATCCGAAAGGACCCCAGACGATGGCAGATCCCGACAAGGCCATGGACGAGGCCGGCCTCGCCAACCCGAGTGTGCGCGAGTACGTGCGCTACTGGGCTGAGCTCACCGGCGCCGACCGTGTCGAGGTCGTCAGCGCCGCAGACGATGCGCGACTGATCGACGAGGCCCTGGCGGCCGGTGAGCTGGAGCCCGCAGGTGAAGGCCGCTACTACTCCCGCAGCTACCACAAGGACACCGCGCGCTCGGAGGAGCGCACGATCGTCGCGACCAACGACCCCAAGGACAAGGGCGTCTACAACAACTGGCGGCCGGCCGCCGAGATGCGGCCGCTGCTCGAGAGCAAGATGCGCGGTGCGCTGGTGGGCAAGACGATGTACGTCGTCCCCTACCTGATGGCACCTCCGGGCAATGTGCTCGCACCCTGGGCCGCGGGTGTCGAGCTCACCGACACCCGGACCGTCGTGCTCCACATGATCCGCATGGCGCGCGTCGGGTCGGAGTTCGTCAACGACCTCGAGGACCCCGACAGCTTCGTCCGCGCCGTCCACGTCACCGGCGAGCTGGAGTCCCTCGGGCACGGCACGCCGGACGACCAGCGCTACTTCGTCACCGTCGCGGACGAGCGGACCATCCTCCACTTCGGCTCCTCGTACGGCGGCAACGCGCTCCTCGGCAAGATCGCTCACGGTCTGCGCCAGGGCGCGTACGACGGGTGGGACTCGCGCAAGTACCTCGCCGAGCAGTACATGCTCATCGGCATCCACGACAAGGAGACCGGCGAGACGTACCACATCTGCGGCGGGTTCCCGAGCGCCTCGGGCAAGACCAACCTCGCGATGATGCTGCCGCCGGACGCGCTCGGCGACCGCTACCACGTGTCGTTCTACGGCGACGACATCGCGTGGCTGTGGGTCGACGAGGAGAGCGGCCGCCTGTACGGCATGAACCCCGAGTACGGCGTCTTCGGTGTCGCCAAGGACACCAACGAGATCACCAACCCGACGGCGCTGAAGTCGATCGACGAGGGCACCGGCACCATCTTCACCAACGTCGCGTACAACCCGCAGACGCAGGAGGTCTGGTGGGAGGGGCGCACGCCTCAGCCGCCGGCCGACGTCACCGGGTGGCTCGACTGGATGGGCAGCCCGATCGCTGACCGCGAGCCGGGCGACGACTCGCCGTGGGCGCACCCCAACAGCCGTTTCACGACGACGCTCGACAACGTCCCGAACATCGCGCCGGACTACAACGCCGCTTCGGGCGTGCCGATCGACGCGATCATCTTCGGCGGCCGAACGCGTGACCGCGAGCCGCTGATCCGGGCGATCGACGACCTCGCGGAGGGCGTGTACGACGGCCTGACGCTGGGCGCCGAGGCGACGTTCGCGGCGGAGGGCGTCGACGGGCAGCTGCGCTACGACCCGATGTCGAACCGTCCGTTCATGGCGTACGGCGAGGGTGACTACGCACGGCACTACCTCGACGTGGTCGGCGCCGCGAAGGAGCAGCCGATCTTCGCGCACGTCAACTGGTTCCAGCGCGACCCGGAGGACGGTCACTTCCTGTGGCCCGGGTACCGCGAGAACCTGCGCCCGCTCCTGTGGCTGATCCAGCTCAAGAAGGGTGAGGTCACCGGTCGCAAGACGCCGGTCGGCATCATCCCGACGAAGGAGGAGCTGCTGCTCGACGGGGTCGAGATCACGCCGGAGGACCTCGACACGATCCTGTCGATCGACGTCGACCGCTGGCGTCAGGAGATCGGCTTCCGCGAGGAGCACCTCGCGCAGTTCGAGCGGATGCCGGAGGAGATCTGGGAGGCGCACCGCCGGGTCGCCGCCGCGCTCGAGGCCGAGGCTCAGGTGCCCGCCGAGTAGCACCCGCCGCATCCGTCACACCGCACTCTCCGTCGCACCCACTCTCCGTGGGGACCAACGGAAAGGGGCTGCCCCACCGGAAACAACCGGTGGGGCAGCCCTTTCGCGTGGGGCCCCACGGAAAGTGAAGGGGGCCGCGCGCGCTCAGGGCGAGGCGCCCCGTCGTACGTCGACGCTCACGGTCGCACCTTCGCGGTCGGCAGGGACGGCGCCACCATCGGGTGCAGCGCGGGGTCGTCCACCGAGACCACGGCGATGATCCGCTTCCCGACGTCGGCCGCGCGCGGCGTGTAGGTGTACGAGGTGGCGCCCTTCACGACGTGCCCGCCGACGAGCCAGCGGTAGCCGAACCCGTGGACCTCCCGCGACCACCGCCCGTTGCTCACCGTCAGGGTGGACCCGACCTTCGCCTCCCCGCTGATCCTGGGCAGCGCGGTCGGGACGACGACACGCTTGCCCGGGTCGTCGAGCACGACGTCGTCGGCCTGCACGAACAGCTGCTTGTGCGCGTACCAGAGCTGGTAGTAGCGCAATGCGCCCTTGACGTCCGTACGGTCGTCGGGGATCGATCCGTCGAAGGACTTCGCGTAGTAGTAGTCCGTCTCCACGTCGTCGTCGCTGACGGCGTAGCGCTGGCCGACCCCGAGGGTGTACTCGAGCGCGCCGATCGCCTGCACCGGGATCTCGTACGGGGCGTACGCCTCGGGCTCCGGGTACGCCCGCCCGTACGTCGGGGCCGCTGTGGTCGCAGACGCGACCGTCACGGTCTTCGCCGTCGTACGGAACACCACCGGGTCGTCCGCGGGGTTGGCGATCCACACGAGCGATCCCGCCCACCAGACCCCGAGCCACCCGTCGCGTACCTCCGCCACGACGAGCTTGTGGCCCGACTGGACGCGCGCGCTGATGTCGCTGGCGTACGAGGTGCCGGCGGCACCGCCGGGCTTCCAGCCCGGGTCCTTCGCGAGCGGCGCGTCGGGCGCTGGCGCCTGCCGCGCGAGCACGAAGTTCGTGCCCTGTCCCTCGACGCAGTCACCCGAGCCCGGCGACGCCTGCTGGCAGCCGGTGATCGGGTTGACGTTGTCGGCGTAGCCCGCGCGGACCTCGACGACGTCGCCTGCCGACACGTCGGTCGTGTTCTTCGCCGACTGCCCGATCGGCGCACCGATGAGGTCGAAGTAGTGCTCCCAGTCCCAGTACGGGCCGGGGTCCCAGTGGACGCTCTTCGTGGAGCCGGCGAGGACGCCGGGGACCTGGTCGTGCCCGATGATGTGCGCCCGGTCGAGCGGGATGTCGTGCTTGTCGGCGAGATGGCGGACCAGGGCTGCCGACTGCTGGTACATCGCCTCGGTGAACCATCCGGCCGAGCCTGCCCACCCCTCGTGCTCGATGCCGATCGAGTGCGCGTTCACGTACCAGTTGCCCGCGTGCCACCCGACGTCCTTGGGGTCGAGGTGATTCGCGATGTGCCCGTCGGACGAACGGATCGTGTAGTTCCAGGCGAGGTACGAGGGATCCGTGACGAGTCCGATCGTCGGGTCGTAGGCGGTCTCCGTGTCGTGGATGACGATGTACTTGAGCTTCGGCCCGCCCGGACCCGTGCGGTCCGCCTTGTCGTGGTTCCCGTAGTTGCCGGTGCTGTCCGGGTCGGTCGGCACGAGCTTCTCGTAACCCGCGGGGATCCACTCGCAGCCGAGGTTGGTGGGGCAGTCCGTCTCGGGGTCGCTGGGCCCTGGTGCGGGCACCTCGATGGAGGGGTCGCTCCGCAGGGTGACCCGATCGCCGCTCGAGGTGACCCGCTCCTGGCCCTTGCGCGCGGCCGTCAGCACCTGGCGGACGAAGGTGTCCGCGGCGCCGAAGCGCCGGATCGCGCTCGTCCACGTGTCGGCGGGACTGGTGC
>Ga0233372_1000466_pt1 | contig 18250 bp, 16 predicted proteins | sample ElkDunMinimDraft_4_FD_191538 | JGI IMG/M metagenome (GOLD analysis project Ga0233372, IMG submission 191538) | Fecal eukaryotic communites from dung pellets of Tule Elk in California, USA - Elk Dung D8 | ecosystem: Host-associated > Mammals > Digestive system > Large intestine > Fecal | place... | reverse complement strand
CCCGCGCGGACGCACCGGTTCGCCAGGGCGTTGAGGCCGAGCAGCGCCGGGCGGAAGACCGCCATGAACGCCCGCATCGGGATGGCCAGCACGATCGCCGACCGCTCCGGGTGCGCGATCGCCCAGGACTTCGGAGCCATCTCACCGATGACGAGGTGGAGGAAGGTGACGATGATCAGCGCGAGCACGAACGACCCGACGTCCGCCGTCCAGAGAGGCATCCCCCACGACTCGAGGAGCGGCGCGAGCGCATGGTGGACGGCGGGCTTCGTGATGGCACCGAGCGCGAGGGTGCACGCTGTGATGCCCAGCTGAGAACCTGCGAGCACCACAGTGAGCTCGCCGGCGCTGCGCAGGGCGGCGCGCGCCGAGCGACTCGTGGCGGCGGCGTCCTCGAGGCGGTGCCGTTTCGCGGCGAGCAGGGCGAACTCGACCGCGACGAAGAAGGCGCTCAAGGCGATCACGACGACGGTGGCCGCGACCACGACCCAGGGGTTGGTCATCGGTCGGCCTCCGGCTGGACGGGCGCGAGAACCTGCACGCGCACACGGGACGGGACATGGCGGTCGACGGCGAGGACGCTGAGCCGAAGCGTCGAGCGGGGAGGGTCGTCGTCGAGCGCGAGCTCGGCAGGATCGGCCGGCAGCAGGACGTCGATCACGTCACCCGGCTCGGGGAAGGCACCGTGGTAGGCGATCGCGAGGCCGGCGAGCGTCTCGAAGTCGCCCTCGGGCACGACGTGGTCGACCAGCCGGGCGACCTCGTCGAGAGGGAGCCCACCGGCGGTGACCCACTCGCCGTCGGCGACGGGCTCGGCGAACACGTCGACGGCGTCGTGCTCGTCGTCGATCTCACCGACGAGCTCCTCGGCGAGGTCCTCGGTGGTGAGCACCCCGGCGAAGCCGCCGTACTCGTCGAGGACGCACGCGAGCTGCTCGCGGCTCTGCGCCATCGCGGAGACCACCGAGGTCAGGGGCATCGACGTCGGGACGAGGATCGGCGGCCGCATCAGCGTCGAGGCGGTGGTGCTCGGCGCGTGCTCGCGAGCGAGCACGTCCTGGAGATGGACGACGCCGACGACCTCGTCACCCTCGCTGAGGACCGGGTAGCGGGAGTGGCCGTGGCTCATCCGGGCCCGCACCTCGCTCAGCGGCTCGGTCGGCTCGAGGGTGTCGACCCGCGAGCGCGGGATCATCGCGTGCTCGGCGTCGCGCGTCGGGAAGTCGAGCATGCGGTCGAGCAGGACCGACAGCTGCGGAGCCAGGTCACCGGAGTCGCGAGAGTCGGCCACGATGTGCTCGAGGTCACGGGCGGTCGCGGCGTGCTCGACGTCGTGCACGGGCTCGATGCGCAACGCCTTCAGGAGCAGGTTGGAGGCGCGGTCGAAGACGGCGATCAGCCACCCGAACGCCGCGAGGTACAGCGACGTCGACCGCGCCAGGGCCAGTGCGAGCGGCTGCGGGCGGGCGATCGCGAGGTTCTTCGGGAAGAGCTCGCCGAACAGCATCTGGACGAACGTCGAGAACACCAGCGCGATCACGGTGCCGACCGCGATGCCGACACCACGGGGGACGTCGACGCCACCGAGGAGATCACCGATCGCCTCGCCGATGAGCGGCTCCGCGACGTAGCCGACGAGGAGGCCGGTGACCGTGATGCCCAGCTGAGCACCGGAGAGCATGAACGACGTGCGCCGTGTCACTCCCAGCGCCCGCTCGGCTGCTGCCGACCCGTCCCCGGCCTGTGCCCGCAGCGCGGACCGGTCGACGGACATGTACGCGAACTCCTGGGCGACGAAGTAGGCCGTCACCGCCGTGATGGCGAGAACGACGACCACTCCGAGCAACAACGACAGGACCGTCAGCACGTTCCCTCACCTCCTCCCGGTGCTCTTGCCGGAAGGAGGTCGGTACTGCCTGGACTCATGTCTCTCATTCGTGTAGGGAGGCCTCTCAGTATGAACGGCGACCGCACAGGCTTCGTTCCCGCGCTACGGTCGGCCCATGACCGCACCGCTCGAGCTCGGGCTCGACACCTTCGGCGACATCACCTCCGACTCCGACGGCGGGCTGGTCCCTGCGCCGGAGGTCCTGCGCCAGGTGGTCGAGCAGGCCGTGCTCGCCGACGAGGTCGGGTTGTCGTTCATCGGTCTCGGCGAGCACCATCGGGCGGACTTCTCGATCTCCGCGCCGGACATCGTGCTCGCCACGATCGCCGGACGTACGCAGAACATCCGTCTCGGCTCCGCAGTGACGGTCCTCAGCTCCGACGACCCGATCCGCGTCTACGAGAGGTTCGCCACTCTCGACGCGTTGTCCCACGGCCGCGCCGAGGTCATCCTCGGACGGGGGTCGTTCACGGAGTCGTTCGGACTGTTCGGGCTCGACCTCGGCGACTACGAGGTCCTGTTCAACGAGAAGCTCGACCTCTTCGCCGCACTGCTGGACGAGGAGCCGGTCACCTGGTCCGGCACGCTGCGGCCGCCGCTGAAGGACCAGCGCGTCTACCCGCCGACCGAGTCGGGCCGGCTGACGACGTGGATCGGCGTCGGCGGCACCCCGCAGTCCGTCGTGCGGGCCGTCCGTTACCGCCTCCCGATGATGCTCGCGATCATCGGCGGCCCGCCCCTGCAGTTCGTCCCGTACGCGGACTTCTACCGCGAGTCCCTCGAGAAGGAGGGCGCCGCACCGCTCCCGGTGGGGATGCACTCTCCCGGCTACGTCGCCGAGACCGACGAGCAGGCACGCGAGGAGCTCTACGACCACTGGATCGCGCAGCGCAACCAGATCGGCAGCGAGCGCGGCTGGCCGCCGGCGACCCGCAACGAGTTCGCGCAGGCTGCCGGACCGGACGGCGCGCTCTACGTCGGCTCGCCGGAGACGGTCGCCCGCAAGATCGCACGCAACGCCGCCGCGCTCCAGGCGAGCCGGTTCGACATGAAGTACGCCAACGGGCCGATGCGCCACGAGCAGCTGCTGCGGTGCATCGAGCTCTACGGGACGCAGGTTGCGCCGCTCGTGCACGACATGATGGCCTGAACGAGCCGGTGCCCGCCTGACGTGCCCCCGGCTGGATTCGAACCAGCGACACCCGCTTTAGGAGAGCGGTGCTCTATCCCCTGAGCTACGGGGGCGCACGGGGCAAGACTAGCGGGCGGGATCACCACCCGAGCAGGGGCACGAAGCGGTAGGCGCCGTGCTCGCTGACGCGGATCCGCCCGCCCTCGCTGACGACGCGCGTCATCCGGCCTCGGACGGGCACGACCAGCACTCCGCCGTCGGCGAGCTGGTCGACGAGCGGGGTCGGGAGCGAGCGTGCCTGCGCCGAGACGAGGACGCGGTCGTACGGGGCGGCCTCGGGCCACCCGAGGACGTCCCCGGCGAGCTCGATCCGTGCACGGCCCAGCTCCAGCCGCTCGAGCACCCGGTTCGCCCGCTCACGCAGCTCCGGCACGACCTCGACACCGACCACCTCACCCGACGGCCCGACGAGGTGGGCCAGAAGGGCCGTGGTCCATCCCGATCCGGCGCCGACGTCGAGGACGCGCATCCCGGGCGCGACATCGAGGAGCCGCAGCATCGCCTCGACGGTTCGGGGCTGGGAGTTGGTCTGCCCCCACCCGATCGGCACGGGCTCGTCGACGTCGGCGAACGCCAGCTGGTCCTCGGGCAGAAAGTCCTCACGCCGTACGCGGCGCATCACCTCACCGACCGGGTCCCCCACGTACTCAAGTATCGTCCAGCCATGGAAACCCTCCGTCTGGTCCTGCTGGTGATCCACTTCCTCGCCTGGGCCTTCGTCATCGGCGCGTGGGCCTCGCGCCTGCGCACGCCCGTCCCGATCGCGAAGGGCGTCTGGCACGCCGCCGCGACCGCCCTGGTCACCGGGCTCCTGCTCGTCGGCGTCCGCGAGATGGACGACCTTCCCGTGGACAACACCAAGATCGGTGTCAAGCTGGTCGTCGCCATCGCCGTGACGGTCCTCGCGGTTCTCGGCACCCGCAAGGGCGACCGTGCTCCCGTCTGGATGGCGCACGCCGTCGGCGGACTCGCCGTCCTGAACGTCTTCATCGCCGTCCTCTGGCGCTGAGCCCTGCGCGGTCAGTCGCGGTCGGTGGTGCCGGACTCCGGCTCGCCGTCCGCGTCTGACATCGCCTCGACCAGCTCACCCTCGTCCAGGACGGCGATCGGGTCGTCCCCGTCGGATGGACCGTCCTCGCCATAGCGGAACCGCTTCAGGCTGTACACGATGAGCGCGAGCGCGATCAGGGACGAGAGCATCATGCTCAGCCCGGTCGCCCACCCGTTGAAGGGCAGCTCATCACCGAACGGCCCGATCTTGGGCACGGTGGGACCGATCCACCAGATGACACCGAACGTCATCACGGAGAACGCCCCGAGCACGCTCAGCATCACCCGTGGCCACGTCTCCACGCCGTACCGTGCAGCCTCGAACGCCTTGGCCTTGATCGGCTCGACACGGCGGCTGGCCCACTCGTAGCGGTTGGAGAGGATCGCGAGGCCGCCGACCATCATCAGGAGACCGGGGCCGGGAAGCACGAGGGCAGCGATGCCCGCGACGATGAGCAACCAGCCGATCATCTCGAGGCCGGTGAGACGGACCCAGGACGCAAAACCGCGAAGACCTCTCGTCACTCCTGACCGTCCCATTCCCCCAGCATGCCAAACGTCGCGAAATCCCCCACCCGGATAAACGTCTGTCAACGACGTCGCAGCGAGGCCGTGCGCGAGCGCTGAGCCTCCCACCGTACGAGGGTCGCCGGGCTCATGGGGCCGCCGAAGTAGTAGCCCTGGAAGGCCAGCGCGCTGCCGTCGCCGGGTGCGCTCGCCCGGATGGCCTCGACCTGCGACTGCCGCTCGATCCCCTCGACGACGGTACGGAGGTTGAGTGCGGCCGCCATCTCCAGCATCGAGGCCAGGACCGCTGCGCTCTGCGGGTCGCTGTCGATCTCCTGGGAGAAGAACCGGTCGAGCTTGAGGAGCTGCACGGGAAGTCGGCGCAGGCGCTGGAGCGAGGAGAAGCCGACGCCGAAGTCGTCGACGGCGAAGCTGACGCCACGCTCGAGCAGGCGCTCCATCACCCGCGACGCGATCAGCTCCTCGCTGATCCAGCCCGTCTCGGTGATCTCGAGCGTGAGCGGATGGGGCGCCAGGGCGTCGACGGCCCGCTGGACGGCGGCCACGAAGGCTGCGGACCCCAGCTGGGGCGCCGAGAGGTTCACGGCGATCGCGGTGTCGGGTGCCAGGGCGCGGTCGAGCTGCGCACGGTCGTCGCAGACCTGGTCGAGCACGAGGGTGCCGATGGGCTCGATGAGGTTGGCGTCCTCGGCCAGCGGGATGAACTCCGCAGGCGAGATGACCTCTCCGTCCTCGGTCCACCGTGCCAGCGCCTCGACCGCGAGGAGACTCTGGTCGAGCGCAGAGACGATCGGCTGGTAGACGACCCGCAGCCGGCGCTCGTCGACCGCACGCCGGAGCCTGTCCACCAGCTCGAGGGAGCGCACCCGCTCGACGCCCATCGACGCACTGTAGACCACCACTCGGTCTCGTCCCGCGCGCTTTGCCGCGTACATCGCGATGTCGGCGTTGCGCAGGAGGTCGGCGGCGGCGTCGACGCTCGCCTGTCCCGAAGGGCCCGCCGCCGTCGCGACGCCGATGCTGACCGTGATGTCGATCGCCCGCGACTCGACCTGCAACGGGCGGGACACGATCTCACGGACCGTCTCGGCGACGTCACGAGCACGTTCCTCGAGCACCTGCTCTCCCTCCGTGCTCGACACCAGGATCGCGAACTCGTCACCGCCGAGCCGCGCGAGGTGGACGTCTGGAGCCAGCTCCGCGGACAGCCTGCGCGCGACCTCGATCAGGGCGCCGTCGCCGCTGGCGTGACCGAACTGGTCGTTGACCTTCTTGAACCCATCGAGGTCGCAGAAGAGGATCGCGCACGTCCGGCCGGTGTCGTCGGCGTCGCGGCTCACCATCTCGGCAGCGACCGTCTCCAGGAACACGGACCGGTTGCTCAGCTTCGTCAGCGGGTCACGCTGCGCGTTGGCCACCAGGTCCCGGTTCATCCTCATCCGTGACAACGCCTCCTCGGCCTGCTGGGCGATCGACTCGAGCGCCTCCGCCCATCTCAGTGTGCTCGCTGGTGGTCCGCCCTTGGTCTGGATCACGAGCCAGTAGACCTCGTCGCCAGAGATGAACAGGCGCCGCAGGTCCGTCGGGTCGGGAAGCGCGGGCCGCAGCCCCGACCCAGGTGTCTTGCCGAGCTGCCGGACGCCCGCGTCGAGCGCCGCGAGCACCTGTGCCTCGTTCGACGCCGAGTGCAGCGCGGTGGCTGTCTCGAACAGCACGTTGAGCCTACGTGCGGTCTCCCGCTCACGTGTCACCCCCTTGACGGCGACCAGCACGATGGCGAGGCCCGGGACCACGGCGAGCAGCGCCCACGGCGACTCCGTCCGGTAGAGCAGCACGCACACGTAGCCCATCGCGTTCACGCCGACGAAGACCCCGTACAGCGTGACCACCTCGACCGCGCGCGACGCGAGGGCGCCGCCGGCAGGGACGGCGACGCTGTGCACCCGCGCCACCGACGCCCCGATCTCGACCACGTACACGAGCGTGAACGCCAGGAGGACCGTGAGGACCTCGGCGTAGCCGAACCTGCCGTCGTCGAGCGTCGCGACCACTGCGACGGCGAGGCCGCCGCTCGCGATCGAGAGCGCGGGCTCGAAGACCCGACGGGTGCGGTGGACCCCGAAGGCCTGCGCGAGGACGATCCCGCCCGCCCACAGCAGCAGTGCCTCTGGCCAGTCGACGGTGAGGGCGAGGAACACCAGCACGCACGACTCGGTGCCGACCACGAGCCAGTCGTCGTACCGGTCGAGGTACAGGGGTGCGGCGCTCGCCAGCACGATCGCCGGCAGGCTCAGGAGCCACCACGGACCGATGTCCCAACCACGCTCGGAGACCGCCACCACGGCGACGGCCACGACCACGCAGGCGGCCACGACGACCGCGGCGGTGAGGAGCGTGCCCGTAGGACGCCGCGCTCGAGTCATCGACGTCCCCCCTGTCGTCGGCCTGCCCGACGTCACCGTCGCGACAACGACTCCATCAAATCAGTCTCCACGCACTCCCGCCGAGAGTTGCGGCCGTCGGTGTGCCGGACTGCGGTCAGGGCTTCGCGACGAAGATGTGCGACGCCGCCTCGGGATCGATCTCCGCCGTCTCACCACCACGGGCGACGACGACCCCGCCGTCGGGCGCGGGCGAGACGAGGACGTCGTTGCCGGGGAGGACGCCGACGCGCCGGAGCACCGACATCGCCGTGGTGTCCTTCTGGAGCTCCTCGCCGATGCGGCGGACGACCAGGCGCGACGCGTCGCCGTTCGTCGCCAGCGCGGCGGTGAGGTGCATCACCCCGTCGCCCAGGAACGCCTGAGCGGGCTCGTCGCGCTCGCCGAGCTCGCCGAGCCCGGGGATCGGAGTGCCGTACGGGGACTCCGTCGGGTGCTCGAGGAGCGACACGAGCTTGCGCTCGACCTGCTCGGAGATGACATGCTCCCAGCGGCACGCCTCCTCGTGGACGTACTCGATCTCCAGACCGATGATGTCGGTGAGCAGCCGCTCGGCCAGCCGGTGCTTGCGCATGACGCGGGTGGCGAGGGCACGACCCTGGTCAGAGAGCTCCAGGTGCCGGTCGCCCTCGACGGTGAGCAGCCCGTCGCGCTCCATGCGTGCCACCGTCTGGCTCACCGTCGGCCCGCTCTGGTGGAGGCGCTCGGCGATCCGGGCGCGGAGGGGCACGATCCCCTCCTCCTCGAGCTCGTAGATGGTCCGGAGGTACATCTCGGTGGTGTCGATCAGGTCGCTCACAACGTCCATTGTTCCAGATCAGACGGACAGTTCGTCCACCGCGAATCCCAGGGACACCGATCTGCCGGCCGTGAGAGCGTGAGGGCATGACGAGCACCACGATCGCCCCTCAGTTCAACGGCCCCGACCGCTCCGGAAACGGTGGGTACGTCGCAGGCCTCGTCGCACGCCCGCTCGCCGCGCCCGGTGCCGTCGTGACGTCGACGCTGCGTGTCCCGCCGCCGCTCGGCGTACCGCTCGCGCTCACCGTGGACGACGGGCGTGCCGTGCTGGCCGACGGCGTCACCGTGGTCGGCGAGGCGCAGGCAGGGACGTTCGACGTCGACCCGGCACCGTTCGTCGGCGAGACCCTCGCCCGCAAGGGGTACGAGGCGTACGAGGGTCGCGTCGAGCACCCGTTCCCGCACTGCTTCACCTGCGGCACGGCGCGCGCTCCGGGCGACGGGCTCCGCGTCTTCACCGGACCGGTCGACGACGCGGCGCACCCCGACACCGTGGCAGCGACCTGGACACCGCACCTGGCCTTCGGCGGCAGCGACGGTCGGCTGCAGCCGGAGGTCGTCTGGGCCGCCGTCGACTGCCCGGGCGGCTGGTCCGCCCACATCGACGCGACGCCGATGGTGCTCGGCCGGATGACCGGCCAGGTGGTCAGCACGCCGGTCGCCGACCGCGAGTACGTGGTGGTCGGGACCCTGCGCGGGGTGGACGGGCGCAAGCACCGGACCGGGACCGCTCTGTACACGCTCGACGGCACCCTCCTCGCACGTGCCGAGCAGACCTGGATCGCGATCGACATCGCCGACTTCCGCTGACCCGGCGCGTCGGCGGGCCCTGCCGACGACGACGTGGACCGTCCTTAGACTGGTCGGGCTCGCAGCACGGCGGGCCGCTCGACCGCACTCCTGCGCACCGGAGGATCCCCTCGTGGCTCCAGCCTCGACCCACTCGGCACCGTGGTGGCGTGACGCCGTCTGCTACCAGATCTACGTCCGCTCGTTCGCCGACGCGAACGGCGACGGCGTTGGCGACCTGCGTGGCATCACCGCTCACCTGGACTACCTCCGGAGCCTCCAGGTCGACGCCCTGTGGCTGACGCCGTTCTACCGCTCACCGCAGGCCGACCACGGGTACGACGTCGCCGACTACCGTGACGTCGACCCGCTCTTCGGCACGCTCGAGGACTTCGACGAGATGCTCGCAGGCGCCCACGACCGCGGGATGCGCGTGATCGTGGACCTCGTCCCCAACCACACGTCGTCGGAGCACCCGTGGTTCGTCGAGGCGCTCGCCGCCGAGCCCGGCAGCCACGCGCGCAAGCGCTACCTCTTCCGCGACGGCACCGGTCCCGACGGGGCCGAGCCGCCGAACAACTGGCAGTCGGTGTTCGGCGGCCCCGCCTGGACCCGCGTCCCCGACGGCCAGTGGTACCTCCACCTCTTCGACGCTCGCCAGCCGGACCTCAACTGGGACGAGCCCGATGTCGGCGACGAGCTGGAGTCGGTGCTCCGGTTCTGGCTGGACCGTGGCGTCGACGGCTTCCGTGTGGACGTCGCCCATGGTCTGTTCAAGGAGTCCGGGATGCCCGACGTGGCTGGCGGGGCCGGGGTGGGTGAGACCCTCGACGACACCATGTCCCAGTGGGACCGCCCGTACTGGGACCAGCCGGGCGTCCACGACGTCTACCGCCGCTGGCGGCGGGTCCTCGACTCCTATGCCGGTGACCGGATGATGATCGGCGAGGCGTGGGTCGGCACGTCGGAGGCGATGGCGCGCTACGTCCGGCCCGACGAGATGCACCAGGTCTTCAACTTCCACTGGCTCTCGACCCCGTTCTCCGCCCCGGCGCTGCGCCACGTCATCGCGGAGACGTACGAGGCCGTCAGCCCGGTCGGAGCCAGCCCGACCTGGGTGCTGTCGAACCACGACGTGGTCCGGACGGTGTCCCACTACGGTGGGGGCGACCTCGGGCTGTCGCGCGCGAAGGCCGCGATGCTCGCGATGCTCGCACTCCCGGGGTCGGCGTACGTCTACCAGGGAGAGGAGCTCGGACTCCCCCAGGTCGAGGTGGCCCCCGAGAACCGTCAGGACCCGACCTGGCTGCGCGGTGGCGGCGTGGGTCGCGACGGCTGCCGGGTGCCGCTCCCGTGGTCGGGCAAGACGCCCCCGTTCGGGTTCTCGCCGGACGGCCCTCAGCCCGTACGGACCTGGCTTCCCCAGCCGGAATGGTTCCGCGACTACACCGTCGAGCGTCAGAGCGAGGACCCGTTCTCGACCCTGTCCTTCATGCGGTTCGCGCTCGGCGAGCGACGCGTGCTCGTCCCCACCCTGTCGCACGCCCTGGAGATGCTCGACCGGGGCGAGGACGTGGTCGCCTTCCGCCGGGCGGGAGTCGACGGCGGGCCGGCGCTGGTGTGCGTGGTGAACTGCGGGACGACCGACGTGCCCGTCGACGACCTCGGCGAACCGGTCGTGCTGTCGTCGGCGCTCGCCGAGGGGACGGGTCAGCTGCTCCCGGACTCCGCCGCCTGGTTCCTCGCCTGACGCTGTTGCTGGACGACCTCGTCGAAGCGGTCGAGGTCGCCGACGAAGAACTCGCCGAGGCCGACGGTGGTGATGCCCTCGCGCAGGGGTCGGCGTCGCAGTCGTGCCCCGTCGATGACGATCATCGCGTCGGCGCGCGTCGAGCGGAGGACGACGTGCTCGACGCGCAGCGGTCCGGCGAGGAGCCGCCGGCGGCCGTCGCGTGACAGGTCACGGTAGGACAGGCCCGGCGTCATCGTCCCCATCCCGGTCACGACCAGGTCGGCCTCGATGCTCGCGACCGCACGCTCCAGCGACAGGGAGTCGACCCGAGGCGGGAGGCGGAGGTACGCGACCGGGAGGGCGTACCTCTCGCGCAGCGTGGCGGCGAGGTCCGCGTCGGCACCCCGCACGCTGGTCTGCACGCGCTCGTCGGCGTCGCCACCGACCACGAGCTTGGTGAGAGAGGCGCCGCTGAGCACCGCTGCCAGCGTCGCGACGAGGAGCAGAGCACCCGAGCTCTGACCGTGGCTCGCCACCACGAGCACCTTGCGGACCGCCAAGGGCGACGCACCCCGGAGCACCTGGACGGAGACCGCCGGCCACGTCGGCGTCGCAAGCCGGGCGATCGCGTCGATGGTCGAGATGAGCACCCGATCTGCGGAGAACAGCGACGCCGGGATCGTCACGTACGCCGCGCCCGTCGCGCGGGCGGTGCGGAGGATGCTGTCCACCGTCAGGGCGGGCATCGGGCTCTCGGCCGCCACGAACGCGACACCCTCGGGCGGTGGCGCGACGTCCCGGAAGACGAGCACCGTCTCCTCGGTGAGTGCGCTCACCCGTTCGAAGGCACCGTGGGCGGACGCGGATCCGTCGTGCGTGATCACGTGGACCAGCGGAAGCCGCGCCCCTGACTCCACCATGGCCCCACCTCCGCAGCGTCCGCTCCATCGTAGGCGCGGGCCCCGCACACGGCTTGGTTGCATAACGATATATCGCGTTGTACCGTTAGCGTATCGTGAGACATCGAAGGAAGGACCTCTCATGCGAATCCCAGAACTCGACCCCCGCGGCTTCGACCCCACCTCCGGTCGCCGCGGACCCCGACCCGGTCGGCGCGACCCGCGCGGCCACGGACGCGGGCGCTCACCCGGCTTCGGTCCCGGCTTCGGTCCCGGCTTCGGCGACCCCCGCCGCGGTGGCAGAGCCCGGCGAGGCGCCGTCCGTCTCGCGGCCCTCTCCGTGATCGCGGACGCACCGACCAACGGGTACGGGCTCATCAACGCCTTCGCGGAGCGCACCGACGGCCGCTGGCGCCCGAGCCCCGGCTCGATCTACCCCGTGCTGCGCCGTCTGACCGAGGAGGGGCTGATCGAGCCCACCGACGAGGAGGCCACCCAGTTCCGCATCACCCGTTCCGGCACCGCGTACCTCGCCGACCGCGCCGACGACGTCGCGCAGGCCTGGGAGAGCACCCACCCGCGTTCTCAGACCCAGGAGGATCTCCACACGAGCGCACGCAAGCTGGTCCGTGCCGCGCGCCAGCTCGCCGAGGACGGGACGGACGACCAGCGCGAGCGGGCGGTCGCGATCCTCGACGAGGCCCGCCGCTCGATCTACGGGTTGCTGGCCGAGTGAGCCCTACGGCGTCGGACGGCGCGCGTCGTACCTGAGGAAGCCGCGCTGCCACGTGACGACGAGCAGCGTGGCGACCATGCACGCGACTCCCCCGTAGAGCATCGCCTCGGCCTCCGAGGTGAGCTCCGCCACCGTCCCGGCGACGAACTCACCCAGTCGGGGGCCACCCGCGACCACCACGGTGAACACGCCCTGGAGGCGTCCGCGCAACGCATCGGGCGCCGCCTGCTGAAGCATCGTGCTGCGGTAGGCCGCACTGACCATGTCGGCCGAGCCGGACAGGGCGAGCATCACCACCACGAGCCACAGGATCCCCGGGAGCCCGATCGCGGCCACGCCGGCCAGCGCCACGGCAGCACCGTACGCGACGACCGCGACAACGACCGCGACGCCCTGCCGGTGCACGCGGCCGACCCAGCCCGAGAACGTGAACGCCACCAGCGAACCGATCGCCGGCGCCGCCTGCAGCAGACCGAGGGCCGACGGACCTCCCGCGTAGACGGTCAGCGCAAGCGCGGGGAACAGCGCACGCGGCTGTGCGAGCACCATGGCGCAGAGGTCGACGATGAACGTCATCCGCAGGTTCGGCGCGCGGCGCAACCACTGGATGCCCTCGACCACCGACCGGAGCCCCGGGACGCCACGGCGTTCGCCCTGGGGCGGGATCGGCGGGAGGCGCACCAGGGCGTACAGCGCCGCCGTGAAGGTCAGCAGGTCGACGGCGTACGTCGACCCGATGCCCCGCCACGCGATCAGGACGCCGCCGAGCAGCGGTCCGACCGTGAACCCGAGGTTGTACGCCGCCATCCCCAGAGCGTTCGCGGCCGGGAGCAGGTGCGCAGGCACCAGGCGCGGGATGATCGCCGAGCGCGCCGGGCTGTTCACCGCGAACAGGCCGCTCTGGACGGCGACCACCCCGTACAGGAGAGCCACCGACTCGAGCCCGAGCAGCGCCTGCGCGAGAAGGACCGCCGTGCAGATCCACAGCCCCGCGGCGGTCCACAGCGCGACGGCACGCCGGTCGTAGTGGTCGACCAGCGCACCGCCGTACAGGCCGAGCGCGACCAGCGGGACGAGCGCGACGATCCCGAGGGTGCCGACCGCGAACGGCGACTCGGTGATGACCCACACCTGGTACGCGACCGTGACCGTCGCCATCTGCTGCCCGAGCTGCGACACGCTCTGGCCGATCCACAGCCTGCGGAAGTCGGCCGACTCGCGCAGGGGACGGAGGTCCGTGAACCACCGGCCTCGTCCGTGTCTCGCCACGAAGCGATTGTCCACGGCAACCAGATCGCGACTCGATCGGTTCCAGATAATGGCTTGGCCAGCCCCGGCGCCGGGCGTACCGTCGGAGGTACACGGGAAGGAGGTGGTCCGAAGAATGAATGACTTCAGGACATGTGAGGTGGCTGTCCGCTAGCCACGGTGCAGGGAGCACCCGCACCGCGTGCGGCGAATCCCAGCAGCCACCCGACCCGCGGGGGCCGAGTCAGTCCACTCGGTAACCAACCCCGCGGGTCGTTCCTTTGTGCGCCCGTCACTCCCCCGCTCGGCCGGGCTCACGGAGCGAGGCGCTCGCGCAACCAGCCGCCGTCCACGTGGCTGAAGCGGATCCGGTCGTGCATGCGTCCCGTACGCCCTTGCCAGAACTCCACCGAGTCGAGTGCCACGCGATAGCCGCCCCACGCCTGGGGCCGTGTTACGCCGTCCGGGTACGTCGCCTCGGCCGCGTCGTAGGCCCGCTCGAGCGCCACCCGGTCCGGGACGACACGGGACTGGTCGGAGGCGACCGCACCCAGCTGCGACCCCCGCGGCCGCGAGGCGAAGTAGGCGTCCGACTCCTCGTCGCTCACCCGCGTCACCGCTCCCTCGATCCGGACCTGACGCTGGAGCGGGTGCCACAGCAGCGTCAACGCGGCATGCGGGTTCGCCTCCAGCTCCTCGCCCTTGCGCGACTCACGGTTCGTGTAGAACACCGCGCCTTCGGCGTCGAACCCCTTGAGAAGCACGACCCGTACGGACGGACGCCCCCCGGGCGACGCGGTCGCGAGGGCCATCGCGTTCGGGTCGTGCATGCCGGACGCCACGGCCTCCTCGAGCCATCTCTCGAACAAGGGAACGGGGTCGTGCCCTGCCTCAGCCTCGCTGAGACCCGCTGCCTCGTACTCCTCGCGCAGTGCTGCGATCGCCGCCGGTTCCATGGACAGCACCCTACGAGACGGTGGTGCTCCAAAGGGGAGCACAATGACGGCATGACTGACGTACCCGAGACGGTGACGGTCCACGAGGGCCTCGAAGGCGTCATCGCCTTCGCCACCGAGATCGCCGAGCCGGACAAAGAAGGCTCGTCGCTGCGCTACCGCGGCGTCGACATCGAGGAGCTCGTCGGCCGTGTGCCGTTCGAGAAGATCTGGGGCCTGCTGGTCGACGGCTCGTACGAGCCCGGGCTGCCGCCGGCCGAGCCGTTCCCGATCCCCGTGCACTCCGGCGACATCCGGGTCGACGTCCAGAGCGCCATCGCCCTGACCGCACCGGCGTGGGGCCTCGGCCAGCTCTACGACATCGAGCCCGAGCAGGCGCGCGACGACCTCGCCCGTACCGCGGTGATGGTGCTGTCGTACGTCGCGCAGGCGGCACGCGGCATCGGACAGCCGATGGTGCCGCAGGCCGAGATCGACAAGGCGACGACGATCACCGAGCGGTTCCTGACACGGTGGCGCGGCGAGGCCGATCCCGACCACGTCAAGGCGATCGACGCGTACTGGGCCTCGGCCGCCGAGCACGGAATGAACGCCTCCACCTTCACCGCCCGCGTGATCGCCTCCACCGGCGCCGACGTGGCCGCGGCACTGTCCGGTGCGGTCGGGGCGATGTCCGGTCCGCTGCACGGTGGTGCGCCGTCGCGCGTCCTCGGCATGATCGCGGACGTGGAGCGGACCGACGACGCCCGCACGTACGTCAAGGGCCTGCTCGACTCCGGCGAGCGTCTCATGGGCTTCGGGCACCGCGTCTACCGCGCCGAGGACCCGCGCGCCCGCGTCCTGCGCCGTACGGCACGCGAGCTCAACGCTCCGCGGTACGCCGTCGCCGAGGCGCTCGAGGAGGCTGCGCTCGCCGAGCTGCGCGAGCGCCGTCCCGACCGGGTGCTGGAGACCAACGTGGAGTTCTGGGCGGCCATCGTCCTCGACTTCGCCGAGATCCCGCCGCACATGTTCACGTCGATGTTCACGTGCGCCCGTACGGCCGGCTGGAGCGCGCACATCCTCGAGCAGAAGCGCCGTGGCCGCCTGATCCGTCCGTCGGCGGTCTACACCGGACCCGCCTCGCGCCCCGCCGAGAGCGTCGAAGGCTGGGACCCCGCCTGGGCGTGACCCTGTCCGCCCTCGCGATTTGACGCCTTGTCCACCCTCTCGGCAGCCGCCGAGGTGGGTTAGGCGTCAAATCGCGGGGCGGCGGTCGAACCATCGGGCCCACATCACGTTGAAGACGGGCGGCGGGCCGTCGTACCCACGCTCTGCAAGCGCACGATGGACCCGCCACACCACCTGCCGGAGGCGCGGAAGGTCGTCGTCGAGAACGACGATCACAATCCATCCGTCCCGCTCGAGGTTCTCGCGGCGAGTACGGTCGTACGCGCGCTGCTTCCGCGAACGCTCGTGCCAGGCGCCGTCGTACTCCACGACGACGCGGTACGCCCGGTAGACGAGGTCGCACCGCCCGAGAAAGCGCCCGCCTGCGTCGCGTAGGTCCGGGTTCGGTTCCGGCTCCGGCAGCCGGGCGAACACGAGCGCGAGGCGCACCAGCGTCTCCATCGGACTCTCGACATGCTCGCGCACGAGTGCGAAGGCACGCCGCGCGCGGAGGACGCCGTCGATGTGCGTCCGCTCCAGATACGCCTTCATCTCGTCGTACGAGGTGTGTGCCGCGTTCAGGAGATGCTCGGCGGCCTGGACGAGCTCGACGATGCCGAGGATCGTCGCGCAATCGACGTAGGTCCGATCCGGACCGAGGCACGGGACGCCGGAACGGAACAGCACGTTGAGCAGTCCGCGTCGCCGGTGGAGCCTGAGGTCGCGGCGTCGCCGATGACGGGTCGTGTTCGTCGAGAAGTGGAGAGGGAACAGCGCGCGCAGCTCGAGCCCGTACAGCCTCAGCGCGGTGAGGTGGCTCGCCGCGGCGTCGCTGGGAAGCAGCAGGAGTGCCGCCTTGATCCAGCAGAGCAGATCGGGTTCGACCTCGGCGGGGACATACACCCCGCGGAACAAGCGGCGAAAGCCCGGACCTTCGAGCCGTCGGTCGCTGATGCCCGCGTCGCGACCCTGGGCTGAGGTGAACGGCAACATCCCCGCAGGGTGGCGGGTTTCGTGCCGGCGCCGTCAGCGCCGTCCACAGGCCCCTCGGCGCCCCACGATTTGACGCCGCATCCACCTCACCAGAGCGGATTCGGGTGGGGCAGGCGTCAAATCGCGGGGCGGCGGTCGTACGCGGCGAGGATTGCGTCGGCGGCATTCGTTGCCGGCATGTCGCCCGCAAGAACGCCGGCACGCACCTCGTCGAGGACCTCGCGTACGGACTCGGAGCGACGCAGACGCTGGTCCAGCTCGTCGCGCACGAGCGCCCACATGAACTCGAGCTGCTGTCCGGCCCGCTTCTCCCGCAGGCCACCGGCGCCGAGGAACTCGCGGTGCCGCAGGACCCGCATCCAGACCGTGTCCACCTCGGTGCCCTCGAGCCCGGAGCAGGTCAGCACCGGCGGGACCCAGCCGGTGGTCCCGGCGTGCACGAGGCGGATCGCACCGGCGAGGTCTCGGGCAGCCACGCGCGCCTCGGGCTCGCGGTCACCGTCGGCCTTGTTGACCGCGATGACGTCGGCGATCTCGAGGATGCCCTTCTTGATGCCCTGGAGCTGGTCGCCGGTCCGCGCCAGCGTGAGGAACAGGAACGTGTCGACCATCCCGGCGACAGTCACCTCGGACTGCCCCACGCCGACCGTCTCCACGAGCACCACGTCGAACCCCGCGGCCTCGAGCACCAGGACCGCCTGCGTGGTCGCCCGCGCCACGCCGCCGAGCGTTCCGGCCGACGGCGACGGGCGGATGTAGGCACGCGGGTCGGCCGCGAGCTCGGGCATCCGCGTCTTGTCGCCGAGGACAGAGCCGCCCGTACGCACCGACGACGGGTCGACCGCGAGGACGCCGACCTTGTGGTCCGTGCCGGTCAGGTACGTCCCCAGTGCCTCGATGAAGGTCGACTTGCCGACCCCGGGAACCCCCGAGATGCCGACCCGGACGGCGCCACCGGCGTACGGGGTGAGCACTGCGAGGAGCTCACGAGCCGCCTCGCGGTGGTCGGCGCGACGCGACTCGACGAGCGTGATGGCGCGAGCGACGGCGGCACGCTCGCCGGCGCGTACCCGCTCGGCGAGATCGGCGACGTCGACCATCAGTGCTGCAAGGTCGTCCGGAGCTTGTCCAGCAGCTCCAGCGCCGACTCGGCGATCACCGTGCCCGGCAGGAACACCGAGGCCGCGCCCATGTCCTTGAGCGTCTGCACGTCGTCCGGAGGGATCACGCCGCCCACGACGACGAGCACGTCGGGACGTCCGAGCTCGGCCAGCGCGTCACGCAGCGCGGGCACGAGCGTGAGGTGGCCGGCGGCCAGCGAGGAGACACCCACCACGTGGACGTCCGCGTCGACGGCCTGCTGCGCCACCTCCTCCGGCGTGGAGAAGAGCGGGCCCACGTCGACGTCGAACCCCATGTCGGCGAAGGCCGAGACGATGACCTTCTGGCCGCGGTCGTGCCCGTCCTGACCCATCTTGGCGACCAGGATGCGGGGACGACGGCCCTCGGACTCCTCGAAGGCGTCGGTCGCCGCGATCACGCGTGCGACGTTCTCGGCCTTGCCTGCCTCGGATCGGTACACACCAGAGATCGTACGGATGACGGCCTTGTGGCGTCCGTAGACCTTCTCGAGCGCATCGGAGATCTCGCCGACGGTGGCCTTCGCGCGGGCGGCGTCGACGGCCAGCGCGAGGAGGTTGCCGTCAAGGGAGCCGTCCTTGCTCGCGCCGCGACCGGCCGACTCCGTCAGCGCGTGCAGCGTGCGGCGCACCTCCTCGTCGTCACGCTCGGCACGCAGCCGCTCCAGCTTCGCGACCTGCGCGGTGTAGACGGCACGGTTGTCGACCT
>Ga0233372_1000464_pt1 | contig 18270 bp, 29 predicted proteins | sample ElkDunMinimDraft_4_FD_191538 | JGI IMG/M metagenome (GOLD analysis project Ga0233372, IMG submission 191538) | Fecal eukaryotic communites from dung pellets of Tule Elk in California, USA - Elk Dung D8 | ecosystem: Host-associated > Mammals > Digestive system > Large intestine > Fecal | place... | reverse complement strand
TAGTAAAAGGCGGAAACGGTGTACCTCATTTTCCCCATTTAACAGTACACCAGTTGCTTATTTTTTAATCGATAGTTAAAATTTTATTAATGTGTACCATCTTTGTGCAAGTTGTACAATCTTTCAAAGGTACACTATTTGCCCCATAAACGGGATGAAATAGGGTAAAAAACAGGGTATAATGTTAACGTTAATCTAACATGAAAACAGTATAAAATATAAATATTAGTAACTTTTAAGGGCAAAACACGCTTTGAAAAAAGTCAACCTAAAACGTGCAAAAATGGTAACTTTTAATGGTTAAAACAGCTGGAAAAGTGCTATAAAACGTGTAAAATGGGTATAAATGTTGGGTATTGACAAAATCTGATACCTGTGCTAATGTAGAACCATCCTAAGGGATGGGGGTTGAACCTCTTCCAAGGGTGGGTCGGGAAGCCCTTGAACCGTCCAAGTCGGCAAGGGTGGTTGACAAGCTTGGGTGTACCTTGAAATATGAATAGCGGAAACCCTTGACAGGTAACAGAGTCAAGGTGGCAATAATACAAGGGATACGTGCGCCCTAAAGGAAGCGCACACTGGTTGCCTTGTTGAAACTGTTCAGTTAAATATGTAACCTTTAATGTTAGTGTTAAAGTGCCCCCGATGAGTGTACCCCGCTCTTTTTTCCAAGGGCGTAAAATACCTTTTTTCAAAAGGCTAGGGGAAAGTACATGAAAATGTACCAAGCTGAAAATTGCTACGAAACACGTTAAAAATGGGGTAATATACATTACCCCGTGTCGGGCACAAAATTCCTGTGCTTAATAATTTTAATTTTGAAAGGAATTTAACTATCATGAAAAAGGCAGAACAGGCTATTGTCAATGAAAAGGCTTTATCACTTTATAACAAAGCTATTGATGATTATCTTCGTTTTAATTACGAAGTCAAACGTTTAAGAACGTGTCAAGCTGAAGTTATTATAACCGAAAATTATTATTTGCTTAGAAGTTATAATACGATTGTCGCAGTAATTGATAGAGATTTTGGATATCAAGCGGATGTATTACGTAACGTATACGGATATACAGCCACATCTGCACAGCACATTGCTAAATTTTTCAATGATTTTGGTGTTGGCGGAAAGTATGGAAAAAATCGCACATATACTTTCCGTTGATGCTTAACGTGTCGGGCATGAAAAATGCTAATTTATATTAAAAGGAGAAATAACTATGTCAAAGAAATTAACGGAAAAGAAGGCTCTTCTTGATTGCCTGTCGATTGTATTTTCTGATATTAAATGGGGTTATGATAACGCAATCACAACAAGAGATGAAGCTATTGAAAATGAGTATGATGCAGAAACCGTAGCATACCGCAAGGCTTTAGTTGAAGCTTATGAAAAAGTGGTGAAAACATTAGAGGGTTTAATTTAAACCCTCTTTTCTGTTGAACGTGTCGGGCATGAAAAATGCCTAAATAATACTAACATTTTGAAAGGAATTAAAACAATGAAAAAGGAAAAAATGATCACTCGCACGATTGAAAGCACAAAGTACGCTATTATGTGCGTAAATCCGGATGAAAATTCATGCTATGATACTGAAATTACTCTTTCCGGAAGTCGTGAAGATTCTTCCGCAATCTCTGCACTGAATGAAACATTCAAAAACAATGGTAGCAATCACATTGCTGTTATGGTGAAATCTGCTGAAACCATTGAAACCCTTTACGGGATGCCAGAAAGCTTTTTCATGGCTTATGCCGTTGTTCTTCCGCCAAGGGGAACAAAGAAAGAATCTGAAGAGGAATAATTTCCTCTTCAGTTATGGTTAACGTGTCGGGCAATTAATGTCTTGTGGATATTTTAAGGGTTATGATTCACCACATTAAAAACATTAACGGAACAATAGAGAGGGTCTTTCATGGGCATTTCTTATACCTCTATAATCAATAAGGAAATGCGTCAAGCAAGCGGGCAATGCTACCATATTAAACCCTGCACTAAATTATCCACTCATTATTTATAGAAGTGGTCAAGCGTTTACTGGTATCGTAGAACAAACCAGTGTGTCGGGCATATTAACAGAAAGGAATGAATAACTATGAAAAAATGGTATAATATTGATTTGTTGAATGATGCTGATATTAGTGCGCTTAGAATGTATTTGCGTGATAATGGTATCAAGTATGAAACGTCTGGCAATTACAATTTCACTCATTTTGAAATTTATTGCGATTCAGAAACGGCTAAAAATATTGATGATTATATCAACTCGATATAATCATCTTTTTGTAACGTGTCGGGCATATTAACAGAAAGGAATAGAATAATTATGAAATACTATCGTGTTAAACATGACGTCTATGATTATTTTCATAAGTATGGTGTTGTTGAAGGTGAATTATTAACCAAAAAAGAACGTTTTGAACTTGTGCCCTATCTTCCGGATTCAATTTTTGAAGAGGTTAATATTTCAAAGAGTTTGACATTCACCTGTTTTGGGGTACGTAAGCAAATTTCTGACTCGATGTATGATGCAGTTTTCAAGAAATGCGGGGTAGAGTAATCTACCCCTATGTGTCGGGCATACTAATATTAAGAAAGGAAAATATAATCATGGCTGAGTCAAAAGTTAAGCCTTTTGAATACAAAGGATACACCTTTATGCTTGTCCCTACAGAACGAAAAGATTTATTAAACTATCGTTTATGGTTTTTCAATCCATGGGAAAAGCAATGGGAAAAGACTTTGTATTGCGAAAACATGAAGCAAGCTAAGAAATTAGCTTACAAATTTCTGCGTTATTATTTTCTTACATAACGGGAAGATTTTTCTTCCCTACGTGTCGGGCATAAGATTTTTTCTTATGTACTAACATTGAAGGGAGTTTTTTCTGCATGGAAGAGACTAAAACGTTACAAGAAGAATTTGCTGAAAAAGCCAAAGCATTTTTGCGTGAAACGTATACTTCTGGCATGGAATTAACCATTGATGAATTATACGAAGATTTACTGCAAGAAATACAGTGGCAGGTTTCTGATTGGTATGAAGGGGATTCCTACTATCCAAAACCAGAAGACATACTTGTAGATTTTCTTCAGCTTTCTCCGCTTGATGCTCACAGATTTTTACCACTTTTTACGCAAAACTGTGAAGGAAAGGATTCGTGCCCACTATGATATTTGAATTCAAAGACCCTTGGGATGGATGGAAAAACGAAGGTTTTTTCAAAATAGGCAGGTATCAAGATGGTGGCAGAATTGCAATTTCCATTTACGCAAGGCGCAAAGATGACCCGCAGGATTTTTTTCAACCCTATTGCAGTGTAACTGTAAACCTTCCTAACAGGGATTTAGCTAACAAAGATGAATTTGGATTTGTCGATGTTAACAATGCGCCTTGGTTAGAAGGTTTTCTCACTTCAAAAGGTTTTGGAATGCCTACGTCACGTTTTGCAACCAGTGGTTTTTGCAATTACCCAGAGTATTTTTTCAACATTCAGAAAATGAAATATTATCGTTTAGAAGGAGTCTAAAATGGTTTTTGATGTAGAGTCTTTGTCTTCACAGGAATTAATAGCAACAAGGGTAACTCTTGAAGGTTTTCAGTGTAAATATCCAAAGATTGCTTGTGTTGATTGCCCAAGCTTTGAAATCTGCACTTTTGTACGCAAGGTTGCAGAACAGTGCATGGAATTGTTAGAAAAGAGGGCATTTTCATGATTACAATTAAGTCTAAAGCATATACAAAGGATGATGCTATATTTGTAGCAGATGTTATAAACAGAGGATTATGTGGTCATTGTGAACAGTATAGTTCATATTATGACACACGTGACATGGATTGTGAAGGCTGTACGCACAAAATTGCTTGTGCAGATTTACAATCAGCCTATCACTATATGCTTGCGAAAGCTATGCGGTTGTTCGCTGAAGAAAACACAGGCAAAGTAGACCCTCTTGAATTGGAATTGCTCGATAGCTAAATATTTCCCAATATCGAAAAAAGTTCTCAATTTCAGCATTTTTCTCTTGCAATTTGCTTGGATTTGTGGTATTATACTCTTGTACCACATAGGTGAGTACCTCCGGAAACACCAGCTCATGGCTTGGTGGGTGGGATTACTGTCGGTTAACTACGCTGTAATCCCATTTATATGCTACCAGTAGTCAGCATTTGGGTGCAATTCCCAAAGGTAGCAAAAGCGTTAATCTTAATCTTGAAGAAAGGAGTAGAAATTATGGCAAGACAGCCAATGGTAACAAGAACGATTACCACAACTAAGTGTAAAGTTCTCTGCCTTGATCTTGTGCAGGAAAAACCCTTCACACAGGAAGTTATTCTTCCCCGTACCTACAAGGATGAGAAAGCAATGCTGAAACGCATTGAGCCGCTTATCAACAGCGAAACTGTGAAAGTCGTACATGTTCAGAGTGCAGAAACCGAAGAAACTCTGTATGGCATGACAGAACAGGAGTTCATCGCCACCGCAAAGATTCTCCCTCCCCGCGAAAAAACTGAAAACTAATATTAAAGAAAAGGAGTAACAGAAATGAAAGGTTACGAAGTAAACATTGTAAGTTCTACAAGAGAACTCTATCCGAAGGAAAAAATCAAACTCAAAGACCTTAGCAATAGCATTAACCTTGATAATGCTACACAGGCAGAGGGCAAAGTGGTTATCGATTATGATTACCATGTTCTTCTCAATATCCACAATGAGAAGAGCAAGGATAGAAAGGACTACCAGAATGTTGTTGTCGTAGACAAGGACGGCACAAAGTACAACACTGGTTCTGAATCCTTCCTTACCACTCTGGAAGACATTACTGGTGAGATGCTGTCAGCAGGTGAAGAAGACTTCAGCATTGAAGTTTACCGCAAGGACAGCAAGAACTATAAAGGTAAGCAGTTCATTACCTGCTCTGTTCTGTAAGCGCACCTGTTTTATAAACCCCACGCTAACCCGTGGGGTATTCTTTTTATAAGGGGATGAAAGATGTGGCTAAAAAGCCTACTGCTAACCAGACTGCATATATGGAACTGGTTGCTGAGATTAAAAGACAGTTTAAAAGAATCGGTAAACTTGGTTATGTTCCTCTTGATAATGTTTACAAAGATGAAACCCCTAAGTATATTAGCCAAAAACTTCTTGACAAATTAAAGAGGGCTGTTGAGAATATTTATCAGTTTGCAAAGTATTATGACCCAATTAAAGATAGTTATATTATTGGTACTGAAAGAAGAAGGCAAGAATATTCCGAACGTTCTCGGAAAGGTTGGGAAACAAGAAGAGCAAATGAAGCTAAAAGAAGAGCTGAAGAATTAGAAAAGGAACAGATTGAAGCAGAGAAAGCAAAGCAAGAACAAGGTCAAAAAGATTCTGAAATAAACGAAGAAGAGATAAGGAGAAAAGCAAGGAAACAGGCAGAGGATGAGCAAGGTTTGCCAAGAGAAACAGAAGTAGCTTTTAATCAAATTGAAGACTTAATTAACAATTGGACAGAATCAATATTATGGTCAGAAGAATTAAAACGTATTAAGAGAAATGACCGAAACACTCTTAAAAGTGTTCTTGATGGTGCTATTAGTTCACTTGGTAGAGAACAAGTTATTAGGAACTGCGTTAACCATGAAAGAGATCTTATAGATATTGTAAATCGTGTTCTGTATGGCAGTGGTTCTAAGTATAAAGAATATTCAGCCAGAGAAGGTGTACAAATTGATATAAATAAGTTCACTGAAATTCTCTATGGTAGACCATTAACAGTAGCAGAGTCCAAAGATATAAGTGATATGATGGAGCGGATGAATGAAGGAGAATGAAAGTCCGAAATTATCGCTACTTCATGGGGGATTTTGAAACTACTGTTTATGAAGGACAGCTTAGCACAGAAGTGTGGGCAAGTGCTTGTGTTGAATTGTACACTGAAGATGTAAAAATATTTCATAGCATTGATGAGCAATTCAAGTATTTCATATCCTTAGATAGTGATATTATCTGTTATTACCATAACCTTAAATTTGATGGTGCATTTTGGCTTAGTTATCTATTAGTTGATGAAGGTTTTCAACATGCCGCTCATGAACCAGCAGAAGATGAACCTGCATCTGACTTTGAATGGTATCCTGTTAAGAAGATGAAAAATAAAACATTTACTTATTCTATCAGTGATATGGGGCAATGGTACAGAGTTATCATCAAAACGCATGACCATATTATAGAACTAAGGGATAGCTTAAAACTATTACCATTCACAGTTAAGAGAATAGGGGAAAGCTTCAAAACAAAACACCAGAAGTTAGATATGGAGTATAAAGGATTCAGATATGCAGGTTGCGAAATAACACCAGAAGAACAGCAATACATTGCAAATGATGTTCTTGTTGTTAAAGAAGCACTTGAAGCTACATTTGAGCAAGGACACAAGAAGTTAACCATAGGAAGTTGTTGCCTTGCAGAGTATAGAGCATTGCTTGGTAAGAAACTATATGAAGAATATTTTCCAAATCTTGTTAACATAGAGATAGATGAATCATATGGCGCAAGTAATGCTGATGAATATATTCGTAAATCTTACAGAGGTGGTTGGTGCTATCTTGCAAAAGGGAAGGAAAAGCAGATTAAGCACAATGGCACAACAGCAGATGTTAACAGTTTATATCCTTCTATGATGCACAGCATTAGTGGCAACAAATATCCTATTGGTTTACCCACATTCTGGCAAGGAAATTACATCCCAGATGAAGCATTAAAACCGTGGATTTATTATTTTGTACGTATTAAAACAAGGTTCTATATTAAAGAAGGTAAGTTGCCCTTCATTCAAAACAAGAGTAGTTTAATGTACACAGCTACAGAAAGTCTTGAAACGTCAGACATTTATAACCCAGATGATGGAAAATATTACACTGAATACATTGATAGAGATGGTAATATTAAACAGGCATATATGACTATGACTTTAACAATGACAGACTTTGCACTTATTAAAGAACATTATGAACTTGTAGATTTTGAAATTCTTGATGGCTGTTATTTCTTCTCTTCAATAGGCATATTTGATAGCTATATTGATAAGTACAAAGAGATTAAAATGAACAGCAAGGGAGCAATGCGTGAGTTAGCAAAACTTTTCTTGAACAATCTCTATGGTAAACTTGCAAGCAGTACAGACAGCAGTTTCAAAGTAGCATACGTGAAAGAAGACAAATCATTAGGCTTTTACACAGTTACACAGCACAACAAAAGACCTGTGTATATAGCCGCAGGTTCAGCTATTACCAGTTATGCAAGAAATTTTACAATCCGAGCCGCACAAAAGAACTACTATGGCAAAGACGAAAGAGGATTTATATATGCTGATACTGACAGCATTCATTGTGACCTTCAGCCAGATGAAATAAAAGGTATCAAAGTAGACCCAAAAGAGTTCTGTTGTTGGAAACTGGAAAGCTGTTGGGATGAAGGTTGGTTTGTTAGACAGAAAACATACATAGAGCATATCACGCATGAAGACCTTGAGCCTATTGAAAAACCATACTACAATGTAAAATGTGCAGGAATGCCCCAGAAGTGTAAGGAACTATTTCTACTCTCGATGGACGGATTTATAGCTGATGAGAATCCCACAGAATATATCGATGAAGATGGCAAAGCGCATGATCTTACGGATGCTGACAGGTGGTTTCTCTCAAAGAAGAGGGAACTGACAGATTTCGATGTTGGACTGATAGTCTCTGGAAAGCTATTGCCGAAGCGCATAAGAGGTGGAGTATTACTTACTGATAGTATGTATGAAATGAGGTGATATTATTAAAGATAAATGTCACGGTTGTATTTATTATGACCCGTGTCACATGGAATGCAGATTAGGAAGATGCAAAAAAAGACTGTTCATTTTTGTACAATAAAGTAATGGACACAGCTTGCAAAGATTGTTTGTATTACAATAATTGCATACAGTTTTACAAGGGTATGAAGCTAACTCTTAGCAGTGCATATGGAACACAAGTAAGGGAGTGATTTTATGTACATTAATCTTTATACAGTTGTTATCCTTTTAATTTTGTATATCTTATTCAGATGATTAAGTTTATGCTCTTTGTGAATGGAAAACCTAAAATGGTTTTCTACGAAAATGAGGAACAAGATGCCGCAGATGCTTATTTTCATTTTAGGCAAATCTACGGAAAAGATGTTGTATTAAACATGATAAAATATAACCAAGAAGATAATACAATGACGTTAACCAGATTAATGGTAGAAAGGAAAAAGAATGTACGTAGTTATAGTGGGCAATGAGATTATCAAATGGGAGAAGACATTTAAAGCCGCAGAGAGAGCTGCAAGAATGTATGATCACTTGCACAATAAGATTCCAGTGTGGATAACTAAAGTAATAGTCAAAGACGGAGTAATCTTCGACAGGTAAATCAATACCCCATAGAACTGAATCTATGGGGTATTTTTATATCCAAAACCACGGGTTACGCAATGCGGTAAGCTGTCCGTCTGATCTTTCTGGCAGTTTATTTCACCTGTGCTTATCCAGAAGACCCATTGAATATAGCCGTGGGGGATATACTAATAAGAGAGTGCTTTAAGCACTGCGTCTTTGCAACGCATATCCTTAAATCTGAAGCAACCCTGTTCAAAGTAATAGCGCAAATTGGAAAGAAAGAGGTCATTGCGCTTTAGCATAACATAGTTTACTTCATGATCTTGTGTGGTAACAGTAATCCTATTTAGATACGTGCTGTCGGCATGATCATCACAGTATATAATTCCTTGTTCTGCGAACTCACGAATTCCGAAATCGGTGCTGCAATAGCGCAAGGTTGCAAGGTATCTGCTTTGACCTTTTGGTTTTTCGATAAAGGATTTACTGTCATTCAAATACACGTTCTGTGCTGAATACTGCACATACTTATTCTGTGCGAATGCCCTATTGAATGCACTATCCATCTGTGCAAGTGCGGCAGATTCTATCCACCCTTGCTCCATAACAAATCCGTCACCACGAAGGAACTTGGTATCATCACGGAGTCTGGAACTTATTCCGAGTTCAACAAAGTAAGGATTAATAAGACTAACAGCGTTACCACATAATACCATAGGCACATATCTAACCTGTTTGCCTTGACCTCTCGCAATAGATGTATGAATAGAAATAAGCTTTTGAATTTCATTACTGCAATAATGATTTGTTTCAGATTGAAATTCATCAAAGAACATATGTCCAACATCTGAAAACAGGTGGGAATACTTCTTCAAGGTATCTGCATTGTTCAATGCTATAGCATAACCACAGGGAAGGTTATTAAGGAAACACTCATAATAGATTCCATGCGCTCTGCGTTTAACTGTGAAATCATCAGAAGTGAAGAATAGTGAACCTATATCCTTGAAGATTTTATCACCTATATCTTCCAGTTCATAGTTATACCTATAAACTTCGCAGAATTTAACGCCTTTCTTTTTAAACAGGTTTATATTCCTTCTGCGAAAGTATGTAGTTTTACCACCACTTCTGTTAGTTGTACATAGGTACAACTCTGGTTTTCTTCCATTTACATCAAGCATGGACAGAAGTTTAGTACCATCATAGTATTCTGACATTTCGAAGCACCAACTTTCTTATATGAATTATAACATATTTCTTGACAAAATGCAAGCTTTTTGGTATAATTTCCATAGGGAAGGAGGATTTATCATGGAAACAATTATGCAGATTATTTCGCAGTTAGGATTTCCGATTGCCGTTGCTTGCGTTTGTTTTTGGTACATCAATAAACTGCAAGAACAGCATAAGCAGGAAATCGACAAACTTTCAGAAGCAGTGAATAACAATACTCTTGTTATGCAGAAACTTCTGGATAAGTGGGAGAATCCGTAAGAGTGAAAACTGAAAGAGAAGTTGCCCTTGAAGTAATCGAAGGGAAATGGGGAGTCGATGACGATAGAATAGTTCGCCTTACAAACGCAGGTTATAATGCAAGTTCTGTGCAGAAGGTTGTGAACAATATGCTGAAGAATGCTATCGTTGCGGATGAACCGAAAGTAACGAATGAACAGAAGCAAATTATGGAAGTTGATCTTGATTTGAAGAAGTATGGTGCTTTGATTATTAATTTTGTGGAGTAAGCTATGGCACAATGGCACGCTAAAGCAACAGGAGCATACGGCAGAAATTCTAATGAAGCAAAAGATAATGCTGAAATGTTCTATGGTGTGATGAATAGTTTAGGGTGGAGTCTTGAAGCTGTTGCCGCCGCTTTAGGTAATCAATCTGGTGAGTCTGGTTATAACCCTTGGAGATGGGGAAGTGATAACGTACTTGCTTCAAACTCACAATGGATAGATGAAAGAGAACCTAACCCTAATCCGCCACCACGATATTTTAATCATGCCTATGGTTTATTTCAGCAAGACCCCGCAGGTAAATATCTTCATAGATCATACGCACAAAGCTTGTCAACCTATGCTCCAAACTATAGTAACCAAGCAGGTCAGCCACATGATGGTGATGCACAGTGCAGGTATCTTCATTGGATATGTTCAGACCCTTCTGGTGGTGAATGGTCAAGTTCTGGTGGTTCTGGCAGTTCGTATAAAATGTCATTTTCAGATTTTTATACAAATGCTCAAAATAAATCAGTTGACTTTTTGGTTCACACATTCTTCTGGGGTTATGAAAGAGGTACTTGGGATGAAGTACGGGTTACTGATGCTAATTTCTGGTATGAATACCTTGGCGGAGTAACTCCACCAGAACCACCTACTCCACCTACACCTACTCCTTCACGTAAACTTCCATTATTTTTCTACATCCGTTATCCATTTTAAAAGAAAGGAATAAAGACAATGGCTATCAAGACAAAAGAAGAATTGCTTGCTTCATTGAAACAATCCTTTGGTGATAATACAGACGATGCAACATTATCACTCATTGAAGATGTAACTGACACCTATGATGACCTTAACAGTAAAGCAAAACCAGACGGCAAAGATTGGAAAGCTGAAGCCGAACGCATTGACAAAGAATGGCGTCAGAAATACCATGACAGATTTTTCAACCCTGTAGAAGATGAAAAAGACCCGCTTGATGCGGGCGACCCAGAACCTAAGAAATATAGGTTTGAAGACTTATTTAAGTAAAGGAGATTAAACCTTATGCCCAGACGTATTGCTATGACTAATCTCAATGCTTCTACTCTTGATATTCTGAATACTATCAGAGCAAATGCAAGCATGGAATACCAGTCTCTTGTTCCAGAGATTAGTGATGTAAGAGACATTCCCAAAGTTGGTGAAGTGCTGTACGGCTATCCCAACCTTGCTAACCAGTTTCTTTCCTCTCTCATTAACCGCATTGCAAGCGTAAGAGTTAAGAGTGCAACCTTTAACAATGCTTACGCTATGCTCAAGAAAGGTTATCTTGAGTTTGGTGAAACTGTTGAAGAAGTCTTTGTGCAGATTGCCAAGGCACGTGAGTTTTCACCAGAAAAAGCTGAACAGCGTGAACTGAAGCGCACTCTTCCCGATGTGCGTACGGCATTCCACACGATGAACTATCGTGTTGAATATCCTATTACCATCCAGAACAATGATCTTAAAACTGCTTTCCTCTCTGAAAATGGCGTGCAGGATTTGATTGCAAGAATCGTTGATGCTATCTACACTGGTGCTGAATACGATGAGTTCCTTCTCTTCAAGTACCTTATCATCAAAGCTGTCGCACATGGTAAGATGTACCCCGTTGCGTTTGATGCAACCAAGATGAGTGAAGCTGCCGTTGCTTTCCGTGGCAACTCCAATATGATTACCTTTATGAGTGATAAGTATAATGCCGCAGGTGTTCATACTGCCACTCCGAGAGGTGACCAGTACATCTTCATGGATGCAAAATTCAATGCTCAGTATGATGTTGATGTTCTAGCCGCCGCTTTCAATATGGATAAGGCAGACTTCATGGGCAGACTTATGCTCATTGATGACTTCACCACTTTTGACAATGATCGTTTCGACGTTATCCGTGCTAACAGTGATATGATAGAAGAAGTTACAGCCGCAGAACTTGCTCTCATGGCAGATGTTAAAGCTGTTCTTGTTGATGAAGAGTGGTTTCAGATTTATGATAACCTTGCTCAGTTTGACGAGAAGTATGTGGCAAGCGGTATGTACTGGAATTACTTCTACCATGTGTGGAAGACAGTTTCCTTCTCCCCGTTTTCCAATGCTGTTGTCTTTGTTGATGATGGTGCTACCATCACTGCTCCTGCAACCTTCACTGCCACAATCGCAAGCGTGATTGATTCTGAATCTGCTAAGATTATCACTCTTGAAGTTGATGATACTGCAACCCTTGGTGACAGGAATGTTGTGTTCGTACAGGATGAAGATTCTACTGAAGCTGGGATTGCTGTTCACAGGTATGGCGCATTCATTGTACCTGATGGGCAGACTACTGTAACACCTATCGCAAAGATTGGTGATGCAGATTACACTGGTTCTGCTATCACAGTTGCCTCTGCCGCTGTGGGTGGTACTGTAACGTTCACCAAGCAGTAAGGTTTACAAGAGGGAAGGGATAACCTCTCTTCCCTCATTTCTAAGGAAAGGAGAAAGCTATGGCATATATTGCTCCAAACTCAGAAATTGCGCTTTTAAAAAATGTACCACTTGATGCAAGTTATGACCATACAGTTACCTTTGCAAATTCAACACAGCAGTATTTATATTTCAGAGGTAAAGTTTCTGATGGAAACGGCAGAATATTTCCGCAGAATAGTTATCAGAGAACTTCATCTAATAAAATAAGATTAGAACTTGGTATGGCTGAAGCTATTCAGTATAACTACCTTTATTTCAGAAATATTAGCTTTGAGAATAAATATTTTTATGCGTTCATCACTAATTGGGAATACGTCAATAATATTACTACTGAAATTACTTACCAAATTGATGTAATGCAGACATTTCTTTTTGATTACACCTTAAAGCAGTGCTTTGTTGAGCGTGAACATAGTAATACAGATGCTATTGGTGAGAATACTGTTCCAGAAACATTAGAGCAAGGCGAATATATAATTGATGGTACATCATTCTTTAAGCCTTATACAAAATATGACCAAACAACACAAGAAAAACTTGTAGATGGTGATATTTCGTCAGCAATTTTCTATTGCACATTTTATGAGGATAATAATTACCCAATAACTGATGTAAATAACCACTTTAAAAAATTTGAAGGTGGTCAAGCATATAATGTCTACACAGGTTTAGTTCCAATAGCTAAAGATAACCCTTCAACTGTTGCAGATTTTATTAAATATGCCGCACAATCACAGTTCAAAGATGGCATTATTGCCGCTTATATGTGCCCTTATGCACCATATACCTATGACTTGCTCGATTGGGATAATTTTATACCACGACATAATACTCTTGCAGGTTACGCGCCTAAAAATAAAAAGCTTCTTACGTATCCTTATAACTGTCTTAGAGTTAGAACTGATTCAGACAGCACAATTTATAGGTGGGAATTTTTTGGGCAAACTGTTAAATTCAGAATGCTTGGGTTGATAGTGCCAGAACCCACACTTATTTTGTACCCATTAGGTTATAATCTGCCACAGCCAAGTGAAGTGGCATTAACGGCAAATAGAATGACCATTAAAGAATTTCCACAGTTTGCTATTGATGTTGATGTATGGAAAGTATATTTTGCACAGCATGGTGCATCACTTGTTACTTCCATGATTGGCTCTGGAATTGAAGCAGGTGCTAAATTATTAGCATTATCACAAGGTGGACTTGCGGCAGGCGGCGCAATTATGACAGGGGTATCATCAAAGGGTAACCCCATAATGTCACCTTCTGCACCAATGGCAGGAAACATGAGTGGTGGATTAATGCCAGACCCAGTTACCACATTGCAAGGTGCTTCTGCTTTCACTGGTATAGCAACATCACTTGCACAAATATACGAAATAACAAAAAGACCACCAGAATTAAAAGGTACTCAAACATCACTTGCTGATTACTCTATAGGTGCAAAACAGTTTTATTTCGATAATCTTTGCATACGTCCAGAATATGCGCGTATTATTGATGACTATTTTACTATGTTTGGTTATGCCACGCATAGAGTAAAAATTCCAAATGTTCATGGTAGACCTTATTTCAACTATGTACAAACTAAAGCTTGTATCCTTGAAGCCAATGTGCCAGAAATATACAAACAGCAAATAATTAATATCTTTAATCGTGGTATTACTTTTTGGCATAGTGAAAATCTTAGTTCTGTTACACTTCTCGATAATCTTGTTGGTGACTACACAGTTGATAATTCACCATCATAAGAAAGGAGGAATTTAATCAATGGGCAGACGTAAAAGAGATAGAGAATTTTGGGAAAGTGCTGATCTGAATAACGCATCCTATATTCAATACTATGATCGACTTACAGAATTGTCTATCTCTATGTTTGAATGGCGTAACCTGCCAGATACAGTAGACCCCAGATTTCTTGAGTTGACCCTGTTCGCTAACGGCATGGCTGTATTCTTTAAGGATGAAGTCGAAGACTATTTGGCTCTTCAGTGCGCTATCAGTGGTCCGCTGAATGTCTATAGGATTCCTATCAGAAGAAGGGCATACGCTGTTAATGGCTATAACAGGGAACTGGATGATAAAAATAGCGTTATTATTTATAACAATATGTTGCATAAAAATAGTATGCTCGATGTAAGGATGTTTGCAAGAGAACTGTATAACCTTGATAGAGCAATAAGTGTTAACGCTAATGCACAGAAAACGCCTATTCTGATAAGGTGTAGCGAAAATGAAAGGTTGACCGTTGAAAATCTCTATATGGATTATGATGGCAATAAACCTGTTATTTTCGGAGATAGAGGTTTGAACCAGAATGCTATCAGTGTGCTGAAGACGGATGCTCCATATGTTGCCGATAAGCTTTATACTCTGAAAACTCAGAAGTGGAATGAAGCACTTACTTACCTTGGTATCAGCAATGTTAATATCACGAAACGTGAAAGATTGATTACTGATGAAGTAACCAGAAACCAAGGTGGTACGATTGCAAGTAGATACTCCCGTTTGCAGAGTAGAAGAATGGCTTGCGAACAGATTAATAAAATGTTTGGTCTGAATTTACAATGCGACTATAGAGAAGATTATCAAGAAATCGTGGATGCTGAAAATAGTGATACAATTAATTCAGAAGAGAGGAGCATGACAAATGAGTAAATATACTACTAAATTGAGATTCATTTGTGAAACTGAAGCAAGTAAAACTGAATCGGTTGGCTTCTCTGATGTAGATGAAGTTATTACTGCCGCATTACCACATATCTTTGATTTCGATTTTCCAATCTTTGATGAAAACTATCGTGTACCTCTGGAAACCAAAATCATTCGGCACTATTATACCAGAGAAATTGGACTCGAAACCTATGGCTTGTGGAAACTCAAACTTCAGACTAAGCTGAATGAAATCATGCCGTATTACAATAAACTCTATCAGAGTGAATTGTATACTTATAATCCGCTTTACGATGTTGATATCACCACTACTCACGTTGGTCAGAAAACAGGTGAAAATACAAATATTGATAGCAGAACCAGTGAGAGAAGTAATAGTGGTACAAGCAAGAATGTTGGCAACGAAACTTCTGCCGATACAAATACGGCAACTACAACTGGTAACAGAAATATTGAAAATAAAGGTACAGAAACTAATACTGGTACAAGTAAAAATTCTGCAACAAGAGACTACCAGAGAGATGATGCCTATTCAGATACTCCACAGGGTACGCTGAATAATGTTAGAAATCTTAATTATTTGACAAACGCAAGAAATATCGTTGATACTGAAATGACCAACGAAAGCGGCAATACAACTGGTGCAAGTGCTTCTGAAAATCAGCAGAATGAGACAAATCAGCAAACTGTTACTGGTGATAATACATCTGCTATCCAGAGAAGTAATGAAAGAACTGATGACTTTCTTGAAACAGATAAGAATGAAGGTTCTACTGTTGGTACAAGTAAAAGCACAGAAGATTATGTACTTCATGTTATGGGTAAATCCGCAGGTGCTAATTATGCCAGAATGATTAAAGATTTCAGAGATAACTTGCTTAATATAGATATGGATGTAATTAGAGAATTGAACGATTTGTTCATGCTGTTATGGTGAAAGGAGTTGTGTATGAGAGTTATTGCAATGGGGAGAAGTAACATGAGTATCATTCCGATGGTTAATGTTACATCAATTACCTATAGTAATGGCACTGTAACTGTTACTGGAAATTTGGTGACAGATGCAAGCGGAACTGCCGCAAGAGCATTTGCGTATGATTCTGCAAACTATATTGTAAGAATACTTGAAAACTGAGGTGTAAAGTATGGCATCTAATATTAATCCTTCGTTGACACCCGTAAATAGTCTCGCTAATTTTAAATTCTGGTGTCAAAAGGTACTACCTCTTGTCTATGATGATAGTCTTAGCTATTATGAAGTCCTTGGCAAGATGGTTGTACAGCTTAATGGCGTTATTGATAATGTTAACGCTGATACTGGAAATGTTATTACGCTGAAAGATGCTTTTCTTGAACTTCAGACCTATGTTAATAATTTCTTTGACGATATTGACCAGTTGGCAAGCTATGCAGAAAGAGCCGAAACCGCTCAAACAGCCGCTAATACAAGTGCTATTAATGCCGCAACAAGTGCTTCTAATGCAAGCGCAAGTTCACTTGCCGCTATGAATGCAAGAGACACGGCTGTTGCGGCAGGAGAGGCGGCTCAGGCAAGTGCTAATAATGCAAGTACAGCCGCTACAAATGCTAACACTAAAGCTAATGAAGCCGCACAGAGTGCTATCACGGCTCAAACTGCACAGGCAAGCGCAAGTCATAGTGCTACCCTTGCCGCTACTGACAGAAGTGCCGCTCAGACAGCCGCAAACACAGCCACAACTAAAGCAAGTGAAGCAAATACAAGTGCGCTAAATGCTGAAACAAGTGCAAATAGGGCAGAAGAAAACAAAGACGATACTGAAACATTGGTAAATAGTGTACGGGAAAATCTTAATAATATACAGCAGAATACACAGGATATCAGTGATTTAAAGAATTATAATAATTCATATTTTCCAAATGCTTTAGATTTTCTAACTAAAAAAGCCTTTACAAGGCAATATGAATTTTCAAGACATTCCAGATCAATAAAAATAGACGGAAATAAAATGATCGTTACACACGAGTCTGGCGCAATCACTGATCACACAAGATATTTAATAAATGCTTTCGGTGATGAAGTACGAGTTGTCAGTGGCACAACTTTAACACCTTTAGAAAGCGAATGTTTACCAATCGGACTAATAAAAAATAATATAGCAATTTTACATTATTGTGATTCTATAGATTATGCAACAATAAATAGAGATGGTTTTGCAATAGGACTTTTAGATGATGAAAATAATGTATTATTCTTTGGACCATTTACAGGCACAAGAGAAACAGAAAGTTGCATAGTGCCGAATCTGCCTAACTTATTAGATCAATATCCAACAGCAACAAAATTTGCCTTTTATTATTATTCTCGAAGTGCATCAACCCACACTTCAATATATTCATTTGTGCCATGGCAAAATATATCCGCTTAATCCATAATTTTATCAATTTAACGGAGGTTTTATTATGTACGTTATAAACGAATATCAGACAACAAACGGAACAACAGCAATCGTGACACCCGCAACAGCACAAACGCTTAACGAAGCAGAGAGCATATTTCATTCGAGATGCGCCAGTGCAGCTATATCAACAGTGGAAACGCACTCAATCACCCTTGAAACAGATGAAGGTTTTCAGCTCAAACGTGAATCATTTAAGCATACTGTAGAGGAAACAGAGTGATACACTTTTCAGAATACACTTGCAGTGTAACTGGTTTACCCTGTTGTGGTTGCTCTTTCTATTGTTCAAACAGGAAACAGCAGTAAATTTAAAGATTAAAAAACAAACTAAATCTACTGAAACTTCAATTATAATTTTAACCGCAGGTTGAAGAATCTTTAAATACAAGATAGGAGGCAACCTCCATAAAAGCAAACGGTTCAACCTGATAGAAACAATTTCATAAATCCTTTGCATGAGTTTAATGATCAAGGTTTGCACACTGCTCAGTGTAAACCTTGATTGTTTTATACGTGAAACTGGGGACCCCCAATTCCCTTTTATTCTATAC
>Ga0233372_1000458_pt1 | contig 18421 bp, 21 predicted proteins | sample ElkDunMinimDraft_4_FD_191538 | JGI IMG/M metagenome (GOLD analysis project Ga0233372, IMG submission 191538) | Fecal eukaryotic communites from dung pellets of Tule Elk in California, USA - Elk Dung D8 | ecosystem: Host-associated > Mammals > Digestive system > Large intestine > Fecal | place... | reverse complement strand
CAAACTGAAAATTTTTTTCTAAAAAGCACCACAACCCTATTGACAAATTGCACCGTCTATGCTATAATATAATTACCAAATAAATTTGAAAGGAAGTGAAAACAATGGAAGAACAAAAGCAGGTAACACCTGATGAAATGTTGCAGCAGGCTCTCACAGAGTTTAGCAAGACACACACCCGTGCGGACGTTTTTGCAACAATCGAGTTTTTAGTACTCGTAGGCATACTCCCGCAGGGTTACACAGTATCAATGACTTTCGGTACACCACAGACACAGGAAACAGAAACAGGAAAGGAAGAATAACATGAAACAGTACGAACAAAGAGAACTCGCTTTAATGGTACTCGATGATATAACAGACTGGAACGAATATAAACAGGTATTAGCGGCTTTCACAGCAGTACACATTTTCACAGACTTTGAAATGTTGATGTTCGCACGGGTTAAGTGCGAAGAACTCAAAGAGAAAGGACTGATTTAATGTTTAAATTCAAGCCAAAACCCGAACCACCAAAACCCAATATCCCGTTCAAACCCATTAGACACAACGTGCCTAATGAGGTCATAACAGACTACATACTTTTCAATCCCGAAAAGTATCAGACCTTAATCGAACAGAATAGTACCTTTTATGACGAATACAACAGGTACTTTTCTGTCGGAGAACTCGGGGAACAGATAAGGGAAAACATAAAGGAATATTTCCAGTACTACACAGACACAACAGAAGACAATCCCGAAAAACTTGTCATTAAGTGTATGCTTGCGAACGTTGACTATAACAAAGTGGCAATCCAAATGTACACTAAACTTTGTAACGATACTTTCAGCTATCGACAGACAAACGAAGTACCCACACCCGCAGCATACTACAATATGACTATAGAAGAATACAATTCTTCTATGCAGGAATTTTTTGAAAATAAGTACCTTAATTTTTGAATTTCCTGTTGACAAATAGCACTAACTATGCTATAATAAATATAGTTAAGGGAACACCCTTGACATTGGTATTTTTCTCCTTATCGGGTGCGAGCTTTCGTTTCTCCCGCACCTAAAGGGAAATACTAAAACAACTAATATCTATCAAAGAAAGGGGATTTTTCAAAATGAGAAAACCATCTGTAACAAGGACTGTTTCATTTTATAAGAAAACAGTAAAATGCTACAAACCCAGTACAGACGAAGTACTGACCGTAACTGTAACAACCAACAAGGACAACGACAAGGCTGTCAAAGATATTCTCGATAAGGACTTAACCTTTATCACAGTAATATCCACAGAAAGAAAAGAGGGTGTATACACAATGCCCCTTGACTTTTTCCTTGAACACGCAACCTTAGTAAAAGACCCAACAGAAAGTGAGGAATAATCAATGAGTGAAAGAAACTACAGCGCAGACGTAACAAGCAGCTTAAAAGAATTAACAGCAAGACAGCGTATCGCAGTCAAGGACTTTTCATCGGCAGACAAGCTGAATGAGATGATAACCGCCGAAAACCCCAAAATCGTTATTGACGTTGACAACATTATTGAGGTAACTGTCCACAACGAACAGAGCAAGGGCAACTCCGATTACAAAGTTTACGTTATTGTGGCGACAGATGGCGGCAAGTACCGCACAGGTAGTGAAACAGCGTATACCTCCGCAATGGAGATATACAAAGAACTTGCAGCAGCTAACGAACTTGATGGCGGCTTTACCCTCGAATTTTACAAGGTAAAGAGCAACAACTTTGACGGCGACTTTATTAAGTGTAACCTCGTATGAGCCTTTTGAGGTAACGCTTAAAACCATTTATTAACACCACTTACTTATAAGAAATTATTTTTTTCAGTTTAACACTAAATATATTTGCACAGGTTTCAAAGGGTAGGGGCTAATGCCCTTGCCCTTTTAAATTTAATGTTTCACGTGAAACAAACTAAAAGAAACGGGGTGGATTTAATTGCCAATCAACAGTAAATTCACAAAACCACGTACCGCAGGACAAAAAGCATGGAACGCAGAAATTGACCGACTACTCCGTTATCAGAAAAGGCACAAAGTTGAGGTTATTCTCCCGCCAAAACCCAAAAAGGTAACACAAGCAAAGTTAAGTGGTTTACGCACAATGCGGGGTGTTAGAATACCCACAAGAATACGTACACCGCAGACCGTTAGACGTTTACCGCAGGTATCAGTTTCAACACCACAGGTTAAACCACCCAAATCAAAATCACAATTCAGACGTGATACAAAAAAGTTACATGATATAGCCGTCTTATACGCTGAACAATACGGAATTACTGCACAAACCTTTTTAAATCAATACAAGCGTTATTTATCAGCGGGAGATTATCGAAAAACAGGTTTACCACTTGAACCCGAAGCTTTAAAAGAGTATCTCAACGACTTAGAAAACGGAACAGTAAAAACACCACCGAAAAAGGATAAAACAGAAAAATCTCCGCAACGTGAGATTGAAGAAACGGCAGAGGACACAGCGAAAACACCGCAACTGACAGACGTAACTGAAACAACAGATGAAGTTGATTTTGATGATTTAGAAGAATTACCCTCGATATATGATGAAGCAATAGAAAATTTCAAGGATATGTATTCTAATTACTCAACTGAGGCACCCTCGCTTGTCAACACGCTTGACGATATAGTCGATACAATGTTAGGAGATTTAGACCCCGAAACATTTGCAACCTTGCTTAGTCAAATACAGTCAGAAGTCGGAGATATAGACCAATATATGTATTATGGTTTAGGAAGAGCGTTTGATTATTTACGCAAATTATCAAACCTTATGCGGCGAGAGGGTTATAATGAAGTTGCAGACAGTCTTGACATAGAAATAGAGCGTTATGAACAAACTGATACCGTAAATATGGAAATGGTAAACTGGCGCAAAGGTATAGGCTATAGGTCAAGCAAAAGGGATAGTAATAGCGGACTTTACAACAATGTATGGAACAGGAGATGACACAATGAAAAAGACAGTAAACTATGTAGCAGACTTTGAAACAACAGTAAACGAAAACACAAACACCCAAACGCACACTGAGGTATGGTCAGCCGCCTTATGTGAGATAGGCAACACAAACCCCGAACACGTCATAGTGTGGAAAAGTATTGAGGATTTTATATACAACATAATTGATATGCCGTACCACAAAAATATATGGTTTCACAATCTATCATTTGACGGTTCATTTATCCTCAACTACCTGTTAAATAACCCCGAGTGGGAACAGGCATTTGACATTATCGGAGAAGAATATTTCCCGATACCCGAAAAGGATATGAAGAACTTTTCATACAAGTATACCATTTCAACTATGGGTGAGTGGTACGTAATAACACTAAAGGCAAAGAACAAAATCATACACATATATGACAGTTTAAAACTTTTGCCCTTATCAGTAGCCAAAATTGGTAAAGCGTTTAAAACACAGCACCAAAAGTTAGAAATGGACTACATAGGCGACAGACACGCAAACGGCATAATCACAGAGGACGAACTCGCCTACATTAAAAATGACGTACTTGTAATGAGTGAAGCATTATCCACCTTTTTCGCACAAGGTCACAACGGTATAACAATAGGGTCATGCTGTTTAAAGGACTTTAAAGCAAAGATAACGGAGAGTTTCTTTAAAGAATATTTCCCGCCTTTAGACCAAATTGAAATACCTGTTGATTTGCGTGATGAACACACCTTGACCGCAGATGATTTTATCCGCAAAAGCTATAAAGGCGGTTGGTGCTATCTTGTCAAAGGCAAAGAGGGTAAAATATATCACAACGGCACAACCGCAGACGTAAACAGTCTTTACCCGTCTGTAATGAGCGGCGAAAGCGGCAATCCATATCCAGTTGGTAAACCCAAATTCTTTGTTGGGGATATACCTCAAAATGTCATTGATAATGGTTGGTATTACTTTGTTGAAATTGAAACAGAGTTTGAGTTAAAAGAGGGTTATCTCCCGTGTATACAGATAAAGAAAAACCCACTTTACAAACCTACAGAATGGCTAACCACGAGCAGGGTATACAATAAAAAGACGGGTCAATACAGTCGATACTATCTCGACTGGAATGACGAAAAACAAATATCGTCTGTTCGTTTAGTGCTGTCAATAACCGACTATGCACTTATCAAAGAACACTATAATTTGATAAATTGCAGAGTATTAGGCGGCTGTTCTTTTGCAACTGAAATTGGTCTATTTGACAAGTACATTGAAGAGTGGAGAAAGGTCAAGGAAAACTCAAAAGACGGTATGCGAACCATAGCCAAACTGTTTTTGAACAATCTATATGGCAAGCTTGCAAGCAATGACGATAGTAGTTTCAAAGTTGCTTACCTCAACGACAATAACGCACTATCATTTTACACGCAAGAAGCACATGAAAAGAAACTAATATCCGTTGCGTGTGGCGCAGCTGTTACAAGTTATGCCCGCAATTTTACAATTCGAGCAGCGCAGGCAAACTATCACGGTGTAGATAAAGCAGGGTTTATATACGCAGATACAGACAGCATACATTGTGACTTAGCACCCGAACAAATAAAGGGAATTGAAGTGGACGATAACGCATTTCTTAAATGGAAACTTGAAAGCTGTTGGGATAAGGCAATTTTCACACGGCAGAAAACATATATCGAACATATCACACACGAAAATCAAATTCCTGTCGAACAACCATACTATGAAATAAAGTGTGCAGGTATGGGAAAGCGGTGTAAAGAACTGTTTAATTTATCATTACAAGGCATTGAACAAATAGACAACATGACAGACGATGAACAGGAATTTCTGAAAACTCATAGAACCATGGAAGATTTTACAGTCGGTCTGAAAATACCCTCGAAGCTGTTAGCAAAACAGGTTGAGGGTGGCACACTATTATGCACAACCACTTTTGAAATGCACTAACAAGGAATGAGGGATAATATGAATGACATACCACAAAAATATAGAAGTGACATTTATCTACTTTTGGAGTTTATAAGTGACTTAGGTATTTTAGATTTGTGCTATGATACACAAAAGCGAGAATTTGTTTTGCGAATGAACAATGATGAACCTATTAGAATATCCAAAGTCTTTGTTGATGAATATTTAAGATTAAGAAACTATTAAAACAAAAAGGATAGAGAAAACCTCTATCCTTTTCTTTATCATTGACATAGCATTTACATAGGCGGTTGGTTTCCGATTACGCACAAGGCAGATTTCACTCTGTACCACCCTCACACGTTCAAATGCAAACCACTATGATGATAACTAATATTTAAGTAAACATATCAATGAAGCCTTACACTCCATGTTTTTAAATCTGAAACACCCGCTGTTGAAGTACCGCCTAAACGCTTGAATGAAAATATCATTAGGCATACGCAACTGGTACTCAGGCAGCATATCTTCAACGTCAACAGCTATTTTCAGCTTGAATGTTTCATCTATACTATTGTCCACATAAAGCACTTTATCATTAGGAAACTCCCTTATCGAGTACAGTTTCCCCATGTGCCTAAAGGTGCATAAGTACCTCGACACTCCACTCATTTTCTCGATAAATGCTTTGTCATTATACAAATAATCTTTACTTGTCAAATATCCAATATAATCATTTTGTGAAAACGCTTGCATGAATTTACTCTCTAATTGTGCCTTGCTTGCACCCTCATTAAAGCCCTGTTCAAGTACCCAGCCATTACCCCGCAGGAAGTTGGTTTCACTTGTCAATCTTGCCGATACACCCAATTCCGCAAAATAAGGGTTGAGTACCGACACATTATTGGACAACATATAAACAGGTAAATATCTGCTTTGTGCGCCATTACCACGGGCAACAGAGGTATGTATCGAGATGAACTTTTTAATTTCATCAGACACATACGAGTTATTTTCGGATTGAAATTCATCAAACAGTATTCTTTGTGTGTCACTGAATAAATGACTATACTTTTTTAACTGGTCTGCTGAATTTAAACTAACCGCATAACCACACGGAAAGTCATTTAAAAACAATTCATGGTATACACCATTTCTTGGTTTACTGTACATATCACAATCGGGAAAGAAAAGCCCGTGAATATCTTTAAAGAACTTATCGGCGCAGTCACTTATTTCATACTTGAACCGATAGAAAAGCATAAACTTTTCATGTGTTTCAAGAAATTTCTTAACAAAGTATCTGTTAAACCATGTTGTTTTGCCCGCCGAACGGTTAGAAGTACACATATAAATTTCGGGACGTTCATTGTTTAAATCCCTCATTGATAGGAGTTTTGTTCCGTCATAAAATGTTGGTTTTTCGTTCATGTTTCATAGCACCCTTTTTATTTTTATTATAACAAAATTTTGATATTTTGTCAAGCAAATATTGACAATCAGCGGGTTTCATGCTATAATATAGTTAGGTAACAATATTACTTAACTATGTTTCACGTGAAACAATAAAGGGGAGTGATAAGATGAATGTTGCCGAATTTATATCAAATGTTGGTTTTCCTGTTGCCTTATGCTGCTATCTGATATATAATCAGTCGATTATGCAAAAGCAACACAAAGAGGAAATGGAAACATTATCGGCAAATTTCTCAAAAGCAATAGAAAACAACACAAAGGCAATAGACAGACTTGAAAGGACGGTCGAGAAATGGCAGAAAAAAGAGTAATTGACATATCCTATCACAACGGCAATATTGATTTTAATGCACTATCCAAAGTGGTTGATACTGTTATAATAAGATGTGGTTACGGCGACAACTACAGCAAGCAGGACGATGTTAAGTATAGAGAGTACATAGAGGCGGCTATTTCCGCAGGAATGAATGTAGGTATTTATATCTATTCTTATGCTAAAACGTCAACGCAGGCGGCAAGTGAAGCAAACCACCTTATCAGACTTATCGAACCATACAAAGACTACCCTCGTTTATCTAAAGTTGTGTGGTATGATGTTGAAGAACAGTATCAGATAGACCTTGCACCTCGTTTATTTGATACTTTTGCAAAGAACGTCAAGGACTACGGTTACACCGCAGGACTTTACATGAGTGAAGCATACTATAATAAAGCATTTCCGATAGGTGTAGGAGATGTGCCGTTATGGATTGCTAAATACGGCAGCAACACAGGCAAACCACAGACCAAACCTGTTGTTAAGGGTGCTATATCCTTATGGCAATTTACGTCAATGGGAACGGTAAACGGCATAGCAGGAAGATGTGATTTATCACTTTTATACGATGAAACAATTTTCAGCAACAAAGGACGAATAACCGACTTTGAGAGTGCAATGAAAATACTGGTTGAAAAGGGTGCTATTGCTACACCTGATTACTGGTATAATGCAGCAAAAGTTGTGAAATACTTACCCGACTTAATTATCAACATGGCTAACACTTTATAGGAGAATGAATTATGACAAAAGAAGAATTTATGAACGCAATCAAAGAAATAATAGGCGAAAGAAATGACGATACAGTCTTAGGTGTTTTACAGTATTTAAAGGATATTGAAACACCTGTAGACCACAGCAAGGAAATTGAAGAACTAAACAACAAAGTAAAGGAACTTGAACAGGCAAAGACGGACACGGAAAATGAGTGGAGAAACAAGTACAAAGAAGCTTTTTTCACGACACCGCAGCAACCACAGACCAACGACCAGAACGCACAATACGGAAAAGAACCTGAACAGTCAAACCTTGAGTTTGACAATTTATTTACTGAAATTACAGATTAAAGGAGTGATTTTTAATGCCTACAATTCCACGCAGAATTACATTAACAAACACCTCTGATGTGGTATTAAACACTATCAGAAACCATGCAAGCATTAACTATGCAAATTATGTGCCTTTTGCACAACCCAACGCAGACAGCATACGACAGATAGGTAGTGTCATTATGGACTATCCCGAATTACAGAACGAATTTCTGTCGGCACTTGTCAACCGTATAGCTTTTGTTGTAATTAAATCCATGAACTTTGAGAACCCATGGAGAAGATTTAAAAAAGGCTATCTTGGACTTGGCGAAAGTGTTGAGGAAGTATGGGTTGACATTGCAACACCTCACGAGTATAGTGCAGAGGTAGCGGAGGACGAAGTTTTCAAGAGAGAAATTCCCGATGTGCGTTCAGCGTTCCATGTGATGAACTGGCAGAAGTTCTACAAAAGAACTATTCAGCGTGCAGACCTCGAAAAAGCGTTCCTTGCATATAGCGGTGTCACAGACCTTGCAAATAAAATCATACAGAGTATGTACACAGCACTTTACTATGATGAATTTTTAACCATGCGTTATCTACTTGCAAGACGTATACTTGACAACCACTTTACATACTTATCAACGGCAGGTGCGGAAACAGGTGATAATGCAAAGGCTACACTTGCGGCTATCCGTACACTCAACAACAAACTTGTATTCCCGTCAAGAATGTACAATGTAGCACATGTTCTTAACAAGTCGGAAATTTCTGAACAGCAGCTTATCATTTCAGCAAAGTTTGAAAGTCATGTTGATGTATATGCCCTTGCAAGTGCATTTAACCTCAACTATGCGGACTTTATGACAAAGCGTATTCTTACACCGAGTTTCAGCTTTGACCCCGATGAACTGGAAAGACTTGGACTGATATTCCAGTATGACACAACTTATGTGGGTATATCTCCCGCCGAAAATGCTCTGCTTGACAAGGTTTACGCTGTTGTGGTTGACGATAACTATTTTATGATTTTCGACAAGGAAATTGAAATGGGCGATATTCGCAACGTGCAGGGTAGATACTGGAATTATGACTTGCATAGTTGGAAACTGTTTAGCGTTTCTCCGTTCCATACGAGTGTGGCGATTGTAGATGAAAGTATCTATAATGCAGAGGCAACACCCGATGTTACACTTGTTGACTTTACAACAGGTGAGCCGATAGCTGCTACAACCACGCTTGCATTAAATGTTCCTTACGGAATTGCTATTGTGCCTGATACAACTTCTATCGGTGGTGCACAGATTGCAAGTGTTGAGGGTGTTGACGGCGTTATTGTGAAATACGATAATGGTAGTATTATAATCACGGACTTTGGTGATGAGGAAACAGGAAATGACGTTGAAATTACAATCACATTTACAAATGACGAAAGTGCTGATGTAACAATCGGTGTAGCACCCTAATAGGAGCGTGATAATATGGCAACAAGAAGTATAAGATTAAGTGTATCGGATAACGACAGCTATGACAGCTCTGTCCGCTTTGACGATGAAAACTTATCTCCCGAACAGAAAACACAAATATCCAGTGCAATTTCTGACATGACAGACGCTTTTGATGTTATCAGAAATATCGTAATTTAAAGAGGTGGTTACATGGCAACATTTATCCCCTTTATCCCAAAAGGTCAAATAAATGTTTACCGTTTTGTTCCACTCGATGAAACTTATCAAAACACATTACACTTTGAAACAAGAGAGCAACAACTTGCTTACTTTGGGTGTAATGAAGAAAGTACGGGGTATGAGGATTTACTCACACCCCGTGCAAATACTATAGACAAGGTTAGACTTGTCGGACAAAGTTTCACACGGAACGAGCGGCAATATGTGCGCATAGAGGGAAACGCTTGCAATTTCTATGACTGTAATTACATGGCATATCAAAATAGAGATTTTGGACAGATGTGGTTTTTTGCTTTTGTACATGAGGTCATATATGTCAATGATTATTGCACAGAGTTACAGTTTGAAATTGATGTCATGCAAACCTTTATGTGGAATTATGAGTTGAGGGAGTGCTTTGTCGAGCGTGAACACACCTTGACCGATGAACTATATGAACACCTTGAACCCGAACCAATGTTGCAATATCCGTTTAGGAATACGGATATAGTTAAAACAAATAAATTTATTGACTGGTGTGCGATTTTGGGAACTGCTTTTGATATGCCTATAACAGGTGGCACACCTTTTGAACCACAAACCATAAATGACCCAACAAAACCAGTTATGCACTTGTATGATAATATTCCAGTTGGTGGCTGCTTGACATTATATGAGTTGCCGTCTGAATTATCAGCTATGAAGCGAGATATAGATAGCATTTATCAGTATCGAGGTGGGGACGGTATTTTTGAGTTATTGCTGTTTCCATACGAATTTGCTAAACACATTGAAACTGGCGGCTCAGACGATATGACAATCACTATAGACAGACCCACAGACGTTGACGGATATACACCTATAAACAAACGGCTATTTGCATATCCATATACATATCTTCATGTGGACAGCAACACAACTGAGAGTGTATATAAGTTTGAATTATTTAACGCACTACCGCAATTCACACTCAATCCGTGTGTAGCGGGTATACCCGTAATAAATTGTAGACCTATGGCATACGATACAAAAGGTACGCTCAGTGATGTTACAAAACGAATTTGTATGACTAATTTCCCACAGATACAAATTAGTCAAGACAATTTCCAACAATGGTGGGGTCAAAACAGTTGGAATGAGGGTATGAAGTTTGTCACAGGTATTGCTGAAATTGGTATCGGCATAGGTGCAAAGAATATCAATGTAGGACTTGCAGGTGCAACAACAGCGTTAAGCAGTATCTCAGATTATATCACAGCAAGCACCACACCCGCAACAGTTAAAATTCCACAGGGTGTATATGCAGATATAAGTGACAGATATCTTGACTTTTACTTTAAAACAGTTCAAATATGTGCAGAGGGTGCAAAAGCAACAGACGATTTTTTCACAATGTATGGTTATGCTGTCAACAGAGTAAAAGTGCCAAATGTGCGTAATTACAGCACTTGCAGACCACACTTTAACTATCTAAAGTGTAGAGAAATGTCATTTCATTGGGAAGAATACAAAGACCCACAGGGTGAGGGAAAAGGAACGAGCGTTCCCCAGTATTATATGAAAAAGATAATGTCAATTTATCAAAACGGAATAACCTTTTGGAAAAATCCCAATGAGGTAGGACGTTATGACAGTTTAAAAGCGGATAATGTACCGCAGTAAAGAGAGGTGGTAAAATGCCTTTTTTCAATAGAAAATCCCTAGGGGATAGAACAATCATAAATAATAAAATATGTGCACATGACTATTTTTTAAGACTTGTCGAGTTATCCCTGTCATGTTTCAAATGGGAAAACTTACCCGAAACGTGTGACCCACGTTATCTTGAATTATCCTTGCTTGAAACAGGTCGAGCCGTGTTTTTCCGTGAAGAGGTCACAGGAGAATTGATGAATTTGCGCTTTAATACGGGTGCAGGCAATTTTGATGTGTACGGCAACCCAACAGAGTTTGAGATATACGGCTATAATGGCTACACAACACATAGGTCGTATAAAGATTGTGTTCCTGTTTACAACAACAATTTGCGTATCGAGGGTAATATAAATCTTGTACATTATTCAAATATACTGTACGATTTAGACCAAACTATACTTGTCAATGCCAATGCACAAAAAACACCCGTCTTAATCGTTTGCAACGAAAATCAGCTTATGACGTTAAGAAACTTGTACCGAAAGTACGAAGAGAATGTTCCTTATATCTTTGCTGACAAAACTGTAAAGGATAGCGAGATAAGCGCCGTTCGTACAGACGCACCTTATATGGGTGATAGACTTTGGAACTTGAAAATGGACTATTGGAACGAAGCTTTAACCTATTTAGGAATTGCTAATGTATCGGTAGAGAAAAAAGAACGACTTATATCTGATGAAGTCGAAAGAACACAGGGTGGTGTTTTCCTTAACCGACAAATACGTTTACAACAGCGTGAACTTGCGTGCGAGAAAATAAACAAGATGTTCGGTACAAATATATCTGTTACATTTAACGACGAGGATATAGACTTACCCGAAGATTATATAGAGGGAAGTGATGATAATGGCGAGTTACACAACACAGGTACGGACGATATGTGAAATGTATAGCACAAAGAAACGCAGCGGATATGCAGATATACCCGATGTTATCTTTGAAGCTTGCCCGAAAGTTTTTGATTTTACATATCCCATTTTTGACGAAAGTTACAGACGTGTGCTTGAAACAAAAATCCTTATGCACTATTACACCCGTGAGATATGCGAGGAAACAGTCGGTTTGTGGAAGTTAAGGCTTATGGCACGTCTTAATGAGATAATGCCGTATTATAATCAGCTTTACGAAAGTGAGTTACTCAAATTCAATCCGTTCTTTGATGTGGACTACACCACAACACATAAAGGCAGAGCCAATGAACGTAAAGCGAGGGTGCGACAGGTTGACACGGAAAACAACACAGATTTTGCGGAAGAGATTGACAGCGACTACACGCTTGACACGGACGAGAAGATTATCGACAACACAACAGAAAATGAAAAGACTGTTACCAACACGGTAAAGGTTGAAGATATCGACTATCATAGTGTTAAGACCGAAAATGAGGTTACAGAGGTTACAACCGATACAACAGACGATTATACAGAAAACGTCAAGAGTGTTGAGGATAAGGAGCTCAACAAAGATGTTACTTTACATGATAAAGAACATACTGACACAGTTGAGCATGAAGAGAGCAACACTGTTGCACATAAAGTCGGTAACAACGATACGCACTTGACCGACAAGGGGCAGGACGTTGATACAACAGTTATTGATGAAACAGAGGTACGCACACCCAATCTCACAAATGACAAGCAGGAAAATAAAACCTTTGATGACCTTGGAACTGGTGCTGATAATCGGAATATCCAAAAGTCTGAATATACGTCAACTTTTGATAAGAATGACGGCACTGAACACCTTAAAACGGAAGAGGATAAAAAGGGCGAAAGTCTTGACCTTTATTCTGATACTCCACAGGGTAACTTAAACTATGTTGACGGCGGCAACGGACAGGAAATAGGTGTTGACCCGACAACAGGCGAAAGACAAGGGTTAAAAACCAAAATGTTTGTTGGTTGGCTGACTAATGGTCGTGATATTGAAACGGCTGAACATACCGAGGGTGTGAGTGACAGGGAAACACACGCAACAGCAAATGGGTATAAGGACTTTGACGAAACAACGGACGATGATGTATACCATACAAGGAACTATCAGCAAATTACAGACGACCACACTGTCACAAAGGACACGGGCAACGAAACAAAGAAAAAAGACGGGCTTGACACAATAACACATGATATTGACGAAACGCACCATACACATTATGACATTGATGAAACAACTACAACCGACTTTGTTGACGATAAGACAGGTACAAAGGACTTTGAAAAAGACCAGACAGAGAACACTAAACAAACCGAACACAATACTGTTAATACGGATAAGGTTAGTAAAGACGTGGTACACACAGACCAAAACACGGAACGCAATGAAACAGACGAACAGACAGACCACACGGACGATGATACAACTACCGACTTTACGGGCAATGTGGACGATGTGACCGACTATACACGAGATAAGACGATAGGCAACGTGTATGTGGCTAATAAAGATACGGCAAATAACAGGAAATTCCTTGAAAATGTTACAGATGATATGAAGCACACTGTTCGCAACATGGACGAATATGTGAATAGAACCGCTGGGAAAATCAGCGATTTAACTTACTCTAAAATGTTGCTTGAATTTAGGACAACATTTTTAAATATAGATATGATGATAATTGACGAATTATCGGATTTATTTTTTGGACTATTTGTTTAATGTTTCACGTGAAACAGTAAAGGAGTGATTTTTAATGAGTAAAGATATACACCACCACATTACACCACCACCGTTCGCACCGATACCACCTTATGACGGACACCCACACCCATTTCCGCATAGGCATGAAGCACCGAGAAACCATAGTGCAAGGTTTAGACCTATGATGTTGCACCCTCATATACCGCACCATTTTAATTTTTGGTGTAACAAGGTTATCCCACTTGCGTATGATGATAGTTTAAGCTATTATGAGGTACTGGCGAAAGTTGCGGACTATCTCAACAATATGCTGAACGATGAAAAAATGATGATGATAAACATTGAAGAACTTGCACAGGCATTTTGTGAGTTGCAAGGTTTTGTCAATGATTACTTTGCATTTTATCAGAGTAAAGGTATAATCAATTTTGAAGCAGCTATCACAAATGACAACTACCTTGAAATTCTCCCTGACGCTGATAATGCGCAGATGAATACTGTTTATCGTATGCAGTTTGTTGAGGGCAGCACACAGAATGTTCCCACAAACTTGCCCGAAAGTGCAAAACCGTATAACCATGAAGCGGTGCTGTTTAATCTGTCCAACTTTGTTGTAAAGAGAGTTGGTAATGAGTGGGTTGAAGTTACAGACGATAACAAAGAGTATTCCACAAAGGGTAATTATCAGTTATTTATAACAGGTAAAGATATATATTTCCGTGAAAATAACGGCGATACATGGGGCGAGTGGAACTCTATTTTCGGTAACTGGTGGGAAGAAAAGTTTGAAGAGGTCAAGGACTATGTTGAGGCGTTACTTGATGACCTCTGGGCGGCTATCCGTGCGGAAGTTGCAAGAGCAACAGCGGCAGAGCAGGCACTTGACACAAAAATTGAAGCTGAAACTACCAGAGCAACGGCAGCTGAACAGGCTGAAACAAATAGAGCAACAGCTGCTGAAAATGCGTTATCACAGAGATTAGTCGCAGAGTATGAAAGAGCGGCGGCGAAAGAAGCTGAACTTGAACAGGCTATCGAGGACGAAACTGATAGAGCCGAACAGGTTGAGGGAAATTTGCAGACTGCTATTCAGACGGAAACGACAAGGGCGACTAATGCGGAAGCGGCTATTAGGAGTGACCTTAATAGTGAGATAACAAGAGCGACAGCGAGAGAAAATGCAATAAGCGCTGATATTGCTGATGTTGCAAGAGATTTATCAGAGGAAATTGTTGACAGACAGCAAGCTGATGAAAATTTGCAGGATAGCATTGATAGTGTTGCGAGTGACCTTGCTGATGAGGTTACAAGAGCGACAACGGAAGAGCAGAGCCTTGACGGTAAAATCAGTACTGAAAGAAGTCGAGCAGAGGGTGCAGAAGCGGCTATTAGGGCAAGTTATATTCCTAATGGGGGCAATGCGCTTAGTGATACAACGCTTGACCTTACACGTAGCAACTTTAGGTTTGTTGGTACTGGTGGGGCTATGTATATGCAGGCTAATGGATTTAGGTTTATGCCCGCTGTTAGTGGACCGCCACTGATTTCTGTGGCAAGCGATTTATCACCGTCTACACCCGCCATTGATATTAGCAGTACATCAACTACTGTTTGTCATGGTTCCTCTAAACTTATTATGCACAACGGCTATGGTAAAGCATACTATCTCAAACCCAATAATCTGTTAATGGTTGACGGTAGGGAAATTGCTGTTAAAGCGGATTTTGACGGCTATATTCCTAATGCGGGAAATACTGTTAATGGTGCTTTTGGGTTGAGTAGACAGAGTATGAATTTTACGGCTACTCTAACTGGAGTGCAGTTTACAACAGCGGGTATGTTTCTTATTAGAGATAATTCTAATACGAGATTGAGCGTGGAAAGTGAAAGAGTGCAGATATTTGCGGGCAATTCAAGTTCGGCGCATATTGTTGTAGGCGATAATTTATCCCCGTTCGGTGCAGGGTCAATTAATCTTAGTCCAGCTTCAACAGGACAGGCATTTTATTTTAAAAGCGGCGCGGGTTTGACTGTAAAACGCGAGATTGCTACCATTGAGGATATTGAAAGCGCAACGAGCGGCAGTGCTACACAAAGTTGGGTTAATACGCAGTTGCAGGGGTATATTCCTAATGCGGGGAATAGTGATACCAACATTGACTTGACACTTAACCGCAATAGCTTTTATTTATACTTTGATAGTTCGTTTGAAGTTATGTATGAAAACCAACGCCTCATAAATGCTGATAGTGACGGTGTTGAAATTATTGGCTACAATTCAAACACAAAAATAAATGTTGGACGAGCCAATAATGATGATATTAATGTTCATGCAGAGGACGGCGCTGTTAAATTTGTTACGGATAATATCATGTTGCAGGCGGCTGATAGTGATGTTACTATCGGTGGAGATAGTGACATTAAGATTTATGCGGGTAGCAGTTGTAATGTTACCATTGAAAGTACAAACTCAACAGAGATAAAGGGCGAAAGTGATGTTACAATATATGCCCCCGATACAAGTGTTAAAGCTTTAGAATTTAGCACTGATTACGGCGTTAAATGGTTTGATAGATATGCAACACTTAATGTTTACGGTAGCAGTATTGCTGACTGGAACGCCTTTGTAGACGAGGTTCTTGGTGCTGTGAGTACAAGCACAAAGTTTATATTTAATATCACTGGCAAAACAATAAATGTAACGTCAAACACGTTTATTTACAACTCCAATAACAGCGGTGACTATGAAGATGTTCTTAGATTTGTAAATTGCACATTTAATATCACAAACGGAAACGCTTTTATAAGTGTTGACAGTGGACGTGTTGAGTTTGAAAATTGTCGGTTTGTAGCTTCATCTTATGTCAATAACAAGGTGCGTGTGACCGAGGACGCTTACGCGTTTTTCAAAAACTGTACGTTTGAAAATGTTGACGTTGAATGTTCTTCATTCTATAACAGTTCAGTGTTCATTGCAGAAAATTGTTATTGCACACACGGTTTGTATCTTGCACCAACAGAAAACCCTATCACACCTATTAAGATTTTCAGCTGTTATTTTGACACTGAAAGTATGACAGTTCCAACAGGAGAAACATCTATCAACGCACTTGTAGCAGGTTGCAGGTTTGCAACGGGTACAAGCCTTACAGAAATTCGACACCATTGGAACAACACCAATGTTGGCGACTAAACACTTTTCGAGGGGTGCTATTTTGCACCTCTCTTTTTGTTCCATAGAGTTACTTTGAAAATCAAAAGGTGGGTATAGTATTTTTGGATTTGTTGGAATTTTTTATTTGTAGTTTTATTTGAAATGTTGAAATGATTTTTAAATTGATGTTATTTTTGAAAATTCTGAATAATTTATTTTGGGTGCAAAATGTTTTGAGATATTTTTATTTTTATGTGAAAATTTTTGAGTGAGAGAATTTTTTGAAAAAAGCTGGTACAGTAGGGGTCATGGAGAACGGTCATAATTCGTTGAAGTCGAAAAAACGGCAAGTGCATATTTGAGAATTTCATTGTGCATTTTGACGACTGGCAAATCGGGGCTGAATGTACTTTTTTGTAGTGCTTTTTATTGTCATGTATTTTTATTGAGTTTATATTTTTCAAATCGTTGACGTATCAAAAAGCGGCGTTGCAGCCGCTTTCGATTTTATTTGATTAATTTTTCAAGATGTTCGATTATGTGGTATAAGTGGGATATGTGATACACTAACAATAATGCTATCAATCCCATGATACAAAAACCGATTGATAAAATAATGATAACTGTTATAGGGTCAATCACGTTTACACCCCCTTAATATTTCTTTTAATGCGTTTTCAAGTTCTTCAATGCGGGCTTTTAATAGCCCGATGCGGGCTAAAAGTCCGAACGATAGCCCGAACGATATGCCCGCAAAAATAAATAGTACAATTTCGGCTTGCTGTTTTATCATGGAATATCATACCTTATACATTCATTTAACGGTATTCGAATACCGTTATATTTAAAATATGCGTTGCCGCTTAATGTATAGTATACACGGCTGCGGTGTACAGTTTTATTGCTACACCATGCACCCGCAACAAAAATTACATAATCGTCCATTAAATCGGGTACGGAATTATAATATAAATCGCCTATTTCCTTGCTTTCATATCCATTTATAGATTTAATCTCTATGCCAGCAAATCCAATGTAATAAGCAATAGTTTGACGATTTAACCATTCTTGCTTTATTTGTTTAGTCACGACTTTGCACCCCCTTTTAAACTCTCAATAAAATTGTAAAGCTTTTGTTTATCATAGTCTACATGTTCACCAAATGGTCGATAGCCAGTTACAATATAAACGCCGTCAATATAATATATGTCGGCGTTCCAGCCATAAACGCCCGCCGTGTATGCAATGGGTGCGTATGGTCGTAATAGGTATTGTAAATTGCAATAGTCGATAGAATAGACGCGCGAACCACTGTTCATAATTGCCTTTTTTGTTGTTTTGAATTTCATTTCAAAAACCCCTTTCAATATTTATTTTTCAATGTGCTATGCAAAAAATTAGTTTCGGTATGTACCTACTTATCAACCCCGCCGCGTAAAGGCTTTTTTGCAAGGGGCTGTTGCCGCCGCGGGTGCGGCGGGTGTGTTATATCTGTCTTTTTAATGTAAAGTTACTCAACTCTGTTATGTGGTACTTATTCAAATATATA
>Ga0233372_1000457_pt1 | contig 18427 bp, 13 predicted proteins | sample ElkDunMinimDraft_4_FD_191538 | JGI IMG/M metagenome (GOLD analysis project Ga0233372, IMG submission 191538) | Fecal eukaryotic communites from dung pellets of Tule Elk in California, USA - Elk Dung D8 | ecosystem: Host-associated > Mammals > Digestive system > Large intestine > Fecal | place... | reverse complement strand
CACGTCGCCGTCGCTGAAACCGGGCAAGGCGTCGACCGGCACCGGCGTGGCGAGACGCAGGGCATCGGGCATGTCGGCGGGGGCGTCGGCCTGCAGGCCCGCGCCAATCAGCCGGGTGTAATACGCATCGCGGGTGCCGTGGCGACGGTTCACCCGCAGCCATTGCGGCGCTTCGGCGGCGCTGGCCGAAAGGATCGCATCCATGTCGCGTGGCCAGTCGGTGCGTACCTGCGCCAGCAGCCACGCCGGCCATGCCGCGTCGACGCTGGCAGCCGGCAGGCCGTCCTTCTGGGCCCGTCGCAACAGCGCGTTGACGAGGCCGGCCTGGTGGGCGCGACCGATCAGGCGCGCTGCATCGACGGTCGAATTGAGCGCGGCATGCGCCGGCAGCGCCATCGGATCGAGCTGGGCGAAGCCCGCATAGAGCAACGCGCGCAACGGTGCATCGCGGCTCCCGAGCGGGCGTGGCATCCAGCTCGACAGCGCCGCGGCGTACCGGCCCTGGTGGCGGACCGCGGCGAAGGCCATCGCCTCCACCAGCGCCCGGTCGCGGACATCGTCGATGTCCGCCAGTGCGGTCGACAGCTCGCCCTTCAGCGAACGGCCCTGGTGCAGTACCGCGTCGATGACCCGGGCTGCGGCCGCCCGTGCGTGCGCGCCATGATCCATCTCAGGCCCCCACCGCGCGCAGATCGCTGCGCGCATTGAGGTAGTCGGCAACGTCGATCACGCGGCCGCCGGCGCGCTGTACCCGCTGCAGGCGCAATGCGCCTTCGCCGCAGGCGATGTCGATGCCCTGGCGGCCGGCGAACAGCACCGTGCCCGGCGCGTGGGCGTGGGCGAGCGGCAGCGCACTTGCGGCATGGATGCGCAGGCGCTCGCCGGCCACTTCGGCCTCGGCGACCGGCCAGGGATCGAAGGCGCGCACGGTATTGGACAGCTCGGTCGCCGGTCGCGACCAGTCCAGTCGCGCCTCGGCCTTGTCGAGTTTGTGGGCGTAGGTGATCCCTTGCGCCGGCTGCGGGTTGCGTCCCAGCTGCATGCCGACGCGCAGCAGGCCGAGGCCGTCGGCCAGGACCTGCGCGCCGAGAACCGCGAGCCGGTCGTGCAGGCTGCCGCCGGTATCGGTCGGCGCGATCGGCGTGGTCTGACGCAACAGCACCGGGCCGGTGTCCAGGCCTTTCTCCATCTGCATCAGGCATACGCCGGTTTCGGTGTCGCCGGCCTGGATCGCCCGCTGGATCGGCGCCGCGCCACGCCAGCGCGGCAGCAACGAGGCATGCACGTTCCAGCAGCCGTACTTCGGGATATCGAGCACCGCCTGTGGCAGCAGCAGGCCGTAGGCGACGACGACGATCAGGTCGGGCTCCAGCGCGCTCAGCGATTCGAGCACCTCGCGGCCCTTCAGCCGCTCCGGCTGATACACCGCCAGTCCGCGCTCGAGCGCCACCCGCTTGACCGGGGAGGCGGTCAGCGCCCGTCCCCGCCCGGCGGGCCGGTCGGGCTGGGTGTAGACCGCGACGACCTCGTTGTGCGCGTCGGCAGCCAGCAGCGACGGCACGGCGAAATCGGGGGTGCCGGCGAAGACGACTCTCATGAATGGATTCCTGGCGGGCAGCGGCAGAGGACGGGGCGGCCGCGCGGGCATCCCGCGCGTGCGCTTCCCGGAGCGGTGGCTGCGGGGTCGGCGGGCGACGTGCGCTGCGCGGCGATCAGTCGCGACCCTTGCGCAGCTTCTCGAGCTTCTTCAGCGCGCGATCGCGCTTGAGCGGCGACAGATAGTCGATGAACAGCTTGCCGTCGAGATGGTCGATCTCGTGCTGCACGCAGGTGGCCAGCAGGCCGTCGATGCTCATCTCGAACGGTTTGCCATGCCGGTCGAGCGCAGTGACGGTGATGCCGTCGGCTCGGGTCACGTCGGCGAACACACCCGGAATCGACAGGCAACCCTCGGTATGGATGCGCAGATCGTCGGAGCGGTCGCGCACTTCGGGATTGACGAACACCAGCGGCTGCTCGCGGCCCTCGGTCACATCGATGACCATGAAGCGCGCATGGGTGTCGACCTGTGTCGCCGCCAGGCCGATCCCGGGCGCCTCGTACATGGTCTCGAACATGTCGTCGATCAGGCGCTGGAAGGCGGGATCGGCGAAGGAATCGGCGGCGACCGGTTCGGCCAGTTTGCGCAGCCGGGCGCTGGGGTATTCGAGGATCTCAAGCAGGGACATGGTGGCAAACAGCGAAAGCGGTCACAGCCGCGGGAGCGAGGTTGGAATTGTAGCGCGCCCACAGTTGCGTCCGCGCCGGACTTTCAGGCTATATTGCGCCGCTGCAAGGGGAAAAACTTAAGGGGAGCAGGTAGATGGCGGGCACGCTTCAGCGTCTTTCCAGGTCGCTACGCACGGGTTGTGCCGTCGCGTTGTTGACCGTCACCACGTTCGCCGCTGCCCAGCAGATGCGCGGAGATCATCCGGAAACCTATGTCGTGGTCCGAGGGGACACGCTCTGGGACATCGCGGGTCGCTTCCTCGATCGGCCCTGGCTGTGGCCCGAGATCTGGCAGGCGAATCCGCAGATCGCCAATCCGCACCTGATCTATCCGGGTGACGTGATCAGCCTGGCGTACCTCAATCGGGTGACGATGGCGCCGGGGCCGCGGCCGCTGGAAGCCTCGCCGATCAATGCGATCCCGCTCTCGGACGTCGAGCCGTTCCTGAAGAACCGCCGGGTCGTGTTCGAATTCGAAAACCTGCCCTACGTGCTCGGTCTCGAGGACGGACGCCTGCGCGGCAGCGTCGACCGCAATGTCTACGTCAAGGGACTGGACGCTGCCCGTCCGGGCGAGCGCTATGCGGTGCTGCGCCCGACCACGGAGTTCTACGGGGCTCGCGGCTCGCGCGATCTCGACTTCCGCGGCAAGCGCATCCCCGGCGAGACCAACCTGTGGTCGCAGGTCCAGCCGAAGTCGCGCCAGCAGGACGCGTTCCTCGGCTACGAAATGGTGCAGATGGGCGTGGGCACGGTGCTCCACGGCCCGACCGCGCAGAGCGACACCACGACGCTGGTGCTGGACAACGACGGCTTCGAGGCACGCGTGGGCGACCGTCTGGTCCCGGCGAATCCGCAGCCCTACGACCTGCAGTTCTTCCCGCACGCGCCGAGCGCAGAGGCACTCGCGGCCAATGCGCGCATCATCGGCGTGGCCGACATGCTGGTCACCGGTGGCCCGCGCGACGTCATCGCGATCTCGGCCGGCTACCAGAACGGTGTCGACAACGGCACGGTGTTCTCGATCTGGCACGACGGTTCATACGTCATCGACCGGGTGAAGCACCCCAACACCTCGCAGATCACCAGCTCGCCCAACCCCGGGGTCAACCGCGATCGCCTGCCCGACGAGTACGCCGCGCACGCGATGGTGTTCCTGACCTTCAACTTCGTCAGCTACGCGCTGGTGATGGAAGGCGAGAAGCCGGTGCAGGTGGGCTACACGGTCAAGCACCCGGACGCCGAACAGTAGGCGGCGCCCGCCACGCGGGCTTTCCCGACCGGATCGGACGACGGCACCTTCGGGTGCCGTCGTCGTATGCGGCCTAGGCTTGGGCCATGGACGACGATCGCGACCTGCAGGCGGTGCTGCGCCTGATCCATGCCGGCGGCGCCACCGCGCCACGCCGCGCCCTGCTGTCGATGCCTGGCGGGCCAGCGTCCGCGCTTGACGCTGGCCCGGCCGCCTGGCGGGCCGCCGGACTCGAAGCGCGCCAATGCGCCCTGCTTGCCGCTGACGCGCCCGATATCGACCGCTGGCACGACTGGCTGACCGCCACCTCCACCCGGCAGCTGATCGCCTGGCACGATCCCGACTACCCGGCGCTGCTGCGCAGGATGTCGGCGCCGCCACTGGCGCTGTTCGTCGAAGGCGACGTGGCACGGCTGTGGCGGGCCGGCATTGCGGTGGTCGGCAGCCGCGCGCCCACGGTCGGTGGCCGCGACAACGCGGCTGCGTTCGCGCGACGGTTCGCAGTCGCGGGTTTCGCCGTGGTCAGCGGGCTGGCCAGCGGCATCGACGCGGCGGCGCACGCGGCCGCGCTCGACGCCGACGGGGACACCGTGGCGGTGCTGGGCAGCGGGATCGACCAGCCGTATCCGCGCTCCAATACCCGGCTGCATGCGCGCATCGCGGGCGCCGGAACAGTGGTCAGCGAATACCCGCCGGGCACGCCGGCACGGCGCGAGCAGTTCCCGAGCCGCAACCGCATCGTCGCCGGACTCGCGCTCGGCACGCTCGTGGTGGAGGCCGCGCACCGCTCCGGCGCATTGATTACCGCCAGGCTCGCCGCCGACGCGGGTCGCGAGGTCTTCGCGATCCCCGGCTCCATCCACAATCCGATGGCGCGCGGCTGCCACCGCCTGTTGCGTGATGGCGCCACCCTGGTGGAAACGCCGGAGGACGTGATCGAAGCGCTTGCGGCAATCGCCATCGGCCTGGCCGACGCCTTGCAGGGGCGGCTCGGCGCCCCCATTCAGAGGGTCAAGACGATACCCACCGCGCCCGCTGAACCGCTGGCCTCCCCGTCATCCGATGGCGATCCGGACTACCACCGGTTGTGGAACGCCCTCGGGCATGACCCAACCGGTATGGATGAACTGATCTCGCGCAGCGGATTGACGGTGGCCCGGGCCTCGGCCATGCTGCTGTCCATGGAGCTGGATGGACGTGTGGCTGCGGCGCACGGTCGGTATTCCCGAAAGTCCTGACACGATGTGCCGCGAGGCGCAGGCCGAGGGGAAATGAAAGAAAGCATCCTGGATGTCCTGCTGTACCTGTTCGAACACTACTTCACCGAGGATGCGGACCTCGTCCGTGATCGCGACTCGCTGCAGAGCGGCCTGCTCCAGGCCGGCTTCAGCCCCGCCGAAGTCAGCAAGGCTTTCGACTGGCTGGACGCGCTGGCGGACCAGCGCCCGAGTGTGCCGGTGGTCCGTGCCGACGGCCCCACACGCGTCTACAGCGGTCCCGAGCTCGACCGGCTGGACGTCGACTGCCGGGGATTCCTGCTGTTCCTTGAGCAACACCGCGTACTCGATTCCGACCAGCGCGAGCTGGTACTCGACCGCGTTATGGCGCTCGACCAGGACGAGCTGGACCTCGACGACCTGAAGTGGGTCGTGCTGATGGTGCTGTTCAACCAGCCCGGAAGCGAGGCCGCCTATGCGTGGATGGAAACGCAGATGTTCGACGACGAGCCCGAGCCGGTGCACTGAGCCGCCCGCTTCTGCCGGTATCGACGAAAGGCGCCTGCGGGCGCCTTTCCCACGTCTGGCGCTTGGGGCGGCGGCAACGCGCCTGTAGGATGAACAGCGGGGAGTGGCCGGGCGTCCGGCCACGCAGGGAAGCCACGCAATGTCCGATCCGGTTCCATGCGCTGCCGGCAGGCGGGCGCCTCGGCTGCATGCCTGTCGGCGCTCCGGCGGACGGCGGCCCGGCCGGAATCCCGGACCCATGACCCACTGGTTACTCCCCGACGGTGGCGAGCCACGCGGCGGTGCGATCACTGCGGCCGCGCTGCGGCGACTGGCCCCAGCGGGGCGGCTGGACGAGAGCACCCTGCCGTCGCGGGATGGACTGCCGGGATGGCCGCCACTGCGCGGAGCGTCGCGGAAACTGAACCGGCGGCGCGTGCGTCCGGGGCACCGACGCACCTTCAGATCCCGCCCGGCACCAGAGTCTGCCGGAGCAGCCTTGCATCCTGCCGGCGGCGGACCCGCCACCGGAGGTGCGAGCGTCGTCCCCGCCGCCCCGGGCGCGCGCCCGGCCCCGTAACCCTCCGTTCCCACCGCATCACCGACCCAGAGACCTTACGCCGATGACCGACTGGTACTACGCCGATGCCCGGAACACCCGCCATGGCCCGGTGACGCTGCCCGCGCTGCTGGAGCTGCGCCGCGACGGCATCGTCCACGACGCCACCTTGTTGTGGCGCGACGGCCTGGCCGACTGGCAGCCGCTGCGCGAGCTGGTGCCGGAACTCGCTGCCGACCGCACTGCGCCGGGCGTCATGCCTGGTACCGATTCCTGGGCCCTGGAGCCGGTGTCCATGCCGGTGGAAGAAGTGGAGGCCCAGGACCCCGGCTGGCGCGCGGTCGCCGCTGCCGGCGCCGTGCAGTCCGCCAATGCTGCGGGACGCGCAGCGGGCGCGGGGGCCGGCTCGCCGTACGCGCCGCCCGCATCGAACGTCGCGCGTCGCAGCACCGCCGTGCTCGGCCGCGATGTCGTGCTGGCCGGTTTCTGGAAGCGGGTGGCCGCCTACCTGATCGACAGCTTCATCGTCGGCCTGGCCGGCATGGCGCTGGCCGCGTTCGTCATCAGTTTCGCCGGTGTTGCGGGCCTGGGGCGCGGCAGCTGGATGAACGAGCTGGTGGCGAACCTGATCTCCTTCACGCTCTCCGCCGGCTATTACGCCTGGTTCCATGCGTCGCACTCGATGGCGACCCCCGGCAAGATGGCCGTTGGCATCAAGGTCGTGGGCCTCGATGGCGAGCGGATCTCGCTCGCGCGGGCCATCGGCCGCTATTTCGCCACGATCCTGAGTGCGCTGATTTTCGGCATCGGCTTCCTGATGGCGGGCTTCACCGAGCGCAAGCAGGCACTGCACGACATGGTCTGCGACACCCTGGTGGTTGACCGCTGGGCCTTCACCGCCCATCCCGAGCTGCAGCGCCGCGAGCTCGGCACGGTGACGGTCGTCGTGCTGGCGATTGGCGGCGTGCTGCTCGGACTGGCCCTGCTGGGGATCCTCGCAGCCGTCGGATTGGCCGTACTTTCCTGACCGGCAGCAGTGCCGGCGCTTGACAGCTACCGGCCTGCGTGATTCCACTATAAAAGCAATCGACCGCCCGGGCCTGCCCCGGGCGTCGTCATCTTCACCTTTTTGATGGGCCGCCCCGGTGCGCCCTGGATGCCGCCGACATGGCCAAGAACCTCCTCATCGTCGAATCGCCCGCCAAGGCGAAGACGATCAACAAGTACCTCGGCAAGGACTTCCAGGTCCTGGCCTCGTACGGCCATGTGCGCGACCTGATCCCGAAGGAGGGCGCGGTCGATCCGGCGCACAACTTCGCGATGCGCTACGACCTGATCGAGAAGAACGAAAAGCACGTCGAGGCGATCGCCAAGGCCGCCAAGTCCGCGACCGACATCTTCCTGGCGACCGACCCGGACCGCGAGGGCGAGGCGATCAGCTGGCACATCGCGGAAATCCTCAAGGAACGCGGCCTGCTCGAGAACCGCACCCTGCAGCGGGTGGTGTTCACCGAGATCACGCCGCGCGCGATCAAGGAAGCGATGACCAGGCCGCGCCAGATCGCCGGTGATCTGGTCGACGCCCAGCAGGCACGACGCGCGCTCGACTACCTGGTCGGCTTCAACCTCTCGCCGGTGCTGTGGCGCAAGGTCCAGCGCGGCCTGTCGGCCGGGCGCGTGCAGTCGCCCGCGCTGCGCATGATCGTCGAGCGCGAGGAAGAGATCGAGGCCTTCGTCGCCCGCGAGTACTGGAGCATCGAGGCCGAATGCGCGCATCCCTCGCAGGGCTTCACCGCGCGGCTTACCCGTCTCGACGGGCAGAAGTTCGAGCAGTTCACGGTCACCGACGGCGATACCGCCGAGGCGGCGCGCGCGCGCATCCAGGCCGCCGCGCAGGGCGCGCTGCATGTCACCGATGTGGCCAGCAAGGAGCGCAAGCGTCGCCCGGCGGCGCCGTTCACCACTTCGACGCTGCAGCAGGAAGCCTCGCGCAAGCTCGGCTTCACCACCCGCCGCACGATGCAGGTCGCGCAGAAGCTCTACGAGGGCATCACGCTCGGCGACGAGGGCGCGGTCGGCCTGATCACCTACATGCGTACCGACTCGGTGAGCCTGTCGCAGGATGCGCTGGGCGAGATCCGCGACGTGATCGCGCGCGATTTCGGCACCTCCTCGCTGCCGGACCAGCCCAACGTCTACCAGACCAAGTCCAAGAACGCGCAGGAAGCCCACGAAGCCGTGCGCCCGACCTCCGCGCTGCGCACGCCCGCCCAGGTCGCGCGCTTCCTCACCGATGACGAGCGCCGCCTCTACGAGCTGATCTGGAAGCGTGCCGTCGCCTCGCAGATGATCCCGGCCACGCTCAACACCGTCACCGTCGATCTCGCCGCGGGCAGCGAGCACAGCTTCCGCGCGTCCGGCACCACGGTGATGGTGCCGGGCTTCCTCGCCGTCTACGAGGAAGGCAAGGACAACAAGGGCAAGGAAGACGAGGACGAAGGCCGCAAGCTGCCGCAGATGAAGACCGGCGACCGCATTCCGCTCGATCGCATCCACGCCGACCAGCACTTCACCCAGCCGCCGCCGCGCTTCACCGAGGCCTCGCTGGTCAAGACGCTCGAGGAATACGGCATCGGCCGTCCGTCGACGTACGCCTCGATCATCCAGGTGCTGCAGTTCCGCAAGTACGTCGAGATGGAAGGCCGGAGCTTCCGCGCCAGCGATGTCGGCCGCGCGGTGTCGAACTTCCTGTCGAGCCATTTCACCCAGTACGTCGACTACGACTTCACTGCCAGGCTCGAGGACGACCTCGATGCGGTATCCCGCGGCGAGGCGGACTGGATCCCGCTGATGGAGAAGTTCTGGGGCCCGTTCAAGGAACTGGTCGACGTCAAGAGCGAGTCGGTCGACCGCACCGAGGCCACCGGCGCGCGCGAGCTCGGCACCGATCCCAAGACCGGCAAGCCGGTCAGCGTGCGACTGGGCCGCTTCGGGCCCTACGCGGCCATCGGCAGCACCGCCGAGGACGCCGAGGACAAGCCCAAGTTCGCTTCGCTCCGGCCCGGCCAGAGCATGCACACCATCAGCCTCGAGGACGCGCTGGAGCTGTTCCAGCTGCCGCGCATCCTCGGCGAGGACAAGGGCGAACAGGTCAGCGTGGGCATCGGCCGCTTCGGCGCATTCGCAAAGCGCGGCAGCGTCTACGCCTCGCTGAAGAAGGAGGACGACCCGTACAAGATCGACCTCGCGCGCGCGGTTTTCCTGATCGAGGAGAAGGAAGAGATCGCGCGCAACCGGATCATCAAGGAATTCGAAGGCAGCGACATCCAGGTGCTCAACGGCCGCTTCGGTCCCTACATCAGCGACGGCAAGCTCAACGGCAAGATTCCGAAGGATCGCGAGCCGGCGTCGCTGACGTTCGAGGAAGTGACCAGGCTGCTCGAGGAAACCGGCAAGCCGGTACGCAAGGGCTTCGGCAAGAAGGCCCCGGCCAAGAAGGTCGCAGCGAAGAAGGAACCTGCCGCAAAGAAGGCAGCTACCAAGAAGGCGCCGGCGAAGAAGGCGGCCAAGAAGGCGGCGAAGAAGGTCACCAAGAAGGTCGCCAGGAAAGCCGCCACACCCGCTGCGGAACCGGCCAAGTCCTTGTTGACGCCGTCGAAGGTCGAGACCGGAAAGAAGCGCGTGATCAAGGCCGGGGGCGCTGCGCCTGCCACGGACGACGCTCCATTCTGAGCGCGCATCGCCGATCCGCATGAGCGCGATCCCGCTCGAAGTGCCCGCCGCCGCCGCCCTGCTCGCGCGCGGCGGCGTCATCGCCTATCCCACCGAAGGTGTCTGGGGACTGGGCTGCGATCCCTTCGATCGTGCGGCGGTGCTGCGCCTGCTCGACATCAAGCAGCGCGCGGTCGACAAGGGCGTGATCCTGATCGCCGGCGCGGTCGCGCAGCTCGATCCCATCGTCGACTGGAATGCGCTGCCGCAGCCACGCCAGACCGCCGTGATGTCCAGCTGGCCCGGCCCCAACACCTGGGTGATGCCCGCGCGCGCAGACGTGCCGGGCTGGATCACCGGTGCGCACGCCAGCGTCGCGGTCCGCGTCAGCGCCCACGCCCCGGTCATCGCCTTGTGCGCCGCCTTCGGCGGTGCGCTGGTGTCGACCAGTGCCAATCTCTCGGGCCATCCCGCAGCCACGACGCGCGATGCACTCGATCCGGATCTGGTCGCCCGGATCGACGGCGTGCTCGTCGGCGAAACCGGCGGCCGGAGTTCGGCCTCGACCATCCGCGACGCGTACTCCGGCGACGTTCTGCGCGCCTGATTCGCGACGGCGCCGCACTCGCGCGGCGGTTGCATTCGCAACTGAAACGCCGCCAAAACCGCGGTTGTCGCACTGCACAATCTATGGTCTATTCCTAGTCCGGCGTGCACGCGTCGATGCGACGCAAGGACCGTGGCGCTTCGATTCCGCGCCGGCCATCTGCCTCTCACGGACTGCGATGACGACGATGCCGGAACTCCCGGGTCGGGGCCTCTACGACCCCGCCGACGAACGCGATGCCTGCGGATTCGGACTGATCTCGACCATCGGCGGCGATGCTTCGCGCGCGATCGTCGATGGCGCGCTGCAGGCGCTTTCGCGCATGGCGCATCGCGGCGGCATCGCGCCGGACGGGCTCTCTGGCGACGGGTGCGGCGTGCTGCTCTACGGCGCGGATGCGTTCATCGCCGCGCTCGCCAGCGAAGCCGGCCTGGTGTTCGAAGGCGAGCATCGTGCGGCCGGGATGGTGTTCCTGCCGCACGACGTCGAGGACGCCTCGCGGTGCCGCGACGTGTTCGGCGATCTCCTCGCTGCGGCCGGGGTGCGCGTCGCCGGCTGGCGCGCGGTGCCGGTCGATCTCGACGCCTGCGGCGCACTGGCGCGCGCCTCGATGCCGCGTATCGAACAGGTGTTCGTGGACTGCAGCGGCAGCGACGTGCGCGCCTTCGAGCGTGCGCTGTATCTGGCGCGTCGCCGCGCCGAAGTCGCGCTCGGCGGCGTGGAGGACTTCTACGTCGTCGGGCTGACGCCCGGCCTGCTCGGCTACAAGGGCATGGTGCTGCCGGCCCATCTGACCCGGCTGTTCCCGGACCTCGCGCGCGCCGACCTCACCGCGAAGACCGTGGTCTTCCACCAGCGTTTCTCGACCAACACCCTGCCGCGCTGGCGGCTGGCGCATCCCTTCCGGCGTCTGGCGCACAACGGCGAGATCAACAGCATCGAGGGCAACCGCCGCTGGGCGCAGGCGCGGCGCGGCGTGTGGGCATCGCCGCTGCTCGACATCTCCGAGTTCGACGAGACCGTGACCATGCACGGCTCGGACTCGCAGACCCTCGACAACATGCTCGAGTGGATGCTGCTCGGCGGCATGGACCTGCTGCAGGCGATGCGCATCCTGATGCCGCCGGCCACGCAGTCGCTGGAATACAAGGACGCCGACCTCGCCGCCTTCTACGAGTACTACGCGATCAACTCCGAGCCCTGGGACGGCCCTGCCGGCGTGGTGATGTGCGACGGCCGCCATGCCGCGTGCACGCTCGACCGCAACGGACTGCGCCCGGCGCGCTGGACGCTGTCGAGCGACGGCATCTTCGTCATCGCATCGGAGGCCGGCGTCTGGGATGTCGCACCCGAGCGCGTGCAGGCCAAGGGCAAACTCGGTCCCGGCGAGATGATCGCCATCGACCTGGCAACCGGCACCCTGCTCGACAACGACGCGATCGACGCGGTCAACCGTGCCCGCGCGCCGTACAAGCAATGGCTCAAGGGCGGCATGCGCTACCTGCACACCGAACTGATCGACCCCGCGCTCGCCGCCGAGCCTTTTGCGCCCGACACCCTTGTGGCGTTCCAGAAGCTGTTCCAGCTCACCCGCGAGGAACAGGAGTCGGTGCTGCGGCCGCTGGCGGAGACCGAGCAGGAAGGCATCGGCTCGATGGGCGACGACGTGCCGATGGCCGCGATCAGCCAGCGCGTGCGCCCGCTCTACGACGTCTTCCGACAGGCGTTCGCCCAGGTCACCAACCCCCCGATCGATCCGCTGCGCGAAGGCGCGGTCATGACCCTGTCCACGCAGATCGGGCGCGAGGGCAACATCTTCCTCGATCGCGCCGAGAACGTGCACCACGTGCTGCTGAACTCGCCGGTGCTCTCGCAACGCAAGCTGCGTGAACTGCTGGCGCTGCCGCGCTTCGCCGACGCGAACCGGCTGCTGCATCTCTACTTCGATGCCGACACCGAGACGCTCGAATCGGCCCTGCACCGGCTGTGCGCCGAGGCCGAGGCGGCAACACGCGCCGGCGTGGAGATCCTGCTGCTCAGCGACCGCTACCCCAGGCGCGGCTCGGTGCCGGTGCACGCACTGCTGGCGACCGGTGCGATCCACCTGCACCTGGTCCGCGCGGGCCTGCGCTGCGACGTGAACCTGCTGATCGAGACCGGCACCGCACGCGATCCGCACCACTTCGCCTGCCTGATCGGCTTCGGCGCGACGGCGGTCTATCCCTACCTCGCGTTCCAGACCCTGCACGCACTCGGCCGCCGCGGCGTGCTGGCGACGAAGGTCGGCAACGAGGCGTTGCAGCTCGGCCGCAGCTACCGCCGCGGCATCCGCAAGGGCCTGCTGAAGATCATGTCGAAGATGGGCATCGGCAGCATTGCCAGCTACCGCGGCGCGCAGCTGTTCGAGATCGTCGGCCTGGCGCCCGAGGTCGTGGCGCTGTGCTTCGAGGGCACGCCTTCGCGCATCGGCGGGGCCGGCTTCGCGCGCTTGGAAGCCGATGCGCGCCACCTCGCCCAGCAGGGCTGGGACGACACCGCCCTGCCCGAGCCGGGCGGGCTGCTGCACTACGTGCACGGGGGCGAGTACCACCAGTTCAACCCGGACGTGGTGACCTCGCTGCAGCGCGCGGTGCTGACCGGCGATCGCGCCGACTGGAAGCGTTACTCGGATTTCGTCGACACGCGCGCACCGGCCGCGCTGCGCGACCTGCTGCGCCCGAAGGCCGCGGCTGCGCCCGTCCCCCTGGACGAGGTGGAACCGGCGTCGGCGATCGTGCGCCGCTTCGATTCGGCGGCGATGAGCCTGGGTGCCCTGTCGCCCGAGGCGCACGAGGCGCTGGCGATCGCGATGAACCGGCTGGGCGGCCGCAGCAATTCCGGCGAAGGCGGCGAGGACCCCGAACGCTACGGATCCGAGCGCCGCAGCAAGATCAAGCAGATCGCCTCGGGCCGCTTCGGCGTCACGCCCGAATACCTGATCAATGCCGAAGTACTGCAGATCAAGATCGCCCAGGGTGCCAAGCCCGGCGAGGGCGGCCAGCTGCCGGGCAGCAAGGTCAATCCGCTGATCGCGCGCCTGCGCTATGCCAAGCCCGGCATCGGCCTGATCTCGCCGCCGCCGCATCACGACATCTATTCGATCGAGGATCTTGCGCAGCTGATCTTCGACCTGCGCCAGGTCAATCCCGATGCGCTGATCTCGGTGAAGCTGGTCAGCCATGCGGGCGTGGGCACGATCGCCGCCGGCGTGGTCAAGGCGGGCGCGGATCTGATCACGATCTCCGGGCACGACGGCGGCACCGGCGCGAGCCCGCTGGGTTCGATCCGCTACGCCGGCGCGCCCTGGGAACTGGGCCTGTCGGAAGCGCGCCAGGCGCTGCAGTTCAACGACATGCGCGGGCAGGTGCTGCTGCAGACCGACGGCGGCCTGAAGACCGGTCTCGACGTCATCAAGGCCGCGCTGCTCGGCGCCGATACCTTCGGCTTCGGCACCACGCCGATGATCGCCCTGGGCTGCAAGTACCTGCGCATCTGCCATCTCAACAACTGCGCCACCGGCGTGGCCACCCAGGACGAGCGCCTGCGTGCGCATCACTACAAGGGCTTGCCCGAGCGCGTGGAAACGTTCTTCCGCAACGTCGCCGAAGACGTGCGCGAGCACCTGGCCGCGCTTGGCGCGCGTTCTCTGGGCGAGATCACCGGCCGCACCGATCTGCTGGAACAGCACCTGCGCCACACCCGCGAGGCGGTCGACATCGACCTGTCGATGCTGCTGCGCCGCGATCCGGACAAGCCGCTGTCGTACTGCGGCACGCCGGCGTTGCAGGCACCACCCGACGGCCTGGCCGCGGCGCTCGATGCGAAGGTGTCGAAGATGATCGAACGTGGCGCCGGCGGCGCATTCGACTCCGGAATCCGCAACACCGACCGCAGCATCGGCACGCGCCTGTCCGGCCTGATCGCGCGGCATCACGGCAACACCGGCATGAGCGGCTCGCCGGTCACGCTGACGCTGCGCGGCACCGCTGGCCAGAGCCTCGGCGCATTCAATGCCGGCGGCCTGCACATCGATCTGGAAGGCGAGGCCAACGACTACGTGGGCAAGGGCATGGCCGGCGGACGCATCGTGCTGCGCCCGCCCGCGGGCAGCGTGTTCGAATCGCGCGATACCCCGATCCTCGGCAACACCTGCCTCTACGGCGCCACCGGCGGCGAGCTCTATGCCGCCGGCCGTGCCGGCGAGCGCTTCGGCGTGCGCAACTCCGGCGCGGTCGCGGTCATCGAAGGCGCCGGCGACCACTGCTGCGAGTACATGACCGGCGGCGCCGTTGCGGTGCTCGGCCGCATCGGCCTGAACTTCGGCGCCGGCTTCACCGGCGGCATCGCCTACGTGCTCGATCTCGACCGCGATTTCGTGGACCGCTACAACCACGAACTCATCGACATCCTCCGCGTCACCCCCGAAGCGTTCGACAACTACCGCTCGCACCTGCGCGATCTCATCGACACCCACGCGCGCCTGACCGGAAGCGCGTGGAGCGGGCGCATCCTCGAGGAGTTCCGCGATTTCGTCGGCAAGTTCTGGCTGGTCAAGCCCAAGGCCGCGAGCCTCGAGGCACTGGCCGAAGACCTGCGGCGGGCGGCGTGATGTCCGCCCGATCCGCCCCCGCCCTGTCCACTGGCGCCGGCTGTCACGGCGTGCACACCGTGTCGGCGATGTCCGCAGCCTTCGTGGCGCGCAGTTGCCGGGCGTTCGATGCGTCCACCGGCGCGGCGCCCGTGCTGGAGTCCGACCGATGACCAAGCGCGACGTCTTCCGCTTCCTCAACGAACCCCGCGAGATGCCGGCCAAGCTGCCACTGGCCCTGCGCACCGAGGGCGACTGGAACGAACTCTACGGGCGGTTCGAGGACCGCCAGGCCAAGCACCAGGCCGACCGCTGCCTGGACTGCGGGATTCCGTACTGCGAAGCCAAGTGCCCGGTGCACAACTACATTCCCAACTGGCTCAGGCTGGTGCAGGAAGGCCGCGTGCTGGAAGCGGCAGTGCTGGTCCACGAAACCAATCCCCTGCCCGAGATGTGCGGCCGCGTCTGTCCGCAGGACCGGTTGTGCGAAGGCGCCTGCACGCTCGAAGACGGCTTTGGCGCGGTGACCATCGGCGCCGTCGAGAAGTACATCGTCGACACCGCGTTCGCACAAGGCTGGCGGCCCGACCTGTCCAAGGTCGTCGCGACCGGGCAGCGCGTGGCCGTGATCGGCGCCGGACCCGCCGGCCTGGCCTGCGCGGACCGCCTGGTACGCGCCGGCATTGGCGCGGTGGTGTTCGACCGCTACGAGCAGATCGGCGGCCTGCTGCAATTCGGCATACCGAACTTCAAGCTCGACAAATCGGTGATCGCGACGCGGCGCGCGGTGCTGGAGGGCATGGGCATCGAGTTCCGGCTGGGCGTGGAGATCGGCCGCGATATCGGCATGGACGCATTGCTTCGCGAGTTCGACGCGGTGTTCATCGGCACCGGCGCCTACCGCTACACCGATGGCGGCCTGCCCGGCCAGGACCTGCCCGGCGTGCTGCCGGCGCTGCCGTTCCTGGTGAACAACGGCCGCATCGTCACCGGTGGCGATACCTGGGGCCGCCCGGTCGCGGGCTGGGAAACCACGCTGGCGCTGCCTGACCTGCGGGGCAAGCGCGTGGTCGTGCTCGGCGGCGGCGACACCGGCATGGACTGCGTGCGCTCCGCCGTGCGCCTGCGCGCGGCCAGCGTGACCTGCGCCTACCGCCGCGACGAGGCCAACATGCCGGGCTCGGCGCGCGAGGTCGCCAACGCGCGCGAGGAAGGCGTGCGTTTCCTGTTCAACCGCCAGCCGCTGGAGATCGTGCCGGATGCGGCCGGCAGGGCCGCCGGCGTGCGCGTGGTCGAAACCCGGCTGGGCGAACCCGATGCCAATGGCCGCCGCAGCGCGGTGCCGATCGATGGCACCGGATCCCTGCTCGAGGCCGACGTCGTGATCATCGCGTTCGGTTTCTCGGCGCAGGTGCCCGACTGGCTCGGCGATCACGTCGAGTCGCCCGGCAACGGCCGCATCGGCGTTGGCGGCGAGCGTCGCCTGCCCTACCAGACCGCGCACCCGAAACTGTTCGCCGGCGGCGACGCGGTACGCGGCGCGGATCTCGTGGTCACCGCGGTCCAGGAAGGCCGCGACGCCGCGGCCAGCATCGCGCGGATGTTGCGGAAGGCCGCGCGCCCGGCCGGCGCGGCGCTCGACGCCATCTGATGCGCCGCATGGTCGCCGAGGCGCTCGAGCGGCGCGGATACGGCCCGCCGGGACCGGTCGTGGTCCGGCTCGGGAAGCGCGCGCAGAAGGCCGGACCTCTCCCCGCATCGCGCCACGCAGGCGTAGCGGCGGGGCGCGCTGACGGCGCACGCATCGGCTATCCCCAATCTCCGGGCCCCGCCCCGCGCTGAACCGGAGCGTCGCCGTGTCCTGCGGGACTTGTGCGGGGCGCTGGAGCTTGCATGATGTCCCCATGCGCCAACTCCTCCGTCCGTTCGTCGCGTCCCTCTGCCTGCTGATGTCGGCCGTGCCGGCGATGGCGCAGTCATCGGGCCAGGTCACGGTCTATCGCTGCACCGATGCCCGCGGGCACGTGACCATCGGGGATTCGCCGTGCGCCGGCGGGCAGACGCAGGAAACCCGCAGCATGCTGCGCCCGGTCGACGGGACGCCCCCGCCCGCGCGTCCCGCGGGACCGACCGCGCCGGTCGTCGATGCGCCCGCGCCGCAGGTCATCGTCATGCGGCCACCGCAGCCGATGTACCGCTGCGTGCGCCCCGACGGCAGCCACTACACCAGCGATTCGTCGGAAGGCAATCCGCGCTGGGTGCCGCTGTGGACGATGGGCTACGGACCCCCGGTACGGCACGGACCGTCCACGCGCGTGGGCGTCGAGGTGGGCGACGGCAAGGGCCGCGTGGAGATCGACAGCCGTCCCGGCCACCGCCCCGGCCCCGGCCCCCGGCCGATGCCGCGCGGCGGTTACTACGGCGCTGGCACCTGGATCCGCGATGACTGCCAGCCGATGCCGCAGGGCGAGATCTGTGGCCTGCTGAGCGACCGGCGCGAGGAAATCCGCCGTCGCTTCTTCAATGCGCAGCCGACCGAACGTGCGGAACTTACCCGCGAGGAACGCACGATCAACGCGCGTCTGGCGCAGGACTGCGACCGTTGATGCGGCGCGTCCTGCTGCTCGCCGGGTTCGCCTGCGCCGTGTCGGCGGCAGGCCGCGCCGACGCAGAGACCACGGTGATCTATCGCTGCACCGATGCGGCCGGCGCGGTGACGTTCCAGAACGGCACGCCCTGCCCCGCGGGCCAGACCCAGCAGCGTCGCGTGGTCGAGATGGCGACATCGATGCCGACCTACGTCGCCCCGCCCACCGCGCCGCCGGCGGCGCCGCGGGTGCCCCTGATCTCCACCCTGCAGGCGCCGGCAACCGAACAGGCCCGCACCGACGAGCCGGCGCCCCCACCCCCCGCCCTGTATACCTGCCGCGTCCACGACAACAGCACCTACTGGCGTGAGGACGACACGCCGCCGTTGCGTTGCCGGCCGCTCCAGACCGTCGGCATCGGCGGACTGCCCGGCATGGGCGCGGGCCAGGCCTGCGAGCAGGTGGCCGATGTCTGCACCGCGGTGCCGGAAGCGGCGCTGTGCAGCAGCTGGGAGACGCGCGTGCGCGAAGCCGAGTTCCGCTGGCGCTTCGCGCAGGCCCGCGAGCAGCCGCCACTGCGCCTGGAGTACGAACAGCTGTTCTCGACCTGGCGCGACAGCAGCTGCGGCCACGGCGCCGGTATCGCACCGGCGGCCGGCTAGAGCCAGCGCGGTACCGTCGCCCGGTAGGCGTCGTATTCGGATCCGAAGCACGCGCCCAGGCGCGCTTCCTCGAACGGGATGATCGCGTGCTGCAGGGCCAGCACCGGCAGCGGCAGTACAAGCAGCGCCCACGGCAGATCCAGCATCAGCGCCAGACCGACGTAGGCGAGCACCTGGGCCAGGTAGATCGGATTGCGCGTCCAGCGGAACGGGCCGCGCAGGATCAGCCGGGCCGGCGTGTGTGCGGGAATGATCGTGGTCCGGCGCCAGGCGAACAGCGCGAACGCCCACACCGCCAGCACGGCCCCGGCGTCGGCCAGCAGCGTGCCGGCCAGGTGCAGCGCAGCGCGGATGCCTTCCGGCGCCAGCGGCAGGCCGAATGCGTACTGCAATGCGGCGCCCGCGGCGAAGGCCAGCACGAACTGCACC
>Ga0233372_1000450_pt1 | contig 18553 bp, 20 predicted proteins | sample ElkDunMinimDraft_4_FD_191538 | JGI IMG/M metagenome (GOLD analysis project Ga0233372, IMG submission 191538) | Fecal eukaryotic communites from dung pellets of Tule Elk in California, USA - Elk Dung D8 | ecosystem: Host-associated > Mammals > Digestive system > Large intestine > Fecal | place... | reverse complement strand
CGCCCGTTGCGAACTACCGGTTGCCGGTACCACTTTTCCCCATTAAAGTACTAAAGTTGTGTGAAAACTGTGTGAAAATTAGGTGAAAAGTTGGTGAAACCTATTGACTTTTGGCCGGGAATGTGTTATACTATATATAGAGAAAAGGAGAGGGTGTAAAAAGAATAAGGGTCGCCGAGCGGCGGCGCGCGGATTGTTCAACGTAGAACAATCTATGCAATAGCAACGTGCGAAACTATAGGAAGTAGGCGGCGTTATTGTTGTACCTTGACAATTGAATATATGTTGTACCTAATAGTACTACTTAAAAAGGGGGTGATTTAGGGCTTAACAGTGACCCGCTAAACACTGTTACCAGTGTACAATAGTACATATAATCTATCGTCCATCGGACGTAAAACAGGGGTATTATTATGGCTAGAAATGCAAATGACAAAATGTTCACACGTGAGATCGCATACACAACAGCAGTATGCAAGGTAATCAACGTGAACGCCGAGAACACGGAACTTAAAGAGTTCACACTTCCGATTGAAACGGACGACATCAACCGCGCTAAAGCATTTCTTAAAAAGTACAAAGAAACTGACGAGATGTTAATTGTCTCGGTGCAGGAACTCAAAACCGTTCGTAAAATGTACGGTTGTACGGTTGAAGAGTTTTTGAAATTCGCGCACGAACTCGACCCTGAAACGCGCAAACCTTTAAACAAGTAAAGTTTCACGGGGCTGTACTTAACAGCCCCGACCCATAGCGGTCAGCCGCTAAATATTATGAAAAAAGAGGTACAAACCATGAAAACAACATTGCCCAAAATTGCAAGGGATAATTTACGCACGGGCGTTAGCGCTTATATGCGTAAACTGTACAAGACAGAGCAACCGCGAGTTGAGTCATTGCGGTTTTGTAAAGCCGACGTGCTTTTCTACTCAAACGGTGATATTGTACTGCGTTCCTATGCTACAATGGTATGTGTATACATTGCAAGTTTTCACACACTGTATATTGTTGACAATTACAGTGCGACAACATCGCAGCACATAGCAAAATTCATACACGATTATGAAATGTCAAATGTTGTGTACTGCTATGATCGCAGTGATAAAATGTTCATTTGCACAACTCGGGTAACAAGTAAGTATTATCCAAAAACCGAAAAGCACATAATTATGGAACCATTTGCAAACACCGGTTATTTGCTTGAAATGCAACGAATTAATGCGTTAATTGGTCAGCGTGTCTAACATTGTAACAGTCTCTAAAACGTTCCTGTAAAGAGCGTTATGTCGCGGCAATAGTCGCGGCAAACCATACCGCAAAAGCGGTACAAATAATTATACAAAAGAGGTACAAAATTATGAAAACAATGTCGAAAAACTATCAGCTTTTAAAGTCAATAATAAAGGCTTGTTGTAAGCAAGACAGTGGCGACTGTAAAAATGCAGTAGTTAATATGAACGTACTGGACATAGTTATAGAACTATATCGGCGCGGTGATTTATCCCACATTGAGTTTGACGGTTTATGCAGGTTTTACAACTACTACTGTTACGGTGATTTCCGACAGCTTTAAGTCTCACGGGGCTGTACTTTAACAGTCCCGACCCATAGCGGTAAGCCGCTAAATATTATGAAAAAAGAGGTACAAAAAACTATGAACGAAAACAGGTCAAATCACTATGAAGAGTACGGCGCAAAAAATCGTAGGGAATATCTCAAAATGTTGTCCGAAGAATTCGCTGTCCCTTTTGACGCGGTATGCGCATTAGCTTCCGTTCTCGGAAAGTCCGAAGATTTTGACGGTTTAATCTCAGTTCTCGAAGATTATGAGAATATGGGGTGGTAAGCAATAAACAGCTTGACGGTGCTGTACAAACACCGTCACCATTCCCGAAAGGGATAACAAAATTTATCGTACCGAAACGGTACAGAAAGAGGTACTAAATGCTTACATTTAGAACAGCAGGTTATAAGGACGAACAATTATTCGCTATGCGTGACGCTTTAAGCGCCGCTTACGACGAAATAATGTCCTGTGGACAGTGCAGAAATTGCGACCACTACGACTGCACCACTTGCACAATGAAATATCCTTGTGCAGACATAGCACGTGTATTAGCTTATGTAGAAACGGAGTTAATTGACAAATGAAAAATGCACCAACAGACGCACTCTACATTGAGCCAAAATTTCGCAAAACGTGGGGCAGATCAATGTGCTACGAAGAAGCCGAAATTATAGCCGATCAGGTCAACGAACAGTTGCGCGCGGGTTTATCCCCGCGTCGCACTGAACAGTTGTTCAACAATTTGCCCTATCCCGTCAAATTCGTACTCCGCGAAAAGCACAATTATGCCCTCGACCTACCGAGTGAACTAATTAGTTAGTCTAACAAACAGAGAAAAATTTTCTCGGTCAAGTTCACATTTTTTCAAAAAAGACTTGACAAATCGACCCCTCTTATGGTATAATAGGAATGTGGGAAAATTTGCCTAATTTCCTCATTTATACCTCTTTTGACACGCGGGCGGCTTTATCGCCGCCTACCAACTGGCGGAGAATTTAACGCTCCAACAGTTGTACCAATATGGCAAAAATCTTATGTGAAAGGAGTGAAAAAATATGCGTAAACCTATTGTCTCCCGTTCGATGAAAGTTACCGCTATTAAGGTAAAGTGTTACGACCTTGAAAAAGATGAGCCTTTTGACCTTGAAAGAGAAATTCCTCGTACTTACAAGGACGATGCTTCTTTACTGAAAGCAGTAAAATCATACGTCGAGAATGATACCACAAAGGTTCTGAAAATTCTTTCCGCAGAACAGTCTACAAAATTGTACGCAATGTCAGAACAGACCTTTATGGAAAATGCCCTCGAAATTACAGGACGTTCCGCGGCAGAAACTGCCGCACTTTTCGGTACAACTCCCGAAGAACTCGAAGTCGAAACGACTGACGAAAACTAATCAAAATCTTAACAACAAAGGAGAACAAACATTATGGCAACAATAGTAGGAATGACAGCAAAGGATTTAATCAATGCTAAGACGGCAAGTGTACAGCTCAAATCAGCTCCCGAACGTTTCACCTGCACTGGTATTGCAATAAGCACTGACACCGACAAGACAACAGGAGAAGTAAAGCAGGTCGGTTATGCGGTAGCCGGCGACGGTACAGTTTATGGCACTATTTCATCGACAGCAATTAGCTCTCTCGAAGCAATTGTGGAAGCGATAGACAACAAAGACCTTGAACTTCCGCTTGACCTCGGTATGGCAATTCGCAAGTCAAACGCAGGACGGGATTTTATAGTGCTGTCTGTATTCTAAAAGGTACAAATCAGTAGAGTTAAAGCGCACAAAGTTTCGTACTGGTGCGCTTTCTCTATATCTTTAAAGGGGTGTAAAATTTATGGCAAATAAACACGTTTCTAAATATTCAGAACAATGGGAAAAAGCCTCCAAGTTAGTCGCGGGCAGAGTTGCACGTTTACGTGAACAAGGATTTCAAGTAAATTATTCAATTAATCGCCCTAAAAATATCCGAAAAGAGGACGTTGAATGGCTACGTGGTTTAACGGCTAAGAAGATAAAACAAGGCAAATCCACAAAGCGATTTACTATCGACATAGAACAAGTCGGTTATGATACAAGACCGTCAAGAGTTTCACCGAGAAGTACCAACAATTTTAAGTCAGATACAAAAGAGTATAACCCGCCTTTACCTCAAACAAATCAATCAAAACAGCGTAAGCGTTTACGCGATTTAGGTTTAAACGATGAACAAATAGATTTCGGTTTATCTCTTGGAAATAGTTTGCAGGATTTAATCGACAATGCAGAATATTTTGAAGAAAGCCCGAGCGAAGAATACGAGAATACTGACAATTTACAGTATTGGAATGATGAATATGCAGTTGACCCTGATACTGGTGAATTATTTCCCTTTTCTGACGAAAACATTGAAATACCCTCAGGCACAACAGAAGTATATGAAGCTGAATATTATTTAGACCCCGAAACAGGCGAAATGTTTTCACCGAACGATAAGTCAATTTATTTAATGAAAAAAGGTCGATATGTGCGCGATATTCACGGAGAATTAGCGATTAAACCGAACCTTGAACATCACGTCACCGAAGTAACAGACCCCCGCACAATTGAAAGCTTAAAATGGGACAACTTTATCGCGTCTTTTAATAATATAAAAGCTTCTCACTTATCTGGGCTTAATCCCGCAGATATTTTTAACAAGTTACGTGAACAAGTCTCAATAAATCAAATTACTGATTTATTGAACGAAATGAACGACTATAGTTCCAACATAAGTGACGTGTCATATTGGTACAAAGCAAGTGTAACAGACCAAGCTGAAAAAATGAACAGCTTTTTAAACGCTCTTGACAAGAAATATGGCACAGATACAAGTGAATTAAGGCGGGAAATAAATGAACAAGCTGAAAGCATAGCTTTTCTTGAAAATGCGGCAGGGTGGGGGCGAAATATTAACCTATGATAAATCCGCGGAAAGAAAAACGGAAATACCGATATTTTGTCGCGGATTTTGAAACTACAGTTTACAAGGGACAGGTACACACAGAAGTATGGGCGGCGGCAATTGTTGAACTCTTTACAGAGGACGTGCATATTTTCCATAGTATAGGTGATTTGTGGGAATATATGGTATCACTAGATTGTAACATTTGTTGTTACTTTCACAACTTAAAATTTGACGGCAGTTTTTGGCTTCCATTTTTTCTTAATGATTTACACTATCAGCAAGCATTTAAAAAGCTATCCGATAATGAACTCGATTTAGAAGCAATAGAGACAAAAGATATGCACAATAAAAGCTTTAAATATGTCATTTCTGATATGGGACAGTGGTACACAATTACTGCAAAAACTCACGACCATATTTTTGAAATACGCGACAGTTTAAAACTGTTACCATTTTCTGTAAAAAGAATTGGTGAAAGTTTTGGCACAAAGCATAAAAAGCTTGAAATGGAATATAAAGGTTTTAGGTACGCGGGGTGTACAATTACTGATGAAGAAAAGGAATATATTGCTAATGACGTTTTAGTTGTAAAAGAAGCTCTTGAAATAATGATAAATCAAGGGCACGATAAACTTACAATCGGCTCTTGTTGCTTATCAGAATACCGTGACATTTATGGTACACAGGAATACCAAAAAGATTTTCCAGACCTTGAAAAAATCCCTTTAGATTTTGAGAAATTCGGAAGCACAAACGCTGACGCATACATTCGTAAATCTTATAAAGGTGGTTGGTGCTATTTAGTGCCGGGCAAATCTAAACAAATCCTGTACAACGGAACTACCGCAGATGTAAACAGCTTATATCCGTCAATGATGTCGTCAGAAAGCGGTAATTATTACCCCTATGGTAGTCCAACATTTTGGTCGGGTAATTATCTTCCCATTGCCTGCAAAATGCAAGATATCTATTACTTTATTCGCATAAAAGTCAGATTTCAAATTAAGCCTAAACATTTACCCTGTATTCAAATAAAGAATAATTTCCTTTATAGGGCAAACGAGTGGCTTACTACTTCCGACATATACGACAAAAAGTCTAACACTTATTATCGCTATTACGATGACAATGGTGAACGCAAAGACAGCACTGTTATTCTCACTTTAACTTGTATTGATTATAAGCTCATACAAGAGCAATATGATTTGTACGATTTAGAGATACTTGACGGTTGTTTCTTTAAAGCAAAACGTGCGCTATTTGATGACTATATGGAGAAATACAAAAAGATAAAACTGGAAAGCAAAGGGGCTTTACGTGAATTAGCAAAGTTATTTCTCAATAATTTGTACGGAAAATTTGCAAGCAGTTCAAACTCTTCGTGGAAATATGCGTACTTAAAAGAGGACAAATCTATCGGTTTTGACACTATAGAAGCGCACAACAAAAAAGTCGGATATATTGCAATAGGCAGTGCAATCACTTCGTACTCGCGTAACTTCACAATTAGAGCAGCACAAGCTAACTACTATGGGTCAGATAAACGCGGATTTGTTTACGCCGACACTGACAGCATACACTGCGATTTAAAGCCCGAAGAATTAAAAGGTATAAAGGTACACGATAAGAACTTTTGTTGCTGGAAGTTAGAGTCTCAATGGGACACAGGGTGGTTCACTCGGCAGAAAACCTATATCGAGCACGTTACAGGCGAGAATTTAGAGCCGATAGAAAAACCTTATTACAACATAAAGTGCGCAGGTATGCCCGATAAATGCAAAAACCTTTTAATTATGTCAATGCAAGGAATTGAGCCGACAGTAGACGATAAACTTACGGAAGAAGAAATAAACTTTGTACACAAAAAACGTACTTATGAGGACTTCGATGTAGGCTTAAAAATTCCTGGCAAATTGTTACCAAAAAGAATAGAGGGTGGTATAATTCTTACAGACACGTATTACACAATGTTATAACGAAAGGGGTATCAAAAATGACATTTAACAATGTTGAAAACAAGGTACAAATGGCAAAAGAGAAAACAGGCTATTATCAGCAAAAACTAGCTGAAATAGAGCGGCAAATTTTAACGCTCCAGAATGAAAAACGTTATTGTGAAATAATGTTACAGACGTGGGGCGAAGTTTTAACAGCAAATACGCAAATGAGGTATGAAGATTATGACTAAAAATGAACAACTGGCAGACAAAAAATCTTTAGTAGAATGGGCAATAAATTTCTACAAAACACGTTCACTTGAATACCACGAAAAATGGAAAACAGAACAGGCGGTTAATGAGCGCTTGAAAGAACAAATTGATGACCTAAAAGCAGAACTGGAATATAATCAGTATTTAGTCGAAAAGCTGATAGAAAAATTATAACAAAAGAAAGCCCCACGGCAATGACGTTCGTGGGACTTTTGTTATATCAATTACATTTGCGACATTAAGGCGGTAAGCATATCCGAAAAGAAGTGCGGCGGCTTTTACACCGTGCTTTTCCGCACAATCTCGATAATGACAACAAATGTTGATACCTTAATATGATAACATTTTTAGTGCGGCTTCTTTGCAAAGTAAATTCTTAAATCGGAAACAGCCTTTTTCAAAAAGATACCGCATATTTTGAATGAATATGTCGTTTTTCTTTAGCATTACATAGTTGATTTGATGGTCATCTGTTGTTACAGAGATTTTCATAGGAAATGTACTATCAATTGTATCATCACAATAGATAATACCTAACTCGGAAAATTCTCTAAAGCAGTAATTATTATTTCCGTATTTTATGGTACATAGATAACGTGAATTTCCTTTAGGTTTTTCGATAAAGGCTTTATTATCATTTAAGTACACATTTTGTGAAGCATAAGATACATATTTGTTCTTTGCAAATGCCTTATTGAAACCGCTATTTAATTGTTCTTCTGCGGCACTTTCGATAAAAGCCTGCTCCAGTACAAAGCCACTTCCTTTTAGAAATTTTGTATCAGCTTTTAGTCTATCTGATATGCCTAATGCTGTAAAATACGGATTAATAAGAGATACCGTATTTGAAAGCATATATACAGGCACGGGGCGGTACTGTTTTCCTTGCCCTCTTGCAATAGATGTATGTACCGAAATAAATTTTTCTATTTCACTCGGACAGTAGTGATTAGTTTCACTTTGAAATTCGTCAAAAATCATACCCTCAACATCATTAAATACGTGGGAATATTTCTTTATACTATCGGCATTATTAAGCGCTAAAGCATAGCCGCATAAAGCACCGTCAAGGTGTAAAGAATAGTACGAACCTTTACCGTGCGTATTGCTTGACATTTCGTGCCCATTAAAGAATAAATGGTGAATGTCTTTGTAAAATTTCTCTACACAGTCAGACAGTTCATAACTATACCGATATAGCAGTGCAAATTTTGCACCTTTATTGATAAAACGGTTTACAACTAATCTATTGAAATATGTGGTTTTACCACCTGTTCTATTTCCTGTACATAAATATAGTTCTGGAGTTTCACCGTTTATGTCCTTCATTGACAAAAGTTTTGTACCGTCATAGTATGCCAATAATATCACTTCCTTACTATTATTATATCACATATAGTTATATTTGTCAAGCAAATTTCACAAAGTTCTTGACATTTCATATTATATATGGTATAATAATGAGGGGTGGATATATGGAAGATATAATATCCGCTGTATCAGACGCGGTTAGTTCTATTGGTTTTCCGATTGTCGTGAGTGGTGCGCTTTTTTGGTTTATGAATAAATCAAACGATACCCACAAACAAGAAATTGAGAAACTATCCGAAGCGGTAAACAACAACACGAAAGTGGTACAGGAATTAATAATTAAGTTAAAAAAGGATAAACAATAATGGAAATTATTTGTACTCCAAGTGTTAACAGTTGTCACTTAAAAATTGTGCCAGAACATCCCTCTTATTTTGATGAACCCGGTACTGGTTATATCGAAATAAAAGTGTACGCTGTATCTCCGCTTAATCAAGAAATAAATTTTCAATTTGAATCAGCTAAAGCGTGGAGATATCCTCTTAATTTGTATGTATTTCCTTTGTACTCAAATAGTACATATTTTGTTGAAGCTAAGTTATTGTCAATTGAACTTGACGGTACAAGACATATTGCCGTTGAAACGTCAAATGCTTTTATCACAAAGCGCAAACACACTGACGGCGCATTTGATGAATTTTCCGATGAACTTGACCGTATAGATAAAGACATAAATGCAAATTATGTGTTTAAAGATTTGACTGAACAGCGAAATGCAACAAGGGAAAGCGCGGTAGCAATTATAGCGTTTTTAGACTGCTATTGTGGGCTAAACCCGTCGCGCAGAATAGTGCCAAAAAGATTTAACCCTGATGATAATGAACAACTTCCGTCTGGAATTTACAAATATGGTTTAATTAACACCATAACTTGTACAGGATATTATGATGAAATTAATTTGCTACGGGGCGAACAATTCATTGACGCAAGATATTCATACTGGCGGGGTGCTCATATTGGCGTGAATAAGTACTATTGGCAGTATCTTGCTGAAACCGAGAACAGCGCACTGCCTGACCCTATGCCCGAAGATTATTATGTTGACCAAAGTACAGGATTTTTCCCTTTTATTCCTCGAATGTCTACAAGAGTTCCCGCAATAGGATTTTGTCGAGATTATGGCTATTTCCTCTACCCTAATATAAGTGGTATATGGAATGACAATACTGGTACAATTGAATATGAATGGAATAAAGCATTTTATGTAATATTTCAGTTTTTAGGTAGAGAGTTCTTTAATAGTAGAAATAATCCGAAAGAATTAGTTAAAAAATTGTATGAACAGCACCCCGCTTATCAAGCAAAATTAATTGACTACAATTACCTATCTTGTATGCAAAAGAAAGCCTGCTATTGGTATCAACGTTTAGCTAAGAAACCGTGCAAACGTGGTATGCCTTTATGGGAATATCTCCGTTATACTGTATAGAAAGGTGGTGAAAAAATGGCTGTACTATCTAAAGATGATTTTATGTCCGCAATAAAGGGGCGTATAGGTGACGACAGTTCCGACGAAAGTCTTGCTTTTTTAGAGAATATGACGGACACCTACAATGACCTTTTTACAAAGGCAAATGGTGACGGCGAGGACTGGAAAGCAATGTACGAAGAAAACGACAAACAGTGGCGCGAGCGCTACAAAGAACGTTTTTACTCCGAAACCGACAATACTGACCCCGTCCCTAAGCCTACAGAAGACCCAAAAACAGAAGAACAGGAAAAAGCCGAAAGCATTACAATCGGTGACTTGTTCACAGACAAAAAGGAGTGATTTAATATGCCAACAAGACCTGACGTAAAGGTACTTACAAATTCGAGTGTAGATGTACTCAATGCTATCCGCAACAGTGCTTCCACAAATTACCGTGATTACGTACCTATCGCGACACCTGACGCTGAAAGCGTAAAAGCTATCGGTACAATAATTATGGACTTCCCCGAGCTGCAAAACGAGTTCCTCTCGGCGCTTATCAACCGTATCGGCAGAGTACTCATAACAAGCAAAATGTACTCAAATCCGTGGCAGAGATTTAAGCGCGGCTATCTCGATATGGGTGAAAGCGTTGAAGAAATTTTTGTCGATATCGCTAAACCTTTTCAGTTTGACCCTGCTACAGCGGAAACTGATATCTTTAAGCGTGAAAAGCCGGACGTAAAATCTGCGTTCCACATTATGAACTATCAGAAATATTACAAGGCAACAATTCAGCGTGAACAGCTCCGCACGGCTTTCCTCTCGTGGGGCGGTATCAGTGACCTTATTGCGCGTATTGTAGACGCTATGTACACAGGCGCAAACTATGACGAGTTCATTACAATGAAATATCTCATAGCGCGGCACATACTGGACGGACACTTTAAGGTGGTAACAATTCCGACAGTCACAGCGGCAAATATGAAAGCAATCGCGGCACAACTGAAAGCAACTTCCAATGACATAGAGTTTCTTAACAGAGACTACAATCCCGTAGGCGTTGCACAGCACACCGAAAAGCGCAATCAGTATCTTATCCGTAACGCATCATTTGACGCTGTAATGGACGTTGAAGTCCTTGCAAGCGCGTTCAATATGAACAAAGCAGAATTCCTCGGAAACTCCATACTGGTGGACAGTTTCGGTAAACTGGATAAAGAACGGCTTTCGCTCCTCTTTGCGGACGACCCGACATTCAATATGCCGACAGACGCACAGCTCACAGCTCTTGACGATATTCCTGCGGTTCTTATTGACGAAAACTGGTTTATGGTTTTCGACAATTTGAATGAATTTACTGAACAGTATAACGGCGAAGGACTGTACTGGAATTACTGGTATCATCAGTGGAAAACGTTCTCCATTTCTCCGTTCTCACAGGCGGCAGTATTTGCGGCAGGAACTCCCGCAATTTCAAGCGTCACAATAACACCTACAGCTGTAACAGCAAGTGCAGGACAGAGTGTACAGTTCTCGGCGGCAGTAGTTTCTAACTACTTCGCAAGCAAAGCGGTCAACTGGACAGCAAGCAGTGATGATGTTGAAATGTCAAACAGTGGACTGGCAACAATCAAACAAGGCGCAACAAGCGGCGCAGTTACTATCACAGCAACAAGCGTATTCGACAGCACAAAAACAGACACGGCTACACTTACAATTTCGTAACAGAAAGGGGTACAAGGGTAATAATCTTTGTACCCCTATTTTAAAAGGTGGTGATTAATTAAATGGCATATATTTTTCCTAATGGTACAATAGAATTGTGCAAAGTTGTACCGCTGTCTCCAGATTATAGAGACGTAGTGTACTGCGGCGGTGAAACACAGGCTTATAATATGATACAGCCCTATATAACACATAGGTACACACAGGAGAGCTATACAAGAGGCGAAAACTGTACACTAAAAATCAATAGCATTGCTACGGCGATAATTGACTGTAATTACCTTGTTTTCCAAAATGTTATGGACGCAGGAAACAATAAAAGGTTCTTTGCGTTTATAACAGAGGTACGGTATATCAATAATAGGTGCAGTGAAATTGCCTACGTTATTGATGACTTTATGACGTGGTTTCCGGGACTAAGATTAGGGCAATGTTTTGTTGAAAGAGAGATACCTGTTTCGGACAAATTATATGAACATTTAATAGACGAAAATTTAGAAGTAGGGGACTATGTAATTGGGCAAGAACAAAGATATAACTTAAATCAATTAGCGATAGTAATGCTGACTACAACTGACACTAAAGGTGAATATTTTAATGAAGATAAAATCGGTGAACAAAGCACTCGACCGAGTTATGTGCATAAACGTGTAAACGGTATCGAAACTGCATTATATCATTGGTTTTACAGCTATGAACAATTAGAGCAATTTTATCACGATGTAAATGAATTTAATTATAACGGACAGGCTGAAAATGTAATTAATATATTAATAGTACCGGGCTTTATCCTAAATGATGCCGTAGATACATACAGCAATGACACTGTAATTATGCAAGACCATTCGTATGATGAATTTCAAGGCTATACCCCTAAAAATAACAAGCTCTATTCATACCCATATTGCCAACTAATTGTATCAAATAATAGTGGTCAAACAAAAACATATAAGTGGGAAGATTTTTATAACCCTGTACCAGAATTTCAAATAAATGGCGTTTTATATAGTACACCTGCTGTAACTTGTTTTCCCGAAAGTTATAAAGGAATAAGTCCGAATTTTGATGAATGTATTACAATCAACAATTTTCCACCTATGCCGTGGATAAATGACGCTTATCAAGCGTATCAAGCACAGAACAGAGCGGCTAATTCCTCGGCTCTATTAATAGGCGCAGCAAAAATAGCCGCGGGCACTGTAATAGCGGCAACTGGTATTGGTACACTTACTGGAATTGGAATAGGCGTTAGTGGTTTTACACAGGTAGCGTCAACAATGACAAAAATAAAAGACGCAGAAGCTCTCCCTGTATCCGTCCCGGGATTATTACAAGCTGATAGTATAAATTTAGTGCTTGAAAGAGTTCAATTTAACTTCTACGGAATGACAATAAAAAGAGAAATGGCAGAGTCAATAGATAATTATTTTTCGGCGTATGGCTACGCCTGTCACAAAGTAAAAACACCTAATATTAATGCAAGACCATTTTGGAGCTATGTCAAAACAAACGGCTGTATCGTTTTAGGCGGCGCACCTGCACAGGCAAAACAAAACATCATTAACGCGTTCGACAATGGAATACGTTTTTGGACTGATATAAAAAATATAGGAAACTTTAGCTTACCTAATAAATGAAAGCGGGTGAACAAATGGGAAATAAAATTAAGGCAAATGGTTTTACTGAAACTGCGCGAAAAAATCGCTTATCGTGGCAGTTATATTTTGACCGCTTGCTTGAACTATCAATTTCAATGTTTGAATGGAAAAATGTACCTGACAGCGTGGATACACGTTTTCTTGAACTTAATCTATTTAAACTCGGATTTGTCGTATTCTTTAACGATGAAGTTATCGGAAAGTTAGCACTCCCGTGTGCAATCGGCGGGGGACTTGACGTGTACGGTATTCCGATACATAGACGCGCTTATGCTGATAACGGTTATCAAAAAGAACTGACAAACAAAAACAGTGTTATCATTTATAACAATATGATACACGAAAACTCAGAACTACCCGTTCTTGAATTTGCATACAGACTGTACAATCTTGACCGGGCAATCGACATAAACGCTAATGCGCAGAAAACACCTATTCTTATAACGTGCGATGAAAAACAGCGGCTTTCTTTGAAGAACGTTTATATGAAATATGAGGGCAATGAGCCATTCATTTTCGGTAACAAAGATTTAGACATAAGAGCGTTCAACGTTTTGAAAACAGACGCACCTTATGTTGCTGACAAACTGTATCAATTAAAAACACAAATCTGGAACGAAGCTTTAACTTATTTAGGAATAAGTAATACTAATATGCAGAAAAAAGAGCGAATGTTGACCGATGAAGTTATACGAAATATGGGTGGTACAATTGCAAGCAGATACTCTCGACTAAATGTAAGAAAACAAGCGTGCAAAGAAATTAACAAAATGTTCGGCTTAAATATGGACTGCGAATTCCGTGAAGATTACCGTGAAGCAGACGATGAAATGATGTTTGCAGGTGAAACTGGCAATGATGGAATGAGCGCAATGGCAGTTGACCTGCGCACCAACTAAAGGGGTGATAAAATGTCATCATATACGACCGAAGTAAGGTATATTTGTGAGTCAACCGCAGGACTTACAGATAGTGCAGACTTTAACTCTATTGATAATGTACTTTCAAAAGAAACTGTTGATAAAATCTTTAACTTTGATTATCCGATTTTCGATGAAACTTATCGTTACCCTCTTAATAAAAAGATTTTACGTCATTTTTACACAAGAGAAATAGGTGAGGAAACTGTCGGTTTATGGAAATTAAGGTTACAGCAAACACTAAATGAAGTAATGCCGTATTACAATCAGTTGTACAAGCTTGAACTTGATAAAATCAATCCTTTTTATAGTGTTGATTTGACAACTACACGACATACCACAGGAAATGAGCGTACCGATGAAACTAACAGTTTAAACAAAACAATAACAGGAAATACAAATACTACTAAAAACGAACAGTCAAACAATAGCAAAACAGAGAACGCAAACGAGAATAAAACAGGCGATAAAACGCGGTTCATTGATGAAGGTCATAACGATACTACAAAAACAGATACAGGTACAAATAAAACTATCAACAGCAATGAAAACAGTAACACTAATAAAAACGAAACTAATACTAATAACGGAACAGAAAATGTTAGTAACAATATCAGTAAAAATAAAACATCTGCTGAAAGTATCAAAGGTACAGGTGGAGAAACTATTAATCGCAATGAGAAAACAACAAAAGTGGGAACTGATAACAAAAATCGTACGCAAAATACACAGGATAAAGGACAAAAAGATGACACGTACACGGGCGAACGGTGGAACGACGGAACTAAAAATGTTACAGGCTCAAACAATAATACTAATAATAGTACAGACAGATATTCCGACACTCCGCAGGGCGGTTTAGAGGGTATGCAAGCCATTCAGCAAAACTTATACTTAACAAATGCGAGACTGGTTAATGGCGGAAATAGTGGCACAAATAAAGAGGACACTACTACTTCCGAAAAGGAACAAACAGAGGGAACAAATGGGTCAAAATATTCAGACACGGGGAAACTTACAGAAAAGATAACAGACGCGACAAAAGAAATGGGGCAGGACACTGAAAAAACAACTAAAAATTTAACAAACAAACAGACAAAAGATATTACTGGAAATGACACTGAACAAGGCACAAAAACTGGCACTAAAAATAGTACACAAAATATTAACGGTTCAAGCAACACTACTACAAACGGCAATAAAACAGAAAACGGAAATACAAATACAAATGAAGTAAAACAGGGGAATATAAATAGAGAAGAAAATGAAGAAAACACAGAGAAAAATACATTCAAAAAAGAAGCTACGGATATCGGCAAAAAAGACGCGTCCGAACGGAAAACAAATAATGAAAACGAAAATGCAACAGGTAGGACAAACACAACTGTTAATAATACGGAAGAATATGTGGAACGCGTAACAGGTTATAAGGGAAATAAAGCTCTTGCTGAAATAATAATAGAATGGAGAAAAAATCTGCTAAACATTGACCGTATGATTTTAAGAGATTTAGAAGATTGTTTCTTCCAGTTATGGTAAAAGGGGTGGTTATATATGGCTTTAGTCAATATAAAAGAGTTCCGCTTTTGGGCGAACAAGGTTTTGCCCACAGTGTACGATGAAAGTTTAAGTTACTATGAAGTACTTACAAAAGTAGTCGATAAACTGAATGAACTTATCGCTAACGATACAGAACAGAACAAAATTCTCAACAATATTCCCGCTGACGTCTCTGAATTTGCCGATGATTTAAGGGAATTTAAAGACGATATTACGGCTGAAATGAACACGTTCAAAAGTGATGTTAATGGTGAAGTCGCTGACGTTCGTCGTGATACAGAAAGCGCTATAAATACATTTGAAAATAGCGTTAATGCAAGTATTGAAGAGTTTGAAACTACAACGAATACAAATATCGCAAACATAAGAACAGAAACAAGTACAGCTATCACGCAGGCTAAGGCTGAAATAGAGGACGAATTTACGGAGTACTCAACAGCTCTCGATAATCAGTTTGACGAGTTCACGGGTACGGTTAATAATACGCTCTCCAGTTATCAGCAGACAATGAACGCAAGACTGACAGCATTTGAAACGGAAATTAATGCTAAGATTGTTACTGATAATACACCAACAGCGGGCAGTTCTCACCTTGTTACAAGCGGCGGCGTTTATGCGTCATTACAGGAAATTATAAATAGCTTAATCAAGGACGATACACCAACACAGGGCAGTACAAGATATGTTACAAGCGGCGGCGTGTACAGCGCTTTACAGGACGCGGTTGATAGGCTTACAGTTTTGATAAATAATAAGCAAGGCAGTTTGACGTTTGATACCGCACCTACGGAGAATAGTATGAACCCCGTTTATAGCGGTGGCATATTAACGGCTATTAATAATGCAGTACAGGCGTTGACGACACTGCTTGATACGTATAGATTATCAAATGACCCGAGAGTTGCGGCGCTTGAAAGTTCTGTACAGCAGTTGAACACCACAAAACAAAATGTACTTATTTTTGATAATACACCGACTGAAAGCAGTACAAACCCTGTAACAAGCGGTGGTGTGTGGGACGCTATAAATGCTATCACAATCAGCATACCGATTGACCCCGCACCTGTGGAGGGAAGCGAAAACGCGGTAGCAAGCGGCGGTGTGTTTGAAGCATTGGCAAATCTTGCTGAAAATGTTGATGCAGAATTAAGTGACAAGCAGAATATCTTACAGTTTGACGTTCTTCCGACACAAAACAGTCAAAATCCTGTTACAAGCGGCGGTGTGTGGGCGGCTATCAGAAATGCTACACCGAGCATTGATGTTGACGGTACACCAACAGAGGGAAGCGGAAACCCTGTATCGAGCGGCGGCGTGTGGTCAGCTTTACAGGGAAAAGCAAATAATTTCCAGACCGATATTTACCCCGCACAGGGCAGTATGAACCCCGTAAGCAGTGGGGGCGTGTATACGCAATTACAGGGAAAACAAGACGCTCTTACTTTTGATACTGCGCCGACAGCAGGAAGCAATAACCCCGTTACAAGCGGCGGTGTGTGGACTGCTATTCAGAATAGCGGTGGCGGCGGTGGCACAATAACAATTGACCCCACACCTACTGAAAACAGTACAAACGCTGTCGCAAGCGGTGGTGTATGGACTGCACTACAGGGCAAGCAGGACACTCTAACTTTTGATACAAGCCCTACGCAGGACAGCAACAATATGGTTACAAGTGGAAATCTCTACAGCTTCTTACTTACAAGCCCCGGATTTGTTGTAAATGCAAGGGTCAGCGCTAATCAAAGCGACATAACAAGCAATAGCAGTTATATTCCGACAGGTGGAGCTGTATATGAGAAACTGGCTCTTACTGGTATCAGTTCAAGCGCACTCATAACAATTGAACCTACTGATTGGGACAGCAGTACAAAACAAGTGACAAAACAAGTCAGAATGATTGACGCTATAAGTCCCGCAGGTTACGGGGATTTTGACTACTATGTTGCAATGCAGATTTATGGAACGAGCGGCATTAAAACGTGGCAGGATAGCAACGCTTTACCGATAACAAATGTTACAAGCGCAGGTACAAACCTTTTGACTGTTACTTTTGAGTGCGATATAATTCCGAGTGAAAATCTGTACTTTAAAATTTACAGAATATTGCCTAAACAGGCGTATTGAATGGCGGTGATAAAATGTTCTTAAATATACCGAATTTTGCGTTTAATTTTAAACAGCAACAGGAACACGGCGAAATGACAAAAATAGGGAATAGAATTTCTATTCCCTATGCCGCATTAAGTCATTACAATACGTTATCCATTTATGGCAATGATGATTTAAGCGTAGCGGCGGCAAGTAACACGATTAGGAGTGAATCAGGTGCAAATTATACTGAATTGCCTATTTCTACAAGTTTACCTATTTTTGGATTAAAGTGTAGCATAAATAGGTATAAATTTAATGCCGCAACAATAAAATCATTAAATCAAAACAGTTGGACTTTTAGCGATGATTACACGGCAAGGAGTTACGGATTAACTATAACAATAGACCCAATTACCTGCACAATACGTGTTAGTGGCACTAAAACAACAAGTTCAATACTATTTCTTGAACTATCAAGAACACAACTTGTCACCCCATGCGGAAATTATGGGTGGGAAGCAGGCACCGGAAAAGCTTCCTACGTATGGGACGCAACTACACCTTTAGATTACCCTAAATTTAACTATGGTTTCAATACAAGTAATTTAGCGTGGTCGTATAGTTTTGGTGGTTCAGACGGCGCAGTGTATGATTATACGCTATCTCCTATGTATTTTCTCGGAAGTGATGAAAATTTAGTTGACGGGTATGAACTTTATACAGGCGCGTATCCAAGCGACAGTAATTTCACTGACGGGACGGGTCAAAAATGGGTATGCGACAGCATTGACTTCAACTACGAAAACGGTACAGGAATATACACAAAGCGCATAAATTATGACGCAACGGGACAAACATTAAGTGTACTAACAACTCCGACAACTGGTAATATGTCAGCCGCAGAAATAGCTGCATTTAACGCGTTACAACTCTATCCTACCAACACAATTTTGAATAATACAAACAACAATACAATGAAAGTCACTTATACGGTATAAAATGGTAATTAATTTTAAGTGCAATGGTTTTTACAGATATGGTAAGAACTGTTGCACTTTTTGATTGAAAATGAGGTACCGTCAACCGGTAGTTCGCAACGGGCG